>Ga0207104_1097_pt1 | contig 20983 bp, 22 predicted proteins | sample Alteio_BWMinHeat_79_FD_153538 | JGI IMG/M metagenome (GOLD analysis project Ga0207104, IMG submission 153538) | Enriched cells from forest soil in Barre Woods Harvard Forest LTER site, Petersham, Massachusetts, United States -... | ecosystem: Environmental > Terrestrial > Soil > Temperate forest >...
CGAGACCCTCATCACCCTCAAGCCTCGCGACCAGTGGCGTCATGTGCCCACCTGGTATTCGTCATGGGCTCCCGGCTGGGCGCAGGCCATGTTCCGCCACATCACGCCGGACACCATCTCTACTGAAGAACTCATCAGCCAGATGGACTCCGCCCTCAAGATTCCCGGCCTCACCAACGCCTGGACCATGCCCATCAAGGGCCGCATTGACATGCTCAACAGCGGCATCCGCACCCCTGTCGGCCTCAAGATCTTCGGAGACGATCCCAAGAAAATCGACGAGATCGGCCAGCAGATCAGCGCCATTCTCCCTTCCGTCCCCGGAACTCGCGGCGTCTTCGCCGAGCGCACCAACCAGGGCTACTTCCTTGACGTGGTTTGGCGCCGCGATGACCTGGCCCGCTATGGCATCAGCATGAAGCAGGCCGAAGACGTCCTTTCCAGCGCCATTGGCGGAGAAAACGTGACGACTGTCTACCAGGGTTCGGCGCGCTATCCCGTTAACGTGCGTTATATGAGGGACTTCCGCAGCTCACGCGACGCGCTGGCCCACGTGCTGATTCAGTCTCCGGCCGGCCGCCAAGTGCCAATCTCCGAGCTGGCCGACATTCAGTCTGTGAGCGGTCCTGCCATGATCCGCGATGAAAACGGCATGCTCGCCGGCTACGTCTACCTCGACATAGCCGGTCGCGACGTGGGAAAGTATCTCGCAGACGCCAACCGCGCCTTGGAGAAGCAGCTCCACTTGCCCGCTGGCTACACCTTTGCATGGGGCGGCCAGAGCGAATCCATGGCCCGCGCCAACCGCCGGCTGCAGATCGTCGTTCCCATCACCCTGGCGATTGTGATCCTGCTCATTTACCTCAACACCCGGTCCTTCACCAAGAGCACGATCATCCTGCTGGCGGTCCCGTTCTCCGCGATCGGCGCCGTCTGGTCGCTTTACCTGCTCCACTACAACATCAGCGTGGCCGTTTGGGTGGGACTCATCGCCCTCTTGAGCATTGACGCCGAGACCGGCGTCTTTATGCTGTTGTATCTCGATCTTGCGTTTGAAGATGCCGTGAGCCGAGGCGAAATGCGGAACCTGGCCGACCTCCGCAAAGCCATCATGTACGGGGCCGCCAAGCGGCTTCGCCCCAAGTTCATGACCTTCGCAACTACCTGCATCGGGCTCTTCCCGGTCATGTGGTCCATCGGTACCGGAGCCGACGTAATGAAGCGCATCGCCGCTCCCATGGTGGGTGGCATTTTCTCCTCTTTCGCCCTCGAGTTGCTGGTGTATCCGGCTATTTACGAGGTGTGGCGGAGCAGGAAAATCGATCGAATCGAGGACGGGGAGCCCACCGGAGAACAGGGGCTTCCTGAAACAGAATTGGTGACAGCGAGTTCTTAATGTGAGAAATTCAAGTCTATCCACACTAGGCTCTCGGCTGAAAAAGGGAAGCAAAAAGGGGTACATCATGGGATCCACAAATCGTAATCAGGTCCTTCAGATTGCTCTGCTGGCTTTGACGGTTGTGTCCGTCGGCCGCGCGCAGCAGCCCGCTGCAACGCCGGCGGACGGGGCCGATCCTTCGGCACAGGAACCCGTAGCTGTTGCCCAGGTCCCTCCTGATGCCCCTGTCATGCCCCCCAAAGTCGTCTGCAAAGGCGATCAGATAACCATCTCCGCCAACAACTCCACCCTCTCGAGCGTCCTCGACGAAGTCCATCGGTGCATGGGTACGAAAATCGACCTGCCCGACGGTGCCGGCCAAAAGCGCATGTTCGATCACATTGGCCCCGGTCCCGCCTCGCAGGTCCTTGATGAGCTCCTCAGCAACACCGGATACAACTACATCATTGGAGCGTCCCCGGCAAACCAGGAAAAGATCGAGTCCATCATGCTGCTGGCGCGCTCGTCGGACGCGGGGGCGGCGCTCCCATCCGTAGCGGACTCCCGTAACCTGTCAGCGAGCCGCAGGGCCTTCCTTGCGATGCATCAGGCCGCCATTCCGCATCCCATGACCGACGCCGACAACGCGGCCGCCGCTGAAGTGGCCAACCCGGCACCGGCTACTGCGCCAGCGCCAGCCGAAACGACTGCGGCCCCTGCTCCCGCGGGTAGCGATGCGCAACCCACCGCACCCGCACCGCCTGCGGATCAAAAGCCGGCCGAGACGGCTCCGGTCGTTCCCGACACGCCCACCGTGACCCCACCACCGAACGTTACTGAGATCAACGGCAAGCCCGCTACGACCCAGGACCAGATCACCAACATGCAGCAGATGTTTGAGCTGCGCAAGCAGATGAACCAGCAGCCTCCAAGCACAACCCCGCCGCCGCAGTAGGGCTGGCTAGGCATCTGCCTCTCGAATTTGCCTCGAAGAACGCGTATCCTGCTTGCTTGCAGGCGGATCGCAGCCGCTCCGGGTGAGTAGACAGCCTGAGCCGAGCCTCCCGCCGAGCGGGAGGATTTCCATGATCACAAGGCGTGACGTTCTTGCAGGCCTGGCGGCCATGTCGTGCACGGCGGAGGCCTTAACCGCTCCCGAATCTTCGGTAGCGCAGCCCATCCTCGGCCCCACCGTTTTCGCCTGGAACGACATGAAGCCCGTGAAGAACGACCATGGCGAGGTCCGCCAGCTCTGCAAGACCCCCACCGCCACCGTCGATCAGCTGGAGATGCACGTCACCACCCTCGATCCCGGACAGTCCCCGCACCCTCCCCACCGTCACGTAAACGAGGAGCTGATCATCCTCCGCGAAGGGCACGTCGAAACGCTCTCGGATGGAAAGTGGCTGAAAGTCGAACCGGGCTCGGTGATCTTCAACGCTTCCAACAGCCTGCACGGATTACGCAACATCGGCTCCACTCCCGCCGTCTATCACGTCATTAACTGGAGTCCCAACAAGCAGATGGCCGCGCGTTGATCCCCACCATAAGCGCTGTCAGAGGGCGCGGTGCTCCCCCTCCGCTCCGCGCGCAAATACCGCGAGCCAACTTCCTGCGCGCCCAGGGAATCTCCTCCTGCATGAGAATGAAATCGAAACTGTCCGCATTCCTGTTAGCCGGCGCCTTGGCGTTCGCACCGGGCCTCGCGCTGGGTCAACCTTTAAACCCCACCCAGGACCCCGGCCCCAAGCAGGACATGAAGGACGCCGCCCACGACACCAAGAACGCCGCGAAAGACGCCGCCCACGATACAAAACAGGAGACAAAGAAGGCCTACCGCTCCACCAAGCGCGGCACCAAAAAGGCTTGGCACAAGACCAAGAACACCGTAAAAGGCGCAGCCGAAGGAGCCAAGGAAGGCGCCCATCAGCCGCAATAACTGGGCTGCGAGCTTGCCGGGTGCCCCACCCTCGCGACGTCTTTGTCTTTGTCGCTAGGGTGGGACGCCACTACCCCGTCAGCCCCGGACGCACCACCGACTAGTTACCGCGCAACCGGTTCCGGCACCGGCTCCGGCTGCGCCGGTCTCCGCAGCGCCGAGGTCAATTCGTCCGCGGCGCGCAAGCTCGGGAACAGCACCGACCAAACCCCCGCCACCGCCAGCGCCCCAATTCCGCCAATGACCGTCGCCCGCACCGCGCCCCACCATTGCGCCGTCAGCCCGCTCTCAAACTCGCCCAACTCGTTTGACGCCCCAATAAACAGCGAATTCACGGCGCTCACCCGGCCCCGCATCTCCGGCGGCGTCGCCAACTGCAGCAAGGAGCCGCGGATAATGACGCTAACCATGTCGGCGGCCCCAAGCACGGCCAGTGCCACCAGCGAAAGCCACAAGTTCCGCGACAACCCGAAGATGACCGTCGCCGCGCCAAAAATGGCCACCGAGGTGAACAGCCTAGCCCCCGCCTTTCGCCGCAGCGGGAACCGCGCCAGCACCAGCGACGTGCACAATGCCCCCACGGCGGGCGCCGCGCGCAGCAGTCCCAGCCCCTGCGGACCGGTGTGCAGCAAGTCGTTGGCAAATATGGGCATCAGCGCCACCGCCCCGCCCAGCAGCACCACAAACAAATCCAGTGAGAACGACCCCAGCAACATCGGCATCGAGCGCACGTATTGGAAGCCCGCCAGCATTACTTTGATCGAAATATCGCGGTGCTCCATGCGCCCCGGCCGCGCGTGCAGCGTACTGATCAGAATCAGGAACCACACCAGCGAGAACAGCGTGAACAGGTAGACAATTCCCGCACCCTCAAGCACCGTCGTCACCAGCGGCAGCGTAAACAGCAGCCCGCCCAGCGCCGGTCCCAGCGTGTTGGCAAACTGGAAGATCGCCCCGCCCCACGTCACCGCATTCACAAAGTGCTTCTCCGGCACCAGGTGAGGAATCAGCGCCGAACTCGCCGGACCGGAGAACGACCGTCCCGTCCCCACTAGAAACAGCACCGCGTAGATGGGAAGAACCCGGTGGCCACCGAGCAAAGTGAGTGTCAACAGCGCGATGGTGCACAGAATCTGCAGCGAATAACAGACCAGGATCACCTGCCGGCGGTCGAAGCGATCCGCCACGTGTCCCGCCGGCAGCAGGAACAAGAGCCCGGGCAGAAACAGCGCAAGCCCTGTGTAGCCAAGGTCCAACGGCCTATGCGTGATGGAGTAAACCTGCCACGCCACCGCTACTGACTGCGCCTCCGCCCCCAGAATGACTGCCACCCGCGCCAATTGATAACGTCTGAAGTCGCGTGAAGCAAAAGACTCGAGACCGCGTCGAGGCGGCCGTGATCCCACGGAAGTCATCTATTTGTAGGTTACCAAAATGCCATTCCGCCCGAAATGGAGCTTTTGGGTTACTCCTATTGATAAGTCCCCAGTTGCGGTCCAAGCCTCCGAAACTGCCTTCCTCGGTTGCCTGGCTCGCCGCACGCCATGTTCGCTACATCATCAAAGTCCGGTCAAAAACCTCCACCACTGGTCCGCTCCCAAGTTGTGGACCTTCGTCATCCTGACGATTGCAGGAATCGTCTATAGCATATGGAAGACGAAGCGCATCAATCGGTTATGCTCCAGCCGCTATTCCTTCAGCCCGGGCACGCTGATTGACCTCGCAGAGATTCACGCAGGCTAACTTCGGCCGAATCGGGGCAACCGCCCGTCGCGGGAGATACTCTCAACCTACATGACACGCTCGCTCGAAGAAGCCGACGGCCTCTCCTCACTCGACGCCAAGGTGCTCCGAGAGATCCACACCGATGGTTGGCAAATCACCGGCGTGCTCGCGCGTGAGCAGGAGCAGGGCCCCGACTTCGCCTACTCCATCGGCTTCTTTCACACCATGGAGCATCCCGAGGTCATCCTCTTCGGATTGCCCGTTGAAACCTGCATGAAAGCCGTCAACGTCGTTGGCCTCGACATCCAGAATGGCGTCAAGTTCAAACCCGACCGCGTCTACGAAGGCATCCTCAAGGTCCCGCACCTTTGCTGCTTCAAGGAAGTGGACCAGAAATTCTATCGCCAACACGTCGGCTACGCCCTGTGGTTCTACGAGAGCGATCCCTTCCCCATGCTGCAATGCTTCTGGAGCGACCAGTACGGCAAGTTCCCCTGGGACCAGGACTGCAGCCTCTACGCGCGCGAAGCGCAGCCCATGCACCTGCTCGCTTAATCGAAGTGGAACTGCTGACGACGCTGACTGCACGGAAGCAACTCTCTAACTAATCAGGCTGCGAAAATAGGCTGCAGAAAAGCTCGTTCGGGCTCAGGCTGCGAAATAGGCTCCAGAAGAGCTCACTCGGGCGGTAGGCCCGGGATTCATCCCGGGCATCAACGAAGCAGCATCAATGCGGGCTTTAGATGGGATGAGACGGCTGGTCTCGCGGAGAGCTAGGCTTTCCGCAGCGCACTCGAGGTGCTAGGAGGAGACCAGCCAATGAAGAAGGTTAGCAAAGTGTTGTGGCAAACGGAAGTGGGGAATGACAAGCCGGCGATAACGGTGGGTTTGGATCTTGGCGACCGTTACAGCCATTACTGTGTGTTGAATGAGGAGTGTGAAGTGGTCGAGGAGGGGCGGATCCAGAGCACCGAAAGCGCATTTCGGCGGCATTTCGAGAGCGATCCGCGCCAGCGTGTCGCGCTGGAGTGCGGCACGCACTCGCCCTGGGTCAGCCGGTTGCTCAAGTCGCTGGGTCACCAGGTTCTCGTGGCCAACGCGCGCAAGATTTCCGCCATCACCGCCAGCGAGTCGAAGAACGATCGCAACGATGCCGAGCTGCTGGCCCGCTTTGCCGCCCACGATCCCAAGCTGCTCTCCCCGGTCCAGCACCGCAGCCTGGAACGGCAGCAGGATCTGAACCTGATCCAGGCGCGCTCCACGCTGGTGCGTGCGCGGACCATGATCGTCAACGCACTGCGCGGGCTGGTCAAGAGCGCCGGCGGTCGTCTGCCGGCCTGTTCCACCGAATCGCTTCCCGTTCGCGCGCGGACATCGATTCCACCTGCGCTCAAGGTTGTAGCCGTTCCACTGCTCAAGCAGATCGCACTGCTCAACGCCCAGATCGGCGCTATGGATCAGCAGATCGAAAAACTGGCAGTCAGGTATCCGGAGATCGGAGTCCTGCGCACGGCGCCGGGCGTAGGGCCGGTGGTAGCCGCCGCCTATGTGCTCACTCTGGATCGGCCGGATGCAGCCAGTAACCGCTCTGCAGGCGCGTTTCTGGGCCTGCGTCCCGGGCAAAGCCAATCGGGAGAATCGGACCCGCAGAGGCGCATCTCCAAGACCGGCGACAGTTATCTGCGCAGCCTGCTGGTGCAGTCAGCGCAATACATCCTGGGCCGCTTCGGTCCCGACTCGGCACTGCGCCGCTGGGGCCTGAAGCTGGCTTCCAGCGGAGGCAAGCGCGGTAAGAAGAGAGCCATCGTGGCGGTGGCTCGCAAACTGGCGGTGCTGCTGCACAGCATGTGGCGCAGCGGTCAGCGCTTCCAACCCTTTCCCCAACCGGCTAAGGCCGCAGACGCAGCCTGAAGCAAACGTCGATCCGAAACGGCAAGGAAGGCAAACAGGTTTAGCAACCAGTGTCCAAGGCAAAACAATCTCGTGTCCGGGTGACTGCGTTCAGGGGCTTGGTCGTAACAGGCCGTCCTTTAGATAGCAGCCCCAATTCATCACCATCGGGTCCCAACAGGCACCGAGCCCACAGCGGCTCACTTCGAGTGCGGATAGAAGCCCGAGATGAATCCCAAACACAACTGCAACCGCAAAAACAAAAACGCCAAGGAATGAAAAAACAAAAAACACCTTGACTCAACCAGCCGTCTCATAGAAGCCCCTGAGGTACGCTTTTCGGATTTCTCGCCCCTCAACAGCGGCATTCTTAGAACCATCTTCTGGATGGATTTCATCTTCACATTCAGGAGGATTTCGATGAAGACAAGACCGAGATCCTGATTCTTGGCGTCAAGAACTCAAACTGATCCACTATCTAGATCCCGCACCCCACGCCCCCACCCGTCCCTCCGCTATCCTGAACCTTGGACCCTGAACCCAACCCACGCCCCGCCCCCAGCCAGTGGGCTGTCGCCGCGGTGGTGCTGTGCGGCGTGTGCGCCTTCCTCGGCCTCTACTGTACCCAGCCCCTTCTGCCCCTCCTTGAAGCCGTCTTCCACGCCTCCAAAACCATGGTGAGCCTCACCGTCTCCGCCGCCACTCTCGGCGTCGCCATCTCCGCTCCCATCTTCGGAGCACTCACTGAGCGCCTGCCCCGCAAGCGCGTCATCGTCGCCTCGCTGGTCGGCGTCACCGTGCCCACATTGCTGGCCGCCACCGCCCAAAGCATGGGCCAGCTCATCTTCTGGCGATTTCTCCAGGGCATCACCCTGCCCGGCATCTACGCCGTGGTCGTCACCTACATCGGCGAAGAGTGGCCTCCGGAGCGCATGGCGCTGGTCATGAGCTTTTATGTCAGCGGCACCGCCCTCGGCGGATTCGTCGGCCGCCTAACCAGCGGCATCCTCGCCGACGCCTTCAACTGGCGCGTGAGCTTTCTCACCATCGGAGCCTTCTCGCTCGTCGGCGCAGCGGCGGTCGCCGCGTGGCTCCCCAAAGGTCGCGGACGCGCGCATCCCCTCCCCAGCGCCCTCTCAACATTTGCGATTGCACCGTCGCCCTCGCTGCTCTCATTCCCCTACCAGGTCCAGGCCCTGTTTCGAATCCGCCGCCTCACCGCCACCTACGCCGTCGGATTCAACGTCCTATTCTCGCTGGTGGCCGTCTTTACCTGGATCACCTTCCACCTCAGCGCCCAGCCCTTTTCGCTCTCCACCGCCGCCCTCAGCTCCCTATTCGTCGTCTACCTCGTCGGTCTCATCGTCACACCCGCCGCCGGCTACGTCATCACGCACGTCGGCCTGCGCGCCGGCATCGCGGGCGCAATCGTCGTCTCCATGGTGGGCGTGCTTCTCACTCTCGCGCCATCCATCCACATCGTCATCCTCGGCCTCACCCTGCTATCTTCAGGAGTCTTCATCGCCCAGACCGCCTCGCAGAGCCATCTGCGCGTAGTCTCGCCTCCAGACGCGCGCGTCACCGCCGCAGGCCTCTACCTCACCTGCTATTACCTCGGCGGAACCGCCGCGGGAAGCATCCCCGGGCTCTTCTGGGCCATGGGAAAATGGCCCGCCTGCGTGGCCTTCATCGTCGCCATGCAAGGCATCGCCCTCGCCATCGCATTGATCTTCTGGAGAACCCCGGCCGTTGATCCGCAACCCGCTTCCCCCGTGCCCGATACTTTCTAGTCGACCACGCCACGATCCGCCCACCGCGAAGCCTGAATTGACTCATCACAATGAGTCAAATAAACTCATCCAATGGCTAAGCGACTGCAGGTCATCGTTCAAGACCCTGAATATCGCGACATCCAGCGCGCGGCGCGTTTGCGCCGCATGTCTATTGCTGAGTGGGTACGGCAGGCGCTGGTCCAGGCCCGCAGGCGTGAACCCAGCCGCGAAGTAGCGTCTAAGCTCGAAGTAATTCGAGCGGCGGCACGCATGGACTTTCCCACCGCTGATATCGACCATATGCTTGAGGAGATCGAACGGGGTTATAGATCGGGCATGCCTTCGTGATCTTTGTCGACTCAAATATCCCCATGTATCTGGTGGGCGCCCCCCATCCTCATAAGACCGATGCCAAGCGTTGGCTGGAGGAATTGGTGAGTGGTCAAGAGCGGCTGGTGACCGACGCGGAGGTGCTGCAAGAAATCCTTCACCGTTATGTTGCGATCGCGCGGCCGGATGCAATTCAGCCGGCGTTCGATGCTTTGCTGGGAGTTGTGGATGAAGTATTTGCGGTGGATCAAGCGGCTGTCGAACGAGCCAAGGGGATCGTGCTGGGTCAGAAAGGCTTGTCGGCGAGGGATGCGGTGCACCTCGCCATGATGCAAATCCGCGGTATAAAAAAGATCTTGAGCTTCGATCGAGGATTCGACGGTTTCCCCGGAATCACTCGCTTGTCCTGAGGCCTCTGCGCGGCCCAAACGCGAATGAGCGCGGCGTTGCACGCTCACTGATCTCCGGGCAATTCGAAAGGGTGCTCCAGCAGTTCGCGGGCCTGATTGATCGCTGCGTCATCGTTGTCGCCGTTCTCAATTGCTAACTGGTATTCCCTGACAGCTCGTTCGCGCTGGCCAGTAACGTCGAAGATCTTCCCTATTTGGATGTGGCTCCAGACCTTGGTCCACGCGGGATTCCCATCTCCGGCCAGCGAGTCGCGATAGGCGTTCACGCTTGCCTGGTATTCGCGTTTTTGGAGTTGCAATTCAGCCATGCAATAATTCGCCAGCGAACTGCCAGGGGTTGACTTGAGCTCACTCCAGTAATCAGGCAGCTCTTTCTTCTGATCGCAATCCGAGACGAATCCGTGTGCATCGATCTGAGCAAACACCGATGCCGCCGCCAGGGTCAGGATTACCATTTCAACAAGACAACGGATTCGAATTGAAAACCTCATAACCCTCCATTCAGCGACGCTGCGAAATGGGTGCGCTCGCGAAGCATACTCGATGGCTCAGGTCCTTGAGCTTGACGCGTAAACTCCTACTTTTGGCAGTTGGACGACCTCCCTATCGGGACGATAGCAACCGGCGGCGGGTGGCCCCGGTCCCTCGCATCTGGGGACCGGGGATATCGATACCCCTCTCCTTAAACGGCCATGAACCCAACTTCCCTCTTCTGAATCTAAGAACCCAGAACAGAAACTCCCGGCCCTGGGCCGCTGCTTCCCCATCAGTTAATATCCAATTCCTGGCTTGAGTCCTTCCAAGGAGACCCTTTTGCCTGAAGCGCAAACCAGTCCCCCGGCAACCGCCTCCTCCACCACGGTTTCATCGCCGCCCGCGTCCGCCGTTGTGAAATGGGCCCCGCGCACCAATCCCTGGCTGATCGCCGCCACCGTGGCCCTGGCCGCCTTCATGGAAGTGCTCGACACCTCCATCGCCAACGTCGCCCTGCCCCACATCGCCGGCAACCTGGGCGCCAGCACCGACCAGGGCACGTGGGTGCTCACCAGCTACCTCGTCTCGAACGCCATCGTCCTGCCCCTCGGCGCGTGGGCCTCCAGCGTCATGGGACGCAAAAACTTCTTCCTCTTCTGCATCGTCATCTTCACTATTTCCAGTTTTCTCTGCGGCGCCGCCCCCAGTCTGCCCATGCTCCTGCTCTTCCGTGTCATGCAAGGCGCCGGAGGCGGCGGACTCCAGCCCATGGCCCAGGCCATCATGGCCGACTCCTTCGAGCCCCACAAGCGCGGCCAGGCCTTCGCCCTCTATGGCCTCGTCGCCGTGCTCGCCCCTTCCATCGGTCCCACCCTCGGCGGCTGGATCACCGATAACTTCTCCTGGCGCTGGATCTTCTTCATCAACATCCCTGTCGGCATTCTCGCCTTCATCCTCGTCACCCGCCTCGTCGACGATCCGCCATGGATCAAGCCCGACCGCTCGCTTCTCAAAAACATGGACTACCTTGGCCTCAGCTTCCTCTCCATCGCCATGGGCGGCATGCAAATCATGCTCGACAAGGGCGAGGAGAACGACTGGTTCGCCTCAGGCTTCATCAAGTTTTCTGCTTTTCTTTTCATCGGTGGCATGGTCGCGCTGGTCATGTGGGAACTACACACCAAAAAGCCCATCATCCACCTGCGTCTCTTCCGCTATAAGAACTTCGCGATATGTTGCTTCCTCATGATGCTCGTTGGCGGAGTTCTGAATGCAAGCACCGTGCTGCAACCGCAGTTCATGCAGACCCTGCTTGGCTACACCGCAACGACAGCCGGAATGGCGCTAACAGCCGGAGGCTTCGCCCTTGTCGTCATGATGCCGCTCGCCGGATGGGCCACCGGCAAAATCTCCGCGCGCACCCTCGCCGTCTGCGGTTTCATCCTCTTTACCTTCACCTTCCGCTACGCCGCCAACGTCACCACCCTGCAGATGAGCTTCACTCAAGCATCCTGGCTCCGCGTCATCCAGATGCTCCCCCTGCCCTTCTGCTTCATCTCCATCACCAACGCCGCCTACGTCGGCTTGCCCAAGGAGCAGAGCAACCAGGTCGCCGGCCTCATCAACTTTGCCCGCAACATCGGCGGCAGCGTTCTCATCGCCCTCACCAACGCCCAGGTCACCAGCCGCGCCCTCTGGCACCAGCAGCACCTGCAGTCCAACATGCAGCCTGGCGCACCCGGATACGACTCTCACCTGCGCGCATTGAGCGGCTTACTAAGTGGAAGCTTCGGCGGCCCCAACGGCGGCGGCCTGGCCCTGGGCTCGCTCTACAACCAGCTCAACCAGCAGGCCCAGATGCAGGGCTACCAGGACGTCTACATTGAGCTCTCGTGGATGTCCGTCGGCCTCGTGCTTCTGGCCTTCCTGCTCAGCAAGAACCGCCCCGGCCAGGGGCCCGGCGCGGAAGCCGTCCACTAAGCCTGTCATCCTGTTTGGGCCAGGGAATCCCGGGTCTTCGTTCCCGCACTCGAGGTGCGCACCGCAGGATCTTGTGAAATTCAGCTGTCCTCCTAGGTCAATAACATACGTCTTTTTGGAAATAACACTTGACACGATTACAGCCTTAGGGCTACGCTTAGATTGTCAAGTCTACTTGACACAAAGACAGCGATTGGAGACATTATGAATCAAGTGAAACCACCGGGGAGTGGATATCAGTCGCGGATCCGGGCGAACGTTATACGGCTCTTCCGCTGGAACGGCGCGTGGGTGGCGGCCACGGCGCTGATGGCATTCGGGCCGAAATATCTTTGGAACAGGGCCCTGGTGTTCACGCTGCTGGCGATCGGTCTGGATGTCGCCGTAGGCGTCGGCATGGTCCTGGCCAACAAAAACTACCTCGCGGAACTGGATGAGCTTCAGCGGAAGGTTCAACTGAACTCCATGGGAATCACGTTGGGAGTCGCCGTGGTCGCCGGCGCCCCGTTTTCGATGATGGATGCCTACCACGTGATTCCCTTCCATGCGAACATCGCGTACCTGCTGATTCTCATGAGCCTGACGTTTGCGGTGTCCAACCTGTACGGAACGCGGCTCTACCGATGAAGAATCGGCTCAAGGTGCTGCGCGCCGAGCGCGACTGGACGCAGGCCCAGTTGGCCGACGCCCTCGATGTGTCCCGGCAGACCGTCAACGCCATCGAGACGGGCAAGTTCGATCCGAGTCTGCCGCTGGCTTTCCGGGCAGCCCGGCTCTTCGGAATGCGTATTGAAGAAATTTTTCATGACCCCACTCAGGACAAAGATCGCAGCAGTCTTTCGACGGAAGTCAAAAAGGATACTTTTGTCTAAAGGTAAGATGCGCGAAGCCCGCACCCTAGAGCAATACACAGTGCTGGCGGACTACTACCAGGCTGGCCGCGCCCGGTCGACTCGGCTCACAACCTTTATGACTATTACGTGGCAATGGAGAACGACTCGGCGGCCAAGGTCGCCCACTCCAACCAGCTCGCCGACACCCCGTCCTAAAAATAGAGAATATGCCCCAAAATTCGAGAGCGCCAGAAACCTTGCGGTCTCTGGCGCTCTCTCGGGTGCCCTATAGCTCTTCGGATCCAAACACCATCCGGCAATGACTCGACGATGAATCTTCAACCTTGCTCGGGTCTCGTCGCCCTGCTGCACTCGCCTGCGAGCCTTCCAATCCGTTCCGCCTGACCTATCGACGGCGAACCGCCGACCGATCCTGCGCCTCGAGTTGAACTTCTTGCCTGCCGTTCAACAGGTGACCGGCCTCTTCCATCTTCCCTTGGCACCCTGCCCACAGCCAAAGCCGCGTGCCGTTTGCCTTGTTCCGATGGATCGCCCTGTCTCCTGCCGGGCCTTCCACTTTGCTTCCTCCGTTTGCCTGACCTTCACCTTGCGGCGCTGACCCTGCATCCTTCAAAAGCTAGTTTCCAACTCGGCTGGTTCCGCTCCTCTCAGCTTCCACCAGAATTCACCCTAAGTCGCGGCCGCGACCAAGTGCGCTTTCGGGCTTTCCCTGAGTCTCGCGTCTCCTCACTGACCTGCACTTCGGCTACCAATTTCCTTCGGGTTCCACATGCTCGGCAAGCCGCTCATGCTTTCCCCGCTCTCAGTTAGTTGCTTCCGTGCTGCCCGCGTAGATACGATTCCCTTGCTTGACCGAACTTCGCATCGTCCCGCCGTGCGGAGGATGAGTCTTCCGATGTCCCTCGAATCTTCATTCCGGCAGCTTGCGCCGCCGGCGATTTTCCGACCTCTATCGAACCTTTCATCTTCCTGCGTGGCAGGAAATGTTGATTTCCAATTCCCTACTGGGCTACCAACTGTCGGCACTATGCTCCTACGCGATCTGTGGAAGCAAGTGTAAAACTTGCGTAAATCTGTGGATATCACCAGAATTAGTGCAACCCTCTCAACTAACTCAAACTAATTGCCAGGAGTGCCCTAAGTCCGTTGCATTTTTGTGCCTAAGTTGGTTGCCCGAGCGCAAAAAAGTCCCTCGCACTTAGTCATCACTTCACTAACATTCCCAGAAGAAAGTTGCGCTCGACTAACCAACTGCTTCGCGGCTTGCCAAAAGTCAAATCTGCACTGTTTCTTGTGAAAAACACACTTTCGCATGCAAATAAAAAACGATGATGTTATTTGGAATGATGGGATTGCACACCGAAACGGGGGGGATTTTGCACGAGTGAACGGTGTACAGTGCACAGTGAACAGAGTGATCGTGTGATGGGTGAAAGAGTGAAAAAGTGAAGAAGTGAACAAGAGCAAGAGCCGATCAAATGCAGTGCACAGTGAAGAGTGGACAGAGTGGTCGCCTGACGTTGTTCCGCTGCTTATTTCAGTTGTCAAAGAACTTGGACGAGGGTCGGCGCGGGCACAGGTGGAAACGCACTGCGCTCACTGGGTAACTCGGCCTATTCGTGTGAATACTTTAAGTATGGCAGGTTCGAATAATTAATCGGAAGTTGGACGGAAGTTTTTTGCGCTGATTCTAAAAGTAGTTACAAGCTATTTTCATTTTTGCCCCTTGACAAGATTTCCACAGGGAGGGGATTACAAGGCTTTGGAGAGGGCGGAAGCGGGCTGCTTCGGGGTTATCCGTCACGCAAAGCAGCCCCGCTCAATTGGGATTCGCTTTCCCACTACGAAAGGGGAAAAACAGCCTTCACCTTTGGCTCCCGCAAGCGTAGCGCCATCCACACAAGCACACCGAAATACACCGGAAAGAGCGTGTTGCTGAAGAGCGGGTTATGCAGCCGCAAATTGGTAGCCACCGCGCCGCCCAGGTACCCCGTGAGCAGGATCGCCCCCAGCACGGACGTCCGCGGAATGAGAAACAGCACGGTGGACACCAGCAGAATCCAACCCAGAGTGGTGGACAGGTCCATGGGCCACCCCGTCCGCGCAAACGCTTGGGTGACACCCGCTGGCTGCCAGAACTTCAACCCCGCGTCGAGCAGCATGAACGCCGCTACCAACCCGGTAATTACCCACCCCACGACCTTACCCGTCATCCAAGCCTCCTTGACAACGCAACCACAATAACCAACGCGGGCCCGCTCGCCAAGTCCAATCCTTGATTTGGTCCATCGGGGATGGAGTGGCCCGGCGCGACCCCCCCAACTTGAAGTGACAATTCGTGATTTCAAGTTTGCGCAGGCAGCGGCCAGGGTCCGGCAGTTGAAGCCGCATCCTTTGAGGTCACAAATTGTCATCTCAAAGCTGGCGGAGCCATTGCGTTGTATATCAAAACGGATATAATAGAGGCCATGAAACCCGTCCGGTTCCTCGGCGACTCGTTGAAGGCGATTCGCGAGTTTCCGAAGGATGCGCGGCAGGATGCCGGATACCAGTTGGAACAAGTTCAGGCAGGAAAGGCGCCAGCGGATTCCAAACCCATGCCATCCATCGGCAGGGGCGTGGAGGAGATTCGCATCTGGGACGAGGCCGGAACATTTCGCGTCATTTACACCGCGCGGCTTGAGGACGCTGTTTACGTGCTCCACGCGTTTCAGAAGAAGGCGCAAGCCACTTCGCAACGGGATATTGAAACCGCACGCCGCAGACTGACTGAACTGATCGGAGGCCGTTCATGACGAAGAAGAAGCCAGAGACATTCGCAAGCGTATGGGACGCCCTGGCCGACACGCCGGAGGAGGCGGCCAACCTCCGCGTGCGTTCCGCGCTCATGCAGCAGATCGCGGCCATCATTGAGAACGGCGGCTGGACCCAGGCCGAAGCCGCCGAGCGCTGCAACGTAACCCAACCCCGCATCAACGACTTGCTCCGCGGCCGCATCTCCCGCTTCTCGCTCGACGCGTTGGTGAACATCGCAGCCGGACTGGGCCGCAAGATTACCGTCACGCTTGAGGACGCAGCATGAGCCAGTCGACCATGACCTGCTGTTGAAGCTGCCCTCTCTTTGAGGTCACAGATTGTGACCTCAAAGCCGCCGGTCCCTCCGCGGCTAAAGCCGACGTGTATTCCGCCGGCCTATGCGGGGGTTGAAACCCCCGCCTCCCTCCGTGATGTTGACGTCTGTTCTTCGTCGCGTCCCTACAGGACGCGAAGGCGTTTGTTGCGGCTGATCCCGGGGTTACCGCTTCGCTTGGTTCAGCGTCCACCCCGGGCTATTGTCACGTCGCCCCTCCAGGGCGGCCCCGGTATTTCAGGAATTCGCGAGCGTGCGGGACGCCCTGGCCGACACACCGGAGAAAGCAGCCAACCTCCGCCTGCGTTCCGCGCTCATGCGGCAGATCGCGGCCATCATTGAGAACAGCGGCTGGACCCAGGCCGAAGCCGCCGAGCGCTGCAACGTAACCCAGCCCCGCATCAACGACCTGCTCCGCGGCCGAATCTCCCGCTTCTCGCTCGACGCCCTCGTAAACATCGCTGCCGGACTGAACCGCAACATCACCGTTAGTTACGCTTGATGATGCCCCTTGAGAGGAGACAGCTTGATCATGGACGATATCGATCGTCACTACGATGCTTAGGAATGCAGCGGTATAATTCGCCTTCGCAGATAATCGAACGTGAAGGAGCCTAAACCCAAATGGCACTCCCCAGTGCGTATCTCGCCACCACAAAGAATCTTGAGTCTTTCCTTAATGCCCTTCGATCTGCCAAGGCCCCGGAGAGGTTTACGAATAAGTTCTTAACTCAGCTTGATTTCAATAGCAGCAATGACCGTCTCTACATTGGCGTCCTAAAGGCCCTGGGATTTATTGACGAGTCGGGTACACCAAGAGAGCGTTATTACCAGTTTCTCGACCAGACTCAGTCAGGGCGGATCTTGGCCGACGCCCTTCGGGAAGCTTATGAAGACCTCTTCGCGGTCAATACCAAAGCCCACCAGATGACTGTTGAGGAAATCAAAAACAAGCTGAAGACTCTCACGTTGGGCCAGAAGTCGGAGAACGTCGTTAGCCTAATGGCGAACACGTTTAAAGCTCTCGCCGACCAAGCAGACTGGAACGCCCCAGCCGTTACTCCTCCGGCGGCGCAGAGAAATGATGCCGATACCCCGAAGGAGCCGGTTAGACTCTCACCTCAATCTCCCGAACTTGCGAAAGAGAAAATCGAGCTCCACTACAACATTCAGATTCACCTTCCTGAGTCCCGTGATCCCGCAGTGTTTGACGCCATATTCCAAGCACTGAGAAGACACCTAGCCTGAGGCCCATCATGAACGACGACCTATACGCGTTTGCCTTTCGCGGACTCCTAACCGATCAGACGCTTGACGGAACTCCGCGCCTGAGGAGGAAGTCCGACGGGGAGCTTGACCCCGACGTGGTTAAGAGACTGCCGGTTGACTTGCTCGATGAGGAATTCGTAGCAACCGCAAAACGAATGGCAGTAGTGTATGTTGCGATTGCAGCGTTCGAAAACACTGTCCGTGAGTTCGTCGTAAAACGACTCCTCGAAACAATTGGGGCAGACTGGTGGACCAAGGCGGTATCAGAAAAGATCCGGACGAAGGCCGAGACCCGTCGGGAGGAGGAAAGCAAGATCAAATGGCACACGCCCCGCGGCGATCAGCCGATCAATTACACCGAATTCGGCGACCTCAGCTCAATAGTTGGACAGAATTGGGCTCATTTCGAGAACTACCTACAATCTCAAGAGTGGATGCGTCAGATCATCACCACTCTTGAGAGATCTCGGAATGTCATTATGCACAGCGGCGAACTCGGCTTGCAGGATATTGAACGCATCGGAACATCGATCCGCGATTGGATCCGCCAAGTTGGGACTTAGTCTCTTATGAGCGGGGATCTGTCTACGGTATCGTCTTTTGCGCGGTTGGGATAAGGGAGCGTTATGGACAAAAACAAGGCGTACGACTTTCCGGAGAGATTTCAAGATTTCGTAATGATGCCGAAGTTCACCGAAGACATCGAAGCGTTGTCAAAGCTCGCGCAACCGGAAGATTGGGACTACAAGAACACTACTTCCGTTCACCCTCATCCGATTCTCCGCAACTATCTCACATACACGTATAGGCGCATCGCCGAAGAGAAGAAAATCAGCATCACCCCCGACGAAGGAAGCTGCTGCTGGAACACTGGACTTATAACTCCGGCTCAAGAGCCAATTTTTGCCCTATTCACGAAGAATATGCTGGCTGGCACACCTACTTATTGGCATTTCTGGAAATTCGCTCGAAGGGGCGAGTGGGAGATGAATCGTTTTCCCACCCTCCCGGATATTGCTCACTACTTCGAGGATCCTTCGTGTTTGGTATTTGACACAAGAAAAGAGCTACGCCTAAACATCGAGCACGTTGTGTCTGAAAATATCACGAGATTTCCAAGTAACTTGCAATCGAGGAATGCATTCGAGTTGCAGAATCTCGTCAAAGGGGCGATCGATTCGGCGGTACAGAGAGTGAAGCGGAATTACAAGACGGCTGTCCCTCAGTATTACCAAGGCTCGGTGCAGCTGCTTTTGCCCCTTGCGCTCACGGACCCGACCCGAGCGGAGCTCGCACTGGTTGTTGACAGGTTTTCTGACTTTTACCGTGCGGCGACCTGCCTCACGCTCGATATGGCGTATAACAATGCGAGGCAGTTGGCTCGCCCGGATCGGGATTGGCTTGTTCCGTAAGTGAGGCGTTAGACCGAGGTATTGAGATTACGCCGTCACCAGCCCCTTCGCCGCTGGAAGCTTCGCGAACATCGCCTTCATCCCCCGCAGCGCCTGGCGGGTCCGCTCTTCGTTCTCGATCAGGGAGAAGCGGACGTGGCCGTCGCCGTAGTCGCCGAAGCCTATGCCGGGGCTTACTGCCGTTTTGGCTTCTGTTAATAGCAGCTTTGAGAACTCAAGAGACTTAAGAGCCGAGTAGGCCTCGGGGATCTGCGCCCAGACGAACATGGTGGCTTTGGGCAGGGCTACGGGCCAGCCTAACTTGTTGAGGCCTTCTACCAGGACGTCGCGGCGCTTTTTGTAGGTGGCGCAGATTTCGGCTACGCACTCCTGGGGCCCCTCGAGCGCCAATATAGACGCTACCTGGATGGGCGTGAAGGTGCCGTAGTCAAAGTAGCTCTTGAGGCGGGCGAGGGCGTTGACCAGCTTGGCGTTGCCTACCATGAAGCCGACGCGCCATCCGGGCATGTTGTAGCTCTTCGAAAGGGTGAAGAACTCGACGGCCACGTCCTTGGCGCCGGGGACCTCGAGAACGCTGGGCGGCTTGTAGCCGTCGAAGGCGATGTCGGCGTAGGCGAGGTCGTGGATGAGGTAGAAGCCGTGCTCGCGGGCCAGTTCTACCAGTCGCGCCAGGAAGGGCAGCTCGACGCACTGGGTGGTGGGGTTGGACGGGAAGTTGACGATGAGAGCCTTGGGGCGGGGGACCATGCGCGGAATGAGGTCTTCAAGCTGGGCGAGGAACTGCTCGCGGTCGACGATGGGCACGCTGACCACGTGCGCCCCGGCGATGACCGGCCCGTAGATGTGGATGGGATAGCTGGGGTTGGGCACCAGCACGGTGTCGCGCGAGTCAAGGATGGCCAGGCAGAGGTGGGCGATGCCCTCCTTGGAGCCGATGGTGACGATAGCTTCGCGGTCGGGGTCGAGATCGACGTCGTAGCGGGTTTTGTACCAATTACAGATGGCGCGACGGAGGCGCGGCAGGCCCTTGGACACGGAATACCGGTGCGTGACCGGCTTCATGGCCGCTTCAATCATCTTGTCGACAATGTGTTTGGGCGTGGCGCCGTCGGGATTGCCCATCCCGAAGTCGATGATGTCTTCTCCGCGGCGGCGCGCAGCCACCTTCATCTCCCCGGTGATGTTGAAGACATAGGGGGGCAGGCGCTGTATTCGACTGAACTCTTCCATGAGTACAGGTTACAGGGAACGGTGGGCAGTGAACAGTGTCTGGTGATCGAGTGATTGAGTAATGAAGTGATCGAGGGGGATGGGGCTAGTGCTGACGCCTTGGACCCGTTCAACGCGCTCCGGGGGCCCCTCGCGCGGATACCCAACCCGGGTTACACTATCCTTATGCATGTCCACGCGGCACCGGGTCCGGGCAAGGGCGCGGGCCGTACACAATCCGTGCTGCGTTTTTCCCTGGTGGCTACGCTGGCTTACGTTGCCCTGACATTTGTGGCGGGCCTGCGCGCGCACTCATTGGCGCTGCTGTCAGAGGCCGGGCACAACGTCTCCGACTTCCTGGCCCTGCTGCTCAGCTTCGCGGCGGTCTACTTCCAGACCCGGCCGGCCGACCACTCCAAGACATTTGGCTACCAGAGGGCGGGCGTTCTGGCGGCCTTTATCAACGCGGCAACGCTGATTGTGATTGCCGTGTGGATAGGGATTGAGGCGGTGCATCGCCTGAGCGCGCCGGTGGCCGTGCAGCCGCGGCTGATGATGATTGTGGCCGCCGCCGGCGTGGTGATGAATGGCGTGATTGCCGCGCTGCTGTGGGGCGTGGCGCGGGATGTGAACATGCGGTCGGCGTTCCTGCATATGGCGGGGGACACGCTCTCAACGGCGGCGGTGATTGCCGGGGGCGCGGGGATCCTGCTGACGGGGCAGAACTGGATCGATCCGGTGCTGAGCCTGCTGATTGCGGCGCTGATTTTGTGGTCGAGCATTGGAATTGTGCGGGAGACCCTGAACATTCTGCTGGAGGGCGCGCCGCGCGGGGTGAGCCTGAACGAGATTCGCACGGGGATGGAGGCGGTGACCGGGGTGATGAATGTGCACGACCTGCACTGCTGGTCGCTGGGCTCGCAGTCGCGCGCGCTGGCCTGCCATGTGACGATCGCCGACATTCCTCCGTCAGAGAGCGCGTGCATCCTGGAAAAGCTGAATCACGTGCTGAAAGACCACTTCAATATCTGCCACACCACCATCCAGTTTGAGCATGAGAACTGCTGCCAGGACCTGGATGGCTGCGTAGTGCCGATGGAGGAGATGGCGGCTGGCGGCGATGCCGGGCATCCCCACGGACATGCACACTAATTTGTGAGAGCCGGTAGCTTGCAGCCGGTAGCTTGAAGCTTGGTCAGGCCTGGCCGGAG
>Ga0207104_1098_pt1 | contig 20954 bp, 11 predicted proteins | sample Alteio_BWMinHeat_79_FD_153538 | JGI IMG/M metagenome (GOLD analysis project Ga0207104, IMG submission 153538) | Enriched cells from forest soil in Barre Woods Harvard Forest LTER site, Petersham, Massachusetts, United States -... | ecosystem: Environmental > Terrestrial > Soil > Temperate forest >...
TTGGGCCACACTAGGCTCAGACTGCGTTAACATCCAGTTTCATGAATACTTTTCCGAAGTTCATGAAGCACCCGGCCAACAGAGTCGCTAGCGCGGATCAAGCCACACCCGGTGTCGAGGGTTACGTTTTTGACGGGGTAGGGGAAGCCAACTGGAATTTTGGACGTGTGTGCAAGATGCAGTATCGTCCCAGCACCGGCATGAATTTGATGAATACATGCTCGTCGTGCAGGGTTGCTACACACTTGTCATTGAGGGAAGGCAGATTCCGATAAAGGCCGGTGAGGAGTACTTCATTCCTGGCGGTGTTGTGCACTCTGGCGCCGTAATCGCCGGAACTAGAACGATTCACGCTTTTGGAGGCCATCGTGCGGACCGTGAAGGGATGACGCACCCTACAGGCGAACGGACGGCATAGGGAAGTGTTGCCCACAATGCGACCGGAACGGGGAATAACGTGATGTTCGGAGTGGTTGTGACACTCGCAAAAGTGTCTCCAGCGTGCGGCTCCGCGCGGCATCCAACGATCACAGTTGGAAGCATCTTCGGCTATTGGGCACGCACCGTGAGGACATGCGGAAGAGAGGACCATCCCGGGAGATAAACCATGATCTCTACCGTGAAACGACTGCCGGAACTTGCAATCCTGCTCCTTGCAGTGCAGGTCTCGGCTCAAGCAACTCAACCCCGATTGGTTGGCCAGGTCGATCTTCGGATGCTCGGCGTACAGATCCCGGCAAAGGGCACAGTATCCGGGCAGAAGATAGAAATTCTATTTCTAAGGAACAGCCGGCTCTTGCTGCTCGATTGGCGCGGTTATCTTACATACCGAGGCGGGGGTAGTCGTTTATCCGTCATCGAGGCCTCCAGCGGAGCCGTCCTCAGAACGAGCTATCTCACTGGCGGAGGAATGCCTGATTTCCGGGACTGGGGACAGCTTCAACGGATATCGGATGTAGAGTTTGCTTTGGCGCAGTCCACCGGCTTCATGTTCTGTAACGCCGAACTGGAATGCGGCCGTAGGCAAAATGTTTCGGGTCCGGTTCGGTTTTCTCAGGACGGCAGCCGTTTCATAGTGGGTCCTCGCTTGCCCCCAGGCAAGGATGATAAGCAGTGGCTGCTGTTCGACAGCGAGTCGAAGCAATTGGCTTCCTACTCCGAAGATCCGCAAAGTCAGGTGCTGGTCGGACGCACGGGTACATTCTTCGCTTCGTCCTCCGGATTGCGCTTCTACCCTGCGGGCCAGGACTCTGCGATTGCCCTCCGCCGTGACGTGTCTTCAGTTTCGATCGCATCTGTTGGGGTCAATACTGTCGCGTATATGAGACGCGGGTCGAATCAGCTTGCTGTTGTTACTTCCGCGGGCCTTGAGCCTTTCCGAGTTTCCCGCCGAACTCTACCGAAAGTGCCCTGGGATGCAAAGCTAATCTCAAGTGCGCAAGGCGATTTCTTGGGGGTCGAGTACACGGCGAACAGCAGGCTGCAATTGTTGGAACCGCTTGCGTGCATTGATGAATGCCCAACCCCGGCCATAGAACAGTTCGTGGTGCTTTCATCCGTTGACGGCAGGCTTATTCATTCCTTCAAATGGGATCCTCGTCCTTGGAACCTGTACGTAGAACCAGCCTTGTCGCCGGACGGCAAGTTGGCGGCTTTGGTCCAAGGAGCCTCTCTCAAGATCTATGCCCTTGAGTAGGTAATCGGCGGATTGCTTGCGGAATTGTAGAATCGGTCGGCACTTAGTCTCCCGCGAGTTCAATAGGATCGACGGCAATTCAACACTGACGGACTGCCTGTCGTTCCGGGCGAGTGACCGCGAACCCGTCTATGACCCAATTTTGGTGCAAAACCGTTTGACCGTCCCCCGCAATTACTGTTTCGTCAAGACAGGCCACGCAGTGAAGCGCAACGCGATACAAGGTTATTGCCCGTAGGGATATTCTGCCCACCGCGCGATCACCAGTTCCAAATCGCCTCGATGCACGTTTGCGGTGGTCTCCTTGAGCCCATGCTTTTCCCGCACTGCCTGCAGATTCTCCCACTCTTTGCGCTTTTCATCGCTATAAAACCGAGCCTTCTCGAACTCATGATTTGCCAGCGCGTCTTCTTCTTTGCTTGCGATGAACTTGAACCGTTTCCCGATCTCGGCAATTTCCGAATCCGCCACCTGCCGCAGTTTCACCAGTGTTCCTGCTGCGTCCAACAGTTCCAAAGCCTTCCCCGGCAGCGAACTTCCGGGCAGATCACCGCCAGCCCATTGCGCCGCAAAGGCCACCGCTTCGTCCGAATAACTCACGTCATGAAAACTCTCGAGCTGGCCCTTGCGCGCCTCGAGCACACGAAGTGTCTCAGACTCATCCAGCGGCCGCACATGCACCGCGCGAAACCACTCGTCAATCAACGGCATCGTTTCGCGCGCAAGCTCATACTCCTTCGCACTGCCGGTGCCAATGCACTGCACTCCCGCCTGAATTGCGAACAAGATCACGCCGGCGACGCCGCGAGACCCGCGATGCGCAGTCGCGGTCAGCAGTCCCTCATGTCCACCGATAAAGAGAATCAGGTCCTCCGGCTGAGGCTTCCCTCCTAGCACCTTGATCGCAGCTTCAGCCATTGCTTGACTCGCCAGCAAAATAGGCTCGATCGCGAACACCACTTTCCCCTGCAAACACGTCGGGACTTTTCCCTCCGAGATTCGCTGCGCCAGCCCCTCCACGATCGCGCTCTTTCCTACGCCGTGCTCCCCAATAAGCAGAGCGTGCCGCTTATGCCGGTTCGAGAGCACTTCGATCACGCACTCCAGCTCCTCTTCGCGCCCAATCAGCGGTTCGAGAGATCCATCCAAAGCCGCTTGGGTGAGATCCTTGAGGGCTCGGGAAGCTGGCTGCGCCTCCGATCTGCTGATGCCCGCACCCATCGGTGCCTCGCTTGCGATCTTACTTAGTTCTTCACGCAATGTGTCCAACTGGATGCCGCGCTCCCTCAACATCTCCGCGGCAAAGCACTTCTCTTCGCGCAAGAGTCCCAGCAGCAGGTGCTCCGTTCCAATGTGCTTATGGCCAAGCCTCTCTGCCTCCTCCGCCGCATAAGCCATTAAGCGTTTGCATTCGTCCGATAGCGGCAAGTCCACACTGGTGGATGTCTTCTCCCGTATCGTCGTATGTGCCTCGATCTGCTTCCGAATCGACTCCACCGCGCCATGCGACCTTAAGAAACGGTTGGTCAGCGCCTTGTCTTCCCGCAACAGGCCCAAGAGCATGTGCTCCGTCTCGATATAAGGCGAACCGAACTGGCTCGCCTCGTATCGCGCGAAAAAGATCACCCGGCGCGCCTTCTCGGTATAGCGTTCGAACATTGCTTTGCTCCTCTGGAGATGGTAACGCGGGCGCGTAGAGTCAATGCGGCACGGTTCAAACTTATACACCGCCTCGACCGCAAACCGACGGTGCCCAATCTAGTGCGTCATTCTTTCAGCGCTTGGGTGAGATACCACCAAGCTGTCCCCGAGCCCGCCGTTGCTCTTCGAGTCTCGCAATGCTAAAGATTCGAATGTTTGCTTTTTGCACTTTTCTACCCGGTTATAAGTCCGTTTAATTTTGCAAAGGTAGAAATTACCTCATCCAGTCGCACCACTTTCCATTCCAAATCTTTTGAGCGCGCTTAGTAAGTTAAGGCCCGTGAATGGCATGGCGCTCGAGACGTGTTTCTTTGTTTCAGATTGGAATGAGAAATGCAATGTATACAGCGTCTCGCCCGACTTCGGGTAACGATCCAGGTAGTCAGCTTGCAAGGGGGTTGAAGCCAATGGTCGCGAAAGCCATTCATTTCGGCGTTGACGATTGTTACCGGGTACTGGTGTTGCAACGTGCAGGGTATGACGTAAAGCAATCGCCTTCACTTGACGCGCTAATCATAGCTCTCCTGAACGAGAGGCACGTCGCAGCGGTCTTCATCTCCGAGGGTGATCGGGGAAGCACGGAGCGAGCAGCCGATCTTGTGCGCCGCTTCAGCCCCGCCCGCGTGATCCTATTTCGAAGCTCGCAACGCGTAATCGACGAAGGGAAGTTTGACCGGGTGTACACGACGCTCACTCCGCCACAAAACTGGCTGCTCGCCACAGCGGAGTTTATCCGCATGAGTCGATCCCGGCAGGAAGAAGATGGCCGGGGCAAGCGATTGTCCTGTGACACCATGTTGGCCATGGAGGCTGCGAACACCAGATTCTCAACCGCGAGAGCCTGAAATGCCCAGGGTGTCCGCTGCACGAACTCAATCGAAGCGAAGGCCGCTGGGCGGCCCGAAGCATGCGCAGGGCTTAGCCGAGTGGTTCGGCATACGCAGTTTTCCAAAGGAACTCGCGACGTCGAAAGAATTGGTTGGTGGCGGCATTTTGCTTGAGTTCTGCGAATCTCCGGGAGAGTGCGAGACATAGGTGATACAGAGACAGCGCGCACTGCAATCGAATGGCCGGGATCAGAGAAGTTCTTGGATATCCGCTTTCCGAGCGCAGGGTAACGTTGCCGGATTGGGAGTGCATTCCGGTCCCGAACGCCTTGTCGCCGCACTGAACCTAAGGCCGATCCAACATTCACTGTACGTCTCCTGGCCATTGTTGGCGTATCACCGCGTATGCGTCAGTTACTTTTTGTCTACATTTCGGATTGTGCAGAGGGATTTGGGCCAAAGAAGGAGGGGCCCATCGGATACGCCTCTTGGACGCGTTGGACTTAGTTCACGGTTAGGTTGACGGTGGTGTTTTGTATTACCGTTCCTGCCGTGCCGGTTACGGTGATGACGTAGGCTCCCGCGGTGGTTCCGGAGTTTCCCTTACCGCCACCGCCTCCACCACCACTGCCACCTCCTCCGCAACTGACGATGCCGGCGGCCATGAATGCCAGCAGAGCGAGCATGCCAAGCAGCTTCCGCCAACGGCGACGCCTTGCCGGGATGCCGAAGAGCAACACGCACGCCAGTGCTGCGCCGCCGGTTGCGGCGAAGCGAAGCGTGCGACCAGGCCTGGCAGGGTGGACCAGCGCGCCCGTAGTTGCCGCCGTGGTGGTGACGGTGAGCGTGCCTGTTCCTGCCGCCGCACCAGTGATGTTGACCGGAGTTGTGGAACCAAAGCTAAAGGTTGGCAGGTCGCTGGCGCCGGTTGGGCTGGAGGTGAGCACGGCCGTGAGCGCGACGTTGCCGCTGAAACCTCCGCTGGGCGTGACTGTGATGGTGGCAGTGTTGCCCGTGGTTGCGCCGGGATTGACAGTGATGGCGCCGCCGTTGGTCAGAGCGAAGCTGGGCGGCGGCACAAATGCCGTCACCGTGACATTTACGACGGTGGTCTTTGGGGCGATGGAGCCGGATGTGCCAGTGACCGTGACGCCATAGGCTCCGGCGGTGGTGGTTGAAGTGGTAGTCACCGCGACCGCCGCGGCTACCGGGCTGGCCGAGACCACATTTACCGTTGGAGTTACGGCGCAGATTGCGGGACTGACGGCGCCCGTGGGTGCGGCCGTGACCGCGCAAGTCAACGCGACGGAACCGGTGAATCCGTTGGTGGGCGAAACGTTGATGGGTGACGTGTTGCCGGTGGTTGCCCCCGCTGCGACGGTGATGTTTCCGCCGTTTGACAGCGTAAAGCCCGCGGCAGCCGTGACCGTGACCGACAAGGCGGTCGAGGTGCTGCCGCTGAAGTTGGAGTCGCCTCCATACGATGCGGTGACGGAGTGTGGACCGACGGCCAGTGAGGTTGTGGAGAGGGTGGCTACCCCGGCCGTGAGTGGCCCGGTGCCGAGCGTGGCTGCGCCATCAGTGAAGGTGACGGTTCCTGTGGGCGTGCCGGTGCTCCCCGTCGCACCAGTTACCGTCGCCGTGAAGGTAACGCTCGTTCCTGCAGCGATGGAGCTCTGCGACGCCGCAAGCGCGGTCGTTGTGGAGGAGGTAATGATGGGTGTAGAGCCGGTGATATTGAGGAGCGAGACGCCTCCGGCCAGGATGTCGGGCTTGCCGTCCTTGTTAAGGTCGACGGCGACGGCCGGAGATCCGGCGCCTAGGTTGATCAGATCCTTGGGAATAATTGCCCCGGTAATGGGAACGGAGGCAAAGGTACCGTCGCCCTTGCCATAGAAAATGCCGCTATAGTCGCTGGGATCTAGCAGCGCGAGATCGACATTGCCATCGCCGTTGAAGTCCGCGGCGGCCAGCCCGGCGGAGCGGATCGAATCTCCTCCCAGAAGATTGGAGACCGTGGCAGAGCCAAACGTCGCGTCGCCGTTGCCGGGCAAGATCGCGAGCTCCGCCTGGGATGTGCTGGTTTCAGCCAGGACGGCGAGGTCGAGTTTGCCATCCTTGTTCAGATCGATGAGAGCGGTGGAGTAGGAGTCTGCTCCTACGGCAATTGTGGTGGGCGCCTTGAAGGTGCCGTCGCCATTGCCCACAAACGCCTGCAACAACGTTTGAAGCTGGAAGTTCACAATCGTGGTTCCAGGCGAATTAACGACAAGGTCCGGGAACTGGTCGCCGTTCAGATCGCCGATGTTGACGATCTGCGGCACGATGGCGGTGGTAGGAGCCGCGTTGCTCGTGTAGGTGCTGGTGAGCATTGGAGCCTTGAACGTTCCGTTGCCGTTGCCCGGCATCACTCCGATGCCTTGGTTGTAGAAGTTCAAAGGGGGGCTTGGGCCACCAGTCTCGTTGTAGACAAAGACCAGGTCGTTATGGCCGTCGTGGTTCACATCGGCTATTTCGATGCTGGTGACCACGTTGGTATTGTCGAAGTCCGCCGCGGGCGCGATCTGCGGAAATGCGTAAGGAACAGCGGTCTGGAACGTTCCGTCTCCGTTGCCGATGGCGACGAAAAGAACCGGGTACGGATAGGTAATGGAGAAACCTGATCCGGGATTGATGGCGGTGAGGCCGTTGTCAACAAACACTACATCGGGCTTGCCGTCGCCATTCACATCGCCGACTGCAAAACTGGATGCCTGCGCGGACGATCCCATGGTGAAGTTGTCGCCATTGAGGCTGAAGGTGGCTTGGGGAACAATGTTTGCGCCCGGCGTGAATGCGCCCTTCCCATCGCCAAGCTGCACGGTCAGCGCGCCAGTGGTGCTGTTAAGCGTGACAAGATCCGGAACGCCGTCGCCGTTCAGGTCGACGAGATTGTTGCCTGTGTAAGCTCCTGAATTGAGCGCTGGCGCGCCCTGTAAGGTGCCGTTGCCATTGCCCATCAGCGCATAAGAGAGGTTGGGCGAGCCCTCGTCGCCGGCGTAAACTCCGCCGTCGCCCAATCCGACAAAGATATCCGCATTCCCATCTCCGTCGAGATCGCTGACCGAAATGAAGCCATCTGTGTTGATGCTTGCGTAGGTTCGTCCCTGCGTGAATGTGCCGTTGCCGTTGCCCATCCAGGTGGAGATGGTGGTGCTGTCGCTGACAATCAGGTCAATCTTGCCATCTTTATTGATATCGCCGCTGGCAAGGTTTGGTCCGCCCGAATAGAGAGGGTCCGTCATGAAAGGAAACGCCGGCGCGGCCGCCGCTGTGAATGTCCCATCGCCATTGCCCAGAAGCACCAGGCCGTTTGAGCCGATAATGTCTTTCTTCCCCACGCCGCGCAGGTCGGCGGTAATCAAATTCACGATTGGGGTCGACGCGGCACTGCTGTGGCCAGGCAACGTTGGCGCGGCAAAGTTCTCCGCAGTTTGGAATGTGCCATCACCTTTGCCGAGCAGAACCGAGATCTGCTGGTCGCCTGAGACCGCGACGATGTCCAGGTTGCCATCGCCGTTCACGTCATCAATGACGGCGGCGACAGAGTAGTTGCCGGCGATCGGGTACGCGACGCCATTTTTGAAAGTGCCGTCGGCATTGCCTAGCATGACTGTAACGCGGCCGGTAGTAGCAAGGGCGTCGTCGAGAATCACCAGATCTCCGTTGCCGTCCTTGTTGAGGTCAGCCGCGGTCAGATTGCCTGCCGATGAGTCCTGAAAAGAGGAAATACTGAAGCTCGTAGTGCCAGTCATCAGGTAAATGCCTTCAACCAGCGAAGGGGAGATCAGGCCAAGACCGGCATAAACATAGAGTCCGGAGGTTGTCATTCCAACGAAGACCCCGGGCCGCGAACCAATACCAGCAGGCGGCTCAATAGCACAACCCGACGAGAAGACATCGGGAGTGGTGGTTAGTTGCGCCTCATTGTGCAGAACGCGCTCGTAATCGGGGTTTAAGTCGGTTTGAGAGTACTTGAGGGTTGTTGCCGTATACGAATATGTGCCCGTTGCCAGGGTAAGCGTGCAGTTCGATTCGCGGCCGAGCGCGAGCGCCGCCCCATGTGAGGTTGTGATCGTGGTGAAGTTGCCAAAGAAGCCGGCTGTGCCGGTTTGAGATCCGTCGGTCCCGTTGACCTCCGGCATGGCTGCCCGGCGATGGGCGCGCGGAGACTGAGTTGCGGCTTCGTCCTTCGTATCGAACTGCTGCTGGGCCGAAAGTGTCCCCGTGAGCATCGCCGACACGATCAGCATTACGATGTGGTGAACGAAACGATGTGCGAGCGGGTGACTGGGGCGCGTTAATTGGCGGCCCGCGGTGCAAGCAAAGGGAAAGTGCGGCCTGAGGCGCTTGCAGCGGGAGAAGAGCAAATTCTGACGATGCGCCATAGCGCGACTCCTGAGAGACGTTTATCCTGGACATTTGACAAGCAGTTCCCTCAGGCACGCCGGACGCGAACTAAGTATGGCGCTCAAGATGCGTGAGAAATGGGGCCCGTCCGCGCGCCTGAATTGGATTGGTTCGATCCGGAATGAAAGCGCGATTTGACCTCTATATAACACGTTTGCGGCCTAGCTTAGATCAACAAGGGCAAACAGGGACAAAAACGGAGATATTTGTGTTGGGACGGGGACAATGTGCACAGCGGCGCGGTGGAGGAGTTCTGGACTGGCCCCAAAAGATCGAGAATCGCATACGATGTCGTCTCGATCAAACCTAGCCATCCGGATGCTTACGAATCGTGGAGCCGGATGACGGCGGACACCTTGTCGATGGATTTGACCCTGAAGTCTCTGATCATCACTGCCTATTCCCTTCAGACGGATAATCTGATTTCTGGCCTTCCGGGATGGGCCGCCACTGCGCAGTTTGATATAGAGGCGAAGATGAATGCGGATACCGCTGCGTCGCTAGCCAAGTTCCCTAGAGAGAGCAAAACATTCAACGCCAAGCGTGTTGCAGGCGTTACTCGCTGACCGTTTTGGACTCAAGATTCATCACGAAACCAGGAAACTGCCCGTCTACAAATTGGTGGTTGCCAAGGGTGGCTCCAAGATGCAGGAGACTCCGGCCGTCAAAGGTGCTGGGACGAGCGCCGGGCGCGGCCAGTTTAAGGGCCGTGGGATTCCCATCGGAAATCTGGTGACGTTCCTTTCAGGAACGATGGGAAAACCTGTGGTCGACTGGAGCGGCCTGAATGGCAGTTATGACGCGGAGCTTCACTGGAAGCCGGACGACGGCGCCGGACCGTCAGAGAACTCTGGGGACTTCGGCCCATCCTTGAATACAGCTCTTCAAGAACAGGTAAGTATCCCCCGGCAGAGCCGGGGGCCTTACGGTGTGAGCCGCTCAAAGCGGCTTGAGCGGGGACGCTAACGCGGCCCCGGTTACGTTGGGCCACCTTAACGGTGGCAGGTCACTTCCATAGGTTGAGTTGGTCGAGTCTCTTGTCTTCCTCTTCCTGGTTGCGGATGTAGTCGCGGATCACGGTTTCATCCCGGCCTACCGTGGACACCATGTATCCCCGCGCCCAGAAGTGCTGACCGACAAAATTCTGCTTGCGCTCTCCATAGACCCGGGCAAGGTGAATCGCACTCTTGCCCTTGATGAAGCCCACCACCTCTGACACCGCGTACTTGGGCGGAATCGAGATCATCATGTGCACGTGGTCCACCATCAGATGGCCTTCTTCAATCCGGCTCTGCTTCTGCTCGGCGAGGCGCCGGAATACCTCGCCCAGGTGCTGCCGAAGCTCCTTGTACAGCGTCTTGCGACGGCATTTGGGAATGAAGATTACGTGGTATTTGCACTCCCATTTGCTGTGGCTTAAACTTTCGTATTCGTCCATCCGAGATCTCCTCCTCGTGTGCTTGGCGGCTCACGATCTGGAGTTTCTTGGATGGACTCCCGAAAATGTCAAACTTCTACTGCCACCCCGCCAGAGGCGGGGGGCCTCCCATGTTTAGCTAGGTAGCCAAAGACAACAGCAAACGCAAAAACGCCACTAAGAGAAAAAGCAAGCCTTGACTCCTGTGACCGGCTCATAAAAACGCCCTTGATTCTTGCATCATGCTGAAATCTCCGAATCGTTCGTTGAACGCCGAATCGGGAATCGGCAATTCAGCTTGCTGGAGCGCGGAGCCGGTGGAGAGGGAAGCAGTTCACTTCTCGGGACGGGATTCAGCAATAAGCGGTTTGAATCTCAGGTTGGCCAGTGCAGTGCGCCCCTGTTCCAGGCGCGCTTTTGCTCGTCGCGTCTACTCGGAAAAGGGCGGCGCGACCCTCGATGGAATCTTGGGTCAAAACTCATTCGAGACGTACGATGACCGCTTCCAATTGCCGTATTCGAAAAATTGTGCAACCGAGTCTGAAGAAGGATATCGACATCCGAGATGGACTCGCTAAGCTGTTTTTTCACAACCATATATGGCGATGGCCAATCGAACTTGGTAATGAGAAAGTACAGATTCAACATCCGTCAACTTACAGTCGCGATACGCTGAAAGGCCAACAAATGAATACAGGAGTCAAGGCGTTTCTTTCGATATGTTGTTGATTATAATATAGTTATATGGTAGGCACGACTGGATTCGAACCAGCGACCTCTTCCGTGTCAAGGATGTAAAACTTAGGCATTTCAACAACTTACAAGACCCCGGTGGCTGTAAGCACAGAAAACACGGAGAACCAACGTATTGCAAAACGTATCGCGACTGCGATGGGCGCTGCGCCAACAAGGAGGCGTTTCAGTGAGGTGTTCGCCCAAGTCGACTATTCTTTTCCTTCGGCACCTTTGATCGTCTCCCGCCCACGAACTTGTCGTCTCAGGCCCGGTCCGGCAGACTGGTCGTCAGATTGCCCCACGAATCTCAAGGAGCAGTCCGTGATGGATGGTCTCTTCGCGATTGCGGATAAGCCGGCAGAACACGCGGACCCTGGATGACCCAACCCAAAGTCCTAGAAGCAGTCTCATAGATGTCTCAAGAGGATCAACGCACAGCCGAGTTGGACCATGCCGAGGAAGTTGGTAGCATAGCGTTCCCAGCGGCTTGTGAGTCGGCGGAAGTTCTTCAGCCAAGCGAAGAGACGTTCGATCTTCCAGCGTCGCACGTAGCGGCGAAGGGGTCTGCCGTCTTGAGTTTTCCGTCTTTTGCGGCGGTTGGGAGCGATCACTTCGATGCCGTGCAGCTGGCGGAGCCGCGCGTCCAGCGGGTCGCTATCGTAGGCTTTGTCGCCGATCAATCGCTGAGGGACGGCGGCGATATGTCGTTGCGCGAGTGTGTCTTCGACCAGCGTTGACTCATTCGGTGAAGCGCTCGTAATCCGGACGGCGATAGGAAGACCGTGGCTGTCCACGATTGCCACGATCTTGCTCCCTTTGCCGCAGCGTGTTGGACCAATGCGATCGCCCCCCTTTTTGCCCCCGCGAAGGAGGCATCGACAAATGCCTCCTCCAAGCCCAGTTCTCCGCGCGCCAGCAGGTCCTCGCAAAGCGCCCACAGGATCCCGTCCAGCACCCCGGACCGCTGCCACTGCTGAAAACGGCGGTGACAGCTCTGATGGGAACCATATCGCGAGGGAAGATCCTTCCACGGGGCGCCGGTGCGCAGAATCCAAAGAACGCCATTCAACTGGCGGCGGGCATCACCCCAGCGACCACCACGACCGTCAGGCCTTTGCCTAACTTCCTGATCCCACTCAATGAAAGGCTTGACGTGCTCCCATTGCGCTTCATTCAGATCGGCCATGACTTCTATTTGCAGTCGATCCGGACCAAACACAAGTGTTTATTCACTCGCTACATTGGCGAGATGGGTTCTAGACTTGTGTACGTTCGCTACTCCGCCGGTAGTCGATCGGGGGCAAGCCCGCCGTTCTTCGCCACCTGTGAAACTCAGCCGTTCCAATGCCGAGAAGCGCAGATGCGCGGGCGACTGTGTTTCGTGCGCCGCTCCCAGTTTCCGTTGCCTTGGCCACTGCCCAGGTGGTGAGCCACCCCTTGAAACGAACAAGTAGCAGCTTCGCCTCATCCCCCGTCGTACCAAAGGGCACCGCAAAATCGGCACGTGCAGCCGACAGTTGTTCGGCCACGGAATTCGTCAGATTGCGTACAAATGCGTTCTCATTGTTCCTTCCCGCCCTCGGTTGGCTATGCCATAAGCCAGTGGCGTGAACTCAACGTGTTCTCGTCCGACGGCGCTGTGCCCATCGACAACAACGTAAGCGAGCGAGAGATGAAACGCGTCGTCCTCAATCGTAAGAACTCGCTCTTCGTCGGCAACCCGCGCGGTGGGCGAACGGCGGCAATCCTGGCCAGCTTAACAAGTACCTGCCGCCGTCACGACGTGGACCCGCAACTCTACCTCACGCGGTTGCTGGTCAACCTGCCGACAATCTCCATCTCTGAACTCCCCGCATGGCTTCCTGACCAGTGGAAACTTACCCGCTCAGCTTAGGAAGGCGCTCTGAAAGCTTCGACACGAACATGTGGTTCACGTAGCGCTCACCGTGGTTGGTCGCCCCTTTGATTAGCCGAAGCCAGGAACTATGGCCTGGGATGGAGGCTTACTTGACGGTGCAGTCTTCGCCATATCCTGCACTGGTCAATCACTGCAGCTCGGACTTGGTAGCGGTCTATTGGGATTATCCGTGCGCTAGCTCCGGCTACGCCGCTACGGGGTACTCCGATGCGGCGCTGACCTACGCATCCATTGATTGCCAGCAGTCGGGAGACTTTAATCATCGACATTATCAACTTGGAGGCTTGGTTGGGATATGTATCGCCATCGAGACGAGCTTCTCAGCGACTCCTCTGGCCAGTGCGGCGCGGTCGGCTGCGTGTATGTTCAGCGTCTCTTCCTTGAGCGTGTCATCCCCGCGATCGATCCGCAGGGTCAGGGTCACATCGCTGCCGCTCGCTGTGTAGACAATCCTGGGCGTCAGTGCGTCCGCTGGGCCGTCGTTCACATCGTCGAGATACACTACCGGCGGCTCTGTCGTGTCGCCGCCACGCGCGGAGGGATGGCTGATCTCCCGTATCTGCTCCCTCACCGCCGCTCCCAGTGCAAGCGGGTCGTGGTCATCCTTATTTTGGTGGCAGCTTAAGTGGAGCAACTCCGGCTTGATTGTAGCCAGGGGAATGAGTGCCTGATCGGCGGGGTTGAGCAACGCCACGGGGAAGCCGGTGCCTTTGGGCGCGGCGATCACCGGCTTCTGGATGCCGCCGATACTCTGCGCCAGCTGCGGCACCTCCTCGCTGGCGAACTGGAACCAGCGGCTCACGTTCAGGCGCGAGCTGTCCTCAATGGAACGGCCCTTCATGCCTTCCAGCAGCGCGTATGTCAGCAGGCCCTGTCCGTATTTGCTGGCCTCGTAGCTGGAGCGGTCGGCGGCGCTGCCCATTAGGATGATGGTGCCTGAAGCATCTTTCAGAAACTCGATGGCGCGGCGCTGGTCGGGCGGGACGTCGCGCGCCTCCACCAGCTTGGCCAGTTCTTCATTAGCTGCGCCGGCAGCGCAGGTATCCAAAATGAGAACTTCCTTCAACGGCATGTTTTTTGCGCCGAGCCACTGCTTCAACTCCGTGCTGCTCACGGTGGAAATGTCGCGCAACTCGGGATTGTTGCCCAATTCGAGCGAGCGAGCGTCGGCCGTCAGGTAGTAATAGCTGTCCTTTTCTGTGCGCAGGTTCACGCCGTGGCCGGAGAGATAGACGAGAAACACATCCGTCGGTTTGGCGTTCTTCTGCACGCCTTCGAATGCCGCCCTGATGTTCTCCTTCGTCGGCTGGTCCCTATCCGATACCGCTGCGGTGGTCAGCAGGCGCAAGTGGACGTTCTCCTCGCCAAACAGCTTTCCTGCGCCTATCTTCAGCCCGGTCATCATGCTTTGCGCGTCGTGCGCGGGGTATAGCAGGTTCATCTTCTGATTGCCGAAGGTCGCAGTGCCGATCACGATGGCATAGAACTGAGGTTTGTAATCGGCGGCTGCTTCGCCGGCGTCGGTCTTGAAGCCCTTGACTCTTGATTCGATATTAAAGATCGATGTGGCTTCATGACTGCGAATCTGGTTGCCGGCGTCAAGCGCGAATGCGGTGATGGTGTTCTCGCCCGGCTGCAGCGTGGCATCGCTCAGGTCAACTGTGACTTTGTTCTTGCCCGCGCCCTCGCCTCCCAACGGATGATCTATCATTTTCGCAGTTCGGCCATTCACGCTGACAACAAGCTTGCCAACCCCGCCGCCTCTATCCTCGATCGTCAGCCATGCGCCCTTGCTCTCTGGTGCATAGGGCGATTCAATCGCCACCGCCGGCGGCGCGGGCACTTTGTCCAGCCCCTTTACAGCCGGTAGCCTCTCGCCTTTAAGGATGCGGGCCAGCAGGTTCGGCGTATAGTAGTTATCCTTCAGATCCTTCAATTCGATCGTGTCCAGCCTGTCCGTAACCCAGACGAGCCCCGCCGCGCTGTCTGGATCGTTGGTGTCATAGCGGCCTTCGGAATCAGTGATGGCCCAGCCGCCATCGTTGAAGCTGATTAGAACCGCTAACTGCTTGCCAGTCGCGAAGTCCCAAAGGCGAGTCGTTGTGTCGAGACTTCCGGTTAGCATGAAGCGCCCATCGGTAGAAAAGGCCACCGATAAGATTGGACCACTATGCCCAACGAAGCGACGAATCACGGCGCCAGTTGCTCCATCCCGTAACCGCACAGTGTTATCGTCGCCTCCAATCAGCACAAAGCTGCCCTCTCGAGAAAATGCGACCGATCGGATGTTGAAGTGGGTGAGCGAGCGAACCGGTTGTCCTGTCTCAGAGTCCCATAACGTTGCCGCGCCCTCGTAACTTCCCGTGAGTACGAAATGTCCGCTCGGGGAAAAGGCGACCGCGTCGATGGGGCCCTTTTGCTCCTGAAAAGAACGAATCAGTCGCCCAGTAGTTGTTTCCCACAGTTTTGCTGAGCCGTCCTCGCTTCCGGTTAGTACACTCAGGCCGTCCGGTGAAAAAGCCACGGAATAGACCTCACCCGTGTGCCCAACCAGGGAACGAAGCCGTTTACCGGTTGCCACTTCCCACAGGTGCGCAGTGTTGTCCGCGTCCCCAGTCAGTATCAGGCGGCCATCCGGTGAAAACGCCACAAAAGAATGAGCCACAAAATAGATGGAATCGGAGTGCCCGTCGAAAGAGCGAAGCCGTTGACCAGTCGCTGCATCCCACAAACGGACGGAGTAGTTCATGCCTCCAGTGAGCACCAGGCGACCATTCGGCGAAATGGCCATGCAGGTGGTATCGGTCTGCTCGCTCATGGAACGGAGTTGCTGACCCGATGCCGCGTCCCAAAACCCTACCCTTTGGTCCAAGGACCCGGTAAGCAGGTAGTGGCCGTCGGGAGAAAAGGCTACGGAACCGACTCCGACCGCACGCCCAACGAAAGAACGGACGGGCCTGCCGGTTGCTGCTTCCCAGAGCCGCGCGGTCGAGTCCTCACCGCCCGTGAGCATGTAAAGGCCATCGGGAGAAAAGGTAACGGAATCGACTCCGTCGGTATGTCCTTCCAAGGAACGAAGCTGTTGTCCAGTCGCTGCGTCCCATAGCCGGGCAGAGCGGTCCCTGCTTCCGGTTAATACGTAGCGACCGTCCGGAGAAAAGGTCACGGAGAGGATTGCATCTGTATGTCCGGTGAAGGTGCGAAGCTGTCGACCTGTCGCCGCATCCCAAAGTCTGGCCGTTTTGTCCAGACTTCCTGTGAGCACGTACCTGCTGTCCGGAGAAAGAGCCACGGACTCGATGTCACCCAGGTGCCCCTCAAAGATACGAAGCTGTTGTCCGGTCGCTGCGTCCCATAGCCAAGCCGTTGAGCCTCGACTGCTTATCAGGTAACGACCATCCAGCGAAAGAACCACTGCAGCTCCGTAACCAGGAACGACGAAAGAGCTACGAGGCCCCCGCCCTTCGAGATCCCACAGCCGTATGGTTCCATCATCGCTCCCAATGAGAATAACTCGACTGTCCTGAGAGAACGAGGCAGCGCTGACGTAGCCATGTCCGGGGAAAGACCTCTCATGTCGCCCCGTCACGGCATCCCATACGTCCGCGGTTCCGCCGTCGCTGCCCGCGAGTATGTGAAGGCCGTCTGGAGAAAAGGCGACGGCGTTCACCGCCCCTGAAGAACCAACGAACGAAAGAACCTGTTCTCCGCTCGACACGTCCCAAAGCCGCACGGCACCATCGACACTTCCTGTGAGAACATAACGGCCATCGGCAGAGATTGCTGCGGCTTTCACACTCCGCATACCCAACTGCGGCATCAGCCGCACGTGCTCCTGGGCGAGCAAGGGGCAGGCTGAGAGCGTTAACAACCAGGGAAGCGCGACCATGAGCCGACAGTTGATGCGTCCAGCGAACAGCCGTGTGATGAGCATCGTCATCATTCTCCGTTCTGGTGCCGCAGAAATGGCAAGGGGACTCTGGAGTAGGCACGCCTTTGGATTCGAATACTATAACTCACGGCGGATTTTGGATGCGGTCCTGCACGTCGGTCATCTTGGCTTAACCGTGACGCAGACCGACAATTCCGCGGGCAGAGCTGCGCTGTGACAAGCGGAGAGCGTTGAGGAATTTTCAGTCCGATCGGATTTCTACAGTGATTTCCTGCCTGAGACCCCTTCCGCGGATCCTCGCGGTGGTTACATACATTGGTGGGCCCGTGCAGACTCCAACTGCAGACCTCCTGCGTGTCAAGCAGGCGCTCTAACCAACTGCGCTACGGGCCGTTGCCGACTAAGTCGATTCCACCGTCAAAGCGTTTGACCCCAGAATTCCGATCCCTCCTGGGCGCCCGACGCTTACCTTTACTTTCAATCACTTAACCGGACACCGAATATCGCCTAAGCACCTGTATTCACGAATGCTCTCGCGCGATTGCGGTGCAAATGCAACAACGGTCCCCGCCGCATTCCGAGCCGTTGCCGGTGAGCTGTTGGGATTGGACGGCAACGCGCCCCTTGGCAAGACTTGGGGCTGAGGGGCTGTAGTCTGTCTTGAGTTCGATTTTCAGTCCAGTGTATCTCGGAAAACATCAGGCGACCGTGATTCAGTGGGGAGCAACGGTCCCACGCAGAACAAGCTGCTGCAGCAAGTCCGAAGCTGCCGATTGCGGGTTTAGAACGGGAGCCTCAGGAATGCTCTGCTGTCCATCTCTCCCCGTCGTCACCCAGGTCTTGCCTTCTTCGTTCCAGCGCGTAACTGCCTCAAGAACAGGCGCGCCCGACCCAGGGGTGTGGAACCATGCTATGGTCCCGTCTGTCGAACCTGCGGCAAAACCGTTGCCATCTGGCCGGAAGGCAACCGAGACGATCGCCGCGCTCAACGCCGGCAGCGACACAGGCTTGGCGCTCGTATCCCACCACGTTACCGAGCCATCCATCATTCCTATAACCGCATGTTTTCCATTGGTATCGAGCTCCACTACACTCGGCATACTTGTCAGCGTCTCGCGCCGCATCATCTTGCCGTTATCGCCGTGAAAGAGATCGCAGAGCCACATATCGCCGCTCATTGTGGACAGGGCGAGCATCGTCCGCGCATTTGTGTCGAAGCGAACCATTCCGGACGGTAGTCCGGGAATCCTATACGCCTTGCCTCTGATGGAACCTAAAGGCACGAAGGTCACGCCGCCGGACACGTCGATGATTGACATCGTTTCCGGCATGGTGAACACCGCCAGCGAGCGGCTGTCTGGGGTGAAGAAAACCTCCTTTGGCACGCCGCCCGAGTTCGGCAGCGTCAACTCCGCTCCGGTGGTCAGGTTTTTCACATGCGCCACCGGTGCGCGAGTAGCAACATCGATGTCAGCGCTGAGCTTCGGCTGTTCAATCCATGCAGCCCATGCGCCATCGGGGCTAATCTCCGCGCCTTCGGCGAAATGATTGGCCGTTCCTATATCTACCGGAGCGAGCACCTCAAGTGTCTCTGGATCCCAGCGCAGCAATCGAGCGCCGGAGCCAAACGCCAGAAATCCTCCACTCCTCCACTTGAGAATGCCTGGAACGCCGATCTGAGCCTCATGCAATGCCGCCGGGCCGGGTAGCGAAAAGAGACGCAGCCTGTTCTCGGTTTCCATGAGCGCTTGCAGCCGGCCATCCGCAGCGAAGGCAAGATACATCAAATAACGTCCGCCGGGCACAACGGAGCCGGCTTCGGTATCCTTGCCGCGCCAAACGGCCAAGCTGCCTTCCAGTCCAATTCCGGCTCTCACCTGTACGCCCTCTTGCTGAACGATCTCAAAAATCGGGGCCGCTGCGCTCTGGTCTTTGTCGGTAACCGTTCCCGTGCCCGGATCAACATGGAGTACGGTGCCGCCAGCCAACGCCACCAGCAATTCATTGACGGACAAAAATGCAACTGCAGTTGCTGGACCTTGTGCAGGACCGTCCGTGAGCTCGCCCGGTAACTTCATCGCGGAACCGCTGCCGAGGTTCCTACCCGTGACCCTGCCGTCGAAATCGAGAATCACCAGCAACCCGCCGCCCGGCGATATAGCCATACCCGCAATTCCCGTGGAGTCGGGTGCCGGGGCCATCGGCTCGCTCGAACCTGCCGTGAACGAGGGCACGTCAAAGCTGGTAATCACCTGACTGGCCTTATCGAACTCCCAGCCATACAAAAACAGCCGTTCCGACTTCTCGTCGAATGCTACGGCACTAGGAGACGGAAACTGCGCTACCGGCTTGTCCAGGCTCTTCAGGATCGTGCCATCCCTCCTCAGTACTTGTGCCACTTGCCCGCGCACCGCCAGCAGATCGCCGTCATTGAGCCAACGGATAAGACTCGCGCCGCCAGTCCCGCCCAATTGCGCAATCTGTGTTACCACTGAGTCCACCGAGGCGGCCAATACAAAGACTCGTCCACTCGCACTGATGCACGCCAGCTCGCCTTTGGCCGTCATGTCGCAAGCCCGCGCTGTATCCGGCAGAGAGCGGGTCCACAGCAGGCGGGCCCTGACAAGGTCGATCTCCGCCAGTCCGCCATTGCGAATGGCCACCATCGCACGTCCGTCCGGACGCAGCTTCCCGCTTGAAAGCACACCAAGCGAATTGGGACGCAGGCCGAAGGTCTCAAAATCCTTCAATGCGATCGAATCGCCGGTCGTGCATAGACTTGGCGCGGGCACCCCTGGGACCGTCTCTACAGGCGCGCCATCTGTTCCCGGTGGCAACTGCGTGGCCACGGTCAGCGGGTCGAGGGTCGCCGCTCCCATTGCAACGATAATCGGCAGGTCCCGAGGCGGAGCGAAGAGGCGCGGCTGCTGCATCGCCACCCCGGACGGCGCGGGGCGTGCAGACGCCGCGGTCTGCTTTTGTGCGGTGGAAGCGCTGGAACCGAAGCCGCGCATACGTTCCAAGACCGTGCCCGGCTCAAGTTGAATGCTCCGCGTCGCCCATCCCAGCCATTCGCCGAGCAGTACCGGACCCGGCCCGGCCGGAGTTGTAGTCGTGGAGGAAGCATCGTCCAGAAGCCCGCGCTGAAATAGGGTATAGGTTAATACTCCGTCCTCAATCGAAGCCTGCTCCGCGGCACTCTGTGTGGAGAGTGAAGCCGCCAACAGATACATATCCTTGTCGTAGGCAAGTTGTCGCAAGCCCTCAGAGTCCATCGGGCCGCGTCGTTCAAGAGGGCTGTCTCCGGTGAGAGCGCCGGACTGGCATGCATCCAGAAGAAAGGCCGCCGTGCTTGCCTGCTCGGTGCTGAGAGCCTGCCGCAGATCCCCATCGCTAATGGCGCTATGCTGCAGGACCGACGCCGGCGCAGCACTCAATTCACTCGGATTACCGGAAAAGCTTAGATCGTGCGGCAGCATGTAATATCGCTTGTCGACAGCCACACCGTGCCCGGCAAAAAAGACCACAAATGTGTCCTCCGGACGAGCCTTCGCGGCATAGTCGCGAATCGCTCCGAGGATTCCCGCCCGAGTTGCATCCTTGTCAAGCAGAAGCTTCACATGTACCGGCCCCATCGACGGATGCATATCGATAAAGTGCTTTGCGTCATTCAGGATCGTTTTACCTTCGTAGCCTCGCATTGGATGCTCAGTCGCGATCTTGCCGGCCTCCGCCACGCTTTGCCGCTGCACCGCCAGTGACCACGCCGCCAGCCGCGCGTCATTGACCGCGTAATGGAGGTTGAAATTCGGGTTTTCGTACTCATTGATTCCGACCGCAATAACCCACAGCTCGCCCGGGCGAATCGTCTTGCCCGTGTCGTGGAGAGTAGCGGTGGCGTCTTCGGATTTCACATTGTCCTGGTTATATGCGTAGGCAGTAAAAACGTTGTCGATGCCGGCAGCCAGGTCCACTTCGTCTTCAAGCGCGGCGCCATCCTTGTAGGTACCCTCCCACTCTTTCACCATCACGCCGTTGCGCTTTAGCCGAGGATTGCGAATCTCCACACCCGCCGGCGAATGCAGCGTGAGCGTCACCTTGGCCCGCGTCCCCTGTTGCGCCGGTTGTGCACTCACCGCAAGCGCCGGCAGCCTGCGCTCCTTCTGTGCCAGCTTTACCGTCGTCGTTTCGTATTTGCCTGTTATCAGCTCTTCGCTCAGCCCCGGCGTAGCAAGATCGTCCGCGTAGTCCTCAAACGGCAAGGTGGCGCCGTCGACGCTCCAACCCAGGCCCTTCGCACCAAAGTCGCTCGCATCGAA
>Ga0207104_1099_pt1 | contig 20905 bp, 15 predicted proteins | sample Alteio_BWMinHeat_79_FD_153538 | JGI IMG/M metagenome (GOLD analysis project Ga0207104, IMG submission 153538) | Enriched cells from forest soil in Barre Woods Harvard Forest LTER site, Petersham, Massachusetts, United States -... | ecosystem: Environmental > Terrestrial > Soil > Temperate forest >...
GATTCTGCCAAATTAGTTGAAACTGGTGTCTGACTTACCGATAATGCAGCATTTGGCGATAATGTCGATACAGGAGAATCTTTTTTCTCCTCCTCACAATTAACATTTTTTCCAGTTAATTTCTGATATTGAGCGGCAAATAAATCTCTGTTACCTTTAAGCAGCGTTAAATATTTCATCCTCGTTTCTTCCGTAACTAATTCGCACTCTTTATTCATGGCGAACATAGTTCTTGTTAAACTATCTAATTCTCTATCTGACAAGCTGGCAATTTTTTTCAGAGTTGCTTCTATTTCCTTGGCGGCTTCTTTTTCAATATGGTTTTTTAGGAAGTCATAAAGTTTGCGATCCTTCTTTCTAAGATCTTTATCAACTTCATTAATCATCCACAACAATGTTCTGTTGGTAAATCCATTTTTTTCGATCCAATGTCTATGATCGGTGTGAAAGGAATTGCCAAAATCAATATTCTCTATCCGATAATGATTTCCACGATCAATCACCAACATATTTTCCAGCTTTATATCAAACGAATTATCCATCAAAAATAAGCGAATAATTATGGCTTCATATAAACCTTTTATAGGCTTTTGGATCGTGGATCTATCAATATTAGCGGCACTTTTTGTTTCATCTATTGCTTTTTTCTCAGGTATACCAATTAGAAAATCATAAGCATCTGGAGTTGTAGCGAATGCTGAAATGCTAAAGAATGATCGATCTTGCGGCATGTAAACTTCTCTGGTTTTGGGAGTTGACGGACTTTCTGACAAAAAAGCGTTGGTTACACCGCCTAAAACTTCGTTTATTTTTTCATGTAAAATTACATGACCTAATAATGGTCTAATATTTGCATCAAATATTTCCGTAACCTGTTGACATAATTCACCTAATTTTTTCTGCCTCCTTGCTTCATTCGTACTATCTGGGGATTCTAGTTCATACTCTTTCCTAAACTGCTTTTTAAGTTCTGTAATTTTCTCAAAAATTTTTATAAAATTGCCAGTTTTAATTTGCTCTTCATCAAATGTTCGATAATGACAATATATTGTATTAACTATATCTCCAATAGCTTCCACCATAGGCTCATACTCCGCCGTTTTACTATTAGCTACAGTCAGAAAACTCTGGATCATGGTTTCTTTCTTCATCCATAATTTTTCTTTTCCGCTTTTGCCGATAGAAGTCAAAAATTCGCCTTTTGTTCTGCCAAATTCTTTTTTCCTTTCATGAACTGGATGATATTTTTCCGGCGAATATGTTTTTACCGGATTTTCTGTTATTTTTTTTGGAGTAAATTCTTTTGACATAAATCTGAATCTATATGAATTTGAAAACAGGCTTTAGCCCACAAAAACCTGAACTACTTCACTACTTTTTACTACTAATTGCGCTATGAAACCTTGAGGTACAACAGATGCTGATGGTTGATTTGCTTTTTTGGCTGCAGCTGCGGCTTGAGCATCCTCTTTATCTAAATTTACTGCAACTTTTATCATTTCATCAATTGCCGGCTTTAAATCATTTATTTCTGTAGCTATAGATTTGCGAGAACTCCTCAAATCAGCCTCATCATAATCTAACTTACGAAGGTTCCCCTGAAAACAATCCACACTGAACTCAATTTCACCTGGATAACATAGAGTTATATCGACTCCTTCTTTTTCTCTAAATGTTCCATAAATTGCATGCCTTTCCGGAAGTCCTTTAACTAAATATAAAGCTGCTTGAACAAAAGCGTTATGTGTAGATTTTTCATTATTAATTACTGACAAATAATGCGCGATGCTCTCTTGTCTGCTCATAGGAGGTTCTTCTTTTTTGGCTTCTGGCGCTGGCGCCGGCTGTTGCGTAGTACTAGAATGTCCTTTCATAGGCTGAATGTTTAAATTGATAATAAAAACCAATTACCCTATCACAAAACTAAAAGTTTTTCCAGTAATATTTATATATAATTTACACTCTGGAATTGGTATGGATTGTCACCACCGAAGCTCCGCTGACGCATTTGGTTTTTACTGCCGGCCGTTCACCTTTTCTGCAAGCTGCAGCAAATACTTCTCTGCGTTCTTGGAAATTTTCCAGATATTGATCCTGCAATTGTTTAGAAACCAGCTCTTCTTTATTATTATCTTTCACCGCAGAAAGATTGGCGACAATCGCACTTAAATCCTCATCTTTTAAATTCGCAATTTTATCCATTGTCGGCTTGATTTCTGACGGATCGGCGGCTTTAAATAACATATTAAAAATCTGTAACTCATTCCTATCCATCTGTTCACTCATGCCTTTTATTTTTAGGAGCAAATCTACTGACGTAAATTCTTCAAGAATAAAATGACTGTAATTAGCAGTTAATGCATTGCCGAAATCAATATTCTCAACTTGATAATGATCGCCGCGATCAACGATCAACATATTTGCCAGCTTAATATCCGTCAAATTATCGCCTAAAAATAAGCGAATAATTATTGATTCGTAAAGCCCTTTAATCGGCTTTTCTATTCGCGGTTCTTTATTTTCTTTATCCAATAAACCCATGCTAAACTCAAGCAGATCAACGGATTTCGTTAAGAATTTTGATTGAATATATAATTTATCATTTCGTGAATCATGCAATATTCTGGTTTTCGGCGTTTCCTCTCTTTGCGTAACCAAGCGATTTACCTCGCCGCACAAAGCTTCCGTCAATTTCTCGCGCAACATCACCTCTTCAATCACCGGAAAAATTTTATCTACTGCATCCATTGCTGAGCGAAATAATGGATCGAAATTAGCTTTATGTGGAGACTTTCCAATCTCACGATTAAGATCTTCAATAATTTTATTAATAGCAGCTAAATCCTTATCCAGTTTGACTTTATGCAGCGTCGATAAAGTATAAACCAAATTTTCCAGCGCGCTTATAAAATCGAACACCGGCACTTCGCCAACATAAATTTCATGCAGAAAAGATTCGAGCATCGTTCCTTTATTCAGCCATAATTTCTTCTGTCCCAAATTTCTTTTGCTGAAAGAATAAACATATTGGCCTTTGGCGCAGCCAGTTTCTTTGGCACGACCAGTATTTTTATCAAATTTTACTTCGGAATATTCTTTAACTAAATTTTTAGTTCGCGGAAAATTAGGCTGGGCTTGAGCCAAATGAGTTGCTTTAGACATAAATATTTAGTTAAGAAGGTAAAGTTGTAGTTTGTACGCGAATTACTAAAGGATCAGCTTGCGCTGGATTGACTTGCCCTGATGGCTGTGGCGCCGGAACTGGAGGTGTGCTCGCAGCTCTTGTTGCTAATCTTTCTTGATAACGATTTTCATTTGCTTCTTTGATTTTTTGTAAAGATTGAGATTGCGGGCGCATTGACTTAAAAACCGGTTCTTTTTCTTCTACATCTGTTCCTGTATCTGCTGATGATGCCGAAGAAGTAGTAGAAGCGGAAGGAAGTGGCGGAGGTAAAGGTAATGATTCACCTACTTGCAGCTGCTTTGGCTTGCTATTTTGCAGCGTTCCAGCAGCTTTAGTTTCAGCAGTAAAAATAAGTTCACCTTTTTCATTTTTCATCTGACGGAAAAACTCTCTACTATCTTTCAGAATTTGCAGATATTTTTTTATACCATCTTCTGGAATTAATGCTTTACCATTTTGATCCTTGATTTGCGCCATTTCATCGACAAAACCCTGCAAATCCTCATCGCGCAAATTAGCGATATTTTTTATAGTTTGCTCAATTTCTTTTTTAGCTTCCTGTCTTTGTGACGAATCAGCTCCATTAAAAATAATAGTTCTGGCTAGATCATGATCTATAAATTCCTCTTTACGTCTTGTTAATATATCAAGCAAATATTCAGGTGTAGGCCGTTGTTGCAAATGTGAAGCATTCTGCATCGTAAAACAATGATCAAAATTCACATTTCCTACCAGAAAATGATCACCTTTATCACAAATCCTCATATTGCTAATTTTCAACGGACTCATTAAAAAAAGCTGTATAATTGCTGCCTGAAACACTCCTCTAATCGGTTTATCTATGATTTCAGGATTATTATTTAAAATGTTAAAAAAATTATTTCCCGGCAATAAATTCCGATATTTTAGAGAAAATATATTTGTTGATGGATCAAAGGACATAACTGTTTCGCGCATTCTAGTTTCCAATTGCCCATCAATTTTACAGCCTAAAACTTCAGCAGATTTTTCCTTTGAAATAATATCATTTATGAGTTTTTTTAGATCCGGGTTTTGATCGATAATCTGAAAAATTTCTAAACGCAACCACTTATTTTCCACCTTAGCACTCATATTCTTACGAAAAACTTCGCATTTTCCTACAAGATTACTAATATAATCCGGATTCAAATGAATTCCAAAACGCTGCGAAATATTATAAAAAACCACCTCAACCGCCGTAACAAAGTCTTCATCAGAAGATTGCAGATCGTTAATAACCATAAAATAATGATCGGTCTGCGTCACTTTATCTGACCATTTTTCTTCTTTCTGTTCTTCATATTCATCGGATTCTGCTGCTACAGCAAGTTGTTGCCAACTAGGTTTTGGAGTAATTCTTTTTAATAAACCAAGATCACCAGACTTCATTTTCTCCAACAACATAGATTCATTAAGCTGTCCTATTTTAGTTTTTTCAACTTCAATAATGTCATCTATCTTCTTTTTGAAAGAACAACCAAGTTTCGCATCAATTTCATCACTATTTCTTGCTTTATTTATGCCTGCAATTATCTCTGATCGTAAAGTATCTAAATTTTTAGGAGGTGGAACCTCATCAGAATGAACTAGAAAATCGTAATATTGATTCCATAAGTCTTTGAGACTTTCAGCATCCTTTAAGAATGTTAACTGTAATGTATTGTATATATCCTGAACAGCAAAAATAAAAGCATCTGAAGATTGTTTTTTATTAACATTATAAAATAAAATTTCGGTAGGAGTTAGCGGAAATGCTGGCGCTTTTTCATCAGCATTATTAATAGCTTTAATAGTTGGTTTAGACATAGTTTTAAAATAGATTAGTTAAATGGAGTCAATTTGGGAATAGTTTTAATCTTTCGTGGCAATATGGATGGCGACAGTACCAAAGGTTAAAGTTTGGTAGGAGACATTCTTAAATCCGGCGGTTTCAATCATAGTTTTGAATTTTTCCGGATCGGGGAATTTTTTGATGCTTTCGGCTAAATAACGGTAAGATTCCTCATCATCAGCGACTAATTTGCCGATTTTCGGAATGACATTAAAAGAATATAAATCGTAAAGTTTGGCTAAGATTTCATTGTTAACTTTGGAAAATTCCAGACAAACAAACTTGCCGCCGCCTTTTAAAACGCGGTGCGCCTCGCTTAAACCTTTATCAATATTGGTAAAATTTCTGATGCCAAAAGCGATGGTGTAAAAATCAAATTGATTAGCTTCATGCGGCAATTTTTCGCCATCAGCCCATTTAAATTCAAGATTGGCGAATAAATTATTATCCACGGCGCGTTTTTTGCCGACATCAAGCATTTCCTGATTAATATCCGAAACTTCGATATGAGCTTTGGCGCCCAATTTATCGCATTTTTTGGCAATACGAAAGGAAACATCGCCAGTTCCGCCAGCAACATCGAGGAATTTATATTCTTGACCTCTTTTGATATTAATTTCTTCGACCATTTTATCCTTCCACAAACGGTGCAAACCGCTGCTCATAAGATCATTCATAATATCATATTTGGAAGCGACCTTGTCAAAAACATCTTTAACCAAGCCAGCTTTTTCGCCTAATTTAACTTTTTTAAAGCCAAAATCTGTAAAATTTTCCATATTATTCTTTCAAAATTTTAATTTACTCTGCCAAAGCTATTAATTTAAATTTTAATTTACCAGCGTAATTCTGCATTTTTGAAGTTAACCTCTCCTGCCTGAAATCTCTACAATTGGTTTTCCTAAGCTATCAACTCTTGTTAGAGGAACAAGATTTAGAAAATCCATTCCATCCAAAGGATCTCTTTTGGGTTTTACTATTGCTGATGGAGAGCCTTGCGGAGAAGTTTGTGGCGAATCTCCAAGCGAACTATTTGAGCTTTCCGATGATACAGATGATACAGATCTCTCTGAGCTTTGTTCTGTAATATCATGAGGTTTTGGCGGCAATTCAACCGAATTTTCTTTTGATTCCAACTTTGGCGACTGCGGCACATGAATTGACAAAGCCTGTTTCTCTTCTTGCATGGCTGTTTTTGATAAAGTTTCATCCTTCTGCTGTGCAATAACCTGTGCTATCTGAGGTTTTAAACTAGTTATAAATTGATGTATTAAATCACGAGGATCCCGTGCCACTAATAGTTTATCAGGGCTATCTATTTCCTTCTGCATATAGCCAAACCATTCTTGAAGTCTCCCAATATTTGAGCTCTGCTCTGTAGTAAGAAATTTGGAAGTACTAATATCTTTTGTTAAATCCCGCGCAGCCCTCAAAAAATCGGCATTAGTAGATTTTGGATCATCAATAACCTTAAGATACATTTCCTCAAGCGTCAAATTAGGAGTTTCAAGAAGATCAGGACCTCTATATAATTTCGCAAAACAATCACGATTTTCTTTGAGAATCTCCAAATATCTATTCTTGATTGCATCAACGGCTGCAGCATCAACAGCTCCAAGCTTATCGGTAGAAAGATTGTCGGCTAAATGCTGTAGATCTGCATCTTTTAATTCCGCAATTTGCTTTAAAGTTTGCGTTATTTCGGCCTGAGCATCTTTGCTATTTTCCGATAACATTCTATAAAGCGGCGAATGTTCAGGCCCGCCTTTTTGCTGTCTAACTTCTGTCAACAATCCCAAAATTCTTTCCGGAGTAACTCCTTTTTCGAGATATGGCCTATAATTATTTTTGAAAGCATTACCTAAATTAATATTTCTTACCTCATAACACTCACTGCCTTTAATACTAAAAATCACGAAATTTTCAGGCTTTATATCCTCATCCTTGCCTCCCAAAAACAGTCGGATCAAGATTGAATTATATAAGCCTTTAATAGGTTTCGCCATGGTTATTGTAGGGCTTCTTCTTGACTTATGAAATACTCCTTTGACGAAATCAGATAAATTCTGATCATTATCCGATAACCTGGTTATAGCCATGATTTCTTTGGTTTCCGGATCATATAAGCCACGCACTTTTGGCGCGTTTTCTCCAGCTATAAATCTATTGACTTCACCAGCAAAAATGGTCGCGAATTTTTCACTTAGAACCAAATTATAAGCTAAATTAGGAACTAAATTTCTAAGCTCTTCAGCTTTTCCCATAATATTGCTTCGAGCATTAATAAACCCTTGATGACTTTCACCATATTGTTTTAATTTTTTAAAAATTTCATAGGAAGCCGCTACTTCTTTATATATTCTTTCAATTTCTGCAGCTTGTGGATGTTCTTTATAAACTCTCTTTTGAAACTGATATATTTCAAAAACAAGATTTCTGGCAATGACCGCAAGCACATCAGCTTCAACATTTTTCAGCTCCAATATCTTCAAATAAGATTGGCTCGTAACCTCTTTACTAACCCATTTTTTTTCACCAGAAAAGAAATAGCGATATCTTTCACTATCAGATTCCATTCTTGCCATTTCTTCAAATTTCCCCGGAGCTAATTCTTTCACCAAATTTCTGGCTATCGATTCTTTATTTTCTGGCAGCGCGGCTTCTTTTGTTTCGATTTCAGTTGAAGCAGTTTCTTCTGGTTCGATTTTTTTCTTCCCTGTGACATTTGGTTTCTCTGTTTTTTCCTCCGTTTGATCCAAATCTGCCAGATTTGCTGAAGTTTGCGATTTAGGAAGTTGTGATAATGTTCTATGAAGTTGATGTTTTGTCATAAGTTCTAGAGTTAAATTTAATATTAGATTCTATCGGCAAATAACATCACCGATAGAAAACTCAGCCTATCTTTTACTCACACTTATGTGACTTGTTTTAGCTGTCTGTGGCAAATGTATTGTCGCTGCAGGAACAGGATTTTCTGCTACAACATCAGCTGCTGCAGATTTTGTTTCTTGCCCGATAGCTGGAGCTGGAGCTGCAGCTCCCGGATTTTCTTCGACCTTATTCTTATGATGAAAGACAGCAGCAAAAGCATCGTGGCTTGCCTTAAGTTTTGCTAAATATTGATCGCGTAATTCCTGAGGAATAGCTTGTTTATCAGCGCCAGCGAGCTGATCCGTCAAACGCTGTAAATCCTCACCTTTCAAATTGACAATTTTTTTTAAAGTTTCTTCAATCTCCGCTGGATTACTATTATTCAGAAAATCATCATAGACAGAGCTTCTGTTAAAATACTTAAAACTATTGGCTACTTCCTGAATCTTTTTCAATAAATTATCCGCCGTAAATCCCTGTTGCGAAATATCTTGATGTTGAAAAGTAAATGAGCTGGAAAAATTAATATTGCCAACGCGGCAATGATCTTCCTCTTCCACAAAGGCCATATTATTCATGCTAATAACCGGATCACCTAAAAACATGCGGATAATTATCGCTTCATATAATCCTTTAATCGGTTTTCTGATTTTTTTATTATCATCTTTCATCTTCTCAAAATCTTCGCATAAATTCTGGCTTCCTTTTAATGGCTCTGATTGCAGAAATAATGCGTTATTTTCCGAATCAAATAATATCGCCGATCGTGACATCGGATCTTTTTGATGTATAAACGCGTCAATGCCATTTCCCAAAGCTTCCGCTATTTTTTCCTTGTGAATAATACTGGTTTCAGATTGTTTAAATATTTTGAGTAATTTATTCAATTGCCCATAATTCGAAGACTCTACATATTTAGCAGCCGATTGACGAAACCCTTCATCAAATTCATCACGAAATTGAACAACTTCCGAAAATAATTTTTTTAGCGCATTATTGGAGGAAAACTCTGAAGTTGAATCAATTATCGCAAGCAATTCCTCAGTTATAGTTTTTTTCTGTAAACTACGATTTATAACTTCCGCCGGCGTCTTTTCTTCAATTGATGGAGCTGCTATCTCATCTCCATCTGCTTCAATAGTTACAGCAAGCTCAGGAGTGAATTTAATTTGAGCCTTTGATTCGGAACGCGAAACAGGATATTTATAAGTTTTAGGATTAGGACTAAGATTAAGGTTAACATTAGAATGATTTTGGTCTTCAGGAGCTTGAATAGTTGATGGGCGTAAAGAATTTTTAGACATAGGCAAAAATATTTAAAGTTTAAGAAGGGGGAATGTTTAGTAGCTGGCTGGGATTGTCTTTGGCTGGGTTTTATTTTTGATTAGAATTCCAACCTAGTAACATAAATTTTAATTTACTAGCGGAAATTTTTAGCGGCGAACTCGAGCCGCATCATCTATTCTTTGAAATAATAATTCCGAAACATCCGTTGGAACCACAATAGGAGCTGGTCTTCTTGCTTCAGCTATTTTATGATAGACATCACAGAAATGAGTCCGGTTATTTTTGATCTTCTCCAAATATTGCGCACGCATTTCCGGCGAAACCAACTCTGCGCCCTCTTTATCCTTGATTTGCGATAGTTTATCAACGATACATTGCAAATCCTCATCGCGCAAATCAGCAATTTTCTTAAAAGTATCTTGAATCTCGTCATTTATTTCCCTTTGCGACAAATGCCTGCCCAATAATTCAGACATATTTCCTTTCAAACTCTCATTTCCCTTAAGGCCAAACTCACCTATCTTGTCAAAAAAATCACTGGACTTAAAATTATTTGCCAGAAAATTATTATGATCCTTAGTAAAGCAAGAACCAAAATCAATATTGCAAACCTTAAAACATTTCGCTCCGTTTTTATCGACACTTTTATAAAGCAGCATATTCTCCAGCTTTATATCCGCCGGATTATCACCCAAAAATAGTCTGATAATTATCGCTGCATATAATTTTTTAACTGGCCTTTGGCCTAAATCTTGGTAAGCATCGAATAAGTCTTTACTTTTCGGCAAAATTTTGGACATAACCGAGAATGAATCATCTTCAGCTTTGTGCAATATTCTGGTTTTCGGATCCGCTTTTTCTCCATCGATCAACCTATTAAGTTCGCCTCCCAAAACTTCGGCGATCTTCTCTTTTAGTGCAGTCTCGGCTACAATTTTTTTAAAACATTCATTATTAGTAATTAAAAAAGGATGCTTTGTATAATGCTCATCAATATCTTTCACAACCTTGTCAATTAATTGCTTAGGAACTTTGTGCAGCTCACAAAAATAAATTATCCTAAAAAAATCACTATAAGCAGGCTTGTTGGTAGAATTAATTCTTGCCAGAATTGATTCAGTTGCAGTTTTTTTGTTTAACCAAAGTTTTCTTATTGCTGAACTTCTCTTGCTTGCGGATGATAAAAATTCGCCGCTGGCAACGCCAACTTCCTTTTTTCTTTCTTCTGATTGGAATTTCTCCGGCGAATATTCTTTGACTAAATTTTGAGTTTTAGTAACTCCATTATGGAATTTTTCTTTAGGATTTGTTTTTTCTTCTCCAGGCATAATTTTTTAAACTTACTTGACTAGCGGCTCGCACTTTTTTATCTTAACTTTTTTAATTAAAAAAAGCTGACCAAATGTCCAAAACTATTGATTTCGATTTTAATTTACCAGAAGAGTTAATCGCCAAAGAACCCTTTTCTCCACGCGAGCAGGCTGGGCTTTTGGTTTGGCAAAATCAGAAAATTTCTGATAAAAAAATTGCCGATTTGCTCGATTATTTGCAGGAAGGCGATGTTATTGTTTTTAACGATACGAAAGTAATTAAAGCCAAATTAATTGGCATGCGCGACGAAGCGAAAGTCGAAGTTAATCTGCATAAACATATCGGCGATGGCGTTTGGCAAGTTATGGCGCGTCCGGCGAAACGCTTGAAAATCGAGCAGATTTTTAAAATTTCCGATGATTTTTTCGCCAAAGTTGTAGCCAAACATGAAAATGGTTTTGTCGATTTGAAATTTAATTGTTCCGGCAATAAATTTTATCAAAAACTAGAAAAATACGGCACCGTGCCGCTTCCACCTTATATGAAACGCTCAGCGGAGAAAAAGGATGAGATCAATTATCAAACCATTTTCGCCAAAACTTCCGGAGCTGTTGCGGCGCCGACGGCTGGTTTGCATTTTACGGCGGAATTATTGGCCAAAATTGAGCAGAAAAAAGTCCAAAAAGCCTTTGTCACTCTGAATGTCGGCGCTGGAACTTTTTTGCCGGTGAAAACGGATTTGATTAAAGATCATCAAATGCATGAGGAATATTTTACGATTTCTCAGGAAACTTGCGATTTAATTAATTCCGCCAAAAAAGCCGGAAAGCGCGTGATTGCTGTTGGAACGACGAGTTTGCGTGTTTTGGAATCGGCCGCCGATGAAAATAATTTTCTAAAAAGCCAATCGCGCGATACCGATATTTTCATTTATCCGCCTTATAAATTTAAAATCGTCGATATTTTAATGACCAATTTCCATCTGCCAAAATCCACTTTATTCATGCTAATCTGCGCCTTCATCGGCAAAGAATCCGCCCAAAATCTCTACGCTCATGCTATCAACAAAAAATACCGGTTCTATTCTTACGGAGACGCTTGTTTGCTGATTCCGTAACAATGCTTAAGAAGGTATTTCCAGTGTTTTACCTTTGATATTGCCTTGATTCGCTATTACCGGAACAACTTTAGAAGAAGGGCTTGGAAGCGGAGAACGATTTGGCTGCATTTTGCTATCACTAGGATCCAGAGAAAGCGGTAGGAAAACCGAAGGAGTTGGAGTCCGATCTATCGGCGATAATTGATCTCGATAGGATTTTTCGAGGTGTAAACTTATTGGGCTTTTTGCAGAAAAATCAGGATTCGTCTCCAAATTATCAGCTTGAATAGTTATATTAATTTTTCCTGCTTTTCCTTCATGTTTTTTTTCTTTTGTTTCAGCCAAAATCGTAACTTGAGACGATTTTTGTTCGGAAGCAAATTTACACTTTATTTTCAGATTCTCTAACGATCTTAGATATCCCACTCCTCGAGCAGTTATATTGGGGCAGTTTGTAAGATTAATGTTTTCCAATTTTTTAAGCACCGTCAAATAAATTAGACCATCATCGTTTATAGATGATTCTTCAAGATCAAGATTTTTTAAATTTTCTATGCCTGTTATTCTGATAATCCCCTCCTTCGTTAATTTACGACAATCACCAATTTTAAGAGTTTCCAACTTAGGTAATCCGTCCAGTATATCGTTTAATGTTTCATCATCAATAAATTCGCTGATGGGATTAAGATCTAGTTCAGTAATAGGTGAATTTTGGCGCAGCGCATCAAATATATCTTGCCTGATTTGTACTTCTGCAAAAATTGAATCTGATTTTTTTGCATTTGGTTTTATAATTAATTTCTCAGCATCTTCTCCTGATTGAATATCTTTATTATTTCTATTTTTAAATTTATGAGCCATTTCGCTAAACCAATTTCCGAGTTTAGCAAACTCATTACCAATCGCCCTTCCCGCCTTATTACAAAAGATTCCGACCTGTGTTAACATATAGATAATTTTAGAATTACTAGATACTGTTAGCTAGAAAAACAATTACAGTATCATAAGTTTGGATTTGAGTCAAGTTTGAGCTTCAAATATCACAAAATCCTTTATAGCAGACTAAAATCGATATTCTCCTTTAACGAAATATTTTTTTAGGATCGGAAATTTTTATTGTTGTTATAATGGTCAAGAAATTAGGTTGCATTTTAAATAGGGCGAAATTACAATCCTCGTTCTTAATTTCCCAACCGGCCCCTTCGTCTAACGGTTAGGACACCACCCTTTCACGGTGGGAATACGGATTCGAATTCCGTAGGGGTCACCAAAAATCCCTTTCAATCAGTTTCTTTTCGGTAATTTCGTCGTTATTTTGCAAATGCGCTACTCACGCACCAAAAGTGCGCTGCGCTGCTCTTTGCAAAATGCCTAGAAATTCCTCAAAAATAAACTGATTGAAAGGGATTTTTAAGTGCTTAAAAAAGTGCTTAAAAAATTCTTAAAAATGGACGCTCGACTTTTCTTCACTTGAACAATCTTTAAAATAGCTTAGAATTTACTTTTTTAAGTTATTTTTGAAAAAATTCAAATGCGGTTAAAATGAGTAAGCTTAATCTGCTAAAAACTTCTGGTTCACATAATCACACGACATTATCAAATAATCCTTCAAATGCTGGGTCGCCTTTTGTTGAGCGGGTGGAATTTAAGGAATTTGCTGATCCTGAATGGGATAAGTTGGAAAAATACGATAATGATGAGGAAAATCATACTCCGGTTTCAATACATACTCGCCAATTATTGCAGGGGAAAACGGCCATAATTCTTGAAGGTTGTTTTGAGACTGTAAATAATTTTAATATTAGCGAGCCGACGAAAGCTTTCCTGAACAAAACTACGGGCAAATTATTTCAATCTCTAAATGCCAGCGAAACAGAAATGTTCCTTGCTGTTACAAACCCCGATGCCAATATTGAATCAAGAGAAACCATGGCTGGACTTCTTATTGAACAGCTTGGTTCAGATGCAGAAATTAAGCCATGCTTAGTTAATCAATTACAAGAAATCTCAACCTTAAATCCTGAAGAATTAGAAGAATTTGCAAAATATTGCTTAGAGGAAAATAATTCTTCTCTTGTTCCTACTCGCAATTCATCCAACCTCCTGTCACCAACTTCGTCTGAAAATAAAGATGATCCTACAACAAATCGCTATATAGTTGGCGGAGTATTTGTGGGAATAATTTTGTCTTTATGTCTTCTTGGTATTACAGCAAATGTTGCTTTGGATAAAATTAAGCAATATAAGGCGAGAAAAGAAGACAATAAGGATCCGGCAATTCAAGCTTTAATTAATGAACCAACCCAAGCTAATATTATTAATTACTTTAAAAATGCTCAATTCACATCTGAAGATCAATTTGTGAATATTATGAATAGAATCTTTAAAGATGATTCTGTGCCAGAAGATGCGCGATCAATAATCATAACTTCCGCGCAACAACATCCTCAATATAAGATGGATATTCAATTTCAACTTACAGATCGTGCTACTCCGAAATATCAGAAAAAAACTCCGAAACTTTCTAATGTTCCGTCTTTGGAAGATTCTGATCCTCTTCCACCTTACGAACCTAATCCTCCAGCCTATGAAATAGTAATTACAGAAGGACAAGCAAAAGAACAGCGAGCCTTGGAAACATTCAATAGCTTAGATAATTACGATGCTATTAAGAATTTTTTTATGCAAGAAGAGACCGATTGCGCAACTATTATTCATTGCTTTCACAAAGGTATTTTTATGAATAGTGATGATTTTCAAGATATATCCCAAAGGCTTCTACAAGAAAATGCTTTACCTGATGAAAAAAAATTTGCCATCAAATCAGGAATAGAAGCGCAGGATTTATATCCTTTTGCTGTTAAATTGCAATTTGTGCTGAGAAATCATGCAGAATTAAAAGAAGGTTATTTACCCGAGAGAAAAGAGCTAGAGCAAAAAGGAAATCCTATTCCAAGTCCCGAAATAAAAGCTGTTAGTTTTTCACGAGTTATCTCTGGTAATTCTCAAGTTATAATGCAAAATTAAGGCCTAATCAAAAGATTACGATGTCTTAAAATATCGTGGATTCGCAAGTAATTCACTCCTTTTTCTATTAATTGTTTGGAAATAAAAAGCGTGCGATTATCACGATTATCTTCGCCGAAATTGTGATCGAATTCGATTTGATTCAGAAAGCTTTTGCGCGAATGTCCTACGAGAATTTCGACGCCTAAATCTTGGAATTTTTCAATGTTATTTAAGATATTGATTGATTGCGCCGCATCTTTGCCAAAGCCAATTCCGACATCGAAAATTATATTTTCCTTTTTAATTCCAGAATTTTGCAAATCGGCAATTTTAGTTCGCGCCCAATTTTTAACTTCAGCAATTTCATCCAAATTCTTATCGATAATCACATCTCGGCGCGCCGGAACGCCCAGATTGTGCATCACGATAATTTTCTTGCCCGATTTCACCGCCAATTCCACCATTTTCTGATCAGAAAACCCAGTGACATCGTTAATAATATCAATTCCCAAAGTAAGCGCCAGAGCAACATTTTCGGCGTTACGACTATCAAAACTCACCTTCACATTATTTTTATGACAAACCTTAATAATTTCCGGCAAAATTCCCGCAACTCGGCGCCATTCTTCTTCAGAATTAATAGCAACCGCATCCGGCCGAGTCGATTCCGCCCCAACATCAACAATATTCGCGCCTTGCTTGATTAAATTTTTGGTTTGAATAACCGCATTTTCCAAATCATTAAACTTCCCACCATCCGAAAAGGAATCCGGCGTCAAATTTAAAATTCCGATTAACTTCATAGAATATTGATTTTGAATTAAAAACGACTTCAAATCTAACTTCTATTAACTTCATTTCAATAGAATTATAAAAACCAAATGGTCATCACGATTCAAAGCGTGGAATTCGGAGAATTAAGAAAATAAACTCGACTGTTTATTTATGTTGATTAGTGCCAACTAGACTATTTACTACCGGAGTAATTTTTTTCGGATCCGGATTTGATGATGGAACAGCAGCAGCTGGTGATGGAACAGTTGATGCTGTACCAAGCACATCTCTAAATGGCGGATTCGGACGCACCCTTTCGCTCATATTCAATGGCTTCCTATTATCAGCAAACTTTTTTACTGGCTCTGGCACTTTAGCTACAACCTTTGGCGGATTAATGTAAAAATTTAATTTACTTTTCAAAATACCTTTATCCATTTCTTCCGGAAGTTTAAGATTTTTCGGAAGAGGATGAAGTTTTGGCATTCTTTTCGGTTTTCTTGACATCTCTTTTTCCTCTTTAGCAACATCTGGTACAAGCTCAGTTTTATTTTCCACTTTTTCCATCTCTAAAGCTTTATTGCGCTCTTGAAATGCTCTTTCTATTTCCCATCCTTTATCCAAATTACCTTGCAAAATCAAATCTATAAATGTTTCACCCTTACGATTTTGAGGCTTAAAATCAAAATCTTTATGGGTTATGAGGAGGAATTTTATCATCTCAACATCGCCTCGGCGCGCGGCTATATGAGCCAAAGTTTCACCATCCTTATTTTGAGCATTCCAATTAAAACCTTGAGTTGAAGTAAATAATTTCAGTACTTCAATATTACCAGTTCTAGCCGCTAAATGCGCCATAGTATCGCCATTAGCATTAACTTCATCAACCCGAACACCTCGAGTAATTAAGGATTTAATTACATGAATTCCTAAATCATGTTTTATAGCTAAATGCAAAGCATTCGCGCCGCTCTCCGAATATCTATCTTTTTCAGTTTTAAGTTTAGGGTTAGCTTTAGTAGCATCATCAATAAATGACATATCTCTTATAAAGGCGGCAAGACCATAAGGATCTATTGCTATTTCGGAAATAGGAGCCAATCTTGTTATTGCCGTTTCTTCAAATGCACCAATACCAAATCTGGCAATAGCTTTTACAACAGCAAAATTCTTAGCATTAACCGCAATTGACAAAACCGTTTCATGATTGTCATTCTGCTCTAAAAGAAGCTCTTTAAGCTCTTCTAATTTTTGCGGCTCTTTAGTGTAAAAATCTTTTAACGCTATCTCCAGCATTTCAAGAGGGCATTCTCCTTTTATTATTTTATGCACTAAATAATGCAGAACCGTTCCATTTCTATCTCCTCTACCCTTGATTTCTTTAGTATTAAAACGATCAACTGCAAGTAATGCCTTAAATTGCTCAACATTTTTGTCATCAATAGCTTTAATCAAAACTTCCTTCTGCGCAATTCCGTCAGTTTTGCCACTAAAACTTAACCTTAAGGGAGTTAGAAATGATGAATTATTTCTACTTCTTCCTTCCGGCGGTGTGTGCGATGAATGACTTCCTCTTCCTTCTTTTTCTTCTAATAAATTCTCTGAGTCCGGTGATTCTGATTTACTAGCTGATCTGCTTCTATTTTTATCTGAACCATTGCTTTGAGTTCTAGTCGCTAATCCCAAAGATTTAGGAATATCTAGCAATGTTGTTTTAGCTTTAGTTAACTGTTCAGGACTTCCTGATGATTCATTATTTTTTGACATAAATTCCTTTAATTCTTTCACAAAATATTAGTAATAGCCAAATTCTAGCATAGTTTGCCGTGATAAGCAAGAAATATGTATTATTTTAGGATTTTATAAAAAATTAAATAGATTATTATAAAAGTATAATTATTTAGCAGCACTTTTATCAAATCTTTTCCATTGATTTTAGGCCAAAAGTCATATTAATTCTTTATTTATTTAGAATAATAAACATGTCCAAATCACACACAAAAATAACTATTGGAGCAATGGCAAAGGCTATTGAGGATGGAACAGTTGGGGAAGTTTGTGATTTGCAGGAGGTAGAAGAATTTACAGAACAAACACTTGCGGAAGCGCAGAGAGTTTTTGCAGCAATCGCCCAAAATAGTACGATTAAAATATTAAATGCTGAAAAATCTATCAATGATGCTGATCTGCTGCGGAAATTGGGGGAAAATCAGTCAATCACCAGATTTAATTTGAGCAGAAATCCTTTTTGCGGCAAATCTGAAAGTGCCTTCGTTGATTTTATGCATCAAAATCAAAGCGCCACTAGCGTAGATATTCGCGCAACATCGCTGCCATTTTCAGCAATTGAACAAGCCTTTGCTCAAAATAAATCGGTAACTCAATTATATTTTACCTTACAAACCAGCCCAACTAATCGTTCTGGCGGTATTAATGAAGAAAATGCAGAAAAAATTAACCGATTTCTGGAAAGAAATTGCCTTTGGGAATTAAGTAAATTCGGCGATTGTGACAAATGTGACCTGTCTGTAATATTTCCAACAGCAATCGCGGAAATTATTCAGAGTTATTTTGGTGTAATGTCCGAAGGAACGCTTGAGTTTCGCGCGAATAATCCTGAATATCGGCAAAAATTAGAAACGCCGGAATTTCTGAAAATGATTGCTGACTTTGAACAATCCGAAGCAAAAACCGGAAATCTGCCAACTTCAAGCCCAAAAACCTCAACCATTAAAGCTCTTACATCAAACAGCCATTCTCAATCACAACGCTAATTTCACTTAATTATTTACTAACCACATCACTTCTTTGCATATGAGCATTTGCTACCGATGTTACCTTTATTGTTGGCGGCGGAGGTGGTGCTTTTTTTGGCACTGCCGTTCTTATGTTAGTCGAAGCCCCAACAAATGCTGAAGGTTTAACTACTACTGCCGCTACTGCTTTTGTTTCCTGCGATGATGATTGACCTATTTTAGGCGCTCCAGACAGATTAGCCAAAGGCGGATGTGGTGGTGGCGTTTCTTCAGAAGAATGCAATTTAGTTTTATCCTCTTTCTTCGGCGCCGTTTTATGTGGCGAGTTCGGACGATTTTTAAATGACAATTCCGCTGCCTTTTGCGTTTCCTTTGTCGTTAATAATTTTGGCTGAGCTGGTTCTTGAGACATACTCTTAAAAGGTGGAGGCGGTGGAGCCATTCTTTTAATTGGAGCTTCTTTCCTTGGTGATGTCGGACGCACATTATTAGCAGTTGGATTCAATTCCTTAACCTTAGAAAATAGATCTGGAGCCAAATGAGGAGCGGTTCTTATAACAGGAGCCGATAAATTATGATTTCTATTTGGCGCTGTTTTAGATGGCGATCTTGGCCTAACTTTTTCCGGATCAAGAGCCGGTGCCGCCTTTACTTCTTGCTGCGCAGAGGATTGCGATGATGCAGATAAATCTTGAGGCTTATTCTCCGAAGAAACCAATATTGATGCGGTTCTATTACTAGCTGCCTCATGTTTCTCCTCCAGATTTTTTTCCTTTTCTGCTTCTCTTGCTTCTTGTACTTCCTTTATTACTTTTACAATCTCAGGCTTTTGCTCATAACTCAAAAAATCAAGGAATGTGTATGAAGCGCCGCCACCTTTAGGATTGGCTATTGCCGTAACTTCCAAATCATTAAATCTTGGATCTTTTATCAATAATTTTAGCAGTTCCATATTACCATTTTTCGCCGCCCAATGCGCTGCTGTAAATCCTTTGCTATTAGGTTTATTAATATCCGGCGTTTTTGCCATTAAGGCTTTAATGATCTCAATATCCGAATTTTTTACGACAGCTAAGAAAAAGTCACTCCCTATATATTTAGATTTGGTGTTTTCAATTACAGTTTGAACAACTTCAATATCCAACTCATGTTTTAAAGCTAAATGCAAAGCGCTGACGCCATCTTCCGAAGTCACCCCTGAAGGTGATTTTTTCATATTACGATTAACGGTAGCCAAACGAACAAATGCCACATCCCTGACAAATTTCACTAATTCTGCACGCTTAGGATCTTGTGACTTCATATCTTCTTCAGGACAGATATTCAGGATTCCCTTCATGCCAAAAGCATTAATATCCAGATTCGCCGCATATTTAGCCAAATCAAGATCATTGCATCTGATAGCAATCAACAAAAGAAGAGGAGCATTTTGCGCGGCCATGGCCATTGAAAATACTGTTTGCCCACTTTGATTTTCTGCGGAAATTAATTGTTCTAGATCTTCATCTCTGGTTCTATCCAAAGCTGTTGCAAAGATTTGAATATCAGCATCGCCTTGAATAACTTTCTCAGCGATATAATGCAGAACGGTTCCGTTGCCATTTCCGCTGTGCTTCATCGTCTTAATGTTAAAATTATCTGTTTCTAGTAAAGCTTTAAACGCAAGATGATTATCTTTATCAACAGCAGCCACTAAAGATTTTTTAGTAGCAACTCCCTCTTTTTCCTAAAAAACTTCGCCGATAAAAAACAATTTGCTGTTGCCGATACTAATTTGACGGAAAAACAAATTGAGTGGATTCGGATTTTGGAAAAAGAAAATAAATTTAAAAAAGCCTTTAATCTGAATTTTTTCAAACATGCCGATTCGCGGGAGCCAGAAATTTCGGGAGTTGGCGCCGGAATTGTTGGATCATTTTTTACGGTAATTGTCTTTTTGATTTGTGCCTTTCCAATTGGAGTTATGGCCGGATTTTATCTGGAAGAATTCGCGCCGAAAAATATTTTTACCGATATTATTGAAGTCACGATCAATAATTTGGCGGCGATTCCGTCGATTATTTACGGTTTACTTGGGCTCATTGTTTATCTGAATTTCCTGCATTTCCCGCGTTCGTCTTCTTTGGTTGGCGGGATGACTTTGGCGCTTTTGGTGTTGCCGATCATTATAATTGCTACGCGTAACGCCATTCATACCATTCCGCCTTATATTAAAGATGCCGCCGTAGCGTTAGGTGCTTCGCGGGTTCAAGTTATTTTTCACCATACTTTTCCTTTGGCATTACCCGGAATTATGACGGGAACGATTTTGGCGATTTCGCGCGCTTTAGGCGAAACCGCGCCGTTATTGATGATAGGAATGGTGGCTTTCGTGGCCGATGTTCCGCAAAAATTCACTGATCCAACTTCTGTTTTGCCAGTGCAAGTTTATTTATGGTCGGATTCGCCGGAGCCGGGATTTGCTCAAAATACTGCTGGTGCTATTATGGTTCTACTGCTCTTCCTCCTCATTTTCAACGGCTTTGCGGTTTATATCCGCAAGAAATTCGAGAAAAAATGGTAATACTTCTTCGCCGTTGGCTACGAATGGCATGCCCTTTTGCAAAATCGTTGAAATAAAAATCTACTTAATTTTATAGAAAATCTCAAAATAATACATATTGCTTGCTTAATATTTAAAATTCCTGTATAGTTCCAGGGTTTATAAATTTTATTTAGGAGTGATATGTCAAAAGGATTAAGAAAATTGTTTAGTAAAAAAG
>Ga0207104_1100_pt1 | contig 20894 bp, 13 predicted proteins | sample Alteio_BWMinHeat_79_FD_153538 | JGI IMG/M metagenome (GOLD analysis project Ga0207104, IMG submission 153538) | Enriched cells from forest soil in Barre Woods Harvard Forest LTER site, Petersham, Massachusetts, United States -... | ecosystem: Environmental > Terrestrial > Soil > Temperate forest >...
CTAAGGTCTGACTCCAATCTCCGGCAACACTAATATTGGCGATGGCGCCTCTATATCCGTGCTTTCTATCGTAATTCTCTATACCATTTTGCAGAGCATTTTTGGCAATTTTTTGCAATCTAGTATCAAGAGTGGTGCGCGGAAATATTACGGCGTTGATAGTATTGGCCGCGAAGTCAAAACTATGTCGGATGTTTTCAAAGTTGGCGATGTTATTATGGTGCAAAATACAGTGGGCAAAATTTATGATTTAGAGCAAATTCCGGAAGTTAACGGCGCGGTAATGGCCATGGATCCTCATAGCGGCAGGGTTTTAGCGATGTTGGGCGGATATATTGATGCGGATAATCAATTCAATCGCGCCATTCAAGCTAAAAGACAACCCGGTTCGGTGCTCAAAACTTTTGGTTATATCGCTGCTTTGGAAAATGACATGACGCCAGCCACAGTTATCATAGATGAGCCGATTACGCTAGATCAAGGCTATGGTTTGATGCCATATTCTCCAACCAACTATTCTGAAGAATTTTATGGGCCGGTAACTTTAAGAACTGGTTTGGAAAAATCTATCAATGTCACAACAGTTAGAATGGCGTCGCAAGTCGGTTTGGATAAGGTTGTGGATGTGATGAAAAGATTTAAAATTAATGATAATCCGGAGCCGATTTATTCTTTGGTTTTGGGATCAACAGAAACTACGCTTTCTAAGCTGGTCAGCGCTTATTCTATGATTGTAAATGGTGGTAAGGAAGTTGAGCCGTTAATTATTGAAAAAATTCAGGATCGTAATGGCAAAAATATTTTCAAGATGGATAAAAGAAATTGCAATTGCAGCGTTTTAAATCCGGAAAATTATAAACGCATAAAAGATTTGCCACTACCGCTTCTCCAAGATAACAGAGCGCGCGTTACTGACGACGCCACGGCCTATCAAATTACTTCAATGCTTGAAGGCGTGGTGAAAAGAGGAACGGCGGCGAAAGCGTCCAAAATTATTCATCAAACTGTTGCCGGAAAAACAGGAACTACCAATAATTCCTTCGATTCTTGGTTTGTCGGATTCTCGCCAGATTTAGTTTTCGGTGTTTATATTGGATTTGATACGCCAAAAACTCTTGGTCACTCTGAAACCGGTGCCTCTGTTGCTTTGCCGGTATTTATTGAATTCATGCAAAATGCTTTAGATGGAGTTCCGAATACTCCGTTTAGAGTGCCGAATGATGTAAAATTTGTCAAAATTGATAGAAAAACTGGCCGTCTGCCAACTCCGTCAACGCCAAAAGATCAAATCATGTTTGAAGCCTTTAAATTAAAGGATGTAGTTGAAGGTGGTGGCGATGATTCTGCTGTGCCACAAGATAATAATAATGGCAACATTCCAGATGAAGAGAAAAAATCCGATGAAGAAGCGCCGCCGGCCAGCAAGGATGTTGATGTTGGAATCTATTAGAATCTATATTCACATATTCAAATCTAATATATGCTAATTTTTGCCATAAATTTCATATTAGTTTTATCGATATTATTGATTTTTATAAGGCTGATAAAGCAGAGATTTGGCGGGCAAACTGGCTCTTTGGATTGCGCTAATATTATCAGTTTTTACTTCATTTTCACCAATCTCATAATTCTAATTTTAATAAATATCAGCGATAATTTTATCAATCTTCTCGATATAATTATTTTGTTATTTTTATTGGAATTGGCCTGCGTCACTCTATTGCTCAAAAAATCCTGATGACAGATATTATACTATTAATCGCGGATATTTTAATTATCGTTGGAGGCTTGATAATTCTGCTTTGCGCCATAAGTTTCTGCAGAAATAAAAATATTTTGCATATTTTGCATTATGTGATTTTGGCCAATATTTATGGTGTTTCTACGATATTAATTGGCATTGCCATAAGAAAATATGAGATGCAAAGCGCCATTAAAATTATCGTTATAATTATTCTAAATCTGATTATTTCGGTGATATTAAATAGAATTCTGAACCAAAATATTTGCGGCGATAAAAAGGAATTGGAGGGAATAAAAATATGCAAGATAAGTTTCTAAAAATGCTGATTTACACAATGATTGGCATTGCGCTGCTGATTTTCTTACTTCTGCAGCCTTTGAACATTTACTGCAAAGCCACCAAAAAATGTCATCCAATTACTCTATCTTCTTTCAAAAATCACTGATCCGCCGTAGCTTGAAGAGACTAGGTGAACTATTTCTTAGTAATTTTCTGAATTTCTTCTCTGACAATTTTCTCAACAATATTTGGCAGATTGCTGTTCAACCATTCTTCTAATTTTGGTTCTAACATTGAATGGACAAAGCCAACAATACTGTGGTTTGCCGCAGAATTATCGACCATATTTTTAGCTGGTTTTTGCTCTTGAACAGAATTAATCAACTCGTTAATCGAATTTTTAGTTTTGCTGATTGTAGCTTCCGACAGCATATCTTTATAGTTATTCTGATCCAATTTATTTTCCGCAGTTGGCTTGTGATCTAACTCGTCTTCTAAATCTTCTTCATGATCTTCATCTTCCAAATCTTCATCGAGGTCTAATTGATGATCTTGCGTATCTTCTTCATGATCTTCATCTTCCTCATCTTCCAAATCTTCATCTAAATCCAAATCTTCTTTATCTTCTAAATGCTCATCTTCGAGATCGTCATCCAAATCCAAATCTTCATCTAAATCTTCGTCCTTGTTTTCCGTATGTTCTTCTTCGATATCATCATCAAGTTCCAAATCCAAATCTTCATCTTCATGATCTTCTTCCAAATCTAAATCCAAATCTTCATCATCTTCCAAATGATCTTCTTCATGTTCGGTTTCAGGAGTGGCAGGAGTGAAATCTTCTTCAGTTTCGTCCAAATCTTCTTCCTCATCATCTTCATCTTTATCAAAATCTAAGTCCAAATCAAGGTCTTCATGCTCTATTTCTGGAGCTTCAGGAGCTAAATCTTCTTCAGTATCTTCATGATCTTCAAGACCTAAATCTTCATCTTTATTCTCATCAAAACCTAATTCCACACTCATATCATGTTCAGTTTCCTTAGTTTGCGGAGCTGCAACTGCTTTGACTTCGGGCTTAGTTTCTTCATCATCTTCATCCAAATCTAAATCCAGATCGAGATCTTCATGTTCAGTTTCTTCGTGATCTTCAAGATCTAAATCTTCAGTTTTATCTTCGGAAGGTTCATCCTCGTCAAGATCCAAATCTAAATCCTCATGTTCAGTTTCGTCATGATCCTCCAAATCCAAATCTTCAGTTTTATCTTCGGAATGTTCATCCTCGTCAAGATCCAAATCTAAATCCTCATGTTCAGTTTCGTCATGATCTTCAAGATCTAAATCCTCATGTTCAGTTTCTTCGTGATCTTCCAAATCCAAATCTGTCGGTTTATTTTCTGAATGTTCTTCTTCATCAAGATCCAAATCCAGATCGCTTTCTTCCTCGTGATTTTCTTTATCTTCGTGATGATCGTCCAGATCTAAATCCAAATCTTCGTCTTTTTCAGTTGGGGTATTTTCTTCTTTATCATCATCAAAATCCAAGTCTAGATCATCATGCTCTTCGGCTGCTGTCGTTGGTTTTTTGTCTTCATCAAGTTTTAAATCCATATCTAAATCATCATCTTCAACATCCAAATCTAAATCGACTTTTTTATCTTCCGGCTTAGGTTTAATGCCTAAATCAAAGTCATTTATGGTTTTTTTGGTATCGGGTTTTTTCGGGGAAGTTTCTTCTTCTAATTGCAAATTGCCGTCGTCATCTTCTAAATCAAGGTAGGAATCTACGGAATTATCTTTTTTAACATCATCGATTATGCTTTGCGCCAGATCTTTATTCTCCTTAGTTTTCTCCAAATAATCAAACTCATCATCGCCATTATTACTATTATCACCTTCATTTGCATTCTTTTCGCCCATGTTAGAAATTTTTTTCATTTTGTTTCTGATGGTTTCTAAGATCGAGGATGTTTTTTCTTGCTTAGGCATAGTTTCTATGATTGGATTGACGGTTGATAGCTTGATTCTGCTGCTTCTAATCTTGCCATTTTTGAAAATAATAATCAATATATTTATCCGGTTATGTTTTATAGCCAAACAAATATAACTTGATAACAAAAATATTTTAGCTATTATAAAACCCTATTTTTATCAATATATAAAACTTATGTTTATACAGACAGAATCTACTCCGAACCCTTCCAGTTTAAAATTTATTCCCGATGGCGCAATTGTTGCTGGAGTAAAAACTTATGAATTTAAGAACGAAAATCAAGCCAAAGGCCAATCAATTTTAGCAGAAAAATTATTTGCTATTGAGGGCATTTCTTCAGTGTTTTTCGGCTCCGATTTTATCACGGTGAATAAAAAAGAAGAACAAGATTGGGAAATAATTAAAACCGATATTTTAACCACAATTATGGATTTCTTTATCTCCAAACAACCTTTGGTTAAAGAATCTGAAGCTTCTGCAACTATCGCTAATGATGAAAATGACAGCGATATCGTTAAACAAATCAAAGAATTAATCGAAGTAAAAGTCCGCCCAGCCGTGGCTATGGATGGCGGCGATATTATTTATCGTGGTTTTGAAGATGGAATCGTAAAATTAGAATTAAAAGGCTCCTGCTCTGGCTGCCCAAGCTCCACCATCACTTTAAAAAGCGGAATTGAAAATATGTTGAAACATTATATTCCCGAAGTTGAAGGTGTCGAACAGGTTAGTGAAGAAGACTAAATTTTAGATAGTTTCTTAGGAATATAGAAATAAGCCTCCGTGCTTCTGTACTCGTAGCTCAACTGGATAGAGTGTTGCTTTCCGAAGGCAAAGGTTGGAGGTTCAATTCCTCTCGAGTACACCAAAAATTTTTTACGGCGAACGATCGCCGGTCTCGCAGTCGCGAGCCTTACTCGATGAAGTTCAAACTTAAATTTAAACTTATGAAAAATTCCGTTATTACAGCTGCATATCTTATAATTGGCGATGAAATTTTATCCGGCAGAACGCAGGATGAGAATTTGAATTTTATTGCGAAAGGTTTGGTGGAAATTGGAGTTGTTTTGAAGGAAGTTCGAGTTGTTGCTGATGTTGAAAATGAAATTATCGAAGCTGTAAATCAATTAAGAAAAAAATATAATTATCTATTCACCAGCGGCGGAATTGGGCCGACGCACGATGATATTACTTCCGCAGCCATCGCCAAAGCTTTCGGCGATAAATTAATTTTACATAAAGAAGCAGAGCAAATATTAATTCATTGGTACGGCGAGGCCAGAATCAACGATGCGGTTTTGAAAATGGCGCATATTCCGCAAACCGCCAAATTGCTGGACAATCCCATCAGTTCCGCGCCCGGATTTATCATGGAAAATGTGATTGTAATGGCCGGCGTTCCGAAAATTATGCAGGCAATGTTCAATATTGCTAAAAAATCTTTAATCAGCGGCGATAAAATAACATCAAGAGATATTAAGGTTTCTTTGGTCGAAAGTGAGATCGCTAAAGAATTAACCGATTTACAAAATAAATTTGACGATATTACAATAGGCAGCTATCCATTTCAAGGTGGAACGACTTTAGTTTTTAGAAGTATTAATTTGCAAAAATTAGATGATTGTGTAAATCAAATGGTTAATATAATTAATAACAAGAATAAAAATTCTATAATTGAAATTAATTAATGACGGATATTTCGGATCAAGAAAATACAGAAGAATATCGTAAGTTTATCAAGCAATCCGTAGAGAGCGGCTCGTTTTTTGCGGATTCTTTTAACTGGTATATGCTGCGCTATGTTAGCCCGCTTTGCGATCGTACTTGGCTGTTTTTTATTACGGTTGTCAGCGTTATAATTAGCTATGTTTTGGTCATTGTTATTATTCATTCACTGCCGATTGTTGAGAAAATTCCAATAATTATTAAAGGCAAAGATGATCCGGCAACTTATCCAAAAATCTCGAGCCTGAAAGATTCTGAGGATTTAAGAACCATAGAAGAAGCGGTAGGTAAGAAATTATTGACCAATTATGTCGAAGAAAGAGAGAATTATGATTTCTCAACCATGACAGTTAACGATTTAAACGATAAATTACGCAAAATCAAAAATAACTCAACGCCGGAAGAATATGAAAGGTTCACGGCCTTTGTCGGTTCAGAAAATCCGAATAGTCCGATTCAAGATTTTGGCAGTGATACTATCAGAAAAGTTACGGTCAGATATGTTACTTTCAAACGAGATTTGAATAAAGATTTCGTCAGTAAAGCCAAAACTTTAGTTTATCAACAAGTTCCAACTCAGGCTGATATTGGTTATCAGCTAAAAACCACAATTGATGGGAAAGAAGATGTTAAAAATTATGTTGCAAGAATTAACTTTAAACTTTCAACTATTGAAAATAACAATTTGAAGAAAGATATAACTTTCAAGGTTAGTAATTATGAACTTTTTATAGATAATAAATAATGAGAATATTAAAAAACCTAGCTCTTGCTTTAATATTATTTACCGTGCTTTTCGGCTTTGCGGAGTCCTCGCAAGCCGTGCAATTCCCGCGCTATTTAGGAAATGAGAAAAAATTCAGAGCCTATATTTATAATCCCAACGATGTTTATCGCTATATCGGCCATTACAATTATCAAGGCTTTATCGAATTTGGCGAAAATGAAACCATCTCCACTATTTCCATGGGCGATACCAGCTTGTGGTTGTTTGAATATTTGGGTAATCGCTTGTTCTTGAAACCAGTCGCCCAAAATGCTGATACGAACATGACGATCATCACTAATGAGAAGGTTTATCACTTTGAATTAACCGCCAAAATCGCCACTGGAATTGATGATAAAGATTTAATTTTCGTAGTGAAATTCATCTATCCGGACGAGCAAGATAAAAATATTCTGCAATTCCCAAAAAAGCCGGAAAGTGACGAGCCGGATATGCGTAATTTAGCGCTTTATAATTTCAATTATGAATTTACTGGCGAACCAGGAATTGCGCCGGTTAAAGTGTTTGATGACGGAACTTTCACCTATATGCAATTTTCGCAAGCCAATCCTGAAGTGCCAGCGATATTTAGTGTTGACTCTGCCGGTTTTGAAGAGCTGGTGAATTTTAGGGTTGCGGGGAATTATATCGTGGTTGAAAGGGTGTCGTCGCAATTTACTTTGCGTAACGGATCGGATATAGTTTGCGTTTATAATAATAATAGGTTGCGGGCAGGGCAAGCGCAGATTGTAACGAAATCGGAATCAGGAAGACAAAGCTTTGCGCCTAGTGAACAAACTCCGTTACCAATGCAAAATAGTGCTGCTTCCGGTCTTGGCGGCAATCCTTATGGTTCTGCTCCAAGCTCTTACAGTTCTGCGCCAGCTTCTCCTTATGGTTCTGCGCCATCTTCTCCTTACGGTTCTGCGCCAAGTTCTTACAGTTCCGCATCAGTTTCTCCTTATGGTTCTGCACCAACTGCTAATTCTCGTGCGAATCCTTATGGTTCTGCTCCAGTCTCTAGTTCACCTAGTGGCGCCAATCTTTACGGGTCTCCTGCTGGTGCTTCTGGTGCTGGTTCTGCGGCGAATCCTTATGGTGAAGAGCAATTGCCGGAAACTGATTTCAATCCTTTCGCTCCACCAGCTGGTCGCTAATCTTTAACAATCGCAGCTCTAAATAAGGAGTTGCGATTGTCAAAGGCTTTTCCAAGCCTAATTTAAAATATTTTTAAAGGAATTTTAGAAGAATTTCTGGCAGGAATCTTTAGCCAAAGAAGCTAAAATCTAGGCGCTGTGCTACTTTTTATTTTGCTTATTTGTGTCTTCTTCGCTGGTTTGTGGCTGATATCTTTCAGGATCAGGCTGATCTTTTTGAGTTTGAGCTGTTGCCGGTTCTTGTTCTAAATAAAGCTTACCATCTCTGCCGCAAGAGGCCAGATTTAAAGCCAAAACCGCTAATAATATCGATTGAGTAAAAGTTATTCTAAACTGTGATTTTGCCATTCTTTGCCTGGTTTGAGGTTTTTCAACAAGAATTTAATATTGCCGGTTAGATAAGAAACGCCGAGATAAACCAATAATCCGCTCAGAATTATAATAATCAGTTCAACCACAGGTCTAAAATGATCGGAATGGGCGAAATAATTGCGCAGGAGTAGCAGAACGGCCAGCATTATTCCAGACGCGCCAAAAATTTGCAGCAATTTTTTGACAAAACCTTTTTCAAAATGGAAATAATCATTTTTGATTAATTTGGTCAACATCAAAGTTAAATTAGTGTAAGAGGAAATAACTGAAGCCATGATAATTCCGATATAGCCGAAGTGCAATTTATAGAAAATCAGATTGAGCAAAACATTAAGCGCCACGCAAAAGAGCGCGATTTGCATCGGAGTTTTGGTATTGCCGCGCGAGAAAAATGAAGGTTCCAAAACTTTCACCAAAACATAGGACGGCAAACCCAGCGAATAAAAGGCCAAAGCTTTCGATACTTTTTCCGTATCATGCGCGTCAAATTGACCTCTTTGGAATAAAGAGGAAATAATCTCAAAAGACAGGAAATTTAAAGCCAACATTGCCGGAATGACCAATATCAAGCTCGCTTCCAAAGCAATATTTTGTAATTTTATCGCTTCATTATGTTTATTATCTTTAATTTTATTGCTTAAACTTGGAAGCAGAGCCACGCTGATCGCAATGCCAATCATCGCCAAAGGCAATTGATTAATTCTATCGGCGTAATAAAGGCAAGAAATGGCGCCGGAAATCAAGCTGGCGATCATTGTATCGACCAATAAATTAATTTGCATGGCGTTAGCGCCGATAATTCCCGGAAGCAATTTTCTGAAGAATTTTCTGGTATCGTCATCGAGCTTCGGCATTTCTGGGCGCACGAACATTTTGGTTTTGATCACGAAATAAAGTAGCCAAGAAAATTGCAAAATCCCAGCGACGAAAATCCCCCAAGATAAAGCGTAAGCGACATTTTTGACGAGATCGGTGAATAAATAAAGTGAGGCGATTAAAGCGATGTTGAGAATGATCGGACCAGCGGAAGTGATGGCGAATTTGCCTACGGAATTAAGCATTCCGGCGAATAAAGAAAATAAGGAAATGAATAATAAATAAATGATTGTAATTCGGCAGAGATGAACTAATAAAATGAATTCTTCCGTGCCAGGCCTGAATCCGGGAAACATGCCGCGAACGACGAGAGGCATGAAAATTTCCAGCACGATTATCAAAATTAGTAGGACAAAAAACATAATGGAAAAGATGTTGCGTGCGAATTCCAGAGCTTTGCCTTTAGTGTTTCCGCCATCATCTTCCATTTTTTTGATGAAAATCGGCACGAATGAAGAGTTGAAAGCGCCTTCAGCAAAGATTCTGCGGAAAAAATTCGGCAAGCGAAAAGCGGCAAAAAATACATCTGATAAATAGCTAACGCCAATGAATCTGGCAATTAAAATATCCCTGATAAATCCAACAATACGGGAGACGGAAGTGAAAAATGCGATGACAAATACCGATCTAAAAAGTGTCATTATGAATCTAGAATTATAATAAATTAAAATTGCTGAATTAAAACCTTATTTCAGTGTTTATCAAGCTTATTTTTTGTAAATCTTAAATGAGTACGGATAAAATTGTTGACTTAGAATCAAATTGTATATTAGGATTTTTTAGAACCTGTCTTTACAGCTTCTCGGATTGCTTTATTAATTTATTTTCCAAACAAAATGGATGATTTAAAAAAAGTAGAACCACATGATAAAACTGATCTAATGCAATTAGAAATGCCGGAATCAGCCGTTCAATTAATCGAAATTCTGGATAAATTGGAATATTTTACGATTTCCATCAGGAAAAAAATCACTGACGAAATCAGAATTAACAGCCGTATGATTCACATCAAACTTGATGTCATTTAAAACCTGTTCTAACTAAACTTTCCCTTCTTCTGAACTTATCTTATTCGCGATACTAATTCCAATCACGATTGTCGCGGCAAAAACCAATAATAACGAAATTAAAATCGATAATATTTCCGTATTTTTAATGCTGCTAAAAGACAGGTTAAAAAATAGCAGAATTAAGCAGCTAAAACAGGCAGCTAAAGAGCTGATTTTTTTATAATTATCATAAAATAGAAAAACGCCCAGAACTGAAGCGGAGGTGCAGGCGATTAGGATTAAAATTAAATTATTATCTAGTAAATCTTTTAACATAATAGATGATTTTTATTTTCAGTATTTTATATTTGCGTCTCATTCTAATTAATCAACAAAATTTATAAAATGAAAGTAGCAATTAACGGTCTTGGCAGAATTGGTAGATGTTTAGTCAGAGGAATTTTTGAAAATCCGGAATATAAAGATTTGGAATTAGTGGCGATTAACAGCCCAGCGCCTGTCGATACACAAGTTCATCTTTTAAAATATGATTCAATTCATGGTCGTTTCAGCAAAGAAGTTAGTTCAAATAAAGCCGGAAATTTGGTGATTGACGGCAAAGAAGTTATATTTTCCGAAAGTAAAAATCCGGAAGAATTGCCATGGAAAGAGTTGGGAATTGATTTGGTTTTGGAATCAACCGGCGCTTTTACAGAGCGAGAAGGCGCGGCGAAACATATAAAAGCAGGCGCGAAAAAAGTCATAATTTCCGCTCCGGCCAAAGATGAAAATGTCAAAACCATTGTTTTAGGTGTGAATGATGATTTGTTAAATGCTGATGACGATATTATTTCCGTTGGCTCTTGCACCACGAATTGCTTGGCGCCAGTCGCCAAAATTTTGGATGAAACGATAGGAATCGAAAAAGGTTTCATGACCACAATTCACTCTTACACTAACGATCAAAATATCGTCGATAATTCCCATAAAGATTTGAGAAGAGCCAGAGCCTGCGCTTTGTCAATGATTCCAACATCAACCGGAGCCGCTAAAGCTTTAGGTTTAGTATTGCCAAATTTGAAAGGCAAATTGGACGGAACTTCGGTTCGCGTGCCGACAGCCAATGTTTCCATGATCGATTTAAATTTCGTATCTAAAAGGAATACTGACGCTGCGGAAATTAATAAAATCTTAGAAAATGCCGCCAAAGATAAAAAAATGGCGCGCGTTTTGGAGATTGTCAAAGAACCTTTAGTTTCCATCGATTTCAACCACAGTCCATATAGCTCCAGCTTCGATACAACACAAACCAAAGTCATCCAAGGCAATTTCGTAAAAGTCGCTTCTTGGTACGATAATGAATGGGGTTTTTCCATGAGAATGTTAGATGTAGCCAATATTTTAAAATCCTTCAAGTAGTTCAAGGCAAGGCAGGAAGCTATTCTGAGGTAATTCCAAAAAGGAAAATTTAAAAACTTCGACCTAGTCACGCTAATCTCTAATGTAGTTTGAAGAGACCAAGCTAAGTGCAAAAATTATTCTGAAGTAATTCAAAGAGGTAAATTTAAAAACTTCCATCTAAACCAAGCCCGATTAATCAAAACTGTCAAGCGAGCTTCCTTTTATTCCGCGCCTAATTTCTAGACCAACCAATTCAGCGATAAAGGTAAATTTAGAAACTGGCACTCTATACTAAACAACCTTTCTTGTTTGTTTAAAACTATCAAAATTATTTTTTCCTAACATAGTTTGTTCTTTTCTTCGTGCCTTGCTTTAGAATTCACTAGCAACTAATCAATTCTGAAGTAACTCAAAGCAAAGGTAAATTTAGAAACTGGCACTCTATACTAAAACAAACTTTCTTGTTTGTTTAAAACTATCAAAATTATTTTTTCCTAACTTAGTTTGTTCTTTTCTTCGTGCCTTGTTTTAGAATTCACTAGCAACTAATCAATTCTGAAGTAACTCAAAGCAAAGGTAAATTTAGAAACTGTCACGCTATACTAAAAGAACTAATCTCACCTGTGTCGGTACTTCCTTTCTCCGGTTAAGACTCTGGAGGTGCCTCACATTCCTTTCTTGTTTGGCTTTGTTTACTCTCAGAATATTTTCTTCCTAGTGTTGCATATCCTTTTATTCCGTGCCTCATTTTTCGAAATATAGATATTGATTGCCGCTTTCGGCTAAATCGCGGTTATTTATTATTTTTTTGGTAGTGTCGATGCAAGTTGGGAGTTCGAATTTGCTTAAATTGATTAGGATATCGTATTTTTCGCCGCAGATATTGGCGATTTTGGTTCTTTTTGTTAAAACTAAGAGCTGTTTGCCTTTGATTTTGGCTTTGCAATATTCATATTCGCAGTAAATTTCCTGATTTTTCAAATCTGCGAAAGTTTTAAAATCTTTTTCTCCCATTTTATGTATTAGACTTCTGATTTTCACGGTTTCTTTGATTTTCTTCGAGAAAAACAGGCCTTCATTTTCGTAACGAATAGCAAAATATTGCATTTTTCCATCGATAATTACATCGGGTCGCGGAGTTTTATAGGCGAGAAATATTCCTAAAATTATGGGAATAATTCCCAAATAACGCCATTTTTGTTGCCATAAACATAGAAAAATGAAACCATAACTCATGATGATCAAAGAACTTGTTGAAATCAGTGGAACAGTGAGGTTGGAATAGGGCAGATTGGCGGTGAAATTGGCGATGTTGATGATATTGGTTAGGGCGAAATTTAGCGGATAAAGCGTTAAAAATTGCAAATGAAACGGCATTAAAAATAAATAAATGAAGCCTAGAGGCATGACTATAAAGGTTGTAAGCGGTATGGCGACTAGGTTTGAGATGATTCCGAAAATGGCAAAATTATTAAAATAATAAACTACCACAGGGGCGAGGGCGATTTGGGCGATGATGGAAGAGATGATGATGCCCAAAAAATAATAGATGAATTTGTAAAATATATTGCCGCTCCTTTCGTTTCTCAGAAATTTTTCGGTGAATTCGCAGAAGACGATCAAAGATAAAATCGCCAAAAATGACATTTGGAACGAAATGGAAAAAATGGCTGGTGGGTTGATGATGAAAATTACTAAAGCGGCGAAGGCCAGAGAGCGCAAGCCATTGGAGTTTTGATCGAATAAAATTGCTAGGAAAACTACCAGAATCATGAAAAATGACCGAACTGCTGGAATTGGGGCACCGGCCAGCAATAAATAAGCGAGGCTGGAAATGATAGCTAAAATGGCGGCGATTTTTTTGATGTTAAATCTGAGAGTCAAATATTCAAATCTGGTACATAAAAAGCGGAATGAGACGAAGAAAATCGAGGCTGCTAGGCTTAAATGCAATCCGGAAATTGAGAGTAAATGCGCCAAGCCGGATTTGCGAATATTTTGCATTAAATCATTGGAAATAAAATCCATAATTCCCAAGATCAGAGCTATGAAAATCACGCCTTGCTGCTCATTTTTGCCAAAATCTTGCTGAATATTTTGGGCGATTTTATAGCGCCAAAAATTGATTTTATCTAGAAAATCATAGGACAGATTTTTTTCGATGATTTTGATATCGCTAGTGGCAAAGCCAGCACCGCCGATTTGATTGAAATAATTAAAGCGATTGAAATTAAAATTATCGAAACTGTCCGGCTTGCCGAAAGGTTGCAGCAAGACATTTAACTGAATTATATCGCCGATTTCCACCGGATTTTCGTTCGTTTTTCTTAGCGTAATGTTGATTTTCTTGGGCGGATCCAGATATTTCCGATCTTTAAAATGGATAGAATCTTCTTTTTTGCTCAATTCGCGATCGATTTCGGTTTCGCCAGCGAGATTGAGATAGGTTTTTTCGATAGTTTTACTGATTTTGATCGGTTTTTCTGATAATTTTGCATTATTTTTCTTATGACGCTTTTTCTTTGCTGGCTTGGCGGGTTTTTCTTTAAATCGAGTTTCGTAAATATTTAATTTAGAAATTGTTAATGTTCTGGCGCCATTTTCATATTCTCGGATGAATTCGACCTTACCAATCACGGTTCCGTAGACATCGGATTTGATTATTGGTGCGGCTATGAATTTTTCGTCATAAAATTTCGACCATAAAAATCCGCTTAAAAATAAGGCGATAGCGATGGCGATTAATGATTTAAATTCGCTGCGTAATTTGACGGCGAGGAAAATTGCGAAGATTAGTAATAAAAATGCGCTGAAGGCATAATTGGCGCAGAAGGAGAAATAAAAACTGATTCCCAAAGCAAAGATTACGGGAATCCATAAGGGCAGGTTGTTTTGTTCGTCGGCCATTATGCGGCCTAAATCGGGCTTTTTCAATTTCGTGGTGCGTTATTGATTATTGTGGTGAAACGCGCGAAATATTATTTAGGAATTAATATTTTTCAAATGAATTTTTAAACGCCAATTCTGAATTATTTCTTATCCAGAATTGGCATTTTAAAGAGCGCCGGGAATTGCGCTCTTTAATTTTTAGGTTGCTGATCTGTCATCCTTTCCTTTTGGATCTACAATAGGTGCTTGTCCTTGTGGATGTGGATTAGTAGTTGGAGTTGTTGTAGTTTGAGTTCCAGTTCCAGCTTGAACTGGTGGAGGTGGCGCTGGGGTTTTAGGTGCAGCATGCAAACTACCAAATTTTTTTAACTTATCACCTATTGTTGTTGGTTTAGCCGCTTGGTCGTTCTTAGTTTCAGTAGTTTGTTGTTTTGGGCTTGGGCTTTTTCCTCTTGCTGGACGAACCGGATTAGAACTTGTAACTGCTGCAGAAGTTGGTGTAGGAGTTACATTTTCGCTTCTTTTTCTAGGAGCTTGTAAACTAAACTCTTCAGGGGTTCCTATTTCAATCGTAGTTTCTTTTGTTTCTTGTTTAGCGCTAGGTTTTAAACGCGGAGGGCTAGGGCGTCTTGGTGGCGGAGGAGGTGCTACAGATTCAAGTGGCGGTGGTGCTACATGCTTAAGTGGCGGCGGTGCTACAGGCTCAAGCGCCGGTGGTGGTGGTGCTGCAGGTTTTAGATTTTCTAATTGCTTGTTTTGCGGATCCCATGTTCCTGCAACTCCAAGTGGTGGAGGTGGTGGTAATGGATCGTCAAGTTCAAATGGTTCTTGCGTAGGAAGAGGTGGTGAAGTGCCTTCAGCAGAGGATTTTTCTTTAGTTTCCACAGATGTAGTGCCGTTTTTCAGCATTTGAGCATAACTTACAAATTGTGCCGCATCTTCTGTTAAACCAGCTTTCTCGCATAATTTTGCTACTTCCAATAATTTTTCAGAATTAGCATCTTTATCAAGTGCCATAATTTCTCCGGCATTTGTTTCCAAACGACCTATAATAATCATTAACGCTTTAATTTTATTGCGTTCTATTTCTTCCGGAGTGGCGTTGATTTGATGATCAGCTAGGTTTGCTGGCTTGTTAGCTCTGAGTTCTTGTAACCTATTTTGTAATTTTTCGAGGCTTTTTGCATAAAATACGCGGGCATGTTCTTCATATTTGAATTTATTATCTTCATTTTGTTCTTTTCTGTATGAAGCCAATGAATCTCTATATCCTTCCAATAAATCGGGCGCATTTTTCGCTATTAACTCTTCGATATAAGCATTATTTATGGCTATTTCTTTATAACCATCGCCTGGTTTTTTGGAGAGATTGCCATATTGATCTTTAAATAATCTTTTATTGACATCGCCATCCTCTAACTTGTGCAGATTTTCTTTGAGAATATGCGATAATTCTTGGCGTTCACGATTTATTTTTTCTAATTTTGCCGGATCAATTGCGGCCATGATCGAATTAATTAAAGGAAGTGATTCCTTTTGTGATCCTGCTCTTAAATTCTTATAATCTGCTATTGCAGGAGGATCTTCCACTAATCTTTCATTTAGCACATTGCTACTTTCCTCCGCCAACACTGATTGATTTATTTGGTTCGTCACTCGTGCCAATTCATCAGCTGCGTTGCCTTGACCTTTAAATCCTACATCAATTGCTCTATTTATGTCGTTAATTTCTCTTAATTTGGCTACATAATTGGCAATTAATTTTTCATCTACGCCGGCGCCTTTTAATAATAGATTCAAACGATTTTCAGTATTACGAAGATTAGGATCATCGTTAACTTGGTTTAAAGTGACATAGCGATTTAACTCGACAAAAATCTCTTCCGGAGTTTTTTTACATAGTTCAACTCGTTCTGTTATTTGAGTTTTGCTTGATTCTATCCTTTCTTCAGCAGTAACAAATTTGACTGGAGAATTTTTATCTTCTTTAAGATGTCTTGATAAATCGAAGAAAAATGTTTCGGAATTATATTGGAAAAATCTAGCAACATCTTGGTATAATTTAGTAGTTAATTCCTCTATTTTTGGATCCCCTTTCTTCAAGCTATCAATTTGCTTCCTTCTTGCAACAAAACCGTCTAATGGCTGAATTAATCGTTTATAATCATCTGTATTACTTAATTTTACTATTGTTTCAAATAGACATAAAGCAGCATAAGTCCCTAGAGGTGCTTTATTGCCTGCGTCTTTTTCTTCAGGATCAATAATACCTTTTGCTTGATAATAAAATCCGCGATTTCCATCTTCGTTAAAAATATCAGAAACTTTAGTAGATCCGTCTTCGAGATTATTAATAAAACGAATTAATTGCTGTAAGTAAGGTTTTTTATCAGCTATTTTTTTGGTAGATTCTTCGGTAAGATTTCTGATATTTAGTTCTAAGAATTTTTCTCTTAATGCTTCTATTTTCTCTAACGGAGCATGTTCGTTAATGGCTTTATCTAAAGCCTTTGCTGCTTCTATAACTTCCGGAGATATTCCATCGAGTGCCCTTTTTCTCTCAGGAGCCAGTACTTTATCCGGATGAATATCAGAGCTAAATGTATTACCGTTTTGATCTGTTATTTTTAACTCATTGGTATTTAATAATTGTATGATTTCAGCGCAGCTAGAATCAAAAAAATTCTTGTCCACAAAGAATTTTGCTCCTGTTGCCTTGGCATTTTGTTCTTCTTTCTCATATTCTTTTCTTTTTTCACCATCAGTATCAGCTGCTTTTATTAATATGCATTGAAGCCTTTTTAATAGATCAGCAGAAATGTTTATTGTAGAACTATTAGACTGATCAATACCAGAAGCTGATGAACCGCCAGCACTTAATTTTATACATAGATCGAAAATCTTTTGAGCAGCTTTTACATTGTCTTCTGGTCTTTGGGAATCAAAATTTCTTTTAAAATTAGCCGCTTCTTCTAGGAATAATATATTTTCAGTAGCAAAATAATATGGTACCAGTCTTTGATAGCGAACATAATTATAATAAGGATTTTCCTTATAGGCTTCGTTGCTAAAAAGTTGCGTTACGAAATCTTGATATGGTTCTACTCGTGCTTGTTCTTTTGATTCTTTGTTAGTTAAAGCTAATGTCGAAGAATCTAAAGCTGCTAATTTGCCGGCTTGGAATCTGGCTAAATCGGCTTTTCTTGAGGTTAATTCGCTGTTGATAGTTTCTAGCTCTTTAGCTCTTGATTGAATTTCTTCCGCTGTTTGAGTTTTTCCGGCTATTTTAGTGAAATTTCCAATATCTTTTGCTTCTAAATCAATTTTAGAATTTTTTATGAATAATCCTTTTATGTCTATATCGTCAATATAGTCAGAATAGTTTATAGAAATTTCCGTGCCTTTTTCTGCTGCGTCGGCTAGTTTTGCAAAGTTGGCCTCTAAAATTTTTTGTGAGGCGTTCTGTAATTCTGTTTTCAATCTTGCAATTAGAGCAGGCTGCTCATCTTTAGGAGTAGAGCAAACAAGGGATTGGATTAGTAAATTTTGATATTTTTCAGTATTTTTATCTACCCCGCCTGTGCCATTTTTATAGCATAAAGCTAATTCATACAAACAATCGGCCTGAATCGCCAAAATCTTTTGAATTTCCGGCGATTTAATAAGTTCAGGATTTGCTGCGATGGTTTTCTCTTGTTCGCTAGACAGGCTATGTTTCACGATTGCCAATTCTAAATCATAAGCATAATTTTTGTTTATTATGGCTATCGGTATTGCCGAATCCATAGATTTGCGCTCTTTTCCCGGCTCGACTTTAACTTCCTCTTCAGTTTGAGCTTCAGTCTTAACTTCAGCTTCAGCTTTGGCTTTAGCTTTAGCTTTAGCAACTTCTTCAAATTCTTTTTTTGCTTCTAAAAAGATGGCTTGTTTAGCTCGCTGATAGATTTGATAATTACCAAGATGTTCGACAAATTCTTGTTCCTTTGCTCCTAATATCTCATTGGCTTTTGCTTTAACGGCAGCAAAGGCGATTTCTTTTTCGGACAATTGGGAAGATCTTCTTTTCTCTTCTTGTTCCGGTTTTCTGGTTTTACTTTTTTCGATTTGGGAATTTAAGCCGGTAATTCTTTGTTCTGTTTTTTCTAAATTGCGATAAATATCATGGATTTCAGATCTTATTTTAGCAATTTCGTCTTTTGACTTATTTCCATCTTTTAATAATGATTCTTTTTTTCTTAACTCGAGAGTTTGCTCTAGTAAATATTTTTTAAAATTATCTAAAGAGTGATTTAAAAGTTCAGTTTTAACTATAAGCGAAACCCCATTCTCATAGGCTTGGCGCAAATTAAAATGAGCGGCATATAAAGCATCATTTTGCATTCTAGCATCATGCTCTTTGATTGTTGCTAGATTTCTGTCAGTGAATGTATCTCGATTTTTTATGGTGTTATAATTCTCATCCTGTCTTTTAAAATATTGTTTTTGTAAATCATTAATTTTGGCGAATAATGGCGATTGATATTCGCTTTTTATCTTACCAATTACTCCTATTATATCTTCGGGAAAATCTTCAAAATTGGGTTTTTCAGCCTTTTCTTTAATGGTTTTGATAATTTCTATGAGTAAATCATTTATTGTTTTATTGTAGTTTCCTCCTTTGATTCTGCTCAATTCAAGCTCAAAATAACCGATTATTCCAAATTTATTGTCGTAAGGTGGGAAATTACCTGCTGCAACTTCTTTATCTAATAATGCTTTTCTTTGTGTAATTTCTCCTGATAACATTTTATGCATGCTATCTCCGCCAATCTTATCATATGCGATTTGAAGTTCTTTCTTTTTTGCTTCAATTGGTTCACGCTCCTTTCTAAATGCTTCAGCTTGATCAGTAGTTGGCTTTTTTGATGTATTCTTTTGTGCAAGCCCGTTAAGAGCGGTTTCCAAGTTTTTTAATTTTTTTTCTTCTACCTCTATCTTTTCTTTCGCTATATTTAAGCTGACCAAGTTTCTTTCCCGTTCGAGATATTGGGTATATAAGATGTAATTTCCGACTTGAGATGTTTCATCCTCTTTTATGCTAATTTTGTTATAATAATTTTTAGATTCATCGCCATTGACAGCAGTTCCGATGCCATTGGCATTGCATAAAGCTAAAAGCATAAAGTGAAATTGTCGGTCTGATGGGCTGTCATCCTTGGATTCTAAGGAATATGATGATAATTTTTTATATAGGACTTTGAAATTCTTTTCGGCAATATTTTGCTCCAAATCATTTTCCGTTATTCTTTCTGGGGTTTGATTTGGGGCGTTATCCAATAAATCTTTGATAAGTGAAGAATAATTTTCTCCTTTGAATATATCTTTATTTGTGCGATAAAGATCAACCAATTCAAGACTAGCATCGGAGCTATCTCTTTCTGAAGCTAGTTCAAAAAAACGAGCGGCTTTTAGTAAGTCCTTTTTAACGCCTAATCCATCTTTATATAAAAGTCCGATTCTATAGAAAGCACGGCCTCGGGTGGTTTCTGAATTAGTAGTTCCAACGATTTTTTCATATTCGCTTAATGCTGCGGTATAATTACCTGATAATTCAAGTTCATAAAATGCAGTAAATCTAGGATCATATGTGTAGAATTTAGCCGAGCCTCTTCTTGCTTTGCTTTCGGCTACTGTTCCTCGTGTTGGTGTTGGGTGACTAATTTCAGATCCTCTTGCTTGTTTTCTAAATCCTCCTGCTGATGAATTGCTTTTTTGTAGTCCTGTTTCTGGAGTTTGTCCTTTCCCTGGTGTGTGTTTCATAAGAATTTAGTCTAAATTTATTTTAAGTAAAAAAAACTACCGCAAATTGTTTTGCGGTAGTTTGTTGATGTTTATTTTTTTGTTGTCGAACCATAACCGCCACGACCTTGCCCCTTATCTGCAGCAGGAGTGGTTTTTATAGCCTCTGCTCCGCTTGGGCTAGGTTTAGGTTTTTCTTCTTTAGGTTTGTCTTCTTTTTTAGCCGCAGGAGTTTTCGCTCTTCTTAATTTAGCTAATAATCCTCCTCCTTCCGCTTTTTGGTCTGGTTCTTTTGGCCGTCCTCTTCCTTCTTCTTCCTTATCTTCTATTGTAGGAGCGGGTTTTGCTGCAGGAGGTGGCGGTGGAGCTGATGGACGACGATTAGCAGAAACTGGTGGTGGAGGTGGAGCTTTTTTAGTTTCTTCTTTCTCTTTCGGAGCTTTGTCTTCAGAAGCTACAGCTAATGATGCTTCGGCTCTAGTTGGTAGCTTTTTATTTTCTGGAGTGCCTTTTTGGTTTTCTCTTTCTTGTCCAGCGGTAAATAAGAAAATTATAGCTTCATTTGCTTCAGCGGATAATTCAGTAGAAGGATTTTGTATTTTTTCACCTAACCCTTTTTTTAAATTTACTATAGCTGATATAATTATTGGATCTATTACTTCTCCATTTTTGCTTTTTGATTCTTGGAATTTATGCAAATTACCTAAAGCTTGTTTATATTTTTCCATGGCTTTTGTATTATTACCATTGGCTTTTTCGTAATTAGCAACTTCTATATAACAAAGGGCTTTAAGAATTCTATCTCCGCCTTTCATGTTTTTTCTTAATATGACATCAAATTCCTCATTAACTATTTCATCAAATTTTTTCTTAATGAAATTCGGGAAAGTATTTGCTTTTGCTTGTTCTTTCTCGAAAGCTTTTGGCTTCA
>Ga0207104_1101_pt1 | contig 20705 bp, 20 predicted proteins | sample Alteio_BWMinHeat_79_FD_153538 | JGI IMG/M metagenome (GOLD analysis project Ga0207104, IMG submission 153538) | Enriched cells from forest soil in Barre Woods Harvard Forest LTER site, Petersham, Massachusetts, United States -... | ecosystem: Environmental > Terrestrial > Soil > Temperate forest >...
TAGTAATGTTCTGCTTAAGCGTGATCCATTATTTCACATGTTCGAACCCAGCTATGTCTCGTGGCGTAAGTTCAATCATGCCATTACCACTAACTGTAAGGACCCGAACCAGCCGTATGCAATCAAAGCAGACATATCCAGCTTTTTCGAACGTCTGTACCAGCACATACTCATCAATCTCCTTCATGCTGGTGAGTGTTCGCCAAAGGTTGTGAATCTCCTGGAAAAGTTAATGCTCGCTTGGATGGAAAAGGACTCCCACGGGATACTTCAAGGAATGTTCCCCTCTGATTTCTTGGGAAATTTCTATCTATGTGGGCTCGATTCAGAATTAGCGGATCGCGATATCCCAAGCGTTCGATATGTTGATGATCTTTATCTGTTCTTTCCAACCGTAGATGAAGCGAGGAGCGGGCTTGTGAACCTTTGCAGGATTCTTCGGAACGAGGGCCTGCACTTAAATGAAAGTAAGACCTGCATAATCGAGAGTGAAAAACTGTTGCGGGAAGAGTCGGAACTCGATCGAATGTTTGAGCAGGCAAGAGAAGAAATTGAAGGCGGTTTAGAAATTCAAGAGATCTATGGATTTGTTCATATTTGGAACCCCGAACGAGACGAAGAACTAACTGAAGAAGATGTTGAACTACAAGCGGTCGAGGCTTTGTATGACAAGATTGGCGAGGTCTCAGGAGCCCAGGAAGAGAAAATAGAGCGCTTCTGTTTGCCCATTCTGTCAGCCGCTGGATCAAGTCTTGCAGCCGATAGAACTTTGGATGGCATATGTGTCAGACCGCATCTATCACAACTTTATTGTTCCTATCTGGTCAGACTAATTTCCTCGAACCCGGATATAGGGAAAAAGCTGGAAACTTATGTCCTGAAAGCCAGCCTTCCTTACGACTGGCAAATGATGTGGTGTATTGCGGCCCTTATAGAAGCGAAGAGTGTCTCAACATCCACGATTTCGACCGTCTTCAATGTGCTAAGGAGCACGAGTAGATCTATATCACTGAGAGCACTCTGCGCTATTCTGATTGGGAAGCATGGCGCACCTGCTCGCCGTCACAATCTCCACAATCACTACTCCGATGAACCCTCACCATACGTTCGTTCCGCAATATTGTTTGCTTCTAAGTACTTTCCAACCCCAGAACGCAAGACTTGTCTCAGCGTCTGGAAGGGCCATTCTCCTATAAATTCATTGATCGCAAAGGCTGTAGGCGTCATTACGTGAATGGGATCACCCGGTTTAGTCAGCCTGGATTCTCATTTCAATAACAGTTCTTTTAGACCCCTTTGATAGTTACTATTTATCTTTAACTGTATCCATAGAATGGCGTCTCGTTCTTCACAACGTTTTTGACGGGCTTCCAGACAGCCAGTCTTGTCTACCAAATGTCTTGTCATCGGTCGAGCGGCAGCCTCCGGCAAACTGATGGTTGCCGCTCATGGCAAATCGGCAAGCAATCTCCTCACACCGACCGAACTGAACTTCCCTCTTTGCCAGACCTCAGTGCGGGATCTTCGCGCCGAGCACGTCGACTTGCTCGATCTGTGGCGGTTCGGCAAGCAACTCGGATGCCTTCGCCATCAGTGCTGCCGCGATTGGGCCAGCTAAATGTGCCTTGCGGCCTGCATCATCAGCAAAGGCATCGAAGATGCCAAACGTCGTCGGTCCCAATCGCAGTGCAAACCAGATCGGTGTCGTGGTTTCCTGATTCGCCAGGGCGAGCCCGCTTTCGAGAAAGCGGGCGACATCCACTTCTTTTCCTGGCTTGGCTTTCAATCGCACGAACAGAGCAACTCGTACCATGGTAGCCCCTCCTATTTGAGGTAAAACAACGTGAGTTAAATTCTAGCGATGAGTGCCAATTTCGCACTAGTGGCAGAAGTGACAATTATGATACAGTTTTCGCCATGCGAATTTACGTTCTTGCTCTGAATGAAGTCTTCGACACCGGCTTAACTACGCTGCTCGACACATTCGGAACGGCGAACGACCTGGCGGAATCCGCTGGAACACCTTCGGCACGTTTCAATGTTACGGTCGTGGGTGTCCGTTCCCGCGTATACACCAGTCACGGGCTGTCTGTGCCTGTACGGTCGGCGGCACGATTTGCGCGCCCGGATGTCGCGCTTGTGCCGGCGCTCGGGGCGAAGATGCCGGACACATTGCGAATTGCGCTTGAACGGCGAGACATTACGGACGCGCAAGCACTCCTGCGTCGCTGGTCTGGCAGCGGCGCGCTGGTGGGTGCTGCGTGCACGGGAACATTTGTCCTTGCTGGCACGTCGCTGCTCAACGGCCATCGTGCGACGACATCATGGTGGCTCGCCCCGTTCTTTCGTGAACGGTATCCGCATGTCATACTAGACGACTCGCGAATGATCGTGAGTTCATCTCGCTTCGTCACCGGCGGCGCAGCGCTGGCACACCTCGATCTGGCATTATGGCTGGTGCGTCGCCGCAGCCCCGCGCTGGCGGCGCTGACCGCTCGCTACCTGCTGGTTGACCCACGGCCCTCGCAGGCGGCTTTCATGATTCCCGACCACCTTGCGCACTCAGACCCGCTCGTCGAACGGTTCGAGCGATGGGCACGGAGACAGCTCGCTGATGGTTTCTCGCTCAGCGAAGCGGCTCACGCAGCCGTGACAAGTGAACGCACCCTGGCGCGTCGCCTGCAATCCGTGCTGGGCAAGTCCCCGCTTGCTTACTTTCAGGATCTTCGCGTCGAGCGCGCGGTGCATCTGCTACAAACGAGTACGGCCAGTGTTGATCAGATTGCCGCTCAGGTTGGCTACGCAGACGGAGTGACGCTGCGCACACTCATTCGTCGTAAGATCGGCCGCGGCGTACGCGAGCTACGTGCACGCGACTGATCGAAAGGAAACGAAAAGATGGCGGACCTGCTTCTTCCTTTTTGCAGCGGTGGTGAGGATCTGGTTTCTTTGGCTCGACGAACGAAATAGCCAAAACAGACATCCGCATCAGATAACCTAGCCTGAAGTCGAAATCCTCACCTCGTCATTCCTTCCCTGCCGATCTTTGGACCAGTTTGAAGCGTACAAAGTGGTCACTTATTCACAGTGGAAATATCCAGCTCTCAGTTTTTCATTCGCGCATCGTTCATTAAAGTTCGAGTCCTTCCCGGAGAGCCAATTGTGCTCATTTTGTGCTCAACTCCATCTCACTCCAACTCACTCAGGCCTACTCCAGCCAAAGTCGATTTTTTCGTAGCTCTTGGCTAGACTTGGCCTGAATGAGCCTGAGTGGGCTGGAGGAGGGTCGTGACAACGCTTTCCTAAACCGCTGGTCGGCTGTCCACAAAACCTGCAAGAATTCTAGCCTCCAAACTCTTGAAATCTCAGCCTGCCAAAGCTAACTCTCCACTGTCTTTAAATCAGATGATTTAAGGACAGCCGCCGGGTATTTTCAGGCCTTGGTCTTACCGCGCCGGCACAAGTCCACAGCTTCCTGCTTAAACTCTGGAGTTAAACTCCGTCGCGGCTGGCCCATGTGGCACCTCCATTCGCGGATTATGCACGGAAGATGTCGGCAAAGTCAGAGGAAGACCAACGCCTTTCGGCATCAGAAGGAGTGAGCTTGGGTGACATGGAATTGACGAAAATTCGCTCTGCTATCCGACTGTTTTACGACTGCATCTTGTAAGTCGTTCCAGTCTTGTCCGACTCACCCAATTTGATAACAGCGTTAACGTCTCCTCTTCTTCCTCGCTGGGCTCTTGTGCCCTCGATGGCCTTCAAAAAATTCTGCGCCTCCTCTTTGGTGTTAAGTGATACTACTTGTGATGTTTTGGATTGCAAAACTCCCATCCGCTCCCATACACTTCACCGCCCTGTCTGGCAATTTCATACTGTCATTCAAATGAGGCAAGCATGAAATGGCTCTCTGCTGCTATTCTCCTCTCGGGATTCCTGATGTCATGCGGGGGCAGTGGCGGGGGCGGGGAAAATGCGACCGGACCAGCAGGGACGGCCTCTGCCACGCTGGTGTCAGGCTCCGTCCAAGCCCCGAACGGGCAGATTGCCTTCAATCATTCCCCTGGATTGATTGAGCGACTCACCAATCTCTTTTTCCCAACGGCCTACGCCACCATATCCGGTCTGAGTCCAGTTCCAGACGGCACTTCGGTGCAACTCGCGAGATTCAATGCAACCGGCACTGACTTTGCGGTCTTGGCCACAACCACCACCGCTGCGGGAAGGTACTCTTTCAACCTCACGAGCCTTGGCCTCCAAGTCTCAAATGATTTGATCGTGCATGTGACCAATGGCGCGGTTCAGATTCGCGCCTTTGTCACTGGCTCGAAGGTGGACCTCGATCCGGTGGCGGAAACTTCGGTTCGTCTCGTATTGGAGCAACTTGCGGCGATCTCAGGAGCCACCCTCAGTCTCTTTACCGTCCAAGAGCTTACAGATATCGCAGGCTCCATCAACATCTTAGTGCTTGCGAAGCAGTTAGGAGCCGGGACCAATGTAGAAAATACAGTGACCTCGATCCGAAGCGCGGTCACCGCGAACGCCGGACTGATGGCATTCATCGCTGCCGCGGCGGGAAATGGTCAGACCACCCTAGGCCCTGGAGACATCGGAGATTACGTGCCACTGACCCAGGGGAATATGTGGCGGTATCAGGGCACGAAATCTGTTAGCGGGCAACCACCTCTAAATTACCAGAACAACGTCACGGTCACTGGACCAAAGGTGATTGGTCTGGTCACCACAACCGTGCTGACCGAGAGCAATCTGCATGGACAAGGGGTCGCGCAAGAAGAATATTTGTTCAAAGACTTACAGGGCCTAAACGAATACGGGAACAACGATCCCTCGGACATGCTCAGCCCTCAACTCGTCCCGTTCCAAGTGCTACGCTTCCCACCTGCCCCCCAATTCTTCATTTACACCAGTGAATAAGACCGGCCTTAACTTCGGGAAGGATCTCGACGGTGATGGCCGGAATGAGACGGCCGCCGTCACCTCAGAAGTGTCCGTGATCGGCACGGAGAATGTTATGGTGCCGGTAGGTTCTTTCACGAATGCCTTGAAAGTCCAAACCGTCAGTACGCTCACCGTCACTCTCTCGAGCAATGGAGTCAACGTAACCGTAACTGGAACGGGGACACAATGGGTGGCACCGGGGGTAGGACCAGTCAAAGACACGACGGTGACCCAAGGGGTGGGGATCACCGAAACAGTTACAGAAGAGTTAGAGGCGTATGTGGTGGACGGACAGGGAGGAGGATTCAGAATTCAAGTAACTCCCACGTCGGCCTCCGCAACACTGGGAGGAACGCAACAGTTGACTGCTACCGCTTTTGATCAAACAAATAGGCCCATACTACAAGACTACCCGTTCATTTGGACCTCAAGCAACAGCAGTGTAGTGGACGTAGATAGTACGGGGCTCGTTACCGGCTTGATTTTGGGGCAGGCAACCATCACCGCAATGGCTGGATCAATCTCGAGCAACCCGGTCCCCATCCGTGTTCAGGATATTCGCGTTATGACCATCGAAACCAGCGACTTGGTCTATGACAATGTGCGCCAGAGAATATATGCGTCTGTCCCCAGCAATGCAGGGATCAATCCGAATCGTATTATTGTTATTAATCCGCAAACCGCTACTGTTACTCAGTCAATCGTCGTCGGTGATAATCCAGGGAAACTCGCTATATCAGACAACTTCCAGTATCTTTACGTCGCCGTCAATGCGGCAACAGTGTCGGTGCGTCGAATCAACTTGTCAACCGGTCAAGTTGATCTATCTTTTTCTGTTGGCACGAACATTGTGAGTGGCCAGCTCCGCGTAGATGATATAAAAGTTATCCCTGGCGCTCCGCAGTCAGTTGTTGTTGCTCGGAAGGATACGGGTTCAAGCCCAAGGTACGCTGGGGCAGCAGTCTTTGACAACGGGATACAGCGTCCCAATACCAGTGCTATCGGGGAATCTAGTAACTTGTTGGAGTTCGGTGCGGTGCCAAGCCGATTGTATGGCGCCGACCGCGAAACCTCCGGAAACACCCTATCAATACTGAATATCGGATCCTCGGGTATAGCTCTTGTGGATGTAGGGTGCTGTTCGTTCGATGGCCGATTTGATACTGGCCTCATATACTCAAAGAATGGTCAAATTATCGATCCTGAGCTTAAGCGAGTTGTGGGAGTCTTGCCTGGTATCTCGCTATTTGATATCAGCAGCGATAATCTCATTGCGACAGATCCCTCAAAAGAACGTATTTACCTGGTAAGGGACCGCAATGGAGAAAGAACATTGCTGGCTTTTGATCGTAGATCCTTGCTTCAGGTTGGTTCAGCTGACTTGTCCCCACCGCTCTTGACTTCGGGATCTCCTACTTCGAGTTTGATTCTTTGGGGATCCGACGGATTGGCTTTTCGGGACGCTTGGGATAACAAGTTGGTGCTGCTTCGAACCACAACCCTTCAATGATCTCATGGGGAACGGCTGGGAGGACGTTCGTCAAAAGAAACGACGGTTTAAACTCTGGACGACTTGTCTCTTCGATGCAACTGATAGGCCGGTATTTGAGGGGTCCAAAATACTGTGAAATCCCCAGCGGGTAACCTCGTGACTCACTTCAGGGTCAAAACTGGAAATCGTAGGGTCAAAAAGAACTGATTTTGAACCGTTGTAACAGATAATCGAAGTAACCTCACTCAGGACACTTCTCATTGGTGCTTCTACCTTGCGCACCTCCCGGATGCTCGGCTCGTGCTTCTAGCCAGCGAAGCAATGGCATCAGTTCTTGAGGCCTGGCGACATTTTGAGTATTGATGGTCACGGTGTGCCGTTTACTATTGGCATCTACGGTAATTCGGAAATCGGGAAAGCCACGGTCGCAGCATCCATCGAACTTAGGGGAAGAGATCGCTGCAGGTAGGCTGAAAAATTCGCTTTTTTGAAGGAGCCCCTCAAGGTTCTCCGCTTCTTGTTTGGATAGTGTTCGAGATTCGATCTTTGCAATTTTACTAACACCTGTAAAGCCTTGGTAAACGATTTCAGAGCAGATCTGGATAGGGTCTGTAGTGGATTTTGCTACCACCCAGCTTGCAGAAGAGGTCACGCTCGCTAGAACTAATACACTAATTAGGACAGTAGTATCCCAGGTGTGCAATCGCTTTTTTGTCGCCATAGTGTTTGCATCCCAAATCATTTGTTTTTGAGGTACGCGAAAGGATACGTCAAAGCCCGCGAAAAATACAGTTTTCCGTCCTCGATGATGAGAGAGGTTTTTGTACACGGTATGCAGGAGGGCTAGGCAGGCGGACTGAGGCTGAAGGTCACATTGAAAGTTCTATCTTTTGTCCAAAGTGGTGAGCCGGACAGGACTCGAACCAAATAAAAAATCCGGTCGTAAAACGGTCGTATAGCAGGGCTACTTTCCGCTCATTCCATCTCACTCTGTCTCACTCGAAGACTCATCGTAAGCCATTGAAGGTCAATGGCGAATTCAGTGAAACCCGCGTAAGTGTTGAGAGTGCTGAATTAACCCCAGATCAAATCCCGCCTTCGGCACCACTCGAACGACTTCTCTAGTTTAGCGAAAAGTCTAATGAGGCAGCCCGGCCAGCTTTGCTGCTTCTCGTAGGACTTCTTGAGCAAGGGGATTCAGCTTTCCGCCTTGAAACGGGAATGGACTAACGTGGATACAGAACTTCCACGCGTCAGCCTGGAGGGCTAGACCACCCCTCGTCCTATCGACAAGCGTACCGACTCGTGCTGACACTCCGAGGCTTCGCGGCGGCTTCACCCCTGGGATCTTGAGAACCGCGCGATAAGGTGCTTTCCCAAATACAACCACTCTAGAGGGTTGTATTAGCTGAATCTCCTGAACGAAATGAGGTGGTGCACAATCGTTGACTGTTTTGTCAGGGGGATTCTGATGGCGATCTTCTACCGTAATGGCACACTTCACACTGTGTATCAGGAACAAGCCCTGGGTCAGCAGGTCTTCCCACGAGGCAGGAAGTGTGGCGAGGATGAAGCGCTTTCGAAGGTTGTCGTCCGGGTTGTTGGTCGCGCTTCGCGCTGGGGTCTTCTGTACTATTCCTTCAACAAACGGTGGTGCGATCCCGGCAAGCAGCAGCTTGACGTCCCGTACTGGTGGCTCTGTTTGCTGGCGGATGTTGCAGGCAATGCGCTCGTTCTGCCGACATAGCTCACACCCCCAGATCGTATCCTGAAGTACTTGCCAGGCTCTAGAATCGACTCCCGACACAGATCCAGTTCCCCCACGCTTAATGCTCAGAGCATCATACGCTGAAGGCGTTTTGTGAATCGACATGTGCTGAAACGCGAGATCACTACCTACTTACCCTGATCCCGGTTTTACTCCCGGTTCCACTCCCGATTTTGGTCCCGGTTCAGGATCTGAGTCAGTAGCAATTGATCGCAATCAAAATAATCGAACTCCTTGATTTCACTCCTCTGGTGTCGTTGTCAGTCGTTCTGGATCGTCATCGGTCACAGAGTCATCGGGCGCACTGCAAAACTGCGATGTTAACCCGGATACGTTGATATCGAGTTCCTACTATTCTGGTTACGGATTTGGTTACGGTTCGGTCACGGTTTTGGTCACGGTTGCCAATATACCTCTATCACCACTGATCGCACAGCGAATGGCCTAATCCCCTGTATTCATAGGGGTGGCGTCGCTGTCTGTCACTCCTGCTCACTCTCAGTCTCAGGAATACTGGGTAGGTCTTCGGATCCGAGGGTTGGGGGTTCAAATCCCTCCGGGCGCACCACTCCATCCGCTGAAGCCTAAGGATGGAATCATTGAAGTATCAGTAGCTTATAACTGATCTGTCTGGCCCTTTTGAGAGGGGCCTCCCCCCACCAAAGCTGCATAGATTCTTCGTGTCTCCAGCAGTACTTTTACAACAAGAAGTAGGGTCCACGGGGTGTCTGAATGGTGCTATGCTATAGGCAAGATCGTGGGAGACTTTCTAGCGGGAAGCCTGCAGGTGGCGGGCAGCGGCAGGCCTGGACAAGGCACTGCCCCTGCTGTGGCCGTTGGTTGACAAAGCAGGATCCCACGGCACCCTGGGTCTGTTCTTGCGGATGGCTGAGTGGATAAGAGCACAGTCACCAAGAGGAGGGGCTTATCATGAATCATGTAGTCCTCCATGACGTCCGGGCTGGTTTTTTCCTGATGGTGGGCTTGGCCATGTTGGCATTTATTTGTGCCGTGGCCGCATTGAGTACCGTGATGCGTCCGGCTCGGTGGGCGGATCGCAAGCCAGCCCAATTCTAATCTGTTTCCTCTCTGGTCCACTCTTTCGCGGTTGGTAACAGAGAGCTACCTGCTCCTTCACCTACCGCGTCCATCCTCAAGAGCCATCTCCAACAGCCTGACAATTCAAGCGAAATGGCTACGAAATGCAGGAGAGCCTCATCTTTTCATTCAAGTGCTATATTTCATGTACACAGGCAAATTACTATTTCAAAATGGGAGAATAATCATGATCGGAAGTCCACTGAAAACAGGTCTCGTGGCAGCGATGGGGCTCGTTCTGTTGGTTGGTCAGGGTTGTAGCATGAAATGGCTGCAGTCCGATGGAGAAACGGGAGCAGGGTCTGCACAAAAAGGTGGTCAAGAGAGAGGACTAAGTGGTTTCTCTCAGAATCCTTCAGAAGAGCGTCTGGGGAAGGGCGGCGATATCGTCTCCCTTTCCCCCTCTGGGATAACTGCCCGCCAGCGCGGGGAGATCACCAAAGAAGAAAAAGCGGCCATCGAAGCTGGCTTACTAGACGTGTTTTTTGGATATGATCAGTGGACACTTTCAGATACCGGAATGGGGGCATTGAATCTCGATGCACAGTGGCTGAAGGATCATCCTAAAGCAGTGATGAGAGTCGAGGGTCACTGTGACGAACGGGGGACGGCCGACTACAACATCGTGTTGGGGGATAAGCGAGCCAAAGCTGCGCGCAGCTATCTGGTTGAGTCGGGTGTAGCCCCCAAGCAGGTGGCGATCGTGTCGTATGGTAAGGCGCGTCCTTTCTGCACGGATCCCAATGAATCCTGCTATCAACAGAACCGCCGCGGGCATGTATTGTTGAATGTGAAGAAGTAATCGAACGATTCATGGCCTCGAAGGAGCCCCGGTGCCTCTATAGAGCCCTGGGGCTCATTGTTTGATGGGGAGAAGCAGGCATGGCTCTCGTAAAGAATCAGTTGGATTCAAGTATGAGGCCTCCTCAGCCTCGCATTATCAAAGAGAAGCCTCCTATGGAGAAGCGCCAACAGCCACGTTTTACATCACACTTCAGAAGCACCATTTCGGGTGGGCAACGAGAAGGCCAAGGTCGGACGCTGGATCTCTCTACCGGCGGCTGTAAGATCGAAACGGATTTGCCGGTTGTCGTGGGGGATGCGTTTGAATGCCGCATCTATATTCCTGGGCTTGACTGGCCTTTGCGGATCGACGAAGCCCAAGTGCGGTGGGTCAAGGCCAGGACATTTGGGATCCAGTTCACAAAGATTCAGCCCGATGAGGAGGCAAAACTCAAGCGGGTCATTGCCAGTCTCAACGAAGAACTTAAGGCTTAGCCTTTCTCATCCCCCTTTCCTCCTTTAAATTCAAACAATTTGGACGCTCGGCCTAGATCTTAGGTGTGGGGTGTCCTGCGTTCGCTCGCGCATCTGTTCGCAGCATCATGGCGCCCTATGGTATAAGGCAGCGGTAGGAACTGAAAGAAAGTGGAACCTTCCACGACTCATTCTCCGATCACGTAATCAGAGATCTGCACCATGCAACAAACCGTATCTCCAGCGCAGACTGAATCCAGCATTGCAACCTTAGCCGGCGGTTGCTTTTGGTGCCTCGAAGCGGTCTATGACCAGATGAAAGGTGTAGCTGCAGTCGAGTCTGGCTACATTGGTGGTCAGGTAGATCATCCGACGTATGAAGCTGTGTGTAGCGGCACGACTGGTCATGCAGAAGCGGTCCGTATCACGTTCGATCCCGCCGTCGTCAGCTATCGAGAGTTGCTCGAAGTGTTTTTTGTCACCCATGATCCTACGACCCTCAATCGGCAGGGGCACGATGTCGGTACACAATACCGCTCGGCCATTTTCTTTCATACTCCGGAACAGAAGCAGGTCACGGACGACGTTATTGAGGCAATCACGAAAGAAGGGATTTATCCAGGGCCTATCGTGACGCAAGTCGAGCCGGCCGGAACCTGGTACAAAGCCGAGCCTTATCACCAGGAATATTTTGTGCGGAATCCCTTCCAGGGATACTGTACAGCTGTCGTTGGGCCGAAAGTGGTCAAGTTTCGCAAGCAATTTGCGTTGAAGTTGAAGACGTAACCTCCCCCAAGTTTTCGATGCATCCCGAACAATTCGTAAGTAGAGGGTCTATCCTTCAAGGAGGAGGTGCGTGAGGTTTGAATGTGTGGGATGACGGGTGCTCGCATCGGTTCCAGGTCGCACGATGTGGGCGGTCCTGAATCCTGCTGACGCAGCAGCATCGAGTTCGCGTTCCACGTCCGACAGAAAGAGAATATGCTGGGGCGGCAGATCGATCTGCTCACTGATCTTGCGGTAGCTGGAGGATGTCTTCTTCTCGCCTACGCTAGTATCGAAAAAATGCTCAAGCAAGGATGTCACATCTCCGGCGTTGGTGTGCGCAAAAAGGAGCCGCTGTGCCTGTTCTGAACCAGACGAGTAAATTCCCAGACGGATGCCGCCCGCCCGCCATTGTGTAAATGCCGGCAGGACATCATCATACAGTTCCGGCACAAACGTACCCTTTCGATACCCCTCTTCCCAAATCATTCCTTGCAACGCCTTGAGGCCGGCCAGTTTTCGATCCTGATCGATCCAGCCAGTCAGCATGACGGGCAGTTCTTCGTACGTGGGCCGCGTACCGGTTTCGTACTCAATGGCATCCTGACATACCGCAGCCCATTGAAGCACATCAGGGTCATGCCGTCGCGCATGGAGGAAGGGTGCGAGACGGAGTTTTGCGAATGGAAAGAGGATCTCGCGGACGAATGCCACCGATATGAGAGTGCCTTCGATGTCCATGAGGACGTACCGGACCATGTGGTGGCTACCAGCGATACCGTTGATCAATTCCGGAATTCGTATAGCGCGGGACCCAGCCGGCTTGATCGGTGAAGATACGAATTGCGCGCACTTTTGGGGGGTCGCCTAAGTCAAACCAATGCTTTGTATTGGCCGGGACAGAAATGAGATCACCTTGCTCACACAATAGGGCGAAGACTTCATCGTCGTGCACCTCCTTGTGGAACCAAAAATATCCTTGGCCTTCAACAAAGACACGCACTTCGTCCTCGCTGTGAGTGTGCTCCCGGATGAATTTTTCTCGAATCCCTTCCAGATTCGGCGTGTGCCCATCCACACATATCACGTCCGCCGTCCGGTACCCACCCTTTTCCATGAAGGGCTTGAGTAGGTAGTCATAGGTGGCGAGAACATGCTCATTCGTGGCTCCGGAAGGTATCTCTCTGTCCGCAGACCATCGTTCATGGACGATCCCTCGGACGTCGAGGAATTGCTGCACGACCGATGGATCGCGCAGGGTCACATTCTTATCTGGTATTCGCAGGGTGGCCATGTAGTGTCATCTCTCGTTGGCATTGGAGAAGATATTCGAAGACCTCGAGATGTTGTTTCGCCTCGGGTACATCTTTCCCCCACGCGTACAGACCATGCCCAGCCAGCAAAAATCCAAAACAGGACCGCTCTCTCGCAAGAGACCGTTCCACGCAGGTCGACAATGCCTGCATATCCTGTGAGTTCGGAAAGACCGGCAAGGAAACTATTACTTCGTGGGTATCAATGCCGCGCAACCCTTTCAGCAATTCCCATCCGGAGAGCAGGACGCGTCCCTCATCGCAAGCTAGCTGCGAGAGCAATGCTGCAGGGAGTGAGTGCGTGTGAAGCACGGCTCCGGCTCCCATCGTGCGATAGAGCAGCAGATGGAGGGAGGTTTCGGCTGAGGGTGTCAGTCCGTCTGCATCAATAGGCCTGCCATGCTGGTCGATAGCGAGGATATGTTCGGCCTCAATCGTAACTTTATCCACTCCGGAACTTGTAATCGCGCAATAGGCAGGCGCGGCGCCGTCCGGTAACCGTACGCTGTAGTTCGTGCTCGTGGCCGGGGCCCAGCCCATACGAGCTGCCCACCGCGCTGTCTGGACCAGTTGTTCGGCAACCATCTTGAAATCAGGGTAGTGTGTCATGGGCTATAGCCTGCCAGCAAAACATATGACGCCTTGTATAGCGAATTACGGACCTCGACGCAATGGCGGACTCGCCAGGGATTCTATCATGAGTCCGATATCCGGGCGCTCGTCTCGTGTCGCCGACCTCATTCCGTTTGGTAGAGTTGTAAGGCTCATGAATATTGGACGGGGTCTTGATCCAACCAGGCGTCTTCTTGCCCCTCTGCCTGATCTACTGCGCGCAGACCCTCGAAGTCGAACAGCCGTCGGTCCAGAAGAAGCGGCGGCGCCACGTTCGACAGGGCGGCGAACATACTGTCTGTACAGCCAGGCGACCGTCGCTCCCATTCGCGCAAAAATTCCTTTACCTGTTTTCGCTTGAGGTCCTCCTGTGAGCCACAGAGATCGCAGGGAATGATGGGAAATGCGCGGAGTTCCGCATACCGCGCGAGATCGCTCTCCCGCACGGCGGCCAGCGGGCGAATGACTACATGCCGGCCATCTTTCGAGCGTAGTTTCGGCGGCATTGTTTTGAGCTTGCCGGTATAGAACAAGTTTAAGAACAGCGTTTCAACAATGTCATCTCGGTGGTGACCCAATGCAATCTTGGTCGCCCCCAATTCCGTGGCAACGCGATAGAGATGGCCACGACGGAGTCGGGAGCAGAGCGAACAGGTGGTCTGTCCTTCAGGAATCAGTCGCTTGACGATCGAGTAGGTATCCCGCTCCTCAATATGGAATGGCACTCCTATACCTGAGAGATAGTCCGGAAGCACATGGGCTGGAAACCTGGGCTGTTTTTGGTCCAAGTTCACCGCGACAAGGTCGAAGTGAACCGGGGCACGCCGTTGCAAGACCAGCAATAAGTCGAGCAGTGCATAGCTGTCTTTCCCGCCTGACAGGCAGACCATGATCTTGTCGCCATCGTTGACAAGACCGTACTCGCCAATGGTCTCCCCAGCAAGACGAAGCAGTTTGGTTTGAAGCTGATCAGTGGCTTCGTCCAATTTGAGGTATGGGCGTGAGGGGCTTGCCGAATGCGCCATGGGGTGGCATTCTACTTGGTTAGGCGCGTGGCTGTCGATCTTCTGCCAGAGGGATTATGGGAAAGGATGAGAATCGATCGACGGGGAAATTTCAATCAGTCCTATTCGTGTGTACGGGGAATATTTTCCGGAGCATGACAGCCGAGTATGCGCTCAAGGCTGGACTCGGCATCGGCACATCCTGCTTTGTCAGCTCGGCCGGGATCGACGTCAAGCCTCAGTCAGTGCATGACTGGGTCCAGACCAGATTACGAGAGAAGGGCGCCGATACCACCACACACGTTCAACGACAACTCACCAGGGAGCTAGTTGAGGCTGCCGATCTTGTCATTGCAATGGGGCGAGACCACCAAGTTTTTCTTCGGGAACAATTTGGACGCAACGTTCCCCTGTTTAATCAGGTTTGCCTCGGCCACGATCGGCCGATTCTGGATCTACACGAAATGATACCGGATTGGGAGACCGACCCCGAGCGAGCCCGGGCTTACGTGTGGTCGGTGATCGATGTCATCTGGGCCGCGGCGCCGGCTCTTCTTCCTCGCCTCCATTAGCCCAACTTTGGAACACATATTGTCTGGGCCGGTTCATTCTTGGACTTGATCGGACATTTTTTCTCCATGTATAGGAGGCAGTCAACGCAAAGGACTCCTGAGTTGGGGCAATGTCGAGGTACGTGCTATATTTTCTACAGCAACTCTGGCCGATTGACTTTACTGAACATGGTATCACTGCAACGATTACGGACACAGGACGTGACAGAGTCTGGCAGCCAAGATCACGAGCCGGAATGGGTCTCGTGGTCGAACGAGCAGCTCCTGAATCTTCCCATGAGCCGACTCGGCGTCACCCTCGACGAGGCCTTCCTGTCAGGACAGATTCAACAACTCTACGCCGAACTCGAAGCCAGACAGCTGATATTCCGTCCTCACTTTTGGGTGTCAAACGAATGGTTTACGCCGGATGGGGTGCCGGGGATTGCCGTGCCGTTTTATCTGGCCCATCCACGACTCGCGAAACTTGAAATGGACCAGATGCTCGAGGTCGAGGGTGGGACACCGGACTGGTGCATGCGCATCTTACGGCATGAGGCCGGCCACGCCATTGAAAACGCGTATCGCCTCCGCCGCCTCCGCCGTCGGCAACAGGTATTTGGTCGCTCGTCCGATCCCTATCCCAAATATTACCGCCCCCGGCCCTATAGTCGAAGCTTCGTGCGGCATCTCGATGTGTGGTATGCGCAAAGCCATCCGGATGAAGACTTTGCGGAGACCTTCGCAGTCTGGCTTACGCCCGATTCGACCTGGGCCGACCGCTACAAGGGCTGGCCGGTGCTCAAGAAGTTGCAGTATGTCGAGGGGCTGATGAAAGGGCTGGCGGCTGTTCCGCCCAAGGTGGTCACGCGGGAGGAGATCGATCCACTGTCCGAACTAAACAAGACCCTGCGCGAGCACTACGAACGAAAGCGGAAGCATTATGGGATTGAACGACCGTCGTTTTACGATCCAGACTTGAAGCGGCTATTTTCCGATGCCCCTGCCTACGCCGATAAACTGAGTGCCGCCACATTCTTAAACCGCTTCCGAAAAGAGGTCCGCCGCAAAGTCGCCGCTTGGACCGGTGAATATCAATATACGATCGATCAGGTGCTCGAGGACATGATTCAGCGCTGCCGTCAGCTCCACTTGCGATTGCCGCTTGCGGAAGAGCAGGCGAAATTGGACTTCACGATTTTGCTCACCGTCCACACGATGACCTACCTGCGCAGCGGCCGGCATAAGGTGGCGGTATGAAACGGCTTCGAATCTTAGTTCTCATGCATGAAGATCTGGTTCCTCCGGATCCTCTCAACGGGCAAGATGTGACAAGAGCCGAGTGGAAGACGGAATACGATGTGGTCTCCACGCTCCGCAAGCTGGGGCATGACGTCACACCGCTGGGGGTCAAGAGCGATCTCGGGGTGCTTCGATTGGCCATCGAGGATTGGAAGCCGCACATCGCCTTCAATCTACTCGAAGAGTTCGATGGGGTGGCGGTGTACGATCAAAACGTCGTGTCCTATCTGGAACTGCTGCACGTGCCCTATACCGGCTGTAACCCCCGGGGATTGATGCTGGCGCGAGACAAAGCCCTCTCGAAGAAGCTGTTCTCGTTCCATCGCATCTCGTTCCCGGATTTCATGGTGGTGCCACAGGGGCGGACCGTCAAACGGCCCAAGTGGCTGGCATTTCCCCTCATTGTCAAATCAGTGACCGAAGAGGCATCGCTCGGGATTTCTCAGGCGTCCATTGTTCAGGATGACGACAAACTCAAGGAGCGAGTCGAGTTCATCCACACGAGTGTGAGGACCGGGGCCCTTATCGAGCGGTATATAGAAGGCCGCGAACTGTATGTCGGGGTGATGGGCAATGGACATCTCCATGTCTTGCCGGTGTGGGAATTGGTCATGGACAATCTTCCGGAGGACGCCCGTCGGATTGCGACCGAACGAGTGAAATGGAGTCGTACCTATCAAGACAAGTATGGGATTCGGTCCGGCGAAGCCAGGAATCTTCCTGAAGGGAAAGCGGAGGAGATTCAGCATCTCGCGAAGCGGGTCTATCGCGCACTCGGCCTGAGCGGCTATGCCCGCATCGACGTGCGCATGGACGCGGAAGGGCACATGTATGTGCTGGAAGCCAATCCGAATCCACAGATCGCGCACGACGAAGATTTTTCGGATTCGGCAGAGAAAGCCGGCTATACGTATAAAGATCTGTTGCAAGAACTGCTCAACATCGGACTTCGCTGGCGACCGGCCAAAGCGGCCTAGCCATTACCTCTCCCTTACCCAATATCCCCCATACTTCCGTACCTTGCCAGAGCATTGTCTCTTCGCCGTGTTCGGCCAAAGTTCCTGTGCCTAAATAGCCTGAGGATGCTCAAAAGGGCCGTCCAGCAAGGCCGCAGCGCACGAGGTAGGCTGAGGTCGAGGTTGAGCGAAGATCAGGCTCTCTTTATCTCAACCTTAGCCTGAACCTCAACCTTCTTCGCGCTGGCGGACTTTTTCAGCATCCTGCTAGCCCGCATTATTCATGACGGTTCGTCGCGAAATCGGGCAGTCGCCACGCGAGACAGGCGCGCGGAGCCGTGAGGGAGGGAGGCATACTTGAAACAGTATGTTGACCGACCGAGCGGCGAGCCCGCCTGCCTGGACGCCAGTCGGCCGCGTCCAGGCTTGTCGCAGCGGCGAATCCACGATTGGAGCAGAAGCGCTCATGAATAATGCGGGCTAAGGGCCAAAGCGGAAACCAAACAGCAAGGCAATGCTTATTGTATCATTCTCCGATAGCGACGGAGAAAGATTGATGTCGTGGAGATTGACGATCAACGTCGAAGTCAAGGCGAGATTGTGGGCAGCCTGGTACTCTAGTGAGACACCAATAGGGATGTACCAGCTCGTGTCGTTGCGGTCGATGCGCCCAGGGCCGGCCCCTCGGTCTAGATCTGCGTGGATCAATCCGATCCCCGTGAAGGGCACCAGGTTGATGCCGTTATTGAGGCGAAAATAATAGCGGCCGACCCCGGCGAAGGAGATCTGAAAGAGATCGCCCATCGGACTGATCTGCATCATCGGTCCGACAGAGAAGTTTCGATCGAGGTAGTAGTCACCGCTGAATGCCAGGGTGAACACCGTGCCATTGACCGTTCCGGATGTGAGTCCCAGGCCGCTTCCGAATCCCCAACGCGGTTCGTCCGCGCGAGCGTGAGGTGCACCCACGACGGTGCCAGCGACCAAGATAGCTAACAGACTAGCGGCGCAGGTCAATCGTAAGAATGTGGTAGCAATCTGCGGAATCATGGCGGCGGACTCTAGCACAGAGGCCGGGCTCGGACAAGTCGTTTGAGTGCACTGGCGACAGTAGGGTATTCTCTGCCACCGTAAACGAGGGAGGGGGTAAAACATGTCAGCTAACTCGATGACCCCAAGGCAAGCAGCGGTCGCCCTGGTCGCAGCCATGCCGATCGGCGTGTCTGTTCAGCAGCTGGAGGAATATGGGGTCGAGGCGACGACGGAGCAGGCTCAGGCCATCACGCAAGAGGTGCTCTCGCTGAACCTATTTTGGATATTCGCAGCCATCGAGGCGCACATCCCCCAGAAATATCAGTCCGCGCTGTCGGAACTCATCTTGGATGCGATGGAAGCAGGATGGGGTACGACTGTTCCCGTCGGTTCAGCCGGATGGACCGCCTACCTCAACGAATGGCAGGAACGTCGTCGTCGGTATAGTCGCTTGGTTGAAGAAGGGGTGAATCCGCTTGCGGTGAGTGCGGAAGCCGCTGCGCTGATGGAGGAGAACCAATTGATCAAAGAAGCTGAGCGGCGTAATCTCTTGACCCTGCTGATCGATTTCGTACCAGTCGACACCTACGGGCAGTTACTGGAAGATGTCGGATAATCTCCTGACCTGCTAGCCCGCATTATTCATGAAGGTTCGTTGCGAAGGCGTGCAGACACGAAGCGAGACGGGCACTCGGAGGCCAGGGACTGGCTCTGCTGTCTGCGGCAGTGCCTGTCCCGCTTCTCGGACGGGGACAGGCACCAAGAAGAAGGGTGCCAGTCCCCAACAATATGTCGAAGGGCTGAACGGCGAGACTGCCCGTTGCGGCCGCGTATCCGCGCTTGCAGCAGAAGTTTCATGAATAATGCGGGCTGAACCTGTCAGAGGTAGCGGTGATCGACGACCCTTCCCGTCTTGTCCAATTCATAGAGCAGCGGCGCCCCCGTTGGGATATTCAGCTCGAGCACTTGCTCTCGGGAAAGCTGCTCCAACTCCATGATCAACGCTCGTAAACTGTTTCCGTGCGCCGCGACGAGGATCGCTTCCCCTTTCAAGAGATAGGGCTTGATGGTCTGTTCATAGTAGGGCAACACACGTTCCGCGGTGTCTTTGAGGCTTTCCCCTCCCGGCGGGCGCACGTCGTAACTTCGCCGCCAAATTTTGACTTGTTGCTCGCCGTACTTTTTCGCAGTTTCGTCCTTGTTCAATCCTTGCAGTTCGCCGTACATCCGCTCGTTCAAGGCTTTGTCCTTCTCGATGGGGATGCCAGTTTGGCCAATGGCTTCTAGCACGAGTCGCAACGTCTCAATCGCGCGGGTCAACACAGAAGTAAAGGCGCGGTCGAACTTGAAGCTGCGCAGTTTCTCACCCGCATCCTTCGCTTCCTGAATCCCGCGCGGAGATAGGGGCACATCCACCCATCCTGTGAAACGATTTTCCAAGTTCCATTGCGATTCGCCATGACGAAGCAAGACCAATCGAGCCATTGTGAGTTCCTCTCAAGTCTGAAGAGACATGTTCGCGGGCCAAAGCATACTGGAACAGGCGCTCAAGTCAAGCGGTAGTGTTCGTCAGATCCCGGCAGCACCATGTCTTCGAGATCACTTCAATATCACCCGGCTGATCGATAGAGACTCGCTCCTCGATCTCCATAGGTTTCATAGAAATGCTCGAACACGGCGGAGCATTTCTGCTGATAGAGATCGGGGGAGTATGCGCGAGGGAGTCCATGATCCAGCACCTCTTCAATGGCCAGTTTCACTTGTGACCGCGCACTTGCCTTTTGTCGCCATTCGAGCACCAGGAGCTGCTTGAGCTTCTCCAGCAACTCTTTCGCCACCTTCTTCACCTCGGCACGCTCTTCCGGGCCCAGCTCTGGTGCAGGTCGAGTCAGAATGTCAAACACCACTAGCTCTTCTTCGGACAGACGTTCCCGTATATGGCGCTGTTGCTCCTCGTTGAGGGTGCGGCTGAGGGCCAGGAGTTCGGCGAAGAGGTCCTCGATGTTCCGGCTGCCCGCGTTGTAAGACTCGATTACCTCCTCAAACTTCGTGAGGTAGTCGGCACGAGTCCGGTTGAGGCGAATCAGCTTGTCGAGGTGGGAACGGATCGCAGCCTTCAGTTGCTCAAGGTCAATGTTCTTGGTCTTCGACTTCCCAAAGCGATTCGCGAGCGCTTCAAAATCAATCTTTGCCAGGTCGATGACGCCGTGGCCTTTCTTGCCCTCAGGGATGTGAAAGCCATCGGCGGCCACGGAGGCATCAAGAATCTTGTTCAGATCGGTCATCACGGCGGAGATGTCCGCCGGACTTTCACCCGTACGCTCTCGAATCGTCTCGGCAATCGTCGTGAGGCAGGCGACGCGCGAGGAAAACTCCAGGACGGACGGATCTGGCTTCACGGCTTGAAAGAGCGTCCGTAACCATCGCTCCTGAGCGAGAAAGTCTTTGCGGAGTGGGTCCGGGGAGATCAGGCATTCAACGGCATCGACAATCTTCGTCAGTCGCTCCAGACTCCCGACCGTCGTCCGTTCGACTTCTTCGAGGCTGACGCCATGCTGACGACAAAACGCCACGGCATCCGTCATCGCCTGCCGCA
>Ga0207104_1102_pt1 | contig 20660 bp, 23 predicted proteins | sample Alteio_BWMinHeat_79_FD_153538 | JGI IMG/M metagenome (GOLD analysis project Ga0207104, IMG submission 153538) | Enriched cells from forest soil in Barre Woods Harvard Forest LTER site, Petersham, Massachusetts, United States -... | ecosystem: Environmental > Terrestrial > Soil > Temperate forest >...
GAATGGTTGAGATCAAATCAGTCGGTGGGCCAGTATGTCGAAACGTAGCAATTGCTTGAGGCATAAACCACAAGGTCTTGCGGAGAAGCAAATCAATTGCTGTCAGGCCGCGCCTTTCTTCGCGCGAGGCAAAGAGGGGTTCTGGCGTGAATACAAGTCGCGGAGACACTCCTGGATCTCCGATTTCTCGGGGATGACACTTATTCAGTCGTTTCATAATGACCAAAGCTGAACTGGAGTCTCGAGCACATGTCCTACGAGTATGTCCTCATCACGCCGGCCCGGAACGAAGCAGAGTTCATTGAAAAGACGATCCAGTCGGTGATCGCACAAACGGTTTTACCCGAGCGCTGGATCATCGTCAGTGATGGCTCAACCGATGGCACAGACCAGATCGTCGAAAAGTACAGGCCGGGCAGAGAATGGCTCGAGTTGGTCCGGCTTCCCGAGCGTAAGGAACGAAACTTCGCAGCGAAAGTGAATGCCTTCAACGCCGGCTACGAACGCGTCAAGCATCTGAGCTTTGAGGTGATCGGCAACCTGGATGCAGACGTGTCCTTCGGTGAGGACTACCTCGCATATCTGCTTGGTAAGTTCGAGGAAATGTTAACTCTTGGTGTTGCAGGAACCCATTACATCGAAGGCGAATTCCACTCGTTCCGGGATAGCTACATCAACGTCCACCATGTCAACGGCCAGTGTCAGCTCTTCCGCAGAGCTTGTTTCGAGGGCATAGGTGGATATGTTCCGATCAAGGGCGGAGGAATCGATTGGGTAGCTGTCACGACCGCACGCATGAAAGGCTGGACGACCTATTCCTTTTCCGATCGGACCTTCTACCATCACCGCAGAATGGGGACTGCCGGAAGCAGCGAGCTAGGGGCTCGCTTCCACTACGGGGAAAAAGATTACTTCCTAGGCGGACATCCGCTCTGGCAGGTGTTTCGAAGCACATTCCAGATGACCAAGAGACCATATGTGCTCGGTGGATTATGCCTGTTTCTCGGCTATGCCTGGTGCTGGGTGACACGTCACGAACGGCCTGTTTCCCCGGTTCTCATGGAGTTTCATCGGAGGGAGCAGATCGATAGATTAAAACATTCGCTCTTCGATCGGTTGGGGTTTGGGCGCTAGGAAACTATGATTCTGATCCGGAGACTAACCATGGACAAGGTTATTGTGATCTTGGTTGCGGGGGTGTGCGATACCCTGCACGGCGAAGATCTGCTCACTTCGGCCGGCTACGAACGCCTGCGCGTATCTCGGGGCAGGGGGTGATGCTGGTGTCTCAAATTTCCACCCCTGGATTGATGCCAGGACAGCTCTTTCCTAAAGAGACGTTGATTAAAGGGCAACCGGCCCATATCAATTGTACGGAGATTGATGGGCAGATATTCTCGGTGAGCAGAGGGGCGCTTACGGTCGTTAGCCTTGAAGACGAATGGTATGAAGATATTGCCAATCCAGAGGCAGTAATTGCTGCGCTGAGGGGTAGTATAGGCTTTAAGCCCGATCTGCTCACGTTCTGGCAGCGTATGCCGCAGGTGGCTCCTAACTATCCATATCATCTTGAATGGGAAGAGATTGCTGTGCTTCCGATCACGTCGTACGACCACTGGTGGAAGGATCAGATCAAGTCCAGAGTTCGAAACCAGATCCGAAAGGCTGAAAAAGAAGGTCTGGTCGTGAAGGAAGTTCCGTATGACGACGATTTTGTAAAGGGCATGACAGCTATCTTCAACGAAGCACCGGTTCGGCAGGGCCGAAGATTTTGGCACTATGGCAAGGATTTCGAAACCGTCAAGCGTCAGTTCTCTCGATTTGTGTTCCGAGAGCGCATGATTGGCGCATATTACCACGGGGAGATGATCGGCTTCATAATGCTGGGCAATGCGGGAAGGTTTGGTATCACGGGACAGATCATATCCAGCATCAAGCACCGGGACAAATCGCCGAACAACGCGCTGATTGCCAAGGCGGTGGAAGTCTGTGCCGCGGAGGGGCTAACGTATCTAATTTATCTCTTCTGGAGCGATGATTCACTGGCCGAGTTTAAGAGACGCTGCGGGTTTGACAAGGTCAGAGTTCCGAGGTACTACGTTCCATTAAGTTGGAAGGGAGAACTTGCATTGAAATGCGGCGCTCATTGCGGGTTGAGAGCTATGTTGCCTAAGGGACTAACAAACGTGTTCAAAAAAATGAGGGGGGTGTGGCATGGGTTGCGTGCAGAATGAGTGATTCTGGCGTCTATGCGTCAATTGAAGCAAGGAGCGAGCCTTTAGGTATGTGTGAGGCGCATTGTTATCGGATTTATGAACGCGAACAGCCGAACTAAATCGAAATTGAACTAAAGATGCCAGGAATCGCCGGAATCATACGTTCGGGCTCACGGGGAAAAAACAGGGAAGACCTGAGTGTGATGCTCAATTGCATGATGCATGAGTCATTCTATGTATCGGGGGATTTTGTTGATGAGCAAATTGGAGTGTATACGGGGTTGGTGTCTCACCGAAATTCATTTGCGGCAAGTATGCCAGTGTTCAGCGAGAAAAAGAATGTCGCGCTAATTCTCTCTGGTGAGAATTTTCTCAGTGCCGAGATCGGCGGAGGTTTGAAAAGGAACGGACATGTGTATTCGGAGCACAGCCCAGACTATCTGATCCATATATACGAGGATGATCCCAATGGCTTTTTGAGGCAATTGAACGGTTGGTTTTCTGGCGTGTTAGTCGATCGCCGGGACAACAAGGTGGTCCTTTTTAATGACCGATATGGAATGGGAAGAATCTATTACCATGAGTGCCATGATTCATTCTATTTTTCTTCAGAGGCAAAGTCTTTACTCAAGATTAAACCGGAGTTGAGAGAAGTTGATTTGAAAGGCCTGGGCGAAGTGTTCGCCTGCGGGTGCGTTTTGGAAAACAGGACAGTATTCAGAAACATCAGGATGCTCCCGGGAGGATCCGCCTGGACATTTATCAATGGCAAGTGTGACAAGAAGGAGCATTACTTTAGTCCCGCTTCATGGGAAGAGAAACCAGTTCTTGGAAAGGAAGCTTTCTATCGGAGACTTAAGGAAGTAGTTGCGGAAGTTGTGCCGCGCTATTTCGTTGCAAAGGATCCGATTGCATTGTCGTTGACCGGTGGGTTGGATACGCGCCTGATAATGGCCTACAGGCATGATTCACAGATCCCACTACCCTGTTATACGTTTGGAGGACAACATGGTGATGTGCTTGATGTTCGCATTGCCAGAAAAATCGCCTTAGCACATGACTTGGCACATAGTGTGGTCAGACTGGACTCAAAGTTTTTTTCAACTTTCCAGGATGTTGCGGAACGCTCAATATATATAACTGATGGTGCTCTCGATGTATGCGGTTCACATGAGCTGTATCTTAACGGACTGGCAAGACAAATTGCCCCGATACGGTTGACAGGTAATTATGGCAGCGAGATATTAAGGAACGCTAGTACATTCAAGGCTGCAACTATTTCTGAAGAACTATTTCATCCGGACTTTAGTCGGTATGTCAGCGAGGCTAGGAGAACTTTCAGTGAGGTTAGCAGGGGTAATAGACTATCTGTAACCGCATTTAAAGAAGTGCCGTGGTCTCTTTTTGGCTCTCTGGCTGCAGCACAGTCTCAACTGACCGTCCGTTCCCCTTATATGGATAATGACTTGGCAGGATTAGCCTATCAAGCACCAAGGGACGCAAACGTAAACAAAGAATTATTTATACAGCTTATTACGGATATTGATAGAGACTTCATGAGTATAAGAACCGATCGAGGTATTGGAGGAGGATCGCACGTTGTTTTTTCAAAACTTATCCAGCTACTTTATGCCGTCTGGTTTAAAATGGAATGGTATTACAACGATGGTTTGCCTCATTGGATGTCAAGACCTGATGCCATGTTGTCACCATTCCATCCGGAGAGGCTAATACTGGGGCACCATAAGTATCTTCATTACCGATTATGGTTTCGAAATGAATTGTCTGGCTATGTGAGGGAAATGCTATTGGACAGGCGCACGGGAAGCAGGCCGTATTTCAACAAGAAATTCGTAGGGCATATGGTAGTAGCTCATTTGCAGGGCAATGGTAATTATACGAATGAAATAAACAAGGCAATAACAACAGAACTGCTGCACAGAGTTGTGATGGAAAACTGACTCGTCAGTAGTTTCTGAATGAAGAAGACCTGGATAGATGTTCATAGAGTAGGAAATCATGCCGCCCGCCCTAGCGCTTTTTCTTTGTCTTATTTTCATTATCTACCTCTTATGGACGGATACAAGGCGAAAGGCCAAGGTGTCATACGCGCTTTGGATTCCGCTTATCTGGATGATGATTCTGGGGTCAAGGTTGGTATCCCAGTGGCTAGATGCAGGATCTCTTTCTGGATCGTTAGAAGAAGGCAATCCTCTGGACGCCGGTGTGTTTTCCCTGCTGATAGGTGCCGGGCTGTTCATACTGGCCAGAAGAAGGGTGGCCTTACTGCAGGTAATTCATGACAATCCGTGGCTCGCAATATTTTTTATATACTGTGGAGTCAGTATAGGGTGGTCCGATTTTCCATTTGTGTCCTTCAAGCGGTGGGTAAAGGAACTAGGTCATCTTGTGATGGTCTTGGTCGTTCTCACCGAAGCCACTCCAGTGGAAGCGGTAAAAGCTCTCCTTAGACGATTCACGTATGTGCTCATACCCACTTCTGTCGTTTTGATTAAGTATTACCCTTACATAGGAAGACAGTTTTCTTACTGGAGCGGAGAAGCAATGAACGTGGGCGTCACAACCAGTAAGAATATGTTAGGGAATCTATGTCTGGTTACTGGATTCTTTTTCTTTTGGAGTTTGTTTACCATGTGGCGGGACAAGACCACATCAATGGATAAATCCGACCTGTTCGTCCATGTGCTGTTCCTAGCCATGATCTGGTGGTTATTGGCTTTGTCCAGTAGCGCGACATCACTAATGTGCCTTGGTATCGGTATTTGTATTATCGTCGCGTTCGAGGTGCCGGCGTTGAGGAAGAGCCCAAAATCTGGCACTCTGATGATCGTCGGTAGTGTACTCCTATTTATTCTATTGGAAAAAGTATTTGACCTGAGTCAGGTAATCGTAGCGGGTTTGGGACGCGATCCCACTCTCACAGGTCGAAGTGAAATATGGGGTGAAGTTCTTAGTATGGTCCCAAATGAATTGGTTGGGACAGGCTACGATAGTTTTTGGTTGGGCGACAGGCTGAAACTGATGTGGGCCAAGCATTGGTGGAGACCAACCGGCTCTCATAATGGTTACTTGGAAACGTATATTAATCTGGGCTGGATAGGGGTCTTGTTGCTCTGCGCGCTCATTGTGGCTATCTTTAGAAAAATTCAAGCGGAAGTAATGTCCAATTATGATTATGGAAGATTCGAGATGGCTATGCTGATTATGGCGTTGGTCTACAACCTAACGGAGGTTGCCTTCAAGGGTGTGATGCTTGTTTGGTTCATGCTCCTCCTTATTACAGTTAAAGTGCATGCGAGATCACAAATGACGGCAGCAGTTCGAGTCACCCCGTCCTCACCAGTTTTGCGTTAGCGATCTGCTCACAGGGTGCCCCTCCTTTGGCTCGATATGTCGTAATGTGTCTTTGACCGCCTTACTCAAAATTAATTCACCTTTATAAGCTTGAGGTGTCGGTTTGGCGAAAGTGGAGTTAGTAAGCGGCAAAACAATTAAAGTTTCACTTCTAACGGGGGGCGGTGACCCCACATACGCATTGCCTTTATGTTCGACGCTAACATCGATGGGAGTATACGTCGACTTCATTGCAGGTGATGCAATGGCGAACGCTGATGCCGTAAGGGTTGGAAATTGTCAGTATTACAACCTTCGGGGGGATCAAGATTCTCGTGCATCAATTTATCGCAAGGTTTTTCGAATATTGATCTACTATTATAAGTTGATAAAGTACAGTGTTATGACTGACTCAAAGCTGTTTCACATTCTATGGCCAAGCAGGTTATGGCCAAGCAGGTTCGTTTATTTTGATAGAACAATCGTAAATCTTTGGTACAAGATGCTTGGGAAGAAAATAATGTATACGGCCCATAACATAAATGAAGGGGAAAGAGATAACAATGATACCCTGCTCAATAGACTGACATTACGATTTCTCTACAAATTCGTCGACCACATTTTTGTCCATACAGACAAAATGAAGTCGCAGCTTATTGAGGGTTTTCATGTCTGCGACAGTAAGGTCACCGTCATCCCTTTCGGGATCAACAATGTTCTTCCTGAATCTGGCTTAACAGAGATGGAAGCAAAGAGCCTGCTGAAAGTGGCGGATCACCATAAGACGTTGTTATTTTTTGGAATAATATCGCCCTATAAGGGGCTGGACCTTCTCATCGCTGCGTTATCGCTATTGCGACACAAAGGAAATGATTGGCGCTTGATTATCGCCGGGAGTGTTAAAAAAGGTCATCATGAATATTGGGCCGACATCGAGAATACCATTGCGCAACATGATTTAAACGGTACCATTATGAGAGCGATTGAATTCATACCGGACGAAAAAGTTGAACAATATTTCAAGGCAGCCGATGTTGCCATACTTCCCTATAGGCATATCTTTCAAAGCGGAGTCTTGTTGTTGGCTTATAACTTCGGCCTTCCCGTCATAGCCGCGAATGTCGGGGCTCTGAGGGAAAGTATTGTCGAGGGAGAAACGGGCTTTGTTTGTCAGCCGGAGAACCCTCAGGATCTTGCGAGAACAATCTCGGCATATTTCGAAAGTGATTTGTACAAGAAGTTGAAGGTGAATAGAAAGAAAATAATAAACTACGCAAATGAACAATATTCATGGCGCACAGTTGGAGAGATTACCCGCACTGTCTATTGCAACCAACATAAAGTGTGACGCTAAAGGCATACTTAGAAGGTCTTTGGATGTCTTATTCCCTTGATGCAAAACAATTTAAGCTGAGTAATGTTCTGGTCCTTGGCGATCTGATGCTGGACCGCTATCTGTGGGGCGATGTCGAACGAATTTCTCCGGAAGCCCCCGTGCCTATATTTCATGTAAGAAGGCAATCAGAAATACCCGGTGGCGCAGGAAATGTTGTGTCCAATCTTGTCGGCCTCGGCGCCTCTGTGACGGTCATTGGGATTTGTGGCAGAGATGCAGCTGGAGAACGACTCGCCAAGCTATTCGAAAATGATAAAATACATCCACATTTTCTCACTCATTCTGACCGTCCAACAATCACCAAAACGCGTATTGTATCCCAAGGGCAGCAAATGCTCCGGCTTGATGAGGAAGAAGTCTTGCCTGTGGACGAGACTCTCCAAGCTGAGATTGTCGAGTTGGTCAAAACTGAATTATCAACGGTTAACGTAATTATCCTCTCAGACTATGGTAAGGGCCTACTTCAAGCCAAGGAGTTCGTGCAATCAATCATTACACTGGCTAATGACCGTAACATTCCTACAATCATAGATCCAAAAGGGAGTAATTGGGAGAGGTACCGAGGAGCCACTTGTGTGACTCCAAACACGAAGGAACTAGAAGCGTTATACGGTCATACAATCACGAGTGAAGAACAGCTCGTGGAAGTAATGCGCACAACCATACTAGCTTATGATCTCTCTTGGTTAGTTGTTACAAGAGGGCCACTCGGAATGTGCGTGATGGATCGAAATGAGGCGCCGATCTTTATTCCAACTCTGGCGAGGCAGGTATTTGATGTGTCAGGGGCTGGAGATACTGTGACTGCCACCTTAGCGCTCTGCGTTGGATCAGGACTGACCTTCCCTCATGGAGCAAAGGTGGCCAATCTGGCCGCAGGTATCGTTGTTGGTAAGGTCGGCACGCAGCCAATAAATCTCCTTGAGTTAGAATCCTCCCTGGGAACCACCGGTGTCGATGCTCCGATCAGCGGTATAACGCACAAACTTGCCTCACGGTCCGCTGCCATAACGCAATCTGAAGCGTGGAAAACAGGTCGTCAAAGGATTGTTTTTACGAATGGCTGCTTCGACCTGCTACATCCAGGTCATGTCCACCTATTGAACCAAGCCAAAACTTTAGGTGATCGCCTCATAGTAGCAATAAACTCTGACGATTCTGTTCGGCGTTTGAAAGGACTAGGTCGGCCGATTCTGTCCGAACGGGATCGAGCATCTTTAGTAGCTTCTCTTGACTGTGTGGATCTTGTGATCATCTTTGAATCGGATACTCCGGATGATTTGCTGAGTTGTATCAGGCCGCATAGTTTGGTGAAGGGGTCTGACTATAAACAGGAACAAATCATGGGTCGAGCAATTGTAGAGTCTTATGGTGGGGAAGTACGCCTTATACCGCTACTTAATGGCTATAGCACCACAGATATTGCAACTAAGGTAATTTCCGCTCATGGAAACGGTAAGAGGCAATCCTGAAGAGTTCAGGAGAGGTTCGATTCTGGGAAGGTATATATGAAAATATTAATCGTTAAATTGGGGGCTTCGGGTGACGTGGTGAGAACCACTCCTCTGTTGCGTGTTTTGAAGGGGGATATTCATTGGCTAACCAGTGACTTGAATTGCGTTATGATGGATGGAAGATGCGAGATCGGACGCCTTGTTTCCTGGAACGATCGAGAAACATTGTCTTCTGAAATATACGATCTTGTCATCAACCTAGAAGATTCAGTGGAAGTATGTATTCTCCTTAAAACCTTAAAATTTAGAGATTTATTCGGTGCGTATGAGGACAGCGGAGGAAAGTTAACCTACACCACAAACTCGAGCGAGTGGTTCAATCTCAGTCTGATAAGTAACTTCGGAAAAGAGAAGGCTGATCAGCTCAAATTTCAAAATCGCAGAACTTATCAGGACTTGATTTTTCGTGGATTGGGCTATGGATTTACCGGTGAAAAGTATTTCCTTCCAGGAGCGATTGTAAGCGACCTGAAGGGAGATGTCGCTATTGCGGAAAATTGTGGTTCCGTGTGGCCGATGAAGAATTGGGCGTATTACAAGGAGTTGAAGGCAAAACTAGAAGATCTAGGTATGTCCGTAAATTACTTGCCCATGAGAAAGTCCATTTTGGAGCATATAGGGGATATTCAGAATCATAAATTCCTTGTCAGTGGGGATTCCTTGCCGATGCATATTGCCTTGGGCAGTGGTCTCAAATGCGTGACCATCTTTACGTGTACGAGTCCATGGGAAATACATGATTATGGCCTCCAAAAGCAGGTGGTTTCCCCCTATCTTGGGGAGTTCTTTTATAAGCGGAATTTTGAGGCGAGAGCGACCACGTGTATTTCCCTTGAAGAGGTCTACCAGGAGTCACTCAAACAATTTGGTCTAGAAGCACATGCTAGAAGGGGCTAGAGGATTCTCAGGTTGGCAGATGGGTTTGGGGGAGTTATATCACCGCTAACAAGACCAAATTCATATGCTCCGATATCCCATGCGCTTCCGACGGGTCTTGTGAGAGAACCGATGCTTCCATCATAAGGTGTTGGCAAGGCAGTACCATTATTCACCCCGGTCGAACTCCCTTGTAGGCTCAACCCATCTGAATTCGGCATAAACGAACCGAGAGAACCTATAAAACCAGTAGGGAGGTTGGCTATGTTTTTGAATAATGGATTTGCGCCCGAACCTGTGGGTTCATATGAACCCAACCCTCCTATGTCATAAGAGGTGCCCCCAATTGAGGCGAGCGTGCCACCGCCTCGGTAATAAATGTTGTTGGAATGAGAGGTCAGGACCCCGCTGCGAGCCGAGAAAGGGACGCCGTTCGTATAATAGATAATGTTGTTCTTAAACTCCACAGAAGCCACATCGGTCGTATTCATAAATTTCACGAAAGAGTTGAAGAAAGTATTGTTATAGACCTTAAGGGTCAGTGTGTTTTTATTGCGATCGTTTGAGAGGCCCCCGGTAACGGTATTTGCAAGGATAAGGTTCCCGTAAATATCAACCTGTTTAGGATCTCCCGCATTTGTGTCGTAGATTCGTATGTTGCCCTGATTGGCTTGGACGGGTGTGTTGACCAGGTTGTAGCGGATGTGGATATCGCTCATTCCAACCCCAGGGAAATGATTGGTCTCATTTCCGTTCATGAAAATACCGGCGGCATTGGTCCCATGCACATAATTATATTCGACAATGGCATTGACGACGAATCCTTTGACGATAATGCCTGAACCGGCTCCGTAGGTCGGGTCCTGCCCGGTGTTATACACCTCGTTGTTTCTGACGAGAATGTTTCGAATGCGCGTGTCGGCGTTCTCATCACCGGGATAGAGGCATAGTCCATCCCGTGAGGTGTCGTGTACCAAGCTGTCGAGGATTTCGATGTTCTCGGCATATCCGGTGGTCCCGCCATGGTTACTGATAATAATGCCGTATTTGTACTGACCCAATGAAGCGGTGGAGGCGACGTTTTTGACTTCGACGTGTTGGACTCGTTTCGTCGCGCCGTTCATAAGCGTATAGAACCGATGATTGATATCGATTCCTGTGCTTACAGTGTGATTAGCATCGACAACAAAGTTGCGGAAGATCGTCGCGATGATGGCATGGTCGCGAAACCGGACTACGCCTGCATCATTAGCTGATGCAGCCTGTAGAGTGGCGCCATATTGAGGGGAACAGGATCCGAAGACATCGCCATCATAGGTCACGCCGCCCACAAGCCAAATTCCTTGCGTTCCCGTTGTGCGCCAGGTGTCACAGTTGTCGAAGAGCACGGTGTCTCCAGGACTAAGCACGCCGGATCCCGAGTAGGCCGCCATACCAGGAGAGTTTTTCCAAGGAGTGCTTGGGCTAGAGCCACTGTTGCTGTCATTCCCGGAGGTCTGATCCACATAATAAGTTGTAGCATAGACAGTTGAACTATGTGTCAAGAACAACATCGCTAGGATGATTTTTAGCCTGATCATGCTGCGGGCGTTCAATGAGGAAGGGCTCATAATCAAACGATGAATATCATTAATGGAGCGTATTTAATTAACACGAAGGTTGACGGGAGCTAGTGGCGGCGTGGTATCGCCGCCACTAGCTCCGCCTTTTGATTGCGCGGGATGTGGATGCGTGAATGGTACCCAATTCCATTGATTGCTCAGGTAGTAATCGCGGTTCAGCGCGATGTAGGCGCTCGGGTTGGCGCAGAGGTGCGCATTGTTCGTGCCGTTTTGTACGACGGCGACGAAGTTGCTGGCGGTCGATCCTGGCCCGGTATTGCCGAAGATGAGGACCGGCCTCGTCGGCGGCGTCGTCGGGGTGGTCGTGGACTGGCCCACCTGATATTTTTCAGGATAGGGGAAGCCGGTACAGCCGACGCCCAGCTTGAGCTGGACGCCCGTGCCGTATGCCGGATTATCCAGGTTATCGAGGTTGTTGTTCGCAAACAGCAGGTGGGCGCCTCGCATCCAGACCCACCAGTTCATGTTCCGCGTGGCGTTCCCCGCGTTGCCAGGATTATAGATACGGACAAAGCGGTTGTTGTAAATCTCGAAGAACCGGCAGCCTTCAATCGACGTGTCGTTGTCATTGTCGTTGTTCCCGCCGCCATGACAGACAAAGGCGGTGTCGATCAGGGTGTTGTAGCGGATCACCATGCGCGATCCTTCGTCAGCATCGACGAGGTTGTTGTTCCAGCCGGCTGCCCAGCTGTCCTCGATATAGTTGTTCTTCTTGCCGGTTGCGTCGGCGTTGCCCATCGTGAACGGATCGGACCAGTTGCCGCATTTCGCGCTGGCCAAGTCAGCCTGAGAGCCCAATGCGGTCCCGAGGGCGTCGAACACCATATGGTGCATTAGCGAGCCGCAGGTGTTGATGAAGAAACTCTGCTGCGCGAGCGTGCCCTGGTCGCCATACTGCACGTAGCTGTTGTCGAAGATGGCGAGCTCGCTCGTGTCCGGGCCGGTCATGCGGAACTTCTGATAAGTCGTGCCTGTCATCTTCACGCCAGACACCCGCGTCACGAACGTCGCATGCTTATTGAAGACGATGGTCCCGTTCGTGATGACGCGGTCGGGCAGGTTCGTGGGCAGCGTGGCATCGACCGGATTCACTGGAAACACGATCGCGCTTGTCGTGCCCAGGAGCGTCATGCCGCTGATCGGCATGTCGCCGACCCAGCTGTAGGTCCCGGCCGCCATGTTAAGCGTGGCGTTAGTGCCGTTCAATGAGGCGACGCAGGTCACGAGGTTCTCGGCCGGCGTGATCGTGGCGCCGTTGCCGCAGGCGGCATCGGCTGACGGAGACAGGGCGAAGGCTGACAAGGAGAAGCCGAGCAGGCAGGCCAGCGGCAGCCGGAGTCGAAAAGTATTCAGTCCCATGGTGTCACTCCTGTGTGAACCGGCGATTGCGTCCAATTAATTGGTATTCTCATTTTCCTCGCTCCTCTCGTATGTCTGGACAGCTGAAGATTCTCTATGGTTGTGTGTTTCTTTTGCTGGGGACGAAATAGCCCCCTTCTCAATGGATTCATCCTTTGCTGAGTACAGGAATCAAGGGTACAAAGTGAGCAAAAGAGATGCCTTGGATGCAGAACTTAGAGAAACAATGACATTAAAGCATAACATACTGGAATATATGAGTAAATTATCTATTCTGCCTTGCCACGAAGCCTGCTTTCAGGCAGGCTAGGCGGTCCAAGTATGTATGCATTAGCCTCCGAGAGGCCATGCCCAGGAGAATTAAAGCACAAGAGGACGCGCACCCAGCGCAGTCTAAACATGAAATTCTCTGCTCAATCTGCGTCAACATACTAGCATTTGTTCTCAGTCTACTCCCTCGCCAAATTTGAAAAAACTTGTTCGCAGTGGGCTAAGACGTACGAACTCAACAGTTGAATCCCCCCTTGGGGGACACTTGATTCCATACTTCTCAGTTATTGCGGCGAACTATTTAAGCGATATGGACTTCCCCCGGTTTAGTGGACACCGCTGATTGAGTGAGCGGCCCGCTCTTCGAACTCCACGGGGCTGAGGTAGCCCAACGTGGAATGGCGACGGGCCCGATTGTAAAATCCCTCCACATATTCAAAGATCGCCGTGCGCGCGTGCTGCCGAGTCGCATGCCAGTCCTCCGTTACGCGCAATTCCGTTTTCAGTGTCGCAAAGAAGCTTTCCACCACCGCATTATCCCAACAATTACTGGGACGGCTCATCGAGCATCGGATGCCCGAATCGCTAACTGTTGCTGATACGCCATGGCGCCGTACTGGCTGCCGCGATCCGAATGGTGTAGGAGCCCAGCCAGCACCGTCCGTTGGCGCAGCGCCATCTCTAAGGCAGTCACCGTCAGGGCGGTTGTCTGCTGTGCATCCATGGCCCAGCCGACCACCCGACGCGAGTACAAATCCAGCACCACGGCGAGGTAGAGCCAGCCCTGACGTGTGGGCACATTGATCTGCCCGTGAAAATTTGGTCCAGGGTGAAGGTTAGACTGGACCGCAACCAGGGAGGTCAGGGTCATGCCCAAGAAACGGTATACGGCCGAGGAGATTATTCAATATCTGCGGATGGTCGAGCTGGAAGTTGGCAAAGGACTGGCAGTCCTTGACGCCTGCCGGAAGCTCGGCATCACCGAGCAAAGATGCGGGAGCAGTTTTTGAACGGCGAGCTGTTCTACACACTCAACGAAGCACAGATCATGACGGACCGTTGGAGAACTCACTACAACACGGTCCGTCCGCATAGCAGTCTCGGGGGCCAGCCACCTGTGCCCGAAACCCGCCAGCTTGCGAGCTGAGGACTAACATGGTAGGTGGTACAAAAACTCCCGGCTGGTCAGCAGCTGCCCACCGCACTCATGCTGCAGGTCATTTGATGATTCTCCATGAACCGTTAGTACTCCTCGGAGGCGATTGGCCGTGCGAACGTAGGTGAGATACGTGATCCATTTGGTGTTAGGGGCTGCTGCACCGAAGTTTCGGCCCAGATGATTGCAAGTCCGGGTGGGACAAGGTCCCTGCTGACTTCTTCTGCCACTGCCGCCGTTGTGCCTGACACCTCTCCGAGCATTAATTAGGTGTCAGTAATAGCGTGGTAGCAACCATGGTATCTAGATTAGTCGTGCAACAATTTACTGCTCATGCAACAATAGGGCGCTCATAGTCTCCAATCGACATCTGGGCTGAGAAGGGATTGGAGTCATATTTCTAGAGTAACTTCCAGATACAGAAGACAGTGGGACCGTCAAGGTCTTACGGATATCGTTGGCAACATCATAATTATAAATAGTTCAGCCGAGTGTATCGACTTGACCCTTCACGATAATACTCCCATCTCCTCGACCATGAACGAATACGTGACACAGTACTATCGGTGTCCGGAAAGCTATATCAAGTTCACGGTTACTGGCCCGCTTTCCAAAGAAGAAGGATTTTTCCGATTTGGAGACGAAGGACTTTGCTATGGGCAGCTTGCTAGAGATACGCCATCCCCGACACCTAGTGGAAAACTTTGTGACGTGATCAGCCGTACCTCTCATGATAACGGAATCACATCTCTTCCATTTGATGTTAGAAAGATCGTGGATAACCTTCGACTCGAGTTGTATTCAAAATACTCTCGCCATGATGAATCCCTCTTAACCTCTATTCCAAACGAAATATATTACCGCATCCGTCCGCTGCTACCGGGGGGCGTCAGGAGACGCCTCCAGAAGGCGCGACTCTCGAATTGGAAGACTCTGAAGTTTCCCAGATGGCCAGTTGACCGTAGTGTAGACCTCCTGTTTGAGCAGTTATTACTTGTGTCTCTCAGATCACAGCGGCTTGAACGAATCCCGTTTATTTGGTTTTGGCCGGATGGGGCACCGAGCTGTGCCATCATGACCCATGATGTAGACACACAAGTAGGACGTGACTTTTGCCCCGCGGTGATGGACATTGAAGATGTGTATGGGATCAAGTCCTGCTTCTATGTCGTGCCTGAGAGACGCTATGACGTCACTAGAGAGTATCTTGATTCGCTCAGGAATCGTGGATTTGAAATTTCAGTGCATGATCTGAACCACGAGAGGAATCTTTTTAGAAACCGGAAGGAATTTCTGACGCACGCGGAGAAGATCAATGCGTATGGTACGGAATTTGGAGCGGTTGGATTCAGGGCGGGTGCTCTCTACCGAAATCAGCAGTGGTTTGATGCCTTGAAGTTTTCCTACGACACAAGTGTTCCCAATGTTGGGCATTTAGAGGCTCAACGAGGCGGCTGTTGCACCGTTATGCCCTACTTTGTGGGAGATATCTTGGAGTTGCCCGTCACCACGACCCAGGACTATGCACTATTCAACTATTTGAACACGTATTCGATCGACCTGTGGAAACAGCAAATTGAGCTCATTCTAGAAAAACACGGGCTGATCAATTTCATTATCCATCCTGATTACATCGGGAAGCCTCGCGAGTGGGGTGTGTTCAGGGATTTGCTGTCTCACCTCGTCCAGCTAGCGAGTAGGAATGGTCTATGGATTCCGACTCCTGGCGAGGTTAACCGGTGGTGGAGACAACGAGCAAAGATGACGCTGGTCGAAGACGAACGCGGCCTACGAATTGAAGGAGAGGGCAGCGCGCGGGCCCGCATCGCCTATGCAAGTGAGAAAGAGGGGAAGCTGGCATTTGAATTTTGAACCACGCATGGCTCCCCTAGTGACACTCAGGAAATACCCTATGAGCTGCCATGTTCATAGGAGCAACGTAGTTTAACGCTCGGTCAAATGAAAAAAATAATGGTGGCGAGAATTAGGTTTTCCAGGTCGTAGTATGAGAAGAGGGGATTTGTCATGAGTTTTTCACTGGAGATGGACGAAAATCCATCGAAGCTGGGACCAAGTCAACAGTCAAGAAGGACAACTATAGATTGTGACGTTGCCGTCATTGGAGCTGGTCCCTATGGGCTCTCCGCGGCCGCACATCTGAAGGCCAGCGGAATAAGCGTCCGCGTCTTTGGAGAACCAATGACATTCTGGGCCCAAAAAATGCCCGACGGGATGCTCCTGCGATCACCGCGGGTGGCGTCAAACATTTCAGACCCCGCCCATGAATTCACTATTGAATCCTATGAAACCGCCTTCGGAAAGCCTCCCAGTGCGCCAGTTCCCTTAGAAACCTTTGTTGACTATGGCAAGTGGTTTTGTAAACACTTTTCTGAGGATCTGGACCGGAGGAACGTTGCCAGCATCAGGCAAGAAAATCAACGATTTGGGGTGGTTTTGGAGAATGGAACAAAAATACTGGCTCGACGAGTGATCGTCGCGGCAGGAATTGGACCATTCAAGCGTAAGCCTGATGTGTTTAAGCACTTGGATTCGGCCTTAGCTTCGCACTGTTACGAAGGGCGGAGCATTCGAGATTTTGCTGGGAAGCGGGTAGCCGTCATCGGAGCAGGACAAAGCGCTCTGGAGTCAGCCGCCCTATTACACGAAGCCGGAGCAGATGTAGAGGTCATTGCAAAAATCCCCCAGCTGCGTTGGCTCGGAATGCATCCATGGCTCCATCAAATGGGTCCAATTTCTGCCTTGCTTTACTCATATCATGATATCGGACCTGCTGGAATTAGTCGATTGGTAGCTATGCCAAACATTATGAGGCATATTCCCCTTCGTCTTCGCGATAAAATACGTGTTCGAGCCGTTCGGCCAATTGGCTCCAAGTGGCTTCCAGATCGACTGACGAACGTCAAACTGACGACGGGTAGGATGACCGCAGAAGCTCGGGCTATGGGCGATGAAGTTAGGATGAAGCTGGACGATGGCAGCGAACGGTCAGTTCATCATGTCTTAATGGGTACGGGATATACCGTCGATATTTCAAAGTATGAGTTCATGTCCTCTGAACTTCTAAAAGGAATTCAACTGTTCGACGGTTATCCCGTTCTGACATCCGGCTTCTGTAGTTCTATACCGGGATTACATTTTATTGGCGCAACAGCGGCTCGAAGTTTCGGACCGTTGCTCTATTTTGTAACTGGTACAGAATTCGCTTCGCGAGAATTGACCTCCTATATCTCTCGCCACCGAAACCGCTAAGAAGAATGTTTGCCTGCTAGAGGTTGATTCGGGGTTATCGAGCAGCTTCGGGTAACAATGCAAGAATCTCATAGCAATGTTGGAGCGTTGGTAATTGGCGGTGACCACCCAGGGTTGGCCGTTGCCCGAAGCCTCAGTCGTCGAGGAATTCCGGTTTATGTCCTGGAGGATCAACTTTCGGTCTCGCAGTGGTCCCGCTATGTTTCCCGCGTAATTCGGGTTAACGATATTCGAGATGAACGGGCCACCGTTGATGCCGTACTTGAGGTTGGTCGTCGGTTTGGGCTCAAAGGCTGGGTTCTGTATCCGACAAGGGACGAGCATGTTGCCGCATTTTCCAGGCATCGCACTGAATTAGCAGAAATTTTTCGAGTAACCACGCCTGTCTGGGAAACGGTCAAATGGGCATGGGACAAGAAAAACTCGTACCAACTCGCTGAAAAGCTCGGGATTCCAATCCCGCAAACCTGGACCGTTTGTCATTCCGATGAACTCCAGGCTCTGTACAGTCATCTCCCTCTGGCAATTAAGCCTGCAATCAAAGAAAAGTTTTTCTATGCCACTGGAGCGAAAGCGTGGCGAGCAAATACTTCCGAGGAATTGCACAGTGTGTTCAATAAAGCCTCTCTCCAGATTAAAGCTGAAGAAATCCTGATTCAAGAAATTGTTCCTGGCGACGGCAATCACCAATATTCGTTTTGCGCGTATTGTCGAAACGGACAGGTGCATAGTAGTTTAGTCGCACGTCGTTTACGTCAACACCCTCGAGAATTTGGGCGTGCAGCAACGTATGTCGAGAGTACGGAAATGCCCATTGTTGAGGAGCTGTCAGAACGCTTTCTTAAGAGTATCAACTATTCTGGTTTGGTTGAGATTGAATTCAAGCATGATGCGCGCGACGGACGCTACAAGCTGATTGATGTGAATGCTAGAACGTGGGGATTCATTGGCATCGGTTTGGCAGCAGGCGTGGATTTCCCCTATCTCTTGTTCGCTGACCAGTTAGGCCTACCGATAGAACCATGCCGTGGACGAACAGAGGTAGGTTGGCTGCGCCTGGTCACCGATGTGCCGACGGCTTTACTTGACATGATTGGGTGTCATCTTAGCCTGCGCTCATATATCTCTTCTCTAAGAAATACACGTGTGGAATCAGTATTTACTAAGGGAGACCCATTGCCTTCACTGGCAGAAATATTCCTGCTGCCCTATCTGGTTGTAAAGAAATACCTCTGACTTATCTGCCGAACTCATGAAAAGAGCAGTAGCGTACTTGAGTATCACGGCACTGGTTGTCGGACTCGTCTTCGTTCTAACGATACACGATTTTCTGGCAATCAATCGACCTGTCGAGGCAAATATCCTCGTAGTCGAAGGATGGGTATACAGTCACCCGGCTATTCGAGAGGCCGCGGAAGAGTTCAAGAGAGGAGAATACAGACTCCTGATCACAGTTGGCGGGCCCATCGGCGAGGCTGACGGTAATTCTGATCAGCCAAGCTCAGCCATGCTTGTAGCCAACCGATTGCAAGAACTAGGCATGGATAAGCGCCGCATTGTCGTACTTGCTGTTTCAAAAGTTTCGCGACATCGGACCTATGCTTCAGCGTTGGCGCTGAGAAATTGGTTGAGAGACTCCGGAACCCAAACTACGGGCGTTAATGTTTTCACAATTGGACCACATGCAAGGAAGAGCCTGGTGTTATTTAGTAGAGCACTTGGTCAGGGTATCGCCGTTGGGGTCATTGCAGGAACGGATGATGACTACGATCCAGATCGCTGGTGGATGTCGGTTAGAGGGATCTATGTGATCTTCAGGAAACTTCTAGGATATCTTTATGCAGTGACTTGGCCACTCCCGGAGAATATTCCCTTGAATGTTGTGTACTGAGCGACCACCAAATAGGGCGTAATTTATCGAGTGGCATAGCGGACATGTTGTTCGCAACGCAGGTTGGTGAGCACTTGCGGCTCCATTGCCCTGGCATTTGTGTGTCGGGGCATGCCAGCACGAGATCATATTGCGCACTATATTTGGTGAGCTGGCCAGTAACTGGCATATGGAATTGACCTGCCCGGGCAAATTCGGTCCAGGGTGAATGTTAGACTGGACCGCAACCAGGGAGGTCAGGGTCATGCCCACGAACCGGTATACGGCCGAGGAGATTATTCAATATCTGCGGACGGTCGAGCTGGAAGCTGGCAAAGGACTGGCAGTCCTTGACGCCTGCCGGAAGCTCGGCATCACCGAGCAAGATGCGGGAGCAGTTTTTGAACGGCGAGCTGTTCTATACACTCAACGAAGCACAGGTCATGACGGACCGTTGGAGAACGCACTACAACACGGTCCGTCCGCATAGCAGTCTCGGGGGCCAGCCACCCGCACCCGAAACCCGCCAGCTTGCGAGCTGAGGACTAACATGGTAGGTGGTACAAAAACTCCCGGCTGGTCAGAATAGGGTTATTTGCGGCTAGGTGTCGGGTAGCTCACCTGCTCCTCTTTTTCCATTCCCACGGCAGCACAGGCTTGGGATCAGCCCACAAACCTGTCTTGGCCCCTCGCGCTTCCTCACCCCCCGTCACTTCCAGGGACACACTAACGACATCCAAAGTCAGTCGGAAGACTCTTGTTTGTCATGTCCCCTGAAACTAAACATCTGAACCTTGCACCAATCTTTGGGACTATTCCCTTCAATTCGGAACAAGGTCACGGCTGATGCCGTGAATTGCATGCTCAAGGAAGTGGACAGAGTGCCAATAATCTGCTCTTTGAGAGACCTTGGGTAAGATCCGTACAGCAGACTCAAGTGAGGCACATAGAGTGGTGCGCCTTCCTTGTGGAAAACCTTTCGAGCAAGCCTGTGGGCCTCCAAAAGTGTCGAGGTCTCTTTGACGCGCATGAAGAGGCATCGGAAGTACTGGTCTTGAAACGCGGGGACGGTCAAGGTCAGATCGAAGGGGGACAGGGCTCGGGCTAACTTTTTGGTCTTATTTATGAGCTTCCCTTCTTGGCCGGCAATATCTCCCAATAAGGTCACATGCGGGGCAAAGAGAGGGCCACCATGTGCCTGACTCAGGTGCGCAATGGTCGTGGCCAAAAGCTCATAAATCTTGCCACTTGGCTCCAACCAAAGGAAATAGGTTTTGGTGGATATGTTTAGAGTGTTGGCTGTGCAGAACATCGAGAATGTCGCCGTCGAGATTGGGGATCACTGGCCTGATAAATCAGATGCAAGACACAGAGTACAGGCAAACGGTCATGCGAGTCCTGATATTAAAGAGCCTTTCGCCAGTGAAGTAAATCCTACCGCCAGCGGGGCCTTTTGACTTTCCAGCTCCCAGCGAACTCATCGGGGTCCTGACATGTGATGTTTGGTCCCCTCAATCCGAAGCCGTAAGGCCTGTGAATCCATAGTCGCTGTTTACGCCCGTCGCATTTCGCAAATATGCCCCGATCCCAGGAGTGCCGCTGGAGTACGTGCTATCCGTGACCTGGAGCATCTGCACCCCGTTAATATACGCGGTGATCGTGCTGCTGCTGATGGTGCATTTGATTGTGTCGCCGTTGTGCAGGGCATACGCAGTTCCGCCTCTGGCGTCGATTAAGGTGAAGTTGCCCAAGGGACC
>Ga0207104_1103_pt1 | contig 20580 bp, 19 predicted proteins | sample Alteio_BWMinHeat_79_FD_153538 | JGI IMG/M metagenome (GOLD analysis project Ga0207104, IMG submission 153538) | Enriched cells from forest soil in Barre Woods Harvard Forest LTER site, Petersham, Massachusetts, United States -... | ecosystem: Environmental > Terrestrial > Soil > Temperate forest >...
TATTTCCGGTTCGCTTCCCGTGGGTTCGCCGGAGACAGTTGATGTTTCCATAGGAGATAGCGAAACAGCGGGCTGCGCAACATCTTCGGGGAGATATAGCAGCCGTTGTCGCCGTCCGGTAGTGCGGCCAGGTGGACATGGCAATCGATCAGGTTTTTGTCGGTCATCGGTCAATCGGCAAAAAGGCGAGACACGCGGGACTGGCGAGACTGCGCACTTTTCGTACCTCTTACCCTTTATATTCGGTGGCGAGTCGCTCCATCGCGATCCGTTTCAGGCTCCGTAGATCCATTTTCCCGGTCCCCAACATCGGTAGGGCGTCGACTTTAATGAAATTCGGGCGTGGTGGAATATAGAGGTTCGGCAGGCCGTTTGCCGCGAGCTTGCTGACGATGCCTGGAATTTGCGACTCATCCAAGGTATGAAGGACCGCAAGCTGCTCGCCCTTCTTCTCGTCCGGAATCCCTGTGACGGCGAAGACTTGCATGTCGGCGCCGGCGGCTTGCTGCAGTGCCTCTTCGACGCGGCCATGCGGAACCATTTCACCGCCGATCTTCGAGAAGCGCGAGAGCCGGTCGGTGATCGTCAGGAATCCATCCTCGTCCAAGAGTGCAAGATCGCCGGTGATGTACCAGCCATCGTGCAGGGCCTTGGCCGTCAGATCCTCTCGCCCCAGGTACCCCTGCATGACGTTGGGGCCCTTGACTAGCAACATTCCCGACGTGTCGGGTGGCAATGGGGTGAAGGTATCGGGATCGACGATTTGCACAGACACGCCGGGCAGTGGTTGGCCGACGGTGCCCCGCCGTGAGGCCGGCTGGTAGTACCCGGCGGCTCGGAAGTCCGGACAATTGACGGCGATGACGGGAGCACATTCGGTGACACCATAGCCCTCGATCGGTCCAATGCCGAATCGATCTTCAAATGCCTGCACGAGCCGGGCCTGAAGTTTTTCCGCGCCGGTCAGGACCACGCGCAACGCGCTGAACTGTTCAGGGGTACAACGCCGCAGATACAGCTGGAGAAAGGTCGGCGTGGTGACGAGGAACGTGATTCGGTAGCGGCTCACGAGTTCGCCGATGGCGGCGACGTCGAGCGGAGAGGGATGAAACACGATGCCTGCGTTATTGAACATGACGAACCAGAAGACGAGATAACCGAACGAGTGGAAGAATGGAAGAATCCCGAGGACTTTCTCGTCGTGATAGAGATGAAGCACCTGGCCGACTCCCTGGGCGTTGGCGTCGATGTTGAAGTACGACAGCATCACGCCTTTCGGTTCCCCCGTGCTGCCGCTGCTGAAAATGATGGTGGCCAGGTCGTCCATGGTCAGCGGGGTCTGCTGTCCGCAGGCCAGTTCGATCACCCGCGCAGGGGCGCAGAAGGCAAGGACGCTTGCGAAGAGCTTCTGTCCCGTGCCGATGGTGCGGGCGACATCCTCGATCCAGATCACCGACGGTCCGTCCGGCAACTCCAACTTAGCTTTTTCGACAAAGACCCGGCTGGTGACGATTGTGCGTAGACCGGCGAGCCGTACGGCTGCCTCAAGGCCGGACTTGCCGACCGTGTAGTTCAGATTCACGCTGGTTTTCCCGCAGAGCGGAGCCGCCACGTTGACCAATGCGCCGGCGACGGTCGGCGGGAGGAGGATGCCGACATGACGCTGGCCCTCCCAATGCCGCCCAAGCGCTTTGGCGAGCACGATCGACCCGATCAGGGCTTGGAGTGACGATACGTGTGGGCGGTTTTGATCTGCCATGGCAAAGCGGAAGGGATGCCTCCTCATGGCATGGATGAATTCACGGTGCAGCGGGCGGCGTTTGGATTTACGCAGGCGCCAGGCCTCCTCCCCGAGTGTGCGAACTGCGTCGCGGAGCTTGTACGCCGGTGTGTCCGATGGCAGCGGTACACCGAAAGACACGGAGACCGGGTAGGGAATCCGTTCAGGCCATTTCCTGAGGAAGCGACCGCCCTCGAAGCTGAAGATGCTGCCCCAGACGCGATCCAGGTGCGCGGGAATGACCGGCACCTGCCGTCCCTTCACAATCCGTTCAAAGCCGCGACGGAATGGCAGCAGCGTGCCCGTGCGGGTAATCTGCCCTTCAGGGAAGATGCAGACAAGCTCTCCGTCGTCGAGTGCCTGCCCCGCACTGCGAAGCGCACGGAGGATCATGCGAGTGTCGCCGGCCGACGTAATCGGGATGACCTTCATGGCGGTCATCAACCATTTGAACAGCGGGTGCGTCGCATAGGCGGCGTCCACCACGAATCGTATGGGCCGATCGACGCTCGCCATGAGCAAGAAGCCATCGATGAACGACATATGGTTCGGGACAAGCAGCGCTCCGCCGGATTGGGGAACATGGTGCTGGCCGACGATGCGGAGGCGATAGAGCGTGTTCGTAAAGATGACGAACATCAGCCGCAGGAACACATCGGGCATCAGCCGGAGCGCCCACATCGTGCCGACTATGGTCACTCCGGCGGTGATAAGGAAAATGCTGCTTGTCGAGAACCCGACATTGGCGAGTGATCCGCCTGCGAGCGATCCCAAGAGAATTCCGGTGAAGACGCATGTGTTGGAAAACGAGATGACGGCGCCGCGCCGATCGGGTGGCGATCGCCATTGGAGAATAGCGTTCAACGGCACGAAGATGAAGGAGCAGAAGATTCCGAGGAGTCCTAGAATCAGAAACGTTCCGACCAACTGTGGCGTCAGTCCGCCGAGCAACGACAGTGCGATGGACGCGCCCATGGCTCCCAGCGGGACCAGTCCATATTCAATCCGGTTTTTAGACAATCGCCCGACCAGTATGGCGCCGACGCCGATACCGATGGACAACAGTGTGAGCGGGAGCCCCGACATCGCATCCGAGAGATGCAGCACAGCTTTGGCATAGACGAGAATGTTCTGGGCGAAGAGGCTCGCAATCGTCCAGAAAAATATTTCTCCGGGAATGGCAAGGCGCAGCAGACGTTCGGTCTGAATGGCAGCCCAGGCAACGCGGACCGTCGAGCCTACGCCGCCGGTCGCGCGGGCGGCCGACACGTGGGGAACGGAAAAGGCGGCAATCAGGCCGGCGACCGACAAGGCGGCCAGGGTGAGGGGGGCCAACCAAATCAAGTCACCGGCGGTCTGCAAGAGAAAGCCTCCGGCTGCCGTGCCCGCCAGGATGGCGGCGAATGTCCAGAGCTCCAACAGGCCGTTGCCGGCGGCGAGACGTTCATGTGGAATCAACTCGGGGAGAATGCCGTATTTCGATGGGCCGAAGAGCGCGCTGTGCGCGCCCATCCCGCAGAGGACGATCAACGGCAGAATACCGCCGGTGGGCTTCCACCAGAGCGCAACCGTGCCGGCGCTCATGAGGAGCACCTCGACGACTTTGATCGCGATGATGACCGTGCGCTTGCTCAAACGATCGGCCAAGGTGCCGCCGACTAACGACAGCAACACCAGCGGCAAGGTGAAGATGATATAGGTGAGCGCGGTTTGCGTCTGGGCCGCAGTTTCCAGCTCAGGACCTGGCGCCATCCCCGTGGTTGCTTGCCGGATGGCCAGCAACGCCACCATGAGCTTCCAGGCGTTGTCATTGAATGCGCCGAAGAATTGCGCAATGAGGAGGCCGCGTAGAGGGAGCGAAGGGGGGCTGATGTCTGAAGGTTTGTGCTGAAGACTGTCCACCAGTAAAGGCCTCGTATCGGCTGCAGTGTGCCAGTGTTTGGAGTCGGAGGCAAATGTTTCCTTCCCCGCAGTGTGTATGAATCGCACAACGACGTGTTGTCACAGAGACAGGTGCCGCCGCCATACCGTCTCATGTCATCGACTAGCGACCACAAGGATGAAAACGCTCTGTCGCCGATTTCACACGTGAATGTGTAACAGTCTGTGCCAATCCGCAGAGCTCACTCTGAGGCGGCTTACTTTGCTCGCAGGCCGAAGACTTGCCTGTTTTCAGGGCAGTCAATGCGGTTGAGCAGGAGCACCGTACATAGTTTCTCGACAGGCTGACGCTCTTATTTATTCACAGCATTCCAGAACGCCTCCCATTGCTCTTTTTGCGTTTGCGGACCACCGGAACTCACAGTTTGTGCTTGTATAGCCTGGTAGTCTCGTATCTCGAGGACACGGTCGTCGGGTCCATACACAATTTCCACGTCTCCTTTTCTGTGCCCGCTGCTCAGTTCATAAATGCTTCCCGGCAACTCCCAGATACCAAGCGAGACCAAATCAAGAAGGAGGTGAACCGTTGCTCGTGCGTAATTCGGCTGTTTGGTCAGTTCAACGCGATAGGTAGAAAGTCGCTTACCTGCGCCCAACGGTTCACGACTAGAAGGAGTTCCGATCTCGTGTTCAACATGTTGCTCTGAGGTTCCGACTCCAAGTGCTTCAAGATGTGCTCCTGGGTGTCCCTTGTGTGCCAGATACACGGCGCAACCTGTACAGGCGGCAAGGACATACGCTACTACTAAGGCCGTCACCCAAGTCTTTGCCGTCACGTTTCCACCCCCTTATTGCTAGAGAGGTTCGCAAACCATACAGGCGAGATTGGCTTCCATTATTTGCCTGAGCCAGCGCTCGGGCTACCTGCTGCTGCTTGGAGTAACTTGGGCTTGAGAAGGTCCAGTTGCTCTTTGAAGGTTGCGGCCAGCATATGGACCGCGGCTTTGAACCCAATTTCACTGTCATCTCTCAAATTCTGGCTTTGATTCATCGGGCTGGAGTAATGGTAGACCCCGCTCTGACCCGTGGCTGGCAGAAGGGGTTTCCGAGTTGGAATGTGATACAGGGCTGCATCCATCATCGTGTTCGTATCGTTTTTTTCTCCGGGCACGAAGTACCATCCGATTCCAGTCCAATACAGCAGCGAGAAGAGCCCTCTATCGGTGAACTGGACTTGGTCATAGGACACAAGACCAATGACATCTACTCCAGTCATCGTGTGAATCTGATCTAAATTCGCAAAGCTGCCCCCGATCTTCAGATAGATCGAAGGGATCTCTTCGATTTTTGCAAGGAATGAATACTGGCGAAACTGCGCGGTCAATTCTCGCATCACTTCCATTTTGAACTTCTCGGTCAATGGCTCAATCTTGGTGTCTCCTCCGCTCGTAATTGTTCTGGACTCAGGAACAAAAGCAATACCGAGTGTTATGGGAAGCGGGATATTAGGCAGAGACGTCTTAGAGATATCCTTGGAGACTTCCACGGGCTGCGTCTCGCCGGGATAGAGATAGGTGAGAATGTTGCTCGTCCGCTGAGTCGTATAGTGCCCACAGCCGGAGAGTGGAACGATTCCTAGGCAGATGGCGCCAAGTAATGCCAGACTTTTAAGACTGTTGGTCGTCATGACGAACCTCCTTATTCGGTTTTCCTGCTGAATGAGACATATCATGGTCCACAGCAAGGAACGCGCCGTGGATGATCAGGCGGAGTGTTTTCGTCGAACGGCTTGGTAGGGAGGACTTTTTTCGATTGGCCAGACGCGCGGGTAATCAGGATAGAGGGAGTATCATGTCCGGATTATGAACGGCGGTTCATAGGACCTGAACGGCCGTGTGCAATGAAGACGAATCGAATTCCTTGCCTTACCCACGAACATGCGATGCAGAGATAGATTCTTTGTGCTCGTGTGCCAGAGAATGATTCACGGGATCTCTCTTGGCGGCAGCAGCGTCACAGGAAGCCGTCCACAGATTTCTCTGGATCGGGATGCGTCAGGAGCCTGGCGTGGGCCGTGGAGTCGGTGGCTTGAGGTCGGTCATCTCGCTTTCGAGCTTGCGCAACCAGCGATAGGTGCGTCCGAGAACCTTGGCGGCGCGGCTCTTGTTGCCGCCGTACTCGGCGATGGCTCGGCGAGTCATCGTCCATTCCACGTGATTCAAGAGACCGGTCAGGGAACCGTTGTGCTCGAGTGTTTTCAAGAGTGCGCCCCACTCGACGCGATTGAGCAGTTCTACAACATCGAGGGAAGGTGCAGCCTCCGAAGCGGCACGGAGGTTCGCAGGAAGCAGGTCGGGCGTGATACATTTTTTCCCGTCCGGCGTCAACGTGACCGCGCGCTCTATGACATTCTCCAACTCGCGTATATTCCCCGGCCATTTGTAGGCCAGACAGAGGTGCAGGGCGTTGGGTGTCAGGCCTGCGAGAGGTTTTCCGGTTTTCTCGGCGAATCGTTGGACGAAATGCTGGCGAGCTCAGCCATATCTTCCGGACGTTCCCGCAAAGTCGGAACATAGAGCTGAATAACATTTAAACGATAGAACAAGTCTTGTCGAAATTGGTTCTGCTCCATCATGGCCAGGAGGTCCCGGTTGGTGGCGGCGATCAGTCGGACATTGGCTTTCAAGTCGCTCGTTCCTCCGACGCGTTGAAACTCTCGTTCTTGAAGTACGCGAAGGAGTTTGACTTGGACGGCCGGTGAAATGTCGCCGATTTCATCGAGAAAGAGTGTCCCGCCGTCGGCCAGCTCAAACTTTCCTTTTTTTTGAGCCACCGCACCCGTAAACGAGCCTTTCTCGTGGCCGAACAGTTCGCTTTCCAACAGCGTTTCAGGAAGCGCCCCGCAGTTCACCGCGACGAAGCGTCGGTCCTTCCGTCGGCTCAATTGATGAATCAGACGGGCGACGAGTTCCTTCCCTGTCCCGGTTTCTCCGGTCACCAAGACAGTGGTGTCGGAAGGCGCGATCGTTCTGACCAGGGAAAGAAGATCTTGAAGGGGAACGCTCTTGCCAATGATGCCGCCGGTTTCTTGCTGGGCAGACAGCTCCTGCTTCAGTTGGGCATTTTCCTGTGCCAGTTCCACATTGCGGAGGAACATGGTGAGTGTGTGCCGCTGCGTCGCCTGGAGGTTTTTCAAATGCCCGAAGAGCCGGTGGGCGAAGGCACGCCGGTCCGTCAACAGTTGCGAGCGACCGATGGCGGCGGCAGCCGCGTTGTCCGCTTGTGGAGGGCGATGTGTCCAACGCAGGCGATAGTGGGTATATGGCGCATTATAGATTGTGCCGGTTTTGATTGTGGCGCTAAGTGGGCCGGCCGAAAGGGTGCCGCCTCGCTCGATGCGAATAGCGGTACAGAGGGAGTTGGGGCTGGAGGAGCGGTCATTCGGAGCTCGGCGGGCATTGCCAACCTTCCATACAGCAAGACGATTCTGCGGGTCGGTTCTTGCAATGAGCCGTTCATCGCGGGGCTGAGGGACTGGGGCACGGTCTTCCTTGACTGTAATCAATTCGGGAACGAGGGTGATCGTACGTCCGGCAAGAACCACGTCGCCCGTTGATCGGCGGGTGACGGTAATCCGATCGTTGTTCGAGGTGATGGCATAGGCGTCGCCAAACTCATTGACTAGGGCTTCCAAACGCATTTGCGAGTAGGCCTCCTCGCAAGCGGCAGTTTCGACGGAGGGATCCAGCTTGGCAATGCCTTCAATATTGCCCTGTACCAGATGCATGTTGCCATGTCCTGGATCGACCGGTGGCAAGTATCGGGACAGCACATGCACGGTCTGTGCTTCATCCGGGCAGACGAAGGATTGGAGTTGCAGATAATTGGTATACGCGGAGGCCCAGTCGCCGACGGAGCGAAACACCGATTCCACGTCGTTCAATAGAAAGCGATCGTTTCGATGATGGTTGGAGAATGGGTTTTGACGGTTTCGTAGTAGGCCAGAGCAGCCTCGTAGGTAAAATCCTTCTGGCCCGCCGCCAACTCACAGCTCTTGATCAACTCACGAAACACCGAATGTGGAATCCAGTTGCTTGAATCGGTCAGGAACGCGCGGGCATCCTGAATTTCCTGGACGGATTCGGCTGCCCCCATCACCCGTTTGAGATCGACCGTTGATGCCTGTGTAGGGTAGCGAGCCTCGAGATGGCGGATGAGTATTCCGCTTTGCAGGCAGGTAATCCAAGGTTGGATGGACATCTATCCCTTCCGCTTGGTAAACGAGGCCTCAATATTTGCCAGAGTCATAGCACAACACTGGCAGCTTAGAAAGCCGGCAAGCAGTGGCACAAGCTTCAGCATGCCGTCGAACTGGTTCGAATCGACGAGGGGATGCAGCAGCCTGAGTGACGGAATGCAGTGGGATTTCCTCAGACGTGGGAGGTATTTTTTATTGGGGGCTAGCCGGTTCAAAGATCGTGAACCTTCTAGCCGGTCCCTCCTTTGGGTACCGGCAACCCTTCCAGTTCCATAATTCGCAGAGCGTTGGTTGTGGGGCAGGGACCTGGTCTGAGCTTGTAGTCGAACTGCAGCGCACCGGCTGCCACCGTTTCCTGAAAGTGGACGTTTCGTAATCCAGGCACCGTCTTATCGAGATCGGTCAACTCCAGATCGTGGGTGCTCACCAAGCCGAAGCCATTGCCTTGGGAAAGAGCGGAAATGTAGGCACGACTCCCGATCAACCGTTCGCGATTGTTGGTGCCTTTAAAGATTTCGTCGATCAGGAAGAGGACCGGCGGTTTGGACCGATCCGCCGTCTCGTCGAGCAGGCCTTTTAACCGTTTCACTTCGGCATAGAAATACGACAGACCTGCTTCAAGTGAGTCATCCACGCGGATACACGTGGCAAGTCGCACCCAGGTCCATTCGAAAAGATCGGCGCACACCGGCGCGCCTGCCTGGGCGAGACACAGATTGATGCCTAGAGTTCGCAGGAAGGTGCTTTTCCCCGACATATTGGACCCCGTCACCAAGATTACGGTTCCCAATGTTTCGAGGGTTAGATTGTTCGGGATTCGGTGCGTATCAGGAATCAGCGGATGAGCGAGGTTCCTGGCAACAAGTCTGGCCTGTGCCCCGTTGCGCTGCGGATCGACGGTCATCGAGTCAGGCCAGCGATACGAAGGATGGAGCGCGGCAAACGTGGCGAGTGCCGAGGTCGCCTCGACCTCGGCCAGTCGATCCATCCAGGTCGGCAGGTGGGTGGCCACCTGAGCTTGAATCCGCTGGAGTTGGTAGGTGAACCACAAGTCCCAAGGGCAAAGCGCGTTGATGCTCAGATGGATAAGTGGATGGGCTTTGACGCTGATTGCATGCAGAGTGCGGGCCGCTTGCCGGACGAGCCGGGGTGGATTCACGCCCGGCACGAGCAGCGGAGCCCACAGGTCGGCGAGCGCCGCGTGGCTATGCCGGGCATGTCGTTCAATAAACCCAAGTACGGCTCCCAGTTTCTCCAGTTCGAAGTGCACGCCCACCGCATGTTCCAATAACTCCTCGCCTTGATCGGTCTTGAAATAGAGCAAGACATAGGCCGCGAACGACCACATCCAATAACCCGGAATCCAATCGAGCAGCGCGCCCAACCCGAGTCCGATGGTGGTGAAGGCAAGGAGCGTTTGAACGGCTAAGACAGTCGTGAGATGAGGGAATCCGACTGCATGTTGCAGGACCGCTTCCAGTCGTCGACCGTTGATTTCCTGTTCGCCAATGAGCTGGGCCTCGAGCCCTAGCCGATCACGGAACAGCGATCTCGGTATGAGTTCCTGCACGAGGCGACGGCGCATGAGCCACTGGTCTGAGCCAGGCGGCTGCTCAAGAAGCCACGACGCCAGTCGTGCCTGTCCGAACGAGGAGACGGTGGTGTCAAGCAAATGGAGGAGCGAGTGGGGGCCGACCAGGTCCAGGTCTTTGGCATACGGATGCTGGTCAGGAGTGCTCGATGGATGAGCGGGAATGTGAGCCCAATCCAACCGGAGACGTGCCAGGTGCACGAGCTTGATCTGCTTCCAGAGACGAAGCCGATGCATGCGACTTTCGAGCCTGTTATGATAGGCGGCGACAATCAGGAACAGGACGGCGAAGCCGGTGAGCGCCCCATTGCCGGTTTGAAACCATCCCATTTTGTAGAAGGCGATGGCGCAGATTGCTCCGACGATGAACAGGATGAGACGCCAACGGGTGAATGCGGAGCTCGAGGCAGTGGCCTGGGCGATCATGCGGTCGATTTTCTCGACCAGACGTATCAGTGAACGGGCTTTTGTGACTGGCGTCTGAGGCTGCTTCTCGAGCATAGCGCCGACCTTACTGGAAGGGGGAGAGTGCGTCAACTCCAGCCCGCATTACTCATGAGCGCTTCTACTGCAATCGCGGATTCGCGGCTGCGACGAGCCATCGCGGGCAGGCTCGCCGCTCGCTCCCTCGACGAGTCTCGAAATTCGGAATCACTGAGGGGCTTTTCCGTTCGCCAAGACTCATTACAATGGCGAATGGCCCGCACGAAGTGCGGTTTGTACCTCCTCGGGACCTCACGGTTCCGCATGCCCGTCTCGCAACGCGACTGCGCGATTTCGCGACGAACCGTCATGAATAATGCGGGCTAGTCCATCATGATGTCTGAAGGGTGGATCGATGTCCAGATTCGGACCACGGTTGATGCAGCAGAGTTACTCGGCAGGCTGGCTGATCCCGTGATTCAGGGCGGATGGGAGGAGAACGGGGTGATCCATCTCTATTGGCCGAAACTACAGTGGAGTCTGGAAGCACATGTTCACCTGAGCAGTACGTTGCTGCGACTTGATCCAGACCTCTCGACCGAGAGCGATATTCGTGTTGAGGAATTGCCGGATCAGGATTGGAATCGGCAGTGGGCTCAGTCGGTCAGGCCGATTCGGATCGGTCGGCGGATTGTGATCAGGCCGAGTTGGGAGACTGCGGCACTCCAGGCTCAGGACATCGAGATCGTGCTCGATCCGAAGCAGGCATTCGGCACGGGCCACCATGCGACGACTCGAATGTTATTGGAATGGCTTGAAGATCTCATTGGCGGCGGCGAGTGTGTGCTGGATGTGGGAGCGGGGAGCGGCATTCTTTCAATGGTCGCGTTGAGGCTTGGAGCCGCCTCGGCCCTTGGAGTGGAGTGCGATACTGTGGCGGTGGACTGTGCACGAGACTATGCCGCTGAGAACGGGTTTGGAGACAACCTCGAATTCCGATGCGGAACGCTGGAGGATATCGATCGGCACGGCGCATTGCGACCGGATCTGGTTCTCGCCAATCTCGATCGTCAGACGCTGTTGTTGTTATGCGATGAACTGGCGCAGCATGTCAGCCGCGGTGCGCGGCTCTTGCTGTCGGGCATTCTGCTGGATCAAGAAAGAGAGATTGTCGAGGCGTTCTCCAAGGTCGGCGCCATGCTGTCACAACGGCGCGAACAAGAGGGTTGGGTGGCGTTGGAATTGCTGATGGCGGAATCCTGCGAAGGAGCCGGCGCGTGACCACACCGGGACGGCCACCTTATCCCCACGTGCATCAGATTAATGTGTCAGACGGAGGGGTACCGAAACTTCCGGTACTGGAGGCGGTCATCGCGACAACCGGAGTCTTGGGTGACCGGCAACGGAATCTCAAATTTCACGGCGGGCCTGATCGGGCCATCTGTCTGTTCTCGCAAGAACTCATCGAGCGACTGCAGGACGAAGGTCATTCGATCGAGGCGGGTTCTTCCGGAGAAAACCTGACGCTCGCTGGGCTTGACTGGGAGAAACTGAAGTTGGGTGCTCGACTCCAGATCGGCCCGGACGTCCGGGTCGAGCTCATGAGCTATACGGTTCCCTGTGATAAGAATGCCCGGTGGTTCAAGGACGGTGACTTCAAGCGCGTTTCACAGAAAGTGAATCCAGGGTGGAGTCGGCTCTATGCACGAGTTCTTGTTGAAGGGGTGGTACGGCCGGGGGATGCAGTGGTTATTGAACAAACCGACTAACTCTCAGCAATCAGCGTTGAGCCGCTGAATCGGATGACTGCGATGGCTGAAGGCTGGTTGCTGAAAGCAAGGAATCTATGAAACGCACACTTGAGCCTGAACTGATGGATGATCCCGAGCAGGCGCTCGCATATGCACGGGCAGATTTCGAAAAGGAGAACCAAGGATTTATCGATCGCTTCCGCGAATACTTCCCGGAATTCACCGAGGGACATATTCTCGACTTGGGGTGTGGCCCTGGCGATATTCCCGTCCGGTTTGCGCGGGCGCTTCCCCGGTGTCGTATCACCGGCGTTGATGCATCGGAGCCGATGATTGGACTGGCCGGCGCGGCGGTCAAACAGGCAAGTCTGGCCGACCGGATTGCCTTCCGCTGCGAACGCTTTCAGGGTCTGTCGTTAGCCGAATCTGCCGATGCCGCTGTCTCCAACAGTCTGTTGCATCATGTGCCCAATCCCTTGCAGTTTTGGTATCGGCTGCGGCAATTGGTGAAACCAGGCTCCCCCGTGCTCGTGATGGATCTGCTCAGACCGGAATCGTCTGAAGAGGCGCAGGTCATTGTGGATCACTACGCGGCACAGGCGCCGGAGATTTTGCGGCATGATTTTTACTGTTCCCTACTGGCATCGTTCACCGAAGATGAAGTAGCGGCCCAGTTGGCGGAGATGAATATGAGCCGATTGATGATTGATGTGGTGGATGATCGGCATTGGGTTGTCAGCGGCATCATCCACTAGTCGGCAGGATGCTGAAAACGATCCCCAACTTCGTTCTCGTCTCGTCACAATCCTCAGCGTACCTCAGAGGGTACGCCTCCGGTTCTGACTCGCTTGCGGCCTCGTTGGATGACCGTTTTGAGCATCCTACCAACTCTGCAGCGGTTCCCCCTTGAGCCTCAACACCGACCTCTCATGACTCTCGCGCGATGGTGCTTGCTTGTGTATGCTACTGCGCCATGTGGTTCTTGCTCAGAGTCTCTTTCATTATCCTGCTCTTGATCGGGATACTTGCAAGTGCTGAGTTTGCCCAAGCTCAGCTTGAACATCTGCGAAAAGATAGACCGGTCGAAAAGGCGGCATCAGCGGATACTCCGATGGTGGAGATTCCGGCCGGTGAGTTTGCTATGGGATTGGACGGGGTGCAGGCGTTGGAGGATGAACGTCCTATGCACCGGGTGTGGCTCGATCGCTTTTCGATGGATCTTCACGAGGTGTCGACCGCGCAATACGCGGAGTTTCTCGCTGCCACACGCCGCCCCGCGCCCTGGCATTGGAACGAAGGAGATCTGTCGCAGACTCGCGATCGTCCAGTGATTGGCGTGGACTGGTCGGACGCTGATGCCTATTGTCGGTGGAACGGGAAGCACCTTCCCACAGAGGCGGAATGGGAGAAGTCGGCCAGAGGAACGGATGGACGATTGTATCCCTGGGGCAATCAGGTCCCGCGCAAGGACCTGGCGAATTTCGCGTTGGGTGCGCGGTTCAGCTATAGTCAGGTTTTGATGCCGGTACAATCCTATGAGCAGGGCAAGAGTCCATACGGGCTCTATCACATGGCTGGGAATGTCTGGGAGTGGGTGCAGGATTGGTATGCCGTGAGTTATTACGAAGTCTCGCCGGACCAAAATCCGCAAGGACCGGAAGAGGGACAGTTCAAAGTGCTACGCGGCGGCTCATGGTCCGACCTACCGAAATATTTACTCACCTATGGGCGCTTCAAGCTGCCGCCGGAAACCAGGAATAGTTATACGGGCTTCCGCTGCGCCAAACCCTAACAGGCTGGTGAAAACGGCCCCAACGGCGTTCTCACCTCGGTCCCATCCTCAACGGGGACCCGGCCGCCTCACCACTCGGCGGCGCGCACAGACGTGGTGCTCCTTATTCGTCGCACCGTGCGCCCCAGAGGGTACGCCTGCGGTGTGACCTTCGGCTGCGGCCTTGTTGGATGACCGTTTTGATCAGCCTGTCGTTGTTTCTTGAGCACAATCAGCCAAACGGCGGCTCAAACTGTCTTCCAGCAAGGCCGCAGGGAGTTCGGCGACTGAGGCGTATCGTTTCTCACCCACCCGCCCCGAGCTGCCAAGACAGCTTTTCCACCGGTGGGTAAGTCGCAGGAAGACGCACGGCTGAGAACGAAGTTGGATTTTCGACTTGAGCATTCTGTCGAATGCTTTCGTAGTTGGAATAGAGCGACCGCTCAAAATCGTTGTCCAACAAGGCCCGAGGCGAACCAAAACCGGAGGCGTACCCTCTGGGGTACGTTGAGGATTTTGGGGAGCCGAGAACGCAGTTGGCAGCGATTTTCAGCGGTCGCTAGAAGAGGCTTTTGCTGACTTCTGCAGAGAGTGAACTCTCATTGCCGGCATTATCGTAGGCGGACATGGCGATGAAATAGGTCTGACCATTTGGAAGATTGGCGACAGTATAGCTGGTGACTTTTCCTATCACGAACGGCGATCCAGAGACATTATATGTGCCGGAAGCCGTGCCGACGTATATTTTATAGCCGGCCAGATCAGGTTCCCCGTTCGCTGTCCATGTGAGGGTCAAGCTTCCCGTCGACGGGTTGGGAGGAGAAGTCGACGCAGGAGTTGGAGGGGGTGATGATGACGGAGGTGTGGTGACAACAGGAGTTGGGGCTTGCAACAAAGTCGCGATCGAAGAGTTCTTGATCAAGTTCAACGCCGATCGCGAACCGGGAGACGAGGAGGCTGAGCTGCTTCCTGCTGAGGCGAGAGAGTGACTGCTTGCCGAGTTGGTAGACGAAGGGGGAGAGCTCGGTGCGACCGCGACAGCGCCGGTCGCGGTAACTCCTGGAAGAGGTGTTGCTGCCGATTTCGTCGTGGGTACTGTGGCTGGAGGGACCGTTCCATTGGCGGTATCGGCAGTCGTCTGTGTGACGTGCCCGGTTGCGATGCCCGATGTCGGTGCTCCAGGGACTGTCTGGGGTGAGGTCGCAGGAGCAGTGATCGTGGCAATGGCCGGGCGCTTGGTCAATGTCCGATGATGCGGGGTTGGTAGAGGTGCTGGTGACATCGATACCGATGGCTTGTGCGGTTCGATCGGGCTCGTGATGTGAGTGGACTCAGCGCTGGATGGCTGAAGGATGGTTCCATGGGTCGTGGGAGGCAGAGTGCCAGATTCAGCAGCGGAACGCTGAATCAAGCTATGACGGGGTGGCGGCTCTTGTTCTGCCGCTGAGACGATCGTGGGCATCGCGACAGATTGCAGGACTTGGCAGAGTAGTGCCGCAAGGACGGCAAGCTGGAACCGGGGCGTCACGATGTCTGTCGAGGAGATCATCCGTGGCAAGTCCTATAGGACTCAGTTGTCTGTGGCTCCTCTGCATTGTGTCTCGGAGGTGCCTGTTGCGCCAGAAAATTTTAGATTTTTTCAGGGGACAATCCGCAGCTGATCGGAACTATGAGAGGGGGGCGGCAGCCTGCTAGGTGAGATGGGTGAAGAGCCATTCGCTGATGGTGGTGGTCATCTGGTGAAAATCCTCTCTTCGAGTGAATTGGTGATCGGCCTCCGGAAGAAGAACCAGCTTCTTTAGACCTGCCAGCGCGTCTCGCAATCGCAGACTTTGATGGAGGGGGACACATTCATCCCTCTCGCCCTGGACAATCAATGTGGGCACGGTGATTCGTTCAGCCGGCCCATAGGCGATCTGTCTGAAGCAGTCTTCGTAAAAGGCATGCCGTAATCGGACCCGGTCCAGTCCTCCCAGGATGTTCGGAATCGTGTCCGTCTCTTTCCATTGGGCCAATTCTTCGGGCCCGAATGTTAAGCGAAGTTCTTCCGCAAAGTCCACCACCGGACACTTGAGGGCCAAACAGACAATCTCTTGATGCTGAGCTGCCGTGAGAATGGCGACGAGTCCTCCAAAGCTTGAGCCGACAAGTCCGATTCGGTCATATCCCCTGGCGGTGACCAAGTCCAATACGGTTTCTGTTTGATGCACGGCCAAGGTTGTCGTGAGTTCTTCGAACGGTCCATCACTGTCTCCTTGACCAAAAAAGTCGAACCGAAAGGTTGCCAGGCCCCGTTCATTGAGGAGATGGGTCAAGGTCTTGTTGGTTGTACTGTTCTTGCTGGAGAGAAATCCATGGCACAGCACGGCGAGACGCGTCGTTGGTACGTCAGGCGCACTCAATATCGCGGCGATGCCGTGACCATGGCGATCACGAAACGTCAGGGCTTCTTCCATAAGGTAGTCATTCAACCCAGCAGGCAGAGTGAAAGGAATTTTCGTATGTAAGACCTTCAATAGCCCGTATGTGCGGCCCAACGGGAGAGCCCTCCCGCAGGATGCTCAAAAAGGCCAGCCTTCTCAGCCGCCCACCCTGGCGCGCCGAGACGCGCCTTTCCCAAACAAGGCCGCAGGCGAATCGAAACCGGAGGCGTACCCTCGGGGGCGCACGGTGCGACGAATAAGGAGCACCACGTTTGTGCGCGCCGCCGAGTGGTGAGGCGGCCGGATCCCCGTTGAGGATTTCGATGAGCCGAGAACGAAGCTGGCGGACTTTTTCAGCATCCTGCTATGTCTGGAGAAAATAGAAATGATTCGTCGGTCCGGTTCCGTGACCGATTGCCAGGCTATTACGAATGGCTTCGGTGAGATAGGTCTTGGCCATCTGTACGGCATCGTTCACGGATTTGCCTCGTGCGAGATGCGCCGCGATGGCTGAGGCGAACGTGCAGCCGGTGCCATGCGTGTGGGGGGTATCGATGAATTCTCCCTTGAACACATTGAAGAACCGGCCGTCATAGAGCAGGTCAGTAGCTCGTTCCGTCAGTAAGTGACCGCCCTTGATCAAGACATATTTACAACCGAACCCATGAATGATCTTGGCGGAGCGGCGAGCGTCCGTGAGTGTTTTGATTTCAATGCCGGATAGTTGTTGGGCTTCATGGATGTTCGGGGTGACGAGCAATGCCAAGGGGAAGAGCTGTGTTTTCACGGCGTCGATGGCCTCAGGCTTGAGGAGCGCATGGCCGGTCTTTGAGATCATGACCGGATCCACCACGAGATTTGTGACATGTTGAGGTCTCAGCAGTCGTGCGACGACCTCGACAATTGCCGCCGAGGACAACATGCCGGTCTTCACCGCCGCCACGTCGAAATCGTCGAATACGGCATCGATTTGCGCTGCGATGATTGAAGTTGGCAGCTCGAAGACATCGGTTACCTCTTCTGTATTCTGCGCCGTGACGGCCGTGATCACGGACATGGCAAATACACCGTTGGCCGACATGGCTTTGATGTCCGCTTGAATCCCCGCGCCTCCACCGGAATCAGAGCCGGCGATAGTCAAGACCTGTTTGATGGCCGGTGTGTTCATGTGCGTATCAATTAGAAGGTGGTGGCACTGCGTCGATTGTTGCTGGAGGAGCTCCAACTGACTCAGCCGTGAGGCCATTAATGGAGAATCGGGCATCCCGTCGTGGGGCCTTCTCGTGATAATGAAGGGTCAGTCGGCTCTCGGTTGCATCGGTCGGAGCGGAGAATGTCAGGACAGTCAGCGCTTTTCCTCGTGGACGGAGTTCGATCCCGCGCATGCAGAGCCCTTCGCGATTGTTCTCTACCGCCAACTTCCACTGCGTACCTTTATCATCTTCGAGCACGGTGTCTTGCAGCTGGCACAGGACTTTGATGTTGTGCGAAGATTTATTCTCGATTGTGAGATCGGCTGAGGGCTGCGTATTTCGCTTGTGCAGGGCGGTCACGACCAGTTGATACTGTTCATTACTGTGGAATCCGAGACCAGGCGGTGGCGCCGGCTTGGCGGAGAGATCCACCTTTACGACAGGCGGTTTGTTCGTCTCCTTAATCAGTTCCGCCAGCGGACCGGTTTTAGGAAGAGTGCCGCGTGTGGCCCCTATTGACTGTATGGTGCTGGGGTTCAGTAGCTTCACCGTCACTCGCAAGCTGTCCGGTGATTCCAGATACGACCCGGTCGCAAACACATCGGCATGCACGGCCTTGGCGGCTTGCTTGACCGCGCTCGCCTGAGCCGGTTCGAACTGCGTGACGTGAAATTTTTTCAACGTCGAGCCCACCATGGTGCGGTCGGCGACTTTGAGTTCGCCGGCGACCAGAATCTGTGTGCCCAATTCCTCCGCCAGAAATTTCCCAATCGGTGTGACGGTGCCCTTGGCGTCTGTAAAGTCCACCAGCGCCAGCCGCCCCCTCTTCGCTTTCACCGCATCGGCGATCACACCCTCCGCCAGTTGCTTCAAACTCTCCTCATACGACAACCCTGCATAAGCCGGAAATGCTGAGAGAGCAGCAACGGCAAGTATGACCGTGATGAGGAGACGATTCATGAAGGAGGAGCAATCCTTTGAAATAGGGAGACCGTTCGACACCATCGCACATTATACTCAGCAGGCTGGGCCTGTCCAGCAAGGTTTAACGGATGAGATCTTGCTAGTGACCCCCAGTCAGCCCACGCGTCAGCACTGCCAATATGAATATGACTCCCAGCGAACGGGGAGTGCTAGGACATTCGAGAGGAATGGTTACTCTGTGATTCGGTTGTGCAGATACCGAATTCTTGCACGAGTTACGAGTTGGAGGCAGCTGATCGCTTGGGCTTCGTCCTTGACGGATTGGCAATGTTCGGCTCTTCGTTTGAGCCAAGCCAGTTCGTCTGCTTTTTCTCTTTGAGCTGATTCAGCCTTGTTCATCCAGGCTGTGAACGTGCTAGCTAGGCTGAGATCTTGGCGTGCCAAGATTTGGTCCTTGCAGATTAAGCTCTCAATTCGCTGCTTTGCTACAGTGCAATCAAAACTCGGTGCTGATGTGGAGCTTTCAGAAAATGACAATAGGAGTTGTTTAAGGGACATCTGTTTTTGAGCCGCCGTGAGGTAGGGGTTCAACGATAGGTAATAATGGACATCGTTTCCTACAGAATCTTTGGCGTCAATGTTTGCACCTCCATCGACAAGAAGGCGCATCACTTCTATGTCTGCATTCTCGGCAGCATACATCAGTGCTGTCCGATTTGTTCGAAACAGGTCATAGCCGCAATCATTATGATTGATTGTCGTGGCGTTAGGGTCAGCACCGGCTTTGAGAAGTAACTGAATGGAGTCGGGTCGATTCATGTGCGCGGCAACCATGAGAGAGGTCTTCCCGAATTCGTTCTCCACGCGAACATCAACCCCTGCCCCTAAAAGCGTTTGAAGTATCTGGGGATGTTCGACAGCATCGAGCAGATAGCGACCTCGATTGAGTGAGTCCCTATCAGGAGGCAGATTCAAATTCAAAGGAAGATTTGTGATAACGGCCTCTAACTCACCGTCTAGCACTCCCCGTCGTAGGCGTGCAGCAGACTTGATGTCAGCGAATAGTCCAGTTGGGTTGAAGTAAGTGAATGGGTCATCGTCATCGCTGAAGTTTTCTGGAATTAGGAAATGGGCAGCGGTCAAATCCTGAAGTATCTTTTCGCCCCAATGTTGGGAGGCTCTAGCGGAAAGCCCATAGGTCATTTATAGATAGTGGGAAAGCGCTTCCTTCGCTGGAGGAATGTGGTGTTGAAAGGTTTGGTATTCGCGGAAATTCCAGACCTCTTGGTATTTCCATTTTTCCAAGAATTGGAGCAGTCGCTGGTTGTATACGTAGTAGCCTGCTCCTTCCATGTATGACCCATGGAAGGTTCCAGCGCTAGAAGTAGCCCATGGCCTGACTGCTGCTCGCCAGACTGCTTCCTCTCTTTCTGCATTGTGATAGTCCTCGGAATGAGCCGAACCACAATTTCCACCACCAGCGATACCCATGGTCCTCAGGCGATCTAGCCAGGATTTTATTCCTGACAGTGCCGAGAAATTGAAGTCCTCTTGAGGTGCCATTTGGACCTTGCACACCAATGTAGTCGTTCCGTCTTCCTTTAACTCATTAATGGTTGCCTCACGGTCGATTTGCTCGGAGCCCACGTAATAGTATTTGTCTTGAAAACGAAAAATCTTATGCTCCACTCCCAAGCCAGAGGGGATTGCTTGAGCGCCCTTAAATGGTTCTTCAACATCTTTGGCGCTTTTCAGCCAGACACGAAAATCGAGCGGACTTGAAAAGAAAACTACCTCGCTAACATCTTGAGTGCCGCGGCCGGTGAACCATGTTTTTTCGGACCAGATGACCGTTTGCTTCTTCCCTGGCTTGCCGAGTTCGAGATCCAAACGGTGAAGCCTGCCAAGGGCTTCTGAGGGTTCAGCTTCGCTTACCTCTTGCCATTCGATGAGCTGTGCGCCCTGTATTATCTTTATGGACATGTAGGGGTCTTTTGAGAAAAAAGTGTTCTTAGCGCTCTTGAGTAATGCCTGACACAAGGGTGGACGGGTGTTGTGGATTAAGCTTGGGAAGAATGGATATTGACGGGCACCAAAATCGCTCGCCTGCCCCAGTGAAGAAGTGAGGATTAGGCAAGTGGTAGTAAGTACGAGATACCGCAGATACGTCATCGGTGTGGTTCCCCTTTCATCGTGCGAGCGCTAGATACAAAAGGCCACGATTGGATCATGAATTCCAAATAATGCTATAGCCAAGTTGTTTTGAAGCCAAATGAATAGAGAAAGATCGCGGGAGATGTCAGATGTTAGTGGAGGTCTAGCTAGATATCCGGTGCCGACCTATGTGGTCGTGAATGATGAGGGGCAGGATTGTTTCGAACTGCGCGGATCGAGTGGCCACACGAGAAAATCCTGCCCCTCCATCCGCTTCCGATTTTTGTCTTTTCTCTTTCTGGCACGTCGTGACAGGACCCGTTCATTTCTTTTCCTCCTTCTCTCCCTCCTGGCCGGTGTTCTATTTTAGGGCCAGGGCTGGAAGGTTCTCGGAGCGTGATCAGAGCGCTGTTGGGTTACCGCTCTTGCTG
>Ga0207104_1104_pt1 | contig 20555 bp, 17 predicted proteins | sample Alteio_BWMinHeat_79_FD_153538 | JGI IMG/M metagenome (GOLD analysis project Ga0207104, IMG submission 153538) | Enriched cells from forest soil in Barre Woods Harvard Forest LTER site, Petersham, Massachusetts, United States -... | ecosystem: Environmental > Terrestrial > Soil > Temperate forest >...
CAGCCCAGGTCAGGCCTAGGGGGAGGACGTACCTCAATACACATTAGTCATCAAGTAAGCTCTTTATGTATTCTTTATAATCAGCAATAAAAGTCTTTAAAACAGCATCATTAAAAAGACAAGCATCGCTTTCCGCATCCGTACGATACAGCATTTGCCCTAAATAACCGCTTAACAAATTCTTGAAGAAACTAAGATCATTATTTGTCCAGTCCGCATCATCACGATGCATATCAAGAATAGAGATCAAATCCTGTCGAGTTAGCGCGCTTTTCAACGCCGCATCAAATCCCATTTTCTGCAATGCGGGACCACATTCTCCCTTCTCAATCCTATTTCTAAGATTTTCTATACCGGAAATGGCGGGTTTTTCTAATTTTGATTTATAGTCAGCGTAAAATAATGCAAATGTTGCAATTTTGTCGTTATAGCATTTGTCTGATATTGCATTTTCAAAGAAATCATCCAGAAATTCCTGGCTCAACTTGCCCCCATTCTTTTCTTTTTCCAGATGAACTAATTCGGCCATCTGATAAGGAAATAATAATGCAATAGAGGTTGTTAAATCCATATTTGAAGGAACATTTACAACGTAATGAATTTTTTTAGAGCCATATTGTTTATATTTCCAAACGCCATAGTTTGAGCGATCTAAATTATCTGTTGACATGGGAACGATGACAGGATCCATGTATAATTTGCGCTTAGCTATCACGTCGGGTTCAGTGATATTGCATTTTTTTATAAATGCCTTTATTAAAATCACAGCTTGTTTAATTGCTTCTTGGTCATTTTTAATTGAATCATCCAACGGAGTATCTAAGTCGATTGTGTTTCCAGTATAATATTCAAAGGCATTTAATCCAGCTCCTGGAGGATAATGATGTTTGCCGCCTAAGAATCTAAGAGTATAAAGTTCATCAATGATTTTTGGTCCAACAAATAGCAGATTGCGGATTCCTGCCATTGCAAGATATTTTCTTTCAAAGTCACAATATTCGCCTTTGTCATTGGCGAAGTAGGCAGGCACTTGGTCTTTAAATTTGATGTTGCAGGAGACTTCGCTTCTCTTGGCGTCTTGCGGATGTTTGTATTTCCTGCGGTAACGATCTTCGTTGAATGCGTCTATTAATTCTGTAAGAAGATTTACAGCTAAATCACATTGCATGTTTAAGGCCTTAAATTTAGCTTGAACAAGAAGTGGAGATTTTACTTTATACATGTTGGTAATGATGTTTTCGCAGAGCTCCTCGACATCTTTAAAAATGTTAGGAACTTTTTTTGGAGCGGCGGGCGGCGTTTCCAGTGGTTTAGGAGCAGGAGGAGGCGTTTTTATATTGTCGTTTATAATGATTTCAGTTTTTTTATTTTCCGTAGGCGTTGCACTTGGCGCGTTTCCGGGCGCGGAATTATTGTTTACGGGATCTGCATCTTCAGGTACATCGACTACTTCAATTTCTTCTTCTTCATCCTCAATATTATGAATGTCTATCTTTAGATTCTTCTTTGGGAGAAGGAGGTTATCTAATGCGATATGAGAGATATTTTCTGGTGACTTTGGGGTGATTTTTATATGAGATAAATTGGGTTTAGGGGAGGGTTTGCAACAACATCTGACGATGATCATTTCAAAAATAGAGATAATTTGACCAACACCAGGTAAACACTCTAACGCTACAATAATAACATGTACAGTGCAATTGCAACAGTTGCCCTGCGACGCCATCTTGCCATGTTCGACGCAATTTCCCCAGAGCAGGGCGTTTTTTAGAGTATAGTGTTCTGGACTAAGAGCAAAATCTGACATTTAAAATCTCCTGATATAAAAAACAAAAGAATATACGATAAATAAATAAAAGTAAATAGATAAGATATAATTATATATTAAAAAATTGCGTAATTTAAGGATAAGCAAAATAGAATCTTTCCTTTCGCGCAGCGTTTGGAGTGCGTGCGACTTGTCGCCGCTTTGGAAGACCTCGACTTGTCGAGGTCGAAGCGTGAATCTAAAACATCTAGAAGCTAGCGTAACGTTAAGCTGGAAAGCGTTTTGCTATCGACAATATGACCTATTCAACGTTCAAAATGCCAACTTTTAGGTATTTTAGATTTACGCTTCGACCTCGACAAGTCGAGATCTTCCAAAGCGGCGACAAGTCGCACGCACTCCACACGCTGCGCGAAAGAACGTTGTCTTAATTTTTAGATTCTTCATCGCCGCCATCAAGCCGATTTTCGAAAATCTGGCGCCACCGCTCCACTTCTGAAAGCGGCTTTTCAGTAGGCCGATGCTTTAATGGCTTTCCCTTTTTCCTGATGGGTTCCCCTGAAGATTCATGAGGAACTTGCGCCTCAATTTCTTTTTGAAAGAGTTCAAGATAGAAATCAAAACAGGCTTCAGGATGATCTGTTGGAAGAGGCTTTATTTTTTTTGGCGTTGGTTTGACGGTTTTTTTTAATTCGGGAATTCGTTTTAACTGCTGCAGTTTATTATGATGACGCTTATTCAGCCAGTCGACAAAGTGTTCAATGGATTCTGTTTTGGCGGCGCAACGCCGTGCAAACCATGCTAATTTTTTATCAGAAGTGACGACTGTTTTTTTGTTTGGATGCAGCTCTGACTTGATCATGTGTAAAATTAATTCATCAGCGGTTTCTCCGTGAGCGGAAAAAACAATTTCGAGCCGCTGAAAATGGGAGCGTGAGCTCCCTTCATGCTGGTGCTGGGCATCGAAGACCAGAGTGACATTCAATTCTAGGAGTTGGACCATTTTGCTTAGTTCTTCAATCAATCCCTGACGATCCTTTGCGAAATCATCACTGACGCCATAATGACGGAATAGCAGGTTGTAACCGTCGATATAGTAGTGCATTATTCTGCGACCGCCAGGCCTTCGAGGATGATGCGAAGTTTTTCAAAAGCTTTGCAGCGATGAGAAATGCGATTTTTGACAGCTTCCGTGATCTCGGCAAATGTTTTATCGTAATCATTTTTAACAAAAAGAGAGTCATAACCAAATCCGTTCCGGCCGCGTTCTTCAGTTAAAATATGTCCTTCACAGATGCCGCTCACACATTTTTCCGAGCCGCTTGGATCGCACAGGACTAGGCAGCATTCAAAGTAGGCGCAACGCTGCAGACCTGTTAAATGTTGCATCTCGCGCAGCAGCTTTTTGCGATTGTCGGCGTCCGTCGCTTCGGGGCCGGCATAGCGTTTTGAATGGACGCCGGGAGAGCCCTGCAACGGCGGCACAACCAAACCTGAATCATCAGCCAAGACCCATTTTTTTAAATGAACCGCGGCATGGCGCGCCTTGAGTTGGGCGTTTTCTTGAAATGTAGCTCCTGTTTCCTCCAGAGGCTCATATTTAGGAAAATTAAGCAGTGAAAAAACGTCCACGCCCTTAATGGCTTTGAGCATCTCGCGGAACTCTCGGATTTTATGCACGTTGTTGCTTGCAATGACGATTTCCATTCGCGCCTTTCTTTGGCCTTGTTCACCTTTTCGGTCACTAGAATCCCCTCTCTGTGCGCTCTGTGATCTCTGTGGTTGATAAAAACGTTTCGAGCTTTTTATCAACCACAGAGATCACAGAGCACACAGAGAGGTGACAGAGTTCTTTCTTAGTAAAGGGAACAATGCCTTTTATTTAATGCAGCTTTTAAGGTTTGTCACCGTAAATTTATCGCCGCGGAACTCCACGGAGCCGCCTTTTTTACAACCTAACAATGCCTGAGCCAGCTTTGATTGAAAAGAGAGAATGTTGCGATCGGCGTCGGCGTCCCAAGGGCCTAAGATTGTATAAGTGCTTTTGTTCCCTTTGGAATCTGTCACATCGACTACGCTTCCAACGCCGACCTCATCGAGATAGACATCTTCCTTAGTGATGACGCGTGCGTTTTTAATCTGATTGGATAAAGTCTTTAGCTGCTGCTGCAAGCGAGAACGTTTTTCTAAAGCGAACTTGTACTCTGAATTTTCGCGTAAATCGCCATGAGCGCGGGCGGCTTCAATTTCACGCGCATTTTCCACCATTTCAATTGTTCCGATATGCCGCACCTGTTCCTGGATACGCTGATAGGCCTCTTCAGTAGTCCATATAATAGACTCGTTGGCTTTTTGCTGTTCGCTTTGCTTATCCTTGGCTAAGGATGGGTGCACGACGGCCGCCAACGAGTGTAGAATTTTCATATCGTGATCGGTGAAAATTTGACATTTCGAAGCCAGCAACAGAAATTCCTTGACGGATGATAAATCAGCATTGGCGAAAATGGCGCGAACAACAGCATACCGTTTGCCGGAAAGCAAAACATACATTTTTTTGACTAGATCGCGATGCTCCGGCTTATTTTCTAAACGATTCATCAACACCAAAAAGGCTTCAAAAAGCATGCAGGCGCCTTTTTTATCACTAAAAGGCAGCGAGTCTCCGTCCTTATTAACGATCTTTTGGAAATACCATATGAAATAATCAGAATGCGTTTCAGGCTGATGCAACAATTTTTGCAACTCGCCTTTCAGCAACTTGTCATCCTTATCCTGCTGATGTAATTCTTTTAAGATATAGTCGCGTAAAGCGCTATGCTTAATCGAATACATTAAATTCAAAAAGAGGGGGATCCAGTCGTTGCGATTCTCTTTAACTAGAGTGAGGGCGAGTTTTTTTAAAGCGACGATGTCAATTTCCTGAATGGCCGCTTCTATGTTTTCCAAGCGTTGGATCAGATCTTTCGTTGCACGTCCCTCCACGTGATGGCCGAACTGGCTTTCCAAGCAGATGCAGGTTTGCAGCTCTTCTTGAGGAGTCAATTCTGGGTTTTCCAGTTCTTTGAGCAGTTTGTCTCGCAAAGAGTTTTTGACGTCTTGATTTTTGCGTGATTTGGGAAGATCTCGTAAGAAACTGTAGGCGGCTTGGATGATGTCATGAACCTTTGTTTTGTGCTGAATAGCTCTAACAAGGCGTTCTTCTTGGGATTGTTCCGCCAATCTTAGGCGAAAAGGGTTGCCCAAAGCGGAAGGAGACTCAATCATAGGATCTTTTTTTAATTTAGCGCGCGCGCCTTGCCACCATTTCGCCCAATCTTTTTCAGGAATGACTAAATCGCATAATTCATCTTTGATTTCCGCCGCCGTTTTTGGTCCTAGATCAGACAGAAGCAGTTTAATGATCCATAAAGGATCTTTCCGAGCTTCTTGTTCTAAAAGATCGGCGTCGGCGAAACGGCGAGCTAAAAAGTTGCGATCATCAAGCGGAGCCAACGCCCTGAAAGCGTTGTCGAAGGTAAGATCCTTACGGCCTGTAACGTTTTCAAATTCGATCGACACTTGTTGCCGTATTGGAGAAAGATCGATGATTTCTCCTGCGCCCCACCCGCCTGCATGAAATACAAATTTCCCCTTCTGCATATGCTTTAAGAGGTCGTAATTGGAAATGGCTCCCTGGAAGTTTTCACGAGTGCGCATGCCGACCAGGCGCAGCCATTCATTGAATTGCGGGTCGGTTCCATGTTTTTCTTGGAGCGCTTGAAAGGCTAAATCGCCTAAGGCGGGAGAGTTGGTGATCTGGAGATCTATGAGCAGTTTGAGTATATTATATGAAGAAGATTTGTCTAGGATCGTTTGCCAGAGCGGCAGTGCGGTTTCGATGATTTTTCCGAAAGGTTTAGCGAAGTCGGAAGTTTTTATTGTTTTTAATAAATAAAGAAATTCCTCCACGTCCACTTCATCACTTGTACAATACTCTTCCCAGAGCTGCAAGAACTTCGAGAAGTCGCGATTGTTAATCTGCTTTTGAAATTCTTCCAAATATGTCATCTGCTGTCCTTTTTTTGTAAAAACCTCATTATTGTATGGTAGTATGCGCCATTAGACCTTTTATTTTCAATTGAAATTTTAATAATAGATTAGTATTATAATACGAGGGCGTGGAAGAGATGAAAAAAGATCGCGACGCTAATATTTTTCAATCCGCCGCCAGGCGCGCGCAGGCCGCTGGCAAGAAAAAAAAAGAGGGGCCTTTCCCTGCGCTCCCGACTCAGCCCTCAAAAAAAGAAACGCCTAAAATAATGCCAGCTCCAGCCTCAGAGTCAAAGGAGAAACCGAAACCGAAAACCATTCCTCAGGAACCCTCGTCCGAGTTACAGCTTAAACAGATGTTTGAGAAGATGCGCGATCTTCAGCAAGACCTTGAGGCGAAATTGGAAGAGGCCTACGCCATCGGCGGCATCGGTCGAAACACAATAAAGGGTTATATAGACTCCCTTTTAGGGCCGGAAATCGAACGATTAAAAAAAGATAAAGAAAAATTAGAAGCGCAAATATATGCAGTTTTAGGGGAAGATGCAAAAATCAAACAGGCGTCCCAATCCCAAACGAAACATGATAAAACTAGAAAAGCCAAATCCATGGGAGTCCGTCGAAAGTGGCTTCCGATGAAATAAGGAACTATTGCACAGTTCCTAATGGAGCGATATGATGATCGAACGCATTGATGTATTTATGCCTCCTCGGAGTCAATATCAGGTGCTGCACCACTTTACGCAAAGTTTGGCTGCGGCTTTAACGCGTACGGGTGTAAGCTGTCGCGTATTGGAAGCGCAACGTGATCAGCCTCAACTCTTTATTGATGAACTTCTTCGGAATAAGCCTGAATGCACGTTATCATTCAATGGTTTGCTGCCGGATGAGGAAGGGCGTTTTTTTTGTAATTTGATTCGCATACCCCATGTGGCCTGCCTTGTTGACGCTCCGCAGCATTATTTGGCGCTTATTCGAAGCCCTTATTCCGTCATCACCTGCGTCGATCGTTTTTATTGCGATTTTTTTCAAGGGCTGAATTTTCAAAACTCCTTATTTATGCCTCATGGAGTTGATAAAGAACTCATTATTCCGCCGACTCCATTGGATGAGAGGCCCTTCGAAGCGCTGATGTTGGCGTCTTTTATTGATTATGAGCAAGTGCGAAAAACATGGAAAAAGACCTTTGAAACCGCGTTATGTAAGGCTTTGGAAGAGGCGGCTGAAATCATATTGTCGGAACGCGACATCCCATGCGTGCAGGCGTTGGCCCTGGCGTTGGATAGGCAAACGCGTTCCCCAATGGGATTGGATCCAGCTAAGATAGATTTTGTAATGGCGTTGGATCAGTTGGAAGATTACGTTAACGGAAGGGATCGCGTGGATCTTCTCAAGGGAATTAAAGACGCTCAAGTGCACGTATTCGGCGCCGGCGCCGAGGGCTGGAAAAAACATTTGGGACAATCCCGCAACATATTAACGCATGACGCCGTATCATACGATCAAGCCCTCAAATTGATGCGGCAAAGCAAGGTCGTTTTGAACAGTTGCCCCACCATAAAAAATGGAGCGCATGAGCGCATTTTCGCCGGCATTGCATCCGGAGCCGCAGTCGTCACGAATGACAACCTCTACATGCATGACAATTTCAAGCACGGCGACAGCATTCTTTTTTATCATCATGGCCGTTGGGAAGAGATCAACAGAGAAATAAACGCTTATTTGCATGATGAAGAGAAGCGGCTTGTTTTAGTGAAAAATGGACAGAAAATCGTGCATGAAGGGCATACTTGGGATCATCGCGCAGCGACCCTTATCAGCGAGCTGTCTCCCATCCTGAAGCGCATTGGAGCGATGCATGCAACCTGACGTTTTAATCGCCATGGCGCCTACGCCTATTTTTTCAGATGGTTTTCAGTCTCGCCAACCGCCGCTTGGATCTTCAAATTTAGGGGGACGAGAGCGGCGCGTTCAGTCAGCGGCTTGTTGCGTATGGAGATGGTTGGCCGCGGCGCTTCTCGTCGCCGGCGCGGCGGCGTCGATCACGGTTGCCTTAACTACATCAATGGCCGCCGTAGCCGTCGTTGCAACCATCATTGCGGCGGCCGCTTTGTTAAGCGCTCCGCTGGTTGTTGTTTCAGCGACGGCGCGGCGGCTTATCCTTGATTATTTTGTCGCCTCTGTCGTGGAGGTGGGCGCTTTTTTGGCGGCGGCGGTTACATTTCCTATTTTGGGGACATGGTTTGATCCTCACCCGCAACAGACCAATAAACGCCCAATTCTGATGGTTCATGGCTATTGCCACGACAGCGCGGCTTGGCATTATTTGCGCAGGCGGCTCAACAAGGCGGGTGAATTCGGCCCGATCTACACTGTGAATCTTGGTTCTCCATTAAGATCGATTGAGCATTATTCTACAGTTGTTCGAACCAAAATAGGGCAAATAGCGCAAGATACCGGCTGTAAGGAAATTACATTGATCGGTCATTCCATGGGAGGCCTTGTCAGTTCATTTTGCGCCGCGGGCGAGCCGTTGGAGGGGAATGTCAAAATTAGGCAAGTCATCACGCTGGGTTCTCCGTTGCACGGCACAAAGATGGCTATGTTGGGTTTTGGAGAATGTGCGCGGCAGATGCGTCATCATTCGCCCTTTGTCATGCAGTTGGAAGACAAGATCAAAGCGGCGAAGGATGTTCGTTTTTGTCATATGGGCAGCAACACGGACATTGTTGTGCGTCCGCTGATATCCGCAACGCGCGGCGTCAATGAACAGGTGGAAGCGGACAACGTAAAATATCGCACCTTTAGGCGTCTAGGTCATTTGAGTTATCTCTGGTCGCCGCGCATTGCAAGGGCGATCATCGAAGAATTGCGGGCGTTGCATTGAATCCGGTAAAAAAATAATTTCAGGATAGGCAGGATAGTGGAATAAATTTCGTTCCTAGGTAAGACAAAAAGTTCGATGTCTTAATCATTTTTGCATCATTTTTTTTCTCATTATGTAGCCCACACTAAGGTGTAGCGAGCCTAGCGAGCGAAACCGCAGGTGTGGGAACCAATGAATGCACGATCTAACTGGGGACCAGTTCATCATTTTTATCTTTTTTTCCTCTTTTTAAAATCGAACGTTTAAATATTTTTCTGTAAAAAAAGCAAAAAAGACAAAAAAGAAGAACCAGTCCCTGGTTAGGTCTTATTTTCATCGGTTCCCACACCTGCGGTTCCGCTCGCTTGGGCTCTCTACACCTTAGTGTGGGCTACAGAATGAGGGAAAAAATGAGCAAAAATGATTAAGACATCGAACTTTACAGTGTACTAGGAACGAAATTTATTCCACATCCTGCCTATCCTGACATTATTTTTTTTACACAACTACATCCGTTCCACGGTTTTGAGGCCGAGTATTTCGAGTCCCTGCCGCATTGTACAAGCGACGGCTTCGCAAAGAAGCAAGCGCGCGTTTTGCTGTGGAGATCCTTCTACGCGGCAATCGCGGAAAAAAGCGTTGAATTTTTCGGCTAATCCATACAGATAATCTGTGAGCCGGTTGGGCAGCAATTCGCGTGAAACTTGATCTAATGTTTCGCTAAATTGCATAAGATGCAGCCCTAAGGCGATTTCTGAAGGGTGTTCGAGTTGGATGCGATCCTTTTTGCGCAATGCGTCCATATCGATTTGCACCTTGCGTTTGATGCCCGCTACCCGCACATAGGCATACATAAGGAACGCCGCCGTATTGCCTTCAAATTTCAACATTCGTTCGTAACTGAAGGTGTAATCGCTGGCGCGGTGGCAGGCTAAATCGGAATATTTAATGGCTCCAATTCCCAAAGCGTGAGCCAGCGCATCTCGCTCCTTCGCATCCAGATTAGGAGTTTTTTCCAGTAAAATTTTTTTAGCCTCTTCAACGCCAGCGTGAAGCAGATCTTTAAGTCGTTCCGTTTCGCCGGAGCGCGTGCGGAATTTTTTTCCATCCATCCCTAAAACGAGGCCGAATGGGACATGGTCGACTTTGACTTTATGCGGATCAAGATATCCCGCTTTTTCAGCGGCTTTAAAAATCATCTGAAAATGCGTGCTTTGACCCGCATCCGTCACATAGATGATGCGGTCCGCTTTTTCCACTTCGATGCGATGTCTGATCGCCGCCATGTCGGTGGCGTCATAGGTGAAGCCGCCATCCGACTTTTGAATCATTAACGGCAGCGTTTCTCCTTCCCGGTTTTGAAAGCCTTCCAAAAAAATGCATTTAGCTCCGTCGGAAATTTGGATCAACCCTTTAGCTTCTAGGTCTAGAACAAGATCCGCCAGGACAGGATTATAAAAAGATTCTCCCCGTTCCGTCAGCTTAACATCCAATAGATTATAAATTTCTTGATAGGCTTCTCGTGAAATTCTGCAAATGATTTTCCATGCTTCTAAGGCCGCTGGGTCGCCTCCCTGCAAGGCTACAACTTGAAGTTGGGAGCGCTTCTTAAAAAGCGGATCATCGTCAAAGCGCTGTTTGGCGTTTTTATAACATTCCATCAGGTGTTTAAGGTCCGTCTCGCGCTTTCCTGTAAGGATCTCGGGACAAGCGTCTTGCATGTAAACGATCAGCATTCCAAACGCGGTGCCCCAATCGCCGACATGATTAAGCCGCAACACATGGTGTCCTAAGAATTCAAAAAGCCGAGCCAGGCAATCGCCGATGATTGTGGAGCGTAAATGGCCGACATGCATCTCTTTAGCTGTGTTAGGTGAAGAAAAATCGACGATTATGCGCTGTTTTTTTGAAGGAAAAGGGATTCCCAAATGCGGTTTATCCAAAATATCCTGAACGGCTTCAGTGATGTAACCTGGGTCGAGCGTGATGTTGATGAAACCAGGTCCTGCAATATCTAGGCGTGAAATCATTGGTTGTCCATTCTCGGCGGTCAGCTGAACATGACGAACAATATTTTCCGCAACCTGGCGCGGGTTTTGTTGACACAACTTCGATAATTTCATCGCCGAATTGCATTGGTAATGTCCGAATTTCTCTTGAGAACTTTGAACGATCTCGATGGGAGGCGTCTCCAGCAGCTGTGGGAAAGCCTTTCGCACTGCGTGGTCGAACTTTTCAATTAATAGATTCATCGCGCTTTGCATCTGCACCTTGAGCGTTTTTGATTATGTAAGAAAAACAACATACGTAATAAAGTTATTGTCAGGATAGGCAGGATGGAAAGGGAGTTGAAAAATTCACAAAAAAATCCTTCTCTGCGTCTTCGCGTCTCTGCGCCTTTGCGTTGAATTGCTTGTGGAGGCATTTTACGCAGAGACGCGATGACGCAGAGAAGGATTTTTTGTGAATTTTTCAGCTCCCTCTAGAGATTGCTGGGTTTATTCTATATTCTCATCCTGCCTATCCTGACAATAACTGTATTAAGTTTTTTTTCTTCGGCATCGACCAATTATTCCAAAAATGGCATTTCTCATCTATTAAATATTAATGGGACCTTCCTTTTACCAATAAGATGCTTTAGATTGTATTCGGCGATTTCATCGGCGACCTGGCTCGCAGGTTTACGCTGCCGTTCAGCCTTGTCAAACAGATGCAGCAACCTCTCATAGATATGTTCAACACGATCTCTGGCCAACTTTGGATCGTAACCATTAGGCTCCAATTCAGTTGCAACATTAATGATGCCCCCGGAATTAATGAGGTAGTCAGGCGCATACAGAATTTTTTTTTCCATTAACTTTAATCCGTGTTCAGGCAAGGCCAGTTGGTTGTTCGCTGCGCCTGCGACTGCCTTGCAGCGCAGTTTTGACGTCGTCGCGTCATTGATGCTTGCTCCCATCGCGCATGGACAAAGAATGTCGCAATCCACTTGATAAATATCGCTCGGAGATCTTGTTTCAGCTCCATAGCGCAGCGCCGTTGCATGCAGCAATTGTTCATCTATGTCGCTGAGGATTAAGTCCGCTCCTTCCCAAAAAAGGATTCCGGCTAATTTTCCTCCGACATGACCCAGCCCTTGAATAGCGATTCGTTTATGTTTAAGGGAACGGTCGCCCCATAGTTTTTGGGCGACGGCTTGCAAACCGTGAAACACTCCTCTGGCTGTGTAGTGGCTTGGATCGCCGCTGCTTTTTTCTGTAGGCAACGCCACTACATAGGGAGTTTTTTTCCGCATGATGAGCATGTCTTCCGGGGAGGTGCCCATATCTTCCGCTGCAATATAGTCGCCATCAAGAGAGTTGACCGCCTCGGCAAAGGCGAGCAGCAACGCTGGCGTTTTGTCTGTAATTGGATTGCCGATGATGACGCTTTTTCCTCCTCCCAGTCCATCTTCCGCCAGGGCGGATTTGTATGTCATGCCTTTGGCCAGACGGAGCGCATCTTCCAGCGCGTCCTGTTTTCTGCTATAGGGGTACATGCGCGTTCCCCCTAAAGCAGGACCGAGGGTTGTATCGTGAATGGCGATAAAGCAATGCAATTTTGAAGTTTCATCCGACGCTTCGATTATTTTCTTATAACCTTGGACTTTGACTTCTTTAATTTTCAGCATAACATTCCCCTTGCTCAATAATTGCATAACAAGGTAATCTACATACCATGTTATATTTAATTCGACCATCGCATTTTTTACTTGGAAGAGGTCAAAATGATAAATGAGATTATTACTAAAGAACTTAGGGAAGAATTAACGGATTTTCTTCGTAAAAATCCTTCGACGGAACTGATTAGCGCTTATTTGCATTATATTGAAAAAAAATTTAATCTTCACCCGGTATTATTTCCAAAAGAAAAAATGATTTACCAAAGCGCTGAAGATGCGGTTCGAATTCTAGGTTTAGCGTCTAAGCTTTGGCATGAAACAGACATTAAAATCGGTTTCCATACAGCGAGCGTGAACGAGCAAACACTGAAAATTTATATTTGTCCCTTCACTGGCAAGGTGTTTGGAGACAATACGCACCCAAATCCTCAGGATGCGATATATGATTGGGTTTCGCGCTGTCCGGAAAACACTGAACGCATTGGCGGACTGCGCGTGAAGCGGTTTTTTGTTTCCGAAGACGCTGAAGTGATCCGCAATTATATCCCGCAAGCAAAACCTAAACCGCCTCTTACGAAAGTCGTATTTTCTTCAGTCATAAGCGGGAAACTATTCAATAGCAAGGAAGCGGTCATTCAGGACTTCAAACAGAATTACTTAAAACCTCTCACACTGGTTGAAGTGCAAAGTCAAAACTCTTATTCCATTGAAGAACATTTTTTAGCGTTTCTCCAGAAGCAGCTTGCGGAAGATAAAGTTTCCAGTTTCGTGGAATCCCTTGCCGATTGTGAAGAATTTTCGCCCTACATTGAACAATGGCTGGAGTAAAACTCACAGAAAATAGATATTAATTTAAATTTTCTGTACCCCCGAATGGGGGTGAGGGCATGTAGCCCAGGGCAAGCGAAAGCGCAGCCCTGGGTTGATTGGATTAAATGATGCACCCCGGACGGGGTGCGGGCCGGTGCGTGACTATATTCAATGCGCTCAAATTGAAACATAGAATGGATTAGATGTCGCTGGCAATAGGCAAGACCCGCACCCCATCCGGGGTGCATCATTTAATCTGATCAACCCAGGGCTGCGCTTTCGCTTGGCCTGGGCTACATGCCCTCACCCCCATCCGGGGGTGTTGCAAAAAATTTAGTTTAACGCCGATATCTCGGCATAAACGTTAGAAGACATTTTTTTATCTAAAACGCGCGCTAAATTATGGGGAAATATATAGCGCACTCCGAAGCGGAAACGCTGGCTTTGGGAAATTGCTTTGGACGAAGCCTTTCAGGCGGAAGCGTTGTCTGTTTTTTTGGCGACCTAGCCGCAGGCAAAACAACTTTTATTAAGGGCCTTGCAACGGCTTTTGATATCGACTCCAACCAAGTTGCAAGCCCTACATTTGCGCACCTTAATATTTATCAGGGTTCAAAGACCGTTTATCATTTCGACCTCTATCGCTTGCGTGACGCCGACGAATTTTTAAGCATGGGGTTTGATGAATATTTTTTTGCAGACGGCGTTTGTTGCGTTGAATGGTCGGAGCGCATCGCGCAACTATTGCCTCCCGATTGCATTCGGGTAAATCTTTCACACGGCCCTAATAACAGCAGGCATATTGCAATAGATCATGACTTTATATGTTTTTAAAAATGCGAAATTCATCAAAACCGCTGTATATCCTAAGGATTACCCTGTCCTGCGTGATTTGTCCGGCGACATTTTGCCGGAAATCGCCGTCGTAGGGCGCTCAAATGTCGGCAAATCAAGCCTGTTGAATCATCTTTTTCAAAGCAAAGGACTCGTCAAAACTTCCAGTACTCCAGGCAAAACACAAGCAGTGAATTTTTTTACCTTAGACGATCGGCTGGCTTTTGTCGATTTGCCCGGCTACGGTTATGCAAACGTCCCGTTGCAGGTGCGAAAGCAGTGGGGGCCGCTCATACAAAGCTATTTGGAAAAACGTGAATCGTTAAAAGTGATATTGTTTTTATTTGATATTCGTCGCCTTCCTAATGAGGATGACCGTCTCCTCTTGGAGTGGATCGCCCATAACCAAAAAGCGATGATCTTCGTTTTTACAAAAGTGGATAAAGTCAAACAGAATGAAAAGAAAGCCAATACGTTAAAAATCCTTGAAGAATTGGATGTGCGGAATTTACACTACATACATTATTCTACAACTAAAAATATTGGGCGCAAAGAGCTGATCCAAATGCTCCTAGACGCTATCAAAGACGAGGCATAGTATGGCGGATATTAAAAAAGAACTGTTTGTATGCCTTGACTGCGAAACAACAGGCTTGGACCCCAAGCAAGATCGAATCATTGAAGTCGCCGCCGTTCTCTTTACAGTGAATGAAACGCTTGGCGGGTTTGAGGCTCTGGTCGATCCGGAATGCGTGATCCCCGAATCCTCCACCGCCATCCATCACATCACCCAAGAAATGGTCGCTAATAAGCCAACAATTAAACAAGTGTTGCCTGAACTGCTCGCGCTCATTGGCAAACATATCATTATTGGACATGGAATAGGATTTGATATTCAATTGGTGGTCAACGCGGCGGAACGCGCAGGCTTGGAATGCACAATTCAACAAAACCGTTCTTTGGATACATTGCGTATGGCTCGCCTTTATGGAGGCAGCCCTGTGAATTCTTTAGAACAATTGCGCAAGCATTTCAATATTGAAGCGGAGGGCGCTCACCGCGCCATGAGCGATGTCATTGTAAATGTGGAAGTGTTCAAACAGTTGATTAAAGACTATAAAACCACAGAGCAGGTGTTCGAGGCGCTTTCAAAGCCGATTTTATTTAAACATATGCCGCTAGGCAAACATAAAGGACGCTTTTTAAAAGAAATTCCTTTGCAGTACTTATTGTGGGCGGCTCGCCAGGAATTTGACCAAGATCTGCTTTTTTCCCTGCGCTCCGAAATCAAACGCCGCAAGCAGGGCAACCTTTTTTCCCAAGTCTCGAACCCGTTCGCCGCCCTCTAACTAATTGGAGAACATTATGGACAACAAAACAAACGCTCGTCCTGAAAAAGCCTCTTTTGAAGTGAAAGTAGGTCTAGCTGAAATGCTGAAAGGCGGCGTCATTATGGACGTCGTTTCCCCCGAACAGGCTCGCATCGCCGAGGAGGCGGGGGCTGTCGCTGTAATGGCGCTGGAACGCATTCCATCCGACATCAGGACCGAAGGCGGAGTCGCGCGCATGTCGGCCCCGGAACTCATTCAACGCATTCAAGAATCGGTGTCCATTCCAGTGATGGCTAAGTGTCGCATTGGACACTTCGCCGAAGCTCAAATTCTAGAAGCTCTGTTTATCGATTTTATCGACGAAAGCGAAGTTCTAACTCCTGCGGATGATGAAAATCACATCGATAAGCACGCATTTCGCATCCCCTTTGTTTGCGGTTGCCGCGACCTCGGGGAGGCCTTAAGGCGCATTGCCGAGGGCGCCGCCATGATTCGCACAAAAGGGGAAGCCGGCACAGGCGATGTTTCAGAGGCTGTTCGCCATATGCGTTCCGTGATGCGCGATATTCGCCGTTTAAAGACTATGGACTTTTCTGAGTTGATGGCCGAAGCCAAGCGTTTAGCGGCGCCCTACAATTTGGTGGAGCAAGTCGCTAATACAGGCAGATTGCCTGTGCCGAACTTCGCCGCCGGGGGCATCGCCACTCCCGCCGACGCGGCTCTAATGATGCAATTAGGAGCGGAAAGCATATTTGTTGGATCAGGAATTTTCAAATCTGAAGACCCCGCTAGTCGCGCTAGGGCGATTGTAGAAGCCGTCACTTATTATAATGACCCTCCAATGCTCGCTAAGATCTCAATGGGTTTAAAACAGCCCATGAGAGGGATTGATGCGCAGAATCTTAAAAAAGAAGAGCTTCTGAGCCCCCGAGGTTGGTGATTATGGCCGCGGGCAGTATAACCATTGGCGTACTGGCTCTACAGGGGGCCTTTGCAAAGCATATTCATATGCTGCGCGTCCTCAATGTTTCGGCGAAGGAGGTTCGATATCCGCGGGATTTGGAAGGATGCGACGCGCTGATCATCCCCGGAGGCGAATCCACCACGATCATGCGTCAAATCCAATATATTGGTCTGCGAGACCCGCTAATTGTTTTTGCAAAAACAAAACCGGTTTTTGGAACTTGCGCCGGTTTGATTTTGATTTCCAGTGAGATCATTCACGGCATGATGACGCCTTTTGGGCTTATCGAAATCTCTGTGGAAAGGAACGCCTTTGGCCGACAAGTTGAATCTTTTCAGGCGGATGTTGAACTCCGCTTAGCTAAAGATTGCGCTCAGAATTTTCCGGCCGTCTTTATCCGTGCGCCGCGCATACGGCAAGCGCATTCCAACGTGCAAGTTCTTGCTCGCTACAAAGACGAGCCTATTTTAGTGCGTCAAGGAAATCATCTAGGAGCGACTTTCCACCCTGAACTCACCGACGACCCCAGCATTCACCTTTACTTTCTCGACCTCGTGCGCAAACATTAAAATTCAACGTAAAGGCGCGCAGCGTATGGAGTGCGTGCGACTTGTCGCCGCTTTGGAAGACCTCGACTCGTCGAGGTCGAAGCGTGAATCTAAAACATCTAGAAGCTAGCTTAACGTTAACCTGGAAAGCGTTTTGCTATCGACAATATGACCTGTTCAACGTTCAAAATGCCAGCTCTTAGATATTTTAGATTTACGCTTCGACCTCGACGAGTCGAGGTCTACCAAAGCGGCGACAAGTCGCACGCACTCCATACGCTGCGCGCTTTTTTATTATCCTTTCGTGCAGCATTTATATTATAATGTTTTTTTTGCCTACAAAGCAGGGCGGGACGCCCTGGCTACCTTCTTTAGCCCCTCACTTTTACTTGACAATAGGCGCAAAAGTTTGTACAACAGAAGCATCTTGCTCCTACGATGAGGTGACTTATGGCCAAGAAGCTTTCCATCGCCGACTTGCAGTTGAAAGGCCAAAAAGTCTTAATGCGCGTCGATTTCAATGTTCCGCTGGACAAGGATGGACGGATTCTTGACGATGCGCGCATCGCAGCCGCTCTGCCGTCAATCAAATATGTGTTGGATCAAGGCGGAGCCCTCATCCTCATGAGCCATTTAGGCCGCCCCAAAGGTCCAACCCCGCAATTATCCTTAGCTCCCTGCGCCAAACGCCTTTCGGAAATGTTGGGGAAACCCGTATTGATGGCGCCGGATTGCATCGGCAATGAAACAGAACGCCTAGCCAAAAATTTAACGCCGGGACAGACGCTGCTGCTGGAGAATCTCCGTTTTCATCGCGGAGAAGAAGAACCCGACGCTAATCCCTCCTTTGCGAGACGGCTTGCTGGTTTGGGAGATCTCTATATCAACGATGCATTCGGGACAGCGCATCGCGCTCACGCATCCACCGTCGAGATCGCCCGCTATTTTCCAGGAAAGGCCGCCGCTGGATTCCTAATGGAAAAAGAGATTCAGTTTCTAGGACAGGCGTTGCTCCATCCGACTCGACCCTTTTACGCCATCATTGGAGGGGCGAAAATATCTACAAAAATCGGAACCCTCAAAGCCTTATTGCATAAAGTGGATGGAGTGTTTATTGGAGGCGGCATGGCTTACACCTTTTTTAAGGCGCAAGGCATTCCGATCGGGGACTCAATTCATGAAGACGCGTTCATTGATGAGGCGCGCGAAATTCTGGCGGAAAGTCAAAAATTAGGCGTAAAATTCCTGCTGCCCCAAGATAATGTTGTTGTGGAGCATTTCAGCAATGACGCGCCATCGCGTGTTGTCAACTCGCAGCAAGGCGTTCTTTCAGGTTTCCAAGGCGTCGATATTGGTCCAAAAACTGTCCACCAATATGTTGCAGCCCTTCAAAAAGCCGCCACCGTTTTTTGGAATGGCCCTATGGGTGTTTTTGAGTTCAGCAATTTTGCAGCGGGCACTAACGCAATCGCACATGCGCTTGCAAGTTTATCCGCAGTGACGATTGTCGGAGGCGGTGAATCCGTGGCCGCGGTGGAAGCGGCGCATGTGGCGGATAAGATGACGCATATTTCAACCGGCGGGGGCGCGGCTTTGGAGTATATTGAATTCGGCAAATTGCCTGGAATAGAAGCGCTGTCGGACGCACTTGTAGCGTAGGCTTTAGCCTGCGCTTGTTTGCACAGGTTTTAACCTGCGCTTGTTTTTGCGGGTTTTAACCCGCAAAAACAAACGCAGGTTAAAACCTGCGTAAACAAGCGCAGACTGCAGTCTACGCTACAAATAAACAAAGAGAAAATATTAATTGCTAATATATAAAGAAATCTGTACGATGGATGATTAAACTGAATTAATCTGCTTGATATTGTTTATTTTATCGAGACCTGTCGGAAAAAATGGTTTGCAGAAATTAAGCAAAAGGAATATAAGTATATACCAAAGTGTTCGAATAAATTGCTTTGAGGCGTATGTCACAATTTCATTCAGGACCACAGTTCAGCAGATGGCGGACTTTTTTTTGGCCGATTAAGCGCCAAGAACTAAAAAAGCTTGTCCCCATGTTGCTCATTTTCTTCTTTATTTCTTTCGATTACCACGTTTTGCGAAATTTGAAAGACACCCTGGTCGTCACTGCAAAGTATTCAGGGGCGGAAGTGATCCCCTTCATTAAAGTTTGGGTGATGTTCCCCGGCGCCCTTCTGTTCACGTATATCTTCACCCGTTTGTCGAACCGCTTTGCCCGAGAAACCGTTTTCTACGCCATGATTTCAATATTTCTACTCTTTTTCTTTGTCTTTACTTTTTTCGTCTATCCGATTCGCGAATCCTTGCATCCGCACGCCATGGCGGACTCCTTGGAGGCGATCCTCCCACTCGGATTTAAAGGAATGATCGCAATGTTCCGCAACTGGAGCTTCACAGCTTTTTATGTGATGGCGGAGCTTTGGAGCAACATCATCTTGTCGATGCTGTTTTGGGGGTTCGCCAATCAAGTGACGCGCATCAGCGAAGCGAAACGGTTCTACGGCTTATTTGGAATCGGGTTGAACGTCTCCGGCGTAGCCGCAGGTCAAGCTTCCGTCTTTTTATGCAGCAACGCCTATAACCCCAATTTGCCATTCGGCGCAGATGCATGGGAGCAATCATTGACACTGCTAGTCAGCTTGGTCTTGTTAAGCGGGGGGCTTGCGATGGTTTTATTTCGTTGGCTCAACAAAGAAGTGCTGACGGATATCAATTACTATAATCCTGCAGAAACAAAAACCCAGCGCGACAGCGTAGGCAAATTGTCGATGCGAGCGAGCTTCGCTTACTTACTGCGTTCGAAATATCTCCTTAGCATCGCCCTAATTGTCATTTCATACAACTTAGTCATCAACCTTGTTGAAGTGGTATGGAAACATCAAATAAAAGAGCTTTATCCCAATCCCAGCGATTATAATTTATATATGAATCAGATTACGATATGGACTGGCATCCTGGCTACTGTGACGGCGTTGCTTATTTCCGGAAACGCCGTGCGTAAGTTCGGCTGGACCTTCACTGCATTGTTGACTCCTACAATTTTATTTGTAACCAGCCTCGGCTTTTTTGGTTTCTTTTTCTTCAAACCCTATCTTGCCGATGTCACGATGTCCTTATTAGGCGCCGCGCCTTTGGCGATCGTTGTTTTCTTTGGTTCCATGCAGAACGTTTTAAGTCGCGCAGCCAAATATACAGTCTTTGATGCGACTAAAGAAATGGCCTTCGTTCCCCTGGGGGCCGAATGCAAACTTAAAGGGAAGGCCGTCATCGACGGCGTCTGCTCCCGTTTAGGCAAGTCCGGCGGCTCTGTCATTCACCAAAGTCTTTTGCTTACTTTCGCCACAATCACTGCAAGCGCGCCCTATGTCGCCGGTTTTCTGCTGGCGATCATTGTCATCTGGATAGGAGCGACTCGAGTGCTAGGCAAACAGTTCAGCGCGCTCACGGCTCCGGCTCAACCCGCTCCTCCCGCTGAAGCTGTTCCCATCTTCGACGGAGCGTTGCAGGAGCCACGCACCGCCTTGAATTGACGAATGTTGAGGAGTGATTCAACGCAAAGACGCAAAGGCGCAAAGAAATTGAAGAAAGTTAAGTAAAAAAATAATATCAAGAGATGTAAAATTTACTACATCCCTCCTAATATTAATTTTCATGCTTAATTTCTTTCAATTTCTTTGCGCCTTTGCATCTTTGCGTTGAATCACCCCTCAACATTCGTCA
>Ga0207104_1105_pt1 | contig 20497 bp, 15 predicted proteins | sample Alteio_BWMinHeat_79_FD_153538 | JGI IMG/M metagenome (GOLD analysis project Ga0207104, IMG submission 153538) | Enriched cells from forest soil in Barre Woods Harvard Forest LTER site, Petersham, Massachusetts, United States -... | ecosystem: Environmental > Terrestrial > Soil > Temperate forest >...
TGATCGCGGCCGCTGCTGCGGCCGATGAAGTGAATAATTTCAGCCTCAGCGAGATGACATACACGATACCCCTGCCGGTGCAGGCGCCGGCAGAGATCGACATCTTCAAAGTACATAAAGAAATCTTCGTCCAATCCCCCCAATTCCAATAGTAACGATCGTCGGACCATCAAACATGCCCCGTTCGCCCAATCGACATCTTGGGATTGCGTGCAATTGACCGCGTGCGTCGCCGCGGCGGCCGCTTGCATGCTAGGCGCGACTCGTTGGAACAGCGCTGAATGGAACAGGTGATCACGAATGGAGGGAAAGGGGAAACAGGTTTGGTTCAGGTGTCCGTCTCCTGTCCATTGTTTACAACTCACCGCCCCGACGTTAGGATGATCGTCCAAGTATGCGACCATGGTCGCAAGCGCCTGACCCCTGACAATCGTATCGCTGTTGAGCAATAGCACATGCCGGCCACGGCTCACAGCCAAGGCCTGATTGACGGCCTTCGCGAATCCCCGATTATCCGGATTCGCAATGATCCTCATGTCAGGATAGATATTCTTGATCGCGGGCACCGTCCCGTCCCGCGAATCATTGTCGACAACGATCACTTCATAGTCGATGGTCGTCGTGTGAGCCCGCACAGAACTCACACAATCCAACAGGATCTCTTTCGTGTTGTAACTCACAATCGCGATCGACAGATCGATCGTCGACAGAGTCGAATACTGTGCATCAGTCGGCGTCATACACACTCGTTGTTACGCATCGAACTCTGCCACGATGATCTGCCGGTAGCAGGGACCGGCATTGAGCCAGCGCCGCACATGGACCAACACAATGGCCAGGCGATGCACGACGTAACTGACCCGGTCCGTCCGCATCCACAGGCGAAGCAGCATCCGATGCACCCACACATTCAGATTCGGTTCGCAGTGGAGTCGAACGGGTCTCCCGCAATCCTTGGCAATATCCTCTATCTCGGCCAAGACGGTCTCCAGTCTGGGAAGACCGTTGGCAATATGCTCATCAAGAAATGGAAAGAGTTCGCCTTTCTGCGCCCGATAATATTGTTGCAAGGCATGATCTTCCCGTTCGGACTGACGCCCCATTGGACACCCGATGTAAACCCGGCGCGTGGTGACCCGTATAAGCTCCCGCAGAAAATGGTTTCGGTCTGAACACTCGATATGTTCCAGCGTGTCCATACAGACCGTGAGGTCGAACGTTCCGGACTGAAACGGTAACGCCTGCCCCTTCGCAAGGACACCGGTCACAAGTGGCGCGCGCTCGGCACTCATGACACAATCCACCCCGATTACAGGTCGGCGAAGATAGGTCGTCAAGCCCGAGCGGTTGACCCCAACCTCCAGAATCAAACCTCGGGACGGCTCGGCGCAAATCGATTCCACAACCGGCAAGTAACGCCATACAATTTCAGGCACCCATTCGGGATAGCATTGATTCCACCAATCGTGTACACCCTGCATCATCGTCTTCGTCATCTGTCAGCGATGTTCCCAGAGAACCTTCAACCGTGGCACCTCCATCGACCAGAGATACCAGCCATAGAGTCCAAGGGCTCCCAGGCAGGTGGAGACCAGCACCCAGGCTGCCGGTGGGGTCGCGGTTGTCTCCGACATGAGGAGAATAATCCCGGCAAGGAAGCCGGCGAGGAGAGAAGACCGTCCAACAGACCAAAATGTAACATTCACCGCCGTTCCGATCAGGGACCTGGTCCCCATACTTTGCAACAGCACTCCGACCGCGTAGCTGGCAACCAGCGCGGCAGCGGCGCCGGTAAGGCCAAACCCCATGGTCAATGGCACAAGCACCATGGCATAGAAGAGAAACTGTGCACCCCAACTCTTCATCTGGAGATCGGGCCGGTTCGCCCCATAGTGCAACGCGGTCATTGCACTTGAATACCCGGCAAAGACGACATACACGCAGAGCAATCTCAGTGGATCGACAATGGCGAGCCACTGAGGACCAAAGGCGAAGGGCACAATGACTGGGGCGAGCACGGCCACGCCGGCCGCCAGTGGGATGAAGATCAGTCCAACCAGGCCCATTTGAAGTTCGAATACACGGGCCACACCGAGTCGATCCTGTTGAAGTAACGCGTAAGTAGGCATGCTGATCTGATGGATCAACACCGTAACCCGCACGCCCAACAAGAGCGGAATGGCCAACGCGATCTGATAGAAACCCAACGCCTCTTGCCCGAGCACGCGACCGATGACCAGCTCTCCCCCACTCATGACACCGAAGATACAGAGCGTCGCGACATTTAATTGTTTTCCATAGTGCAGAAAGTAATCACATGCAGGCCGGTAGAGCGACAGGCGTGGCCGGAACGGTGCCACCCAATATGATAAGAGACTGCCCACACACATCCCGACTATTTGGCCAAGCAGGAGGGCCCATACGTTGCGGAGCCACAATGCGAGAGTGATGATCGCGGTAGCTTCAATCACACGTCGGAGGAGATCCATGGTGACACGCCGCCGCAAATCCAAGTTCTTTAGGACAATGGCCATCGCCGGACTCTGTAGCCCCTGCAGCACGAGCAACCAGGCGTGCACCCGTAGTAACGACGCCAACTGTGGCATCTGCATGGCCTGACCTATCATCTCGGCCGCTGCCCAGAGACAGGCGGCCATGGCGACTCCCCGCACGATCGCGACGGTCCAGGCGACAGCTAAATCCTCCTGGTCAACCTCAGCCTTGGCGATCAAAGCCGATTCCAGACCGAGCTCACTGATGGTCATGAATGCAAGGACGATGGTGGCAGATGCAGCCATCACGCCGAAATCGGCTGGAACTAACAGGCGTGCCACCACCATGAGCTGAATCGCCGCAATTGCTTTATCCAACACAAAACCTACCCCAGCCCATCCACCAGCCTGGAGAATCCGGTGGCGCAGACGAGGCGGTGCTGGTACAGCCCGGTCCTTTTTAACCTGGGCTTCTGCCAGCACGATGTCACGACTGGTGATCATGTTGTCCGTCGCCTCGCGGCACGCGCCGCATTGCATACCAGTTCCAGCTCTTTGGCTCGCACGTCCCAGGTATGGGCCTGGATCACGGCCATCCGTCCTCGTTCGCCCATCTTCATTCGCTCTTCAGGATCCTCAAGAAGACGGATCAACTGCCGAGCCACATCCTGCGCATGATCTGGCTTCGCTGCGAGCCCGCAACCGATGGCCTCCACCGTCTCTCCATACCCCGGCCCCATGGTCGTCACGACGGGACGCCCACAGGACAGATATTCCCACAATTTCATGGAATCACCGGGATATGATCGAATCTGCCGGTGTAACACGACACAGACATCGCAGGCCGCAATCCATGTCGGCACCTGCGCCCAATCGGCCCGACCGACAAAACGGACGATCTCCGTCAATCCTCGTTGCTGAACCAGCTGTTCTAGCGCAGGTTTCGTTTGGCCTTCTCCTACCAGCAAAAATGTGGCGGAGGGGACCCTGGCATGCACGAAAGGCACCGCTTCGATCAACGTCTCCAACCCATGCCAGGGAAAAAATCCGCCGACAAATCCGACATAGGGGCCTGTGCCAGGAAGTCCGAGGACTTTCCTGGCAGCATCATGCGGTTGAGGATGAAAACGATCTTCGTCGACTCCATTGCGAATCACATGACAACGCTCCGGTGGAATGCCCCAAGCATCTTCCATCTGCGCCACAATCTCGCGGCAGATGCTCACCACCGCCTGCACCCGGCACGCAGCGTTCTTCAACGCGGCGCGAAGTACCCACCGTACGAATGGGAGCCGCCAGACCCCCTGCACCTCTTCCTCCGGCAAACCATTGACGAAAAGCACAGTCGCATAAGCAGGATCGGACAGGGCCAGCAGCGGGGCCATCTGCCCTGGCGAATCGAACCACAGCAATACGTCCGGCCGCCACGCCGCCAGTTCCTGCCTCAGGACATGCCATGACGCAATCAGAAATGAAAAGGGCCGAAGACCAGCCACCCGCCAGACCGACACGGGTCGGAACGACAGCGAGGCGAACTCCGGCGCCAACTGTCGTCCTTGAGCTGGCTGAGGCGCCACGATCCTGATGGTATGGGAACACCGTGAGAGGGCTTGGGCAAACTCCAACACCTGCCGCGCTCCGCCCGCCGCTACACTCAGGTCTTCATCACAGAACACGAGGATGCGCATGGTGTATCGACGCCTTTTCGGTGGCAAGCCACTCTTTCAAGCGATAGGTGAGGTGTGTCCAGCTATACCTTTGTTCAACAAAACGCCGTCCAATGGATGCCATGCGGACCTGCCGGTCCGGATCGTTCAAGAGTACCAGCACCGCCTGAGCCAATGCGGCCGGATCGTCCGGCGGAACCAAGGCGACTCCGGCCTCCTGAACAAACGTTGCGGAGACAGAGGGGATCGCACTGGCGATCACGGGCTTTCCGCAGGCAAGGTAGTCGAAGATCTTAACCGGAGACGTTTCGCCCCGGTCCCCACGGAACGGAGCCACACAGAGCGTCATGGCACCGATCCACGTGGGAACCTCCTGATAGGGTATCCTGCCGGCCCAGGTAATACACGGATTCAGTGCCAAACGATCCGCCTGCTGTTTCAACTCCTGAGCGGCTTCTCCGTCACCAACCAAGAGTAGATGCATGGATGGTCTGGTGCGTCTGATGATGGCCAACGCATCCAACAAACACTGCAATCCTTGATAGCGGTAGAAGCTCCCGACAAAACCGATGTAGTCCCGGTCTAGGCCCAACCCGATTCGACGCCGACATGCCGCTGCGTCCTGAGGAACAAACAAGCCGGTATCCGTTCCACTCGGCAGCACGGCAACTCGCTCAGTGGCAACCCGATAGCGGCGAACGACGAGATCGCGTAATCCATCTGTCAGGACGACCACGCGATCGCAGCGGCTGAGGGCAAAGGACGCCAGCCAGTGTTTGAGCCTCCTCTTGAGCCTGCGGTCGGTCTCCGACCAATCAGGCACCGGCTCCCCGTTCACTTCACAGACGCACTGCGCTCCGACCAGTCTCGCGAACAACAACGGATGCGGACTGTCCATCCACCGGTAATACACGACGTCCGGTTTCGACTGACAGGCTCGCACGAGAGCGACGATACAGGAGAGAGCCGCGTAGGAAATCGGACGCAACACAGGCCAAGGAAGGAGCGGAATCGGCGCGGTCGAGAATCCTCGCTGGAGCAACGAGGATCGATACCGTGGAGGAAGGACTGTCACGCTGTCGCCTCGTTCGACGAGCTGCCGCGCCAAGGTCCAGAGACGGACGAGCCCTACGGGATCGGATGGTGCATCCGGCTCATACCAATAACAGAAGAGGAACCACCTCATACGAGCGCTCGCTGAGGGGCGGGGTTCGTCTGCTCCGATGTCAGACGTGGCAAGATCATGACGAGCCCGGCGCACAGCCAGAAGGGCTCCATGATGCGGATGATAATGAAGGTGTTGGCTCCGATGCCATGTGCGAGCATGGCCACCATGCCGAGCAGCAATCCATGGGCCAATCCCTTACAGAAGGGATCCTGTTCGGCCAGAAAAGTTTCTCGCGCGCGTCGCCACAAGCGGAAAATCAAGAAGATGAACGCGACGAGGCCGGCGAGGCCCGTTTCGCCGAGGATCTTGACGTATTGGGCATCCGCCCAGGCATAGCCGGTGACACCGCGGCCGAGCACAGGACTGTGGAGCCAATCTTTCAGCACATACTGCCAGGAACGCAGCCGCTCTGTCGTGGAGAGATCCAACCCAACGCGTCCCACTGTGATTTCGCCCCCGTATTGACGTCCGAAAAATGTCTCATTGACCCGATCCTTCACATTAGCAGGCGCGGCAAAAGGGAGCACGACCCCGAGCAGGAGCATGAGTGCGAGCACACCAGGTCGCCGCCATTGCGTCGCGGCGACCGCCAGCATCAAGACACCAGCAGCCAGGTAGGACGAGCGGGAGAGTGTGGCCATGAGAGCCAGACTTATGAACCCCATGAGAAGCACGAGCATCACCCGAATCGGTCCGGACTTCAAGTGGAGGAAGAGGCCCATGACAATCGCCATAATAAAGACCAGGTACCCGCCGAGGGTATTGGGTTCGCCACTTTCCCCTTCAAACGGCGCGCTCGCCCGTTGTCCGCTTGGGATCTGAACGATCGCATAGACACTAATCACGAAGCAGATCGCGAGCAACGCCATCACCAGACTGACAACCTGTCGTTTGGTCGACACATGATTGACGACCATAAAGAACACAAAGAAGTATTCAAAATATTTCAGGATGAAAAAGAATCCCGTGAGCGGACGGACGCGACCGGCGATGACGCCGATCAGCGTCGCGAGCACACAGATCAGCATATAATAGACGATGGGCCGATTGATCGGAGTTTCGCGAATGAGGGCTAGATCGCGATAGATGATTGTTTTGACCAGCCAGCTGAATCCGATGATCACGAGCAAGAGGTCGTCCAGTCGTAGCGAGAGATCTCGCAGACCAACTCCTCGCCCAACCACACGCCCGACCGCGATTTCCGGAGAGAGCAACATGGAACAAATCAGCAGGAAGAGCGAAGCGGGAACCGACGTGAAAGCCACAAGCACAATGAGAAAACCGAAGACGGCTTGTACCCCGACCATGGGGGTCGTCAGCGTGAGGCCGAGCGCAAGCACGGCGGCCAACACCGACACGATGACGGCATCTTGCGGTTTCACCATCGACGCATGCATGGGATATCGGCTCCTACTGCCGCGTCAGCGGTATTCGTAGCGGTAGACACCGTAGTCCGGTGTGACCTCGGATTTCACGTTCGTCAAGACGATGCCCATCACATTGGCCTGCGCATGGTCCAGGAGGAACTTGGCCCGCTTGAGGGCATTCCGACCGATCCGTCCGACTTGGTAGACCAGGATCGTCCCGTCGACGCATGAGCTGAACGCCACCGCATCCGTGACCGGGAGAATGGGAGGAGTATCGAAGAGCACGAGGTCGTATTCCTCATTCATCTCACTCACGAGCCTCTTAATCTTGTTCATGTTGAGGAACTCGTTCGGATTGCCGACCTCCGACCCGCTGGTCAGAATATGCAGGTTATCCAACCCCGGCGTGCTCATCACCCGATCTGCCCCCATCGGTCCAAGCATCAGATCCGTCGCGGATCGCACGTGACCGCGCCAAGAGTTACTGCCCACCAAGGCATCCGCCAGGCCGGGCACCCGCTCGAGACCCAACCGCTGATGCACAATAGGCCTCCGAAGGTCTGCGTCGACGAGCAGTACCCGCTGCCCTTCCTGGGCGAGCATGATCGCCAGATTGGTGACACAGGTACTCTTGCCTTCGCCAAGGCCCGCGCTGGTGAAGAGGACGGATTTGACCTTCCGATCCATGCTGGCGAATTGAATATTCGCCCGCAGCGACCGCAGACTCTCGGACAGGACAGACTTCGGATCGATTAGGCAAATGAGTTTCGAGAAATTTTCCACGGTCGACGCAGAGGCATGGGCTGGAAGCGTCGCGCGGGCGGCTTTCTCCATTTCCTTATCGTCGAACTGCGGGATGACGCCGAGGACCGGCACCTTGAGAAATTCTTCGACCCCCTCGATGGTACCGATCGACGTATCGAACGATTCCCGCGCAAAGGCTAAGACGATCCCGAGAAAGACCCCCATGAGAGAGCCAACCATGAGGTTCAGCTCCGTGTTGGGCGCATTGATCGGTACACTGGGTATGATGGCCGGCGCTACAATCGTCACCTCTTCGATCCGTTCCGCACTCTTGATTTGCAGTTCTTGATGCTTGCCCTTGAGCGTCGCCAACAAATCCGCGTTGACTTTCACATTACGCTCAAGGCGACTCATCTCAATCGCCGCTCGCGGGAACTGTAAATACCGGTTCCGATAGTGATCGCGCTGATCCAGAAGCGTAGCTTCTCGGTCTTGCATGGTCTTGAGCTTGGCTCGGAGCTCAAGAAGCATCTCGGCTCTGACGTTATCGATCTTCTTCTGCTGTTCCAGGACTTGCGGGTGATCCGTTGTGTAGTTGATCAGGAGGGTATTTCGTTCCTGGAGGAGATCAAGGAGGCGCTGATTCAGGATCGTGAGCAGCGCATTCTGTTCCTCCGTGAAGATCCGACCGGTTTGGTTCCCAATCACCGCATCGGTTCGCTTGAGCACCGAGATCTGCCGTTCCCCCTCCGCCCGCTTTCGCGTCACTTCATTATGCTGCTCTTCCAGCTTGGTGAATGTCTCCAGCGCGGCGCGCGCCTCATCGGTCAGGAAGACCTGCCCTTCCCGTTCCCTAAACGCCCTCAGCGCTTCTTCCGCATTGTTCAACTGCTGTTCAAGCCCAGCCAGCTGTTCCTCGACAAACCGTTGCGACTCCATGACGAGACGGTTCCGGGTCATGATATTTTCAAGCCGATAGGCATTGGCCACTGAATTGGCCGTCTTCTCTGCCATCTCCGGTTGACCCGAGGTGGCCGTGATGCGGATAATGTTCGTATCGCCTTCCCGCTGGGTTTTGATTTCCTGACCGAGGTTATACACCTTGTTGAGGTAGGTGGCCGATCGCTTTTCGTCCTGCGCCACATTTGCAGGTACTAGACCTAATTCCATCGCCACGCGCTCCATCACGGGGAACCCCCGGATAAACTCGGTCTGGGAGTTGAGGTCGTTGGCATTGGAGAAGGACATGGTCTCGATCAACTGTTGGGCCACGGTGCTCGTTCGGTCGAACTTCACCCGTGCAGAGGCTTCATACAGCGGGCTCGGCTTGAACATTTCTGAAAACAGGAACGTGAACAACACCACGAGCCCGGCCGCCAGCAGTATGAGATACTTCCGCTTCTTGACGATCAGCCAGTAGTCGATGACGTTGAGTTCGTATTGGGCCATAGGGTCAGCGTCCTTCTCTTGTCTTGACTGCGCCTATTACCGCCCTGTCCCAGGCCCCGTCACAGCGTTAATAAGGAACACCGGGTAGAACGGAGCGACCCCAGCCGTAATGATCGGCATGATCTTTTTAGCTGCTTCGGAGGCGTCGCCGAGATGTTCGCGAGGCACAAACACGATATCGTTCTCTTCCAGCGAAACGTTCCTGGTCATGTCGCCATAGGTAAACGCGCGCGCGAGATCGGCCATGAGAATGTGCGGCTTTGCGAGGTCACCGCCTCGAATCACTCGGACTTCTTCTATCAACGCCGTTTCCGGATACATATCGGCGGCAGCAAGGGCTTGTAGCACCGTCATATGTCTTGGCATAGGAATCATCCCGGGTTTTTTCACATCCCCAAACACAAAGACCCGTTTGACCTTCAACACTTTTTTCTTCAGCAAGGCCTGCACGCGCGGCTCGTGCATATAGGGCATCGCGGCTTCCCGGACACGGGCTTCAGCCGCTGCAGCGGTGATGCCCCCGACATCCACTTCCATAAATCCGACTGAAATCTTCCCGTTCTCCCGCACGACGCTGGCGAACTTTTCCTCGCCGGCACCGCGACGAATCACCACCTCAAGCGTGTCACCCGTTTCGATGGGTGTCTCCGAAGTCGGGACGGTTTCATCGGCATAGACATCTCCCTTCGGCAACGGTGGGACAACTGTTCCAGGGAGATTGATAGCAGACGGTGGCAACGACGAGCTGGCCGGATTGTGGCACCCGAGAAACGCTCCAGCGAGGATCGCACCAGCACCCAGAAGACCGATGAGATGTCGGGATATTAGCTGTCGCACGGCCTCATCTCCAATTCTCCTCTCGCGGATCAACCGATGGGCACTACTTCCACAATGTGCAGGGAGGTCTCGGCTCGCAAATCCACAGTCTTCGATGCCGGTAGGTGAGCCGATACAGCCTGTTGCGAGACTTGCAAGATCGGACGCAGCGGGTACTGCTGATTCAACTGAGACACAACTCCGGTCTCGCCGGTGTTCAGACGAACGGTCGTGCCTAACGGATAGATCGAGAGTTGGTCGACCAAAGCCTTCAAAAGATGATACGGAAACACCGTCTTGCCGTTTACGAGCAGTGCGCAGATCGCCCGATGGGGCGACACGCCATGTCGATAGGGCCGTGAACTCATCAGGGCGTCAAAGCCGTCTGCCAGCCCGATGACGAGGGCCATCTCATCGATCTGATCACCAGTGAGCCGGTTAGGATAACCGCTCCCATCCCGTCGCTCATGTTCCTGAAGAATTACCCTTCCCACGTATGGATAGGCTTCTCCGACATTGTTGAACAGGCGGGCTCCCTGCTGTGGATGCTCCCTTACGTACTGGAGTTCTTCTTCCGTCAACGCCTCGGTCTTGTACACCAGAGAGTCCGGCAGGACGAACATACCAAGATCGTGCAGCAATCCCGCTAAGGCAACTTGTTCGAGCTTCGCCGACTCGTATCGGAGCCCTTCTGCAATCTTCACACTCACGATTGCGACATTCACGGCATTGTTAACGAGATAGTCTTCAGCATCGTGCTGCAGGACCCTCTGAACCAGCGTGTCATTGGCTCCAAGAGAGGCCACTACGCCGGATGCGATCCGGGCTAATTCATCGAGCGTCCAAGGCTGCTTCGTCTGAACCGCACGCTTGACTCCCTGAAGCTCATGGCATGCACGCCGATACCAATCAATCTCCGCAACAGACGGTGAGGACGTAGAATGTGGAATAGGGAGGTCGGTCCGCGCAAGAAGGCGAGTGGAGCTTTTCACATCGAGACCAACGGCTTCCTGACTCGATTGTCCTCGAATAAGATCGGTTAACCGCGTCACTTCCCCCCCAGTCTCTCTCTAATGCTCAGACGTGTCACGACCGCTATCGGATATTCACTCGTTTACCAACTGGAAAAGGCGTCACAGGCTTCTCCTCCATTTTGGCAAACTCCCGTTCCAACATGGCCCTGATGAAGCCACTGGTTGTGTATCCCTGCTGTTTTAGCTTATCGAGCTGGGTTTTGAGATCGACGGGCAACTGAATCACGATTCGTACGAGATTTGGCATACCCTCGCTCCCTTAAAAAAATAGACACACCTATGCTAAGCCAGCACGAGTGAATGCACATGCTATGCCTTGCTAGCAATTGATGAAAGATGAATAAAATTGGGGGATTATGCTATGAAACCTTCACTGGGAGTGACAGGAGAGACGAAAATCGCCTTGCCAAGACATGAAATGTGCGCTTTCTCAATTGCTTGGATTCACCTGAAAATCAGCGACTGTGGTCCTGTAACGTAGGTCAACCCCATTCGGCCCAAACGGAGGTCAATGAGGGTCACGCCAATGATTCCAAATCCGAGCCCAGTTCGCCTGTTCGCAGGCCCACAGACACGAGGCGCTATTCGTCGGCTGCCACAGCAACTCGCTCGCTCGATGTACGTGGAGCATCGCGTCAGAAACTGCCCCGGTAAACCACACCCCGCCGTCACGGTCGGTTCGTAGCACCGTACTGCTTCCTGACGCGTAGGCATCGAGAACGTCCGCGGCCGGGTGTCTGTAAGGATTATGGCGACCAGCGGAAAATACGGCATACTGGGGATGCAACGATGCTAACCAGTCACGATTCAACGAGCTCACCGCCCCGTGATGAGGCACCTTGAGGACCTCGACCGGACCGTGAGATGGTGCGCGGGTCATCCGTGACAAGCCATCTCGCTCAACATCCGCAGCGAAGAGCATCGTATGATTACCACAAGTCAGACGCGTCACCACTGAACGATTATTCAACACATGCCCACCCACATGGTTATCGTGGAGCGGCACATCGAGTTGCTCGTCCGCTGGTGGGTTGAGGACCACCATCCGACAGGAACCGGATGACACGATCTCCTGTCCTTCTCTGGCTACCTGTTCTTGTAGCCCTTGATCGGCCAGTGACTGCTGCAATCGTCGATAGAACAGTTCTTCGCGGGTCTCTCCCGACCCCCAATAGCGCTTGACGATGAAATGACGGACCACCCAGGCAAGACCTCCGACATGATCAAGTTGGGGATGTGTGCCAATGACATGGTCAATGGCATGAATCCCCCGGTTCCAGAGAAACGGAGCCACCACCCCACGGCCCATGTCGAACCGCTCATACGCCGCCCCTCCATCGATCAACACCACCTGTCCATCAGGCAACTCAACGACTGCGCTATCACCTTGCCCGACGTCCAGAAACGTGACTCGGAAGTGATCCCCATCAAGAAAGATTCGTGGGGACCAGGCCCACCATAGCAATACCAATAATACTCCGGCACCTGCTGCCAATCGGAACGCCGTACGGCCCACTCGCTGCCACAGCAATACAAGACAGCCATAAAATAACACTATGGTGAGAGCGGAAGGGGCCGCGACATGCCATTCCCCTCCCGGTATCATCGACACCAGACGGATCGTAGCCACAAAGTACTCGAGGAACCACTGATTCAGCGAAGCCAGGGGCAGCATGGTTCCCCCAACCACGATCTCCCAAATTCCGGCACCAAGCCCGATCGGAACCAGCAGAATCCCCATCACGGGAACGGCCACCACATTGGTGAAAAGACCGAGCCAGGGCAATTGATTGAAATAGTACGCAACAAGAGGAAGGGTCACCACGGTGACCACCCCGCTCATGACCACAGAGTCTCTCCCCCATCGAGCGCAGGTTCTCAGGAACGACGCCTCGTTCGGCTGCTCCTCCACTTCAGACGCGGTCGCCCAGGAGAGCCACCCGGCAATGGCGAGGACGGACAAAAAGGAGAGCTGAAAGGAGATATCAAATAATGCCTGAGGATCGTGCAGCAAAATCCCCACCGCGGCGGCAGAGAGGGCATGGAATAGCCGGCGCTCCTGGCCGAGCCAGATCGCACTCAACCCCACAGTCACCATCAGCAACGACCGCACCGTAGCCAGTTCCGCCCCGGCCAGGCAGGCATAGCCTGCGACGGGAAGGAGCGTACAGACAGCGGCCATGCGAGTCGGCGTGATTTTCCGAGACAGCGCAAGAAGCCAACCGGCAGGCAATAGAATCATCGTCCATCTGACGACCGCGAAGATGAGCAGCGCGACGAGGCCCAAGTGGCTCCCTGAAATAGAAAGGAGATGGAACGTCCCGGTTACCATGAACTGATCACGCAAATCCGGGTCCAAATACCCTCGATCACCGATGATGATGCCCACATATAGTCCCAGTGCAGGCTGGGGAATGGTTTGCAACGCGGCAAGACGGATACTGCCTCTCCACCGATCAAATTGATTCCAGATCGCCCACCAGGCATGCGCACGCCCGGACTCAAGTAACTGCACTGCCTCGGATCCGGTCACCGTGGCGATCGCATCAATCCCTTGCCGCTCAAGATAGACCGCATAGTCGAACCCACCAGGATTCAATGACCCGCTCGGACGGCGCAACATCCCTCGAAAGCGGACCCGATCGCCCTGGAAGAATATTCGTTCAGGAGTGCGCCAGGTCAGCCGGATACGTCTAGACGCTCCCGATGCATCGATAGGATCGTCCGACCTGATGATCATGACAAGTCTGTCTGGCGCCTGTTGCACGGGTGCCACGATTCGACCGGTCACCTCGATCACCGCATCGGACGACTGCTCGCCCATCGGGTCATGGGCAGCCAGGTTGACGGCCACACTCCAATAGACGACTCCCACTAAAAGTGCTCCATAAAACCACGTCGCTTGACGGACGGAGAACCGATTGAGTCGTTCGAGGACGACGGTGCCTAGCGCAACGAGGAGGAGCAGGAACGAGGCGGACAGGGGGAAATAGGGAATCTGCGATCCGACGAGGAGCCCGGCGATGAAGGCAACGGTTAGGGACGGCAGCATGAGCCTCCCTCAATGGGGGGCGACGACCCTAACCCAGATGAATCTTGACGACCTCGACAAGATGATTGGCCAGTTCCCGAATCTGGTCATCTCGCTCACCCTCGACCATCACCCGCAAGAGCGGTTCGGTCCCGGAGTAGCGTACCAACACGCGTCCGCTGCCGTTGAGACGCTGTTCACTTTCTTGGATCGCGCGTTGGAGTTCGGGGACTGTGTCGAGGTTCGGCTTCTTCGTAACACTCACGTTGAGTAATACTTGTGGCACCGCCGTCATGGCTTGTGCCAGCTCGGACAAGGGCTTCTCCGTTCGCTTCATCAGCGACAGGATTTGCAACGCTGAAATCAAGCCGTCCCCGGTCGTATTATGATCCAGGAAAATGAAATGCCCCGACTGCTCCCCTCCAAAGTTATATCCCTCGGCCAACATCCGTTCGAGCAGATATCTGTCACCGACGGCAGTCCGCGCGAAGGCGATACCCGCTTTGGTCATGGCAAGCTCCAATCCGAAATTGCTCATGACGGTCCCCACCACCGTCTGCTTCGCCAGTTGCCCTTGGCGATGAATATCGAGCGCCAACATCGCCATAATATGATCGCCGTCCACGACGCGTCCCTGTTCGCAGACGAAGATGGCGCGATCGGCATCCCCGTCCAGCGCCACTCCGAGATGAGCCCCGTGCTCGCGGACCGCCTTCTGCAACAGTGCGGGATGCACCGCGCCACAGCCGGCATTGATATTCATCCCGTCCGGCTTATTGCCGATCACTTCGACCTTCGCCCCGAGTTCGCGCAACACCGTTGGCGCGGCCTTATAGGCTGCGCCATTGGCACAATCGACCACCACGTTGATCCCCTGAAAGTCCAGCTCCTTCGGGAGAGACCGTTTGACGAACTCGATGTAACGCCCCTCGGCATCATCGATTCGATAGGCTTTCCCAATGGCGTCGGCCGTCGGCCTTAGATGGGCAATCTCGTTCGAGACGATGAGCCTCTCAATGCGAGATTCCATCTCATCGGGGAGCTTGAACCCGTCGTTGGAGAAAAACTTGATGCCGTTATCCTGGTAGGGATTATGCGACGCTGAGATCACCACCCCTGCATCGGCACGAAGGCTCCTCGTCAAGAATGCAATCGCCGGCGTCGGCATCGGACCGACCAGCAACACATCGACACCCATCGAGCAAATCCCCGAGGTCAACGCCGACTCCAACATATAGCCGGAGATGCGGGTGTCCTTGCCGATCACGATCTGATGGCGTCCGGATCGGCGCATAAACAAATGTGCCGCGGCTCGACCCAGTTGCATCGCTATTTCGCTGGTCATCGGATCGAGGTTGGCGACCCCTCGGACCCCATCGGTACCGAACAATTTACGCATGTTGTGCTTTCATGGAAACGGTCGTCTGTCGATTAATCGCCGCTGTCACCTGCACCACATCCTTCATCGCCCTCACGTCGTGGACGCGAAGGATTCCAGCCCCACGATCCACTGCCATTGCCACCGCCGCCGCCGTACCCCATTGACGCTCCTGTACAGGACGATCCACGAGCTGCCCAAGGAACGCTTTCTGTGAGACACCGACCAACAATGGACATTCAAACTGCGCGAAATGGCGCAATTGGGCTAACAGCGTAAGGTTATGTACCAGCAGCTTACCAAATCCGATACCCGGATCAAGAATGATTTGTCTTCGTACAATGCCATGTGCCTTAGCGAAACGGATTCGTTCCTCGAAAAAATCTGAGATCTCGCCGACCACATCATCGTAGCGGGGGGCCTGTTGCATCGTACGCGGCGTACCGTACATATGCATCAGAACGATTCCGGCTCCCGTTCTGGCAACCACATCGACCATGGCGGGGTCGCCCCGTAAAGCCGTGACATCGTTCACGAGAACCGCCCCCGCGTCGAGGGCCGCGAGTGCAACAGCAGCCTTTGAGGTATCGATTGAGATTGGAACAGTAACAGCTTTTGCAACTGCGGTCACAACGGGAATTGCACGACGACGCTCTTCTGCCTCATTTACGACATCGGCACCGGGACGCGTCGACTCTGCGCCGACATCCAACAGATCCGCCCCGTCTTCTACTAACCGGACGGCATGGGCCACGGCGGCTTCCGCATCCAAATAGCGGCCACCGTCGAAGAACGAATCAGGCGTCACATTCACGACGCCCATAATTAACGGTCGGTCGGGGAATTCGATCAGCCGATCTTTCGCCTGTCGTGTCAATGTGTTCAGTTCTAACACCAAACCACGGGCCTCCGTATAAGGGATCCGGCACGCGACCCAAGACCGCCACCTATCGTGACCTATAGGGTACACGTCGCAATAGACCCCTCGCAAGAAGGACTCCCTTCTCGCCTATCGTCTTTCAGATGTACTTCCCCGGGACTCCAATGCCCTGAAATGGTGTCCCGGGATCAGCGATGCAGAATTTAGGCAGGAACCGCTTGGGATGTGGACTGCATGAGTATGTGATCAATATCGGACCCGTCGAGCACTTCTTTCTCCAAGAGTGCTTCCGCCAAACGCTTCAGACTGGCCATATTTTCCGTGAGCAAACGCTTTGCCCGCTCATAGTTTTCCGTCACAAGCCGCTTGACTTCCTGGTCGATCTCCATGGCTATTGATTCGCTGAAGTCGCGCTGGCTCCCGAGCTCTCGCCCAAGAAAAACCTGTTCGTTTTGTTTTCCGAACGTCAGGGGGCCCATCTTCTCGCTCATGCCCCATTCACAAACCATCTTCCGCGCGAGATCCGTCGCCCGCTCGAGATCGTTCCCGGCTCCGGTCGTCATCTCTTTCAAGACCAACTCTTCCGCCACACGGCCTCCCATGAGGATGGCAAGCTGGTTGAGCAAATACACCTTCGAATAGCCGTGCCGGTCATCGATGGGAAGCTGCATCGTCACGCCCAAGGCACGGCCTCGAGGAATAATGGTCACCTTATGCACGGGATCCGTTCCAGGAATCAGTTTGGCAATCAGCGCGTGCCCGGCTTCATGATAGGCCGTCGTCCGTTTCTCCTCGTCGCTCAAGATCAGACTCTTCCGTTCAGCCCCCATCAGCACTTTGTCTTTGGCCATCTCGAAGTCGACGACTTCCACTTCTTTCTTGTTGAGTCTAGCGGCCCAAAGTGCCGCTTCGTTAACCAAGTTCTCCAGGTCGGCCCCTGAAAATCCCGGCGTGCCCCGCGCGATTTTTTCCAGTTCCACGTTCGTCGCGATCGGAACTTTCTTCGTGTGCACCTTGAGAATTTCAGTACGGCCACGCAAGTCCGGTCGATTGACCACAACTTGCCGATCAAAACGCCCCGGTCGGAGCAAGGCAGGGTCGAGGACATCCGGCCGGTTGGTAGCAGCGACCAAGATCACACCTTCTGTCGTATCAAATCCATCCATCTCGACAAGCAATTGATTGAGCGTCTGTTCACGCTCGTCATGACCTCCGCCCAACCCTGCTCCACGAAGCCGGCCGACGGCATCGATTTCGTCGATAAAGATTATGCAGGGAGCATGTTTTTTCCCCTGTTCGAAGAGATCGCGAACACGGGACGCGCCGACGCCGACAAACATTTCCACGAAATCCGATCCGCTGATACTAAAGAACGGTACACTGGCTTCACCGGCAATGGCCTTGGCCAGCAGCGTTTTCCCTGTACCGGGAGGACCGACGATCAAGACACCCTTGGGAATGCGGCCGCCGAGCTTCTGGAACTTGCGCGGATCCTTGAGAAACTCGATGATCTCGAGCACTTCGTCCTTGGCTTCATCAACACCTGCAACGTCAGAGAACATCACCTTCTTACGCTCTTCCGTCAACAGACGAGCGCGGCTCTTCCCGAATGAGAGCGCCTTATTGCCCCCCATCTGCATTTGCCGCATCAAGAAGAACCACAACCCCAGGAACAGTACGAACGGCCCCCAGGTCACAAGGAACGTAATGTACCAAGGGCTTTCATCCGGTGGCTTCGCCTCAATCTGCACCCCCCGATCCCGCAAGACCTGGACCAATTCAGGATATTCCACCGAGTAGGTTCGAATACGGGTCTTGTCTTTCAGGACGGCGCTGATGTGGCTGGCTTTGATGATGACCCGCTCGACCTCTCCCTTGTCGAGTTTGGTCATGAACTCGCTAAAAATCACATCTTCTTCAGGCTCATGGTGCGGCACGCTGAACAGGTTGAACAGCAAAATCATGAAGAGGCCGACGACGACCCAGAAAAGTATATTCTTTGTCCTGGAATTCATCCAGTTCTCCTTATGGATGGCACGCTCAAACGGTCAGAAAAACCGCGAACGTGAGTAATGTTACCACAGGTGCATTCATACTGACAACCGTGTGCCTAAAGCCTTACTCTTGATCTCCCTCCATATCCAAGACAGCCAGATAGGGAAGGTTCCGGTACTTCTGCTGGTAATCGAGTCCATAACCGACCACATACTTATTCGGAATCTTGAACCCCACATAGTCGATGGCGACATTGATGGTCCGACGATCTGGCTTACTCAGCAAGGTGCAGATTTTAATCGACCGAGGCTTCTTTTTCGCCAAGGTCTTGACCAAGTGTTGGGCCGTCAGTCCGGAATCGACGATGTCTTCCACCAGCAAGACGTCTTTACCCTTGATGTCCTCGGTCAGCTCGGTCACCATTTTAACCTTGCCGGATGATTTTGTCCGAGACCCGTCACTCGTCACCATAAGAAAGTCGACCCGCATGGGAATTCTGATTGCGCGAGCCAAATCAGCATAGAAGGCATAGGCACCCTTCAACACTCCCACCAAGACGAAATCCTTCCCTGTATAATCGGTCGTGATCTGCTTGCCCAGCTCGCGAATCCGGGCACGCATTTCTTCCTGCGTCACGATCGGCCGACCGAAGATCCGTTCCATGCTCCCTCACTCCTTCTCTGACACCTGGTTGGTCACCGAAACAACCAAACAACGTGTCGTCCTACCACAAACGACGAAGCGCTCATCTTGCCGCATTCCCACTACCCAGAGAATTCCCTCTGGCGCCACCAATAATGGAACATTCCCACGTTCATGTCGAGGAACCTTCCTATCGATAAAGAAATCCTGCAGCTTCTTGCGCTTCCCCTTCATCCCATTGGGAGAGAATCGATCGCCGGCTTGCCAAGCCCGAACCGACAAAGGCTCCGAAAACCGGTCAGCATCGAACAATACTCGTTCTTGAGAAGGAGCCCTGCCCATCTCCTCGGCAGCACGACGAGTCATGAGTTGTACCTGAATTTGCTGATTCGTTCTAGCCCAATAAACCGTTGAAGGCACTGGAAGCGGCAGGACCTCCCTTTTCCTTTGCCCTGAACCAGTCTCATGCTCGTGACCTCCTCCTGCACTTGGGCTAAATCGCACCGACCCCTGATCTAGAGTCACGAGGACCTGCTTCAAAGACAGCCGGGCCCCGCTTCTTCCCTTGAGGAAGACACGCCGAACTGACTCTACTACGCGGAGGCTGCTGGGGCGCCCCACTTCTTCGTAGGTCCGCAGGATTGACCGAACGAGACGCCGCTGAAGCGCAACCGGCAACTCGATGAGGGCCTGGCGACCGACTCGTTGCACGCCTCTGGACTCATGGCTGACACGTGTGCGCACCAGCTCATTTGTAATTTGTTCCAGGTATTGTTCGTCCTCGCGTAGCAAGTCCGCCTGCCGCTGCAACACACGAACGGCAGCCGGCGTCAACCCCGTGATGACAGGAAGGAGTTCCTTCCTGATCCGATTGCGATGATAGAGCGGCTTCTCATTGCTCGAATCACGACGATAGGTCAGCCCCTCATGATCCAAATATGCCACCACTTCCTCGCGGGTGGCTGCGAGAAGAGGACGAATAATCCTGTCTTCACGGGCGTATGGCATCCCGGCTAACCCTGCCAAGCCCGCCCCCCGCAACAGCCACATGAGCACCGTTTCCGCCTGGTCATTGGCGGTATGACCGACCGCAATACAGTCCGCCCCTACCTCGTGAGCCAATTGCTTCATGAATTCATAGCGCGCGTCGCGAGCCGCAGCTTGAAGCGATGAGCGCTGTCGTCGCTTGACCAGCTTGGGTCGATGAATGACAAGAGACAGCTGTCGTTCCCGGCAGAAGGTTTTGATAAACGATTCGTCACCGTCGGACTCCACTCCGCGCAGCCCATAGTTACAATGGACCGCTGTTAGCCTGAGCCGCCAGGAGGAGGCCAGGTGGTGGAGGAGAGACAACAACGCGACCGAGTCGGGCCCGCCCGACACCGCCACGAGCAGGTGCTGACCGGGAATAAACAGCTGGTGCTCACGCACCGTTCGAACAAGATGGGTCAACAACGCCGGTCGTGCGAAGGACCTGGATGACGGCCTCAGGACCGTCGTCTCAAGGGCCATGGTTACTGAACTCCTTGCTGAATATCCGCAAGCTGCTGCGAGCCTGCTCCACATCACGGGCAATTTGCTTCGACAGCTCATCGGCAGATGCAAAGGTGCGATCGCCGCGTATCCGTGCCACAAACTGCACTGAGATCTCCTGGCCATAGAGATCGCCGGTCTGATCCAAAAGATTGACTTCGATCAGCCGCTCGCCCGCTCCAAAGGTCGGCCTGGTCCCAATGTAGCCAATCGCATCATAGGTCTGAGTACCATGGACAGTCCGCGCGGCATAGACTCCATCGGGCGGCACGACACGATCAGCCGGGACGCGCAGATTGGC
>Ga0207104_1106_pt1 | contig 20369 bp, 17 predicted proteins | sample Alteio_BWMinHeat_79_FD_153538 | JGI IMG/M metagenome (GOLD analysis project Ga0207104, IMG submission 153538) | Enriched cells from forest soil in Barre Woods Harvard Forest LTER site, Petersham, Massachusetts, United States -... | ecosystem: Environmental > Terrestrial > Soil > Temperate forest >...
CTTATATCTCTAAAAAAGCTCGTAAACAAATTAAACGTTTTTTGCTGCCTCAGGATCACCCAATAAAACCCGCATTAGATGAAATTTTCAGCAAATCTCGAGCGATCCTTAACGACAAAGCTCTTGTCGCTGCAGGTTTCGTGATAAGATCGATTCCCCCACGCAGCTATATACGTGTCGTCAGCCATCCATCGCTTCCTGGTTACCTTCTAAAGCTATATCTTGATAAAGAATCGCGCACAAAGCACGATGAGCCAGGATGGCTATGGTTCACACGCCGCTGCGAAGGGGCTAAAAAAATTCGCAAAGCGATCAAGAGAAATAAAATTAAAAATTTTGCCGTCGCCAATAAATGGATCTACCCCTTGCCAATTGATCCCTCGCCTCCTGATGACCCCGCTTATACACGCAAACCCATTGTTCTAGTTGTTCAAGATATGGACATTGTCTCGTATGACGAAACTGTAGAGGCTTGGCGTACAAAGATCACCGAGGAACATTTGACAGAACTTTTTACGATTATCAGCAGCGCTTCAGGGTCTAGCTACCGTCCTGACAATATTCCATATAGTCATAGCGGGAAATTCGTCTTCATTGATACGGAATATCCTAGAACAAAACATCCGGATTTCAACGGCATTCGAGCTTTTCTTGCCCCGGATATGTTAGCTTATTGGGATAGTCTTATTGGTAAAACATAACAATATTAATATTATGGAGAACTAAATGGCGATCAGCGTATTCAATTTGTTTTCTATTGGAATCGGACCTTCCAGTTCACACACTGTAGGTCCGATGCGTGCGGCTCGACAATTTATGATGAATGCCGCCAAAGCAAATCTTCTCGCAACCGCATCGCATATAAAAGTGGATTTATATGGATCGCTGGCTTTGACCGGCAAAGGTCACGCGACAGACCTGGCCATTCTTTTAGGTCTGGAGGGCGAAACGCCCGAAGGCGTCGATCCAAATGCTGTTAAAGAGCGAGTGCAACAGATCCGTTCTACAAAAATTTTACGGTTGTTAGGAAAACATAATGTTCCATTTCATGAAAATGAAGACCTTATCTTCCATTCTGACAAACAACTGCCCTATCATCCCAATGGAATGCGCTTTACGATTTTCGACGCGTCCGGCAAGGAGTTGCGCTCGGAAGTGTTTTACTCGGTCGGCGGAGGCTTCATTGTTGATCACGAAACAGCCAGGCAAGACAAACACTTAGTTGAAAATGCACATCAGCTTCCTTATCCGTTTAAGGCGGGAGATGAGCTATTGGAAATAGGCCGTAAGCATCGCATGACTATTCCTGAGATTATGATGGCTAACGAGAAGACCTGGCGTCCGGAAGAAGAGGTGCGCGCAGGATTGCTTAATATTTGGAATGTCATGCAAGTTTGCACGGAAAGAGGCTGTCAACATGAAGGCATTCTGCCCGGCGGCTTGAAAGTGAAACGAAGAGCTCCCGGTTTGCTTAGAAGCCTTCAGAAACAACAAAAGCAAAACAAGTCGCATCCGCTCGAAGCCATGGAATGGGTCAGCCTTTGGGCGCTTGCCGTCAATGAGGAAAACGCCGCCGGCGGACGCGTAGTGACGGCTCCAACAAACGGAGCCGCCGGAATCATTCCCGCTGTGATGCATTATTATGCGCGGATGACGGAAAACCCTAGCGATGAAGGCATTGTGACCTTTATGTTGACTGCAGGCGCGGTAGGCATCCTATATAAAGAGGGCGCATCAATTTCAGCGGCGGAGATGGGTTGCATGGGAGAAGTCGGCGTCGCATGTTCGATGGCGGCGGCCGGTCTGACCGCGGCCCTTGGAGGAACTAACGAACAAATTGAAAATGCAGCTGAAATTGGAATGGAACATAATCTTGGACTTACATGCGACCCCATCATGGGATTGGTGCAGATTCCATGCATCGAACGGAACACCATGGGAGCGATCAAAGCGATCAATGCGATGCTGCTGGCTCTGCAAGGAGATGGAACGCATCGCGTGTCATTGGATCAAGTGATTGCAACAATGCGTCAGACAGGACAAGATATGAAGTCGATTTATAAAGAGACATCACAGGGTGGTCTCGCCGTAAATGTACCAGAATGCTAAAACGATATAGGCAAGAAGATATGCAAAAGTTTGAAAAACGCGAATGCGTAGCGTTAGAAAATGAAGGTCAACAAATTTTCGGCATGCTGCATCGTCCGCTGCATGTCAATGGAAAAACACCTGCTGTGTTGATCTGCCACGGCTTTGCAGGAAATAAATTAGGAAGATATCGATTGTATGTCTCACTTGGAGAACGGTTAGCCAAGGCAGGCATCGCCGCTTTGCGGATCGATTATCGCGGTTCCGGAGAAAGCGAAGGGGATTTCACCGACATGACTGTCGATGGCGAAGTTAGCGATACTCTAAAAGCATTGAATTACCTAAGAGAAGATTCTCAAATTGATGCGGAACGAATTGGGTTATTGGGAAATTCCTTTGGAGGAGCCATTGCGATTTTGGCTGCGCATAAAGACAGACATATCAAAAGTTTGGCTTTATTGGCGGCGCTGTTTCATAGTCAGCCGTGGCAACGACAATGGGAGAAAATGCTGGCGGGCGCCGTTGATGAATCGGTCCGCAAAGAGATGAGCCGCATGCTGGACGGCAATGCGCCTGGCCCCGGATTCTATAAAAGTTTTTTTCAGCTGGATCTGGAAAAAGAGGTGAGGGCATTGCATGCAACGCCCTTGCTTCATATCCATAGTGAGAAAGACGATCGCGTTGGCATCGAGCAGGCCGATCACTATCAGCGTTGCCGCGAAGGAGCTCAAAGTGAAACGCACTGGATTCGCCTCCAAAAGTGCGACCATGATTTTTCCAGCTCTGAAGAGCGTAATCTGATTATAGAAGAAACGGCGAAGTGGTTTGTAAAGACGCTTTAGGTAGATTAAAGATGGCTCAGGCGTGAATTTATTCAAGAAATTAATGTCAGGATAGGCAGGATAGGTGAATCCTTCTTATCCTGCCTATCCTGACATTAATTTTTTTTCCTGAATAGATTCATGTCTGAGCCCTCTCTTTAACCTGCATCCGATTCAAACTGTTCAAAACAGGAAAGGGAAAATGATGACATCGATGAGTTTATTACAGCAACTGCGCATGCAATATCAACCAATCTTGCCGCGCGCGCTTAAAGATTTGAATAAGTTAATCGCGGTGCGAGGCAAGGTCGCCGCTTCTTTAAATTCGGGTTTGGCGCCCTATTTTCCAAAAACGATGGGACAGCCTGCGCTCTCGTTTTCAGCAGGAACAAATATCCAGCATGCTCCAAAAAGAGTGGGCGTTGTCTTGTCGGGAGGACAAGCCGCCGGAGGCCACAACGTGATTGCAGGATTATATGACGCCTTAAAAAAGCTTAACGCTGAAAGCCAATTGTTTGGTTTTCTTGACGGCCCGAAAGGCATTATTGAAAATAAACAAATCGAAATTACGGGTGCAAAACTGGAGCGATATCGCAACCAGGGCGGATTTGATCTAATCGGGTCCGGCCGGACAAAAATTGAAACGGCGGAACAGTTTGCAGCGGCTGAAACCGCAATGAGAAAATTGAATTTAGATGGTCTTGTGATTATTGGAGGCGATGATTCAAATACCAATGCAGCTCTGTTGGCGGAGTATTTTTTAAATAAAGGATGCAAGACAGCTGTCGTGGGCGCGCCTAAAACAATCGACGCCGACCTGAAGAATGAAGATATTGAAATCTCATTCGGCTTTGATTCAGCGACAAAAACTTACTCGGAGATCATTGGAAATATCTCGCGCGACACCTTATCAGCGAAAAAATATTATTATTTCATTAAATTAATGGGACGTTCAGCTTCGCATATCACGTTGGAATGCGCTCTGCAGACGCACCCTAATCTCGCTTTGATCGGAGAAGAGGTCGCCTTTCAACGCAAGACCTTAATCTCGGTTATACAAGACATTTGTGATCTAGTTTGCGCGCGCGCCGCTCAAGGAAAAGATTATGGCGTCATTTTGATTCCAGAAGGCATTATTGAATTCATTCCTGAATTTAGACTATTAATTGAAGAGTTGAATTATCTGCTTGCCTCAAACCCGCCCCACTCCAACATGATGGAGTTGGCGGCGTTCTGTGAAGAGCGGCTCAGTTCCGATGCATTAAGCTGTTTTCAAGCGATTCCCCGCGACATACAGGCTCAGCTGTTGATTGATCGCGATCCGCACGGCAATGTTCAAGTGTCGAAAATCGATACGGAACGTCTGTTTTTGGAAATGACGAGAAACGAGTTGACGAAGCGCAAAAAAGCGGGCGCTTACATGGGCAAATTCATGGCTCAGGCGCACTTCTGCGGGTATGAGGGGCGTTCTTGTCTGCCTTCCAATTTTGACGCCCAGTATTGCTATGCATTAGGGCATGTGGCTGCGCTGCTGGTGAATGCAGGCGCGACGGGCTACATGAGTTGCGTGCGTAATTTGATTAGTCCGGTGGAAGAATGGCAAATCAGCGGCTCCAATCTCGCCGGCATGATGACGTTGGAGAAACGACATGGCAAAGAAAAGCCTGTCATTGCAAAAGCGCTCGTCGATCTTAAGGGGCCTTCTTTTGCGTTGTTTAGCGCTCAGCGCCAGCAATGGGCGCTGGGGGACGACTACTGCTGTCCGGGACCTATCCAGTTTTTCGGCCCTGCGGCGCTGACCGAAGCGATTCCAATCACCCTTATTGGGTTTGTAGCGTAGACTTCAGTCTGCGCTTGTTTACGCAGGTTTTAACCTGCGTTTGTTTTTGCGGGTTTCAACCCGCAAAATACGGGATTTTCTTTTACGTATTCCCATGAGGTGATCAAAATTTTCAACCTGAAACAAGAGTGACTTGCGGGTTAAAACCCGCAAAAACAAGCACAGGTTAAAACCTGTGCAAACAAGCGCAGACTGAAGTCTACGCTACAAGTGGGGTATGATGGTGATATTAAGAGAAACGGGTCCATCGGCGTGCAATGCCGTTTGCAACTCTCCCAATTCATATGTCACACCTGCATATGCCGGCTTATCTTTATCATCTTTTATTATACCTTGCGATCCTCCCACATTAGGGTTCGCACTTGAAAGAGATACTTGATTGTTTAAAGACATGTTTAAAGAAAATCGCTCCCCTACCCCTACCCCTACGCGTATGAGGAAAATGCCTCTATGACCGTCTGAAGTTTGTTTATTAAACTGAAGCAAATATTCTTTTCCTTGAAAAACAACATGCTTTCTCATCCGGTGGGTGATTTGATCGGATAGTATTTTTTTAAATAAATTTTTATTTATTTCCATCTCAATTGTATTACTTATTACTTTAAACTTGAATTCAAGCTGTCTCATTTCACGCTTTTGAGGAACGGGATGATTTTTGTCAAAATCGACTGAATTATCGCCTTTGCAACCTTCGGCAAACCTTATCCAAGGCAGCGCTTTATCTCGGGGCATAATTTGTAAGTTATTCATGACAAAGAGAATTTCTTTTGGAGAAAAATGCTCAAAATGGATGACTTCATAGAGAGCCTTTCCTCCAATGCTTTTTGCATGCCAGATATCTCTTGGATGGCGTTGCTGTTGTGCAGCTTGCGCTTTAACCCATTTGTGGACAACTTCAAATAAAGCGTATTCATCTTCGATATCAAAATTTTTATCCGCAACATCTAAAAGAGCAACGAGATAGTCGTGATTAAGCTCATTAATTGAATTTTTTTCTTTGAACATTTCACTAAAATGTTCACCGGCATAGCTACAAGCAAATTTTATTAAACCATTTGTGGGCGGCAGTGAAGGATTGAATAAAAGCTTTTCGACATACTGTTGTTCTTTGCCTTTAATTAGAATTTTGATTCTATTTTCAATGTCTTTTAATATAGATCCTGGCGGATCAGTTTCCGCATCTAAAAAAACAGCTAGATGGTACAGCTCCAAAGCCGTATCAGGCATAAGGATACGATCTAAATTTTTTGAATTATCTACGCATGACAAATATAAAGAAAGCGTGGAAGGGGAAATTGGTTTTAGCAATAACATATCAAGATCGATTTCAAATAATGGGTATTCAGCCATCACAGTTTCTATTTCTTTTAGCTCTCCTTCGTAACTTGTTTCTATGTCAGCTACAAGCTGTTCAGCTTTTTCTAAATCTCGCTCATCTCCCGCTGCAATCAGCTCGGGTTTATATCGAGCGTCAATTTCTTCTCTCATCTTTTTCTCTAATTTTTTAGCCGCCGTTTTTCTTTGATCGACGCCAACATGGGTCTTGGCAATGGCGGCAAATAGAGGAATTTTTTCGACTTGATCCGATGGAACGATGAATCCTTTCTTTCCCGAGCAAATGATCTCCACCTTAAAAGGCTCTTTAACAGTAAAAGATCCTTTAACTGGTTCCAGAAGCCCTTTAACTTCCGCTTCGAGACTAAGAAACTGATCTTGGAGCTCTTTAACTTCATCTTCCGAGGTTGCATTTTGCGCCACTAGTTGTTGGAGCTGAGCCTGAGCTTCTTTTTGTTCCTTACTATCTGCTTTTTTTTGGACAAGACTCTCTGCAAGAGAGCGAGTTTTTCTAAGAAGCGTTTCTATGTCGTCGAGTTTTTTTTGCATTACTTTCTCTTTTTCACGCTGTGTGGCGGAAGCTTGATGTAGGGTTGTCTCCAAACGCGCTTGATGCGCCATCAGCGGGCCTGAAGCGAGCATGCTCTTGAGCGAATTAATTTGTTTTTGATCCCGCTCGTTTTGCAATTCAAGCTGTTTACATTTTAATTTCATGTTTTTTACTTCCTGCGTCTCTTTTGGCGCAACTCCTTTGTGTAATTTTTTTTCTTTTTCGGATTGTTCTAGCTGATACCTTAATTGTGAAAGCTCTGCTGCGTCTTTTCGTTGGGTTAATTCTAATTCCTCTAGGGCTTTGTGAGCTCGGTCAGAGGAGCTTTCAGATTCAAGCCTCCACTTATTCGCCAAGAAGCGTAATTCATCTACCTGAGATTTAAGTGTTTCCACCTCTGATAAAAGTGGATTATTTTTCTGGTTCACATTTGTTGCGCTTTCATATTTTTTTTCCACTTCTATTCGCTGATTTTCCTGTGTCGTCGCATTCGAAAATATCTTTTGCGCCTGATTGATGATTTTCATCTGCAGAGTTGTAAATTGTTCAGTTTGTTTGCTGGCTCCAAAACGAATTGCAAGTTTTGTAAGGACTGGTAAATCATTCAGTGTAAGAAACTGTTGATTTGCTTCTAAAAATTTAACGACGCCATCCACCGCATCCAATCCTTTTTCATTTAACTCTTCTAACAATTTCGATTCCTTTTCATCTGCTGCCTCACTGCTAATTGTCGTTAATTTTGCAAAAATATTATTAAACTCATCTCTAGAAATATTACCACTCATAAAATAACCTCAGTTAAAATAAAAAAGTGTATACTATTATTATATAATTTATTCTATTTCTTAGTATATCTCATTGTCATAACATAATTAAAAAAGCGCCTCGCAAAAAAAAATAATTATCAGACGTAAACGCATGTCGTTCTTACACTTTTAACCTTCGATTCTGTATATTGACCGTATGAGTCATTTTCCTGATCGCATCACGCCTCCGCCGTCTGTTGATAAAGCGCGCGCTGAACGCAAACAGCACGTGATGCGCGCTGCAAGCTGGGGGGTAAGCATACGTTCTTTGATTGTAATCGGAGAATTCACCGGTGTTTTTTTATTTGGAAGCTCCGCCCTTCTTATGGATGCGCTATCGAGCCTGATCGATATTGTTTGCAGTTTGTTTTTAATCTTATTTATCAAATTAGCCGAACGGCCGCCCGATAAGAATCATCCTTTTGGCCATGGCCGCTATGAACCGTTGGCAGGTTTACAGTTGGGACTGCTATTGGTTGCAATCGGAGGTGGAATGTTTGTTCAACAGGTTTTCCAGCTTCCGCAGGAACATATAGGCGAATTGGATAGGCGCGCGTGGTTGATTCCATTGGGAGCGGTTATATTGCTTGAAATCTGTTACGCAATGGTTATGCGCGCGGCGAAAAAGCATCAAAGTTCCGCTTTGATCGCTGAAGCGGCGCACTATAGGGCGGACAGCTTAACCAGCGCTCTTGCTACAGCGACATTGTTATGCGCGGCCTATTTTCGCGATTGGAGCTTCCTCATCGATCATTTAGGAGCGATCGCCATTGCACTATTCATGGTTGGAATTGGCGTCCGAGCCGTTCGTGATAATCTTAATCAGTTGATGGATAGAATTCCGGATGACCGCTATTTTGAAAGCGTGCGGCGCGCCGCTGGCTGTGTTCCCGGGGTGCTGGGCACGGAGAAAATCCGCATTCAATCATACGGACCCGATGCGCATGTCGATATCGATATTGAAGTGGATCCTCAGCTTCCAGTGGAAAAGGCGCATACGATCAGCCAATATGTGCGCATTGCGATTCAAAAAGAGTGGCCGGCCGTGCGCGACGTCACTGTGCACATAGAACCCTATTACCCTAATGATCACTGAGGCCTTTGATGCATTGGTTTGCCGCGTTATTAGATCGTTTTTTTGTTGTAGCTGGGGCGTTGCTGCTGGTGCAAGCGCCATTATTTATTCAGCAATATGAGCTTCAGTTAATGGGACATGTCGCTGAGTTGGAATTTCAAGTGGATTCCATGAGGCTGGCGGCTATGGAATCCAATAAGACTTTGGATCAGTTTATTGCAAAGTTTATAGGCGGCAATGACGCTGATTTTGTGCGGCAAGGCAAAATAATGTCTGCAATGGTTGCGCGGCTGCAAAGCCTTACAGAGGCCCTTACAGCTTTGGAACACGCTTCCATAATCACGCGTCCTTGGGTGTTTATCAACCATCTTAATTATGATATTGTGAAATCCACTTGGAAATCTTTTGAGCCTGGCCTTGTTTTCACGTACGAGGGGCTGGCGTATATATTGGCTGGCATGTGCGTCGGTCGCTTTCTTTTTTTCGTTCTCAGTGCATCAACAAGGCGCCGTTTTTCCACCCCCGGTGGGGGGTGAGGGCATGTAGCCCAGGGATTTAGTGGGTTTTTCTGATTAAATTTTTCACATTAGACTTTTTTAAACCCTTCTTTCGCGCAGCGTGTGGAGTGCGTGCGACTTGTCGCCGCTTTGGTAGACCTCGACTCGTCGAGGTCGAAGCGTGAATCTAAAACATCTAGAAGCTAGCTTAACGTTAGCCCGAAAAGCGTCTTGCTATCGACAATATGACCTGTTCAACGTTCAAAATGCCAGCTTTTAAATATTTTAGATTTACGCTTAGACCTCGACGAGTCGAGGTCTACCAAAGCGGCGACAAGTCGCACGCACTCCATACGCTGCGCGATTTTTTTATTATCTTTTCGTGCAGCGTGTGGGGAAATTATGTGAAAAATTTAGTCAAAAAAAAACACACAAAATGAAAACCCTAGTCCTGGGTCAGACTTGACCCCAATGCTTTTGCCGGACGGCTGAGTTAATTTGAAGCCAATCGGGATGGCGCCGCAATAAATCAAGAATATCTTGAAGATTGAATTGTGGATTAATCGGGTAGAGATGTTCAATAATCAACCGAATCAAAGCGAAGTCCTCAGGCGTGTCAACAGTCAGACGACATTGAGAAAGATTGATGTCCGCATCTGCATCTATATTTGCTACATTACGTAAGCGATAATTTTCGGGATGACGATAGAGATGCAAAGTGACATGCTCGCGTTCGCTTTTGCTTGTCGCTTCAAGAAACGCTTGATCAAGGGCCTTGCGTGAAAAAACTTCAATATCCATGCCGCGAGGGAAGGTGCGTTCTAAAACATTTGAAACATAATCCCATTGAGGGTAACCGTTGCGATAAACTTGAATCACATCGTCAATGATTTTCGGATCAATGAGCGGGCAATCGGCGGTGACGCGTACAATAGCATCCGGAAGCTGTTTGAGCGCAGCCTGGTGAAATCGAGCCAGCACGTCCTCGTCGGGCCCGCGATAATAGGGAATATTGTTGGAATCGCAAAAAAATGCGAGCGCATCATCTTCAGGCAACGCAGTTGTTAAAACCATGGCTCTTTGCGCCTGGGAAACGCGTTGAAGCCTTTCCCATAAATAATGCAGAAGCGGTTTTCCGTTAACCTGTTTCAATGTTTTTCCAGGTAGTCGAGTGGATCCCATCCGCGCTTGAACAAAAATTTCGATGTGCAATTTTTTCTCAGTCATTTTGGCCTAGTACACTGTAAAGTTATTATTGACTATTTGTGGCGCGTCAAAGCCCCGGGGTTCAATGATCGCAAAGGGGGTAGTATGAGGGCATACAACCCCCTTTGCGATCATTGAACCGCGGGAGCTTTCACGCAGCCACAAATGGTCAATAATAACTTTACAGTGTACTGACCACCGATTCCCAGCGCACCGGCTCGCCGCGTTTGACGTCCTTTTTAACCGTTAAGCCGATAAGCCGTTCATATTCTTTTGGAGGCAGGCCGGAACCAGGACGAATATTGCGAATGTTGTCGGCGGTGATGACAGCGCCTGCAGAAAGATTTTGTGTGAAATATAAGGAACGGCGGAACTTCAGCGTGCCGAGCTCCGCTTTGGTAGGGCCGTAGCGGACTTGGCCCAACGCCTTCCATGCGCGCTCGCTTTCCACCGCCAAGGCCTTTAATTCGTCCGGCTCTAGCGAAAAGGCGGAGTCGACTCCGCCATCGCTGCGTGATAGCGTGAAATGTTTTTCTATGAAGCATGCGCCCAGGGCGACGCTTGCAATGGCGACTCCAATGCCGGGAGTATGGTCGGATATCCCAACAAGCGTTCCAAAACTCTCAGCCAGGTTTGGAATAGTCTTAAGATGCGCGCTTTCCGGAGGCGCCGGATAAGCGCTGGTGCATTTCAATAGAATCAGTTGATGGCAGCCTGCGCCGCGGGCGACAGCGACAGCTTCTTTGATCTCATCTAAGGTGGCTCCGCCGGTGGAAAGAATCAGCGGTTTTCCGGTGGATGCGGCTTTACGGATGAGCGGATGGTCGGTGATTTCGAGGGAAGCGATTTTGTAGCATGGGGCGTCAAAAGTTTCTAAAAAATCGACGGCGGAGCTATCGAAAGGAGTGCTGAAAAACAGCAACGCCCGTTCACGGCAACGCTGAAAAATGGACGCATGCCATTCCCAAGGCGTCGACGCCTCCTGGTAGAGTTCATACAAGGACTTGCCAAACCATAAGCTGTCGGGATCGGTGATCAAAAATTCCCCATCGCGAATGTTTAAGGTCATGGTGTCAGCAGTATATGTCTGCAGTTTGATCGCATGCGCGCCGGCCAATTTGGCGGCGTCGACCAGCTGCAACGCGCGGTCTAAGGAACCATTATGGTTGCCTGACATCTCGGCGACGATAAATGGCGGAGATTCCGGTCCAATAAGATAGGAACCGAGTGCGATGGCTGTCATAAATTCACCTTTGCAAAAGACTTAAAATAATAAATTCATCTTTGAAGTTTCGAGTAATTTCAATAGAGGAGCGGCTTCTTTTAAGGAGTAACTCAAAGAGGGAGGGTTTGGGGAAATGCAGAATGCTTCTAATATAAAAGCAGTCTTAGTTTTATACCAGATCCAGCCTCTGCGATCATCAACGAGAATAGCGGACGAAAACCACTCGTTCTTAAGAGGTTTCAAATTTTTTATGATGGCGTCAAGGGTAGTGCGCTTTGTAATTATTTTTATCAATGGATATAAAATATCACTAATATTTGAAAACTTATTCTTTGTTAGTTGAATTTCTCCAGTTAATTTTGCATAACGCACTAAATTGGAGTGTGTTTTTCTGAAAACAGTAATGGCGAAGCATCGAACAGATAAAATGGTTTTTTGGACGAGGGCGTTAAGATCTTTGATTTCAAGTAAATATTTTGTTAATAGATCGTGGTGTTGAGGAATTTGTTTAATGTATTGTTTGAATATCGCTGGAAGCCGGGGAAAATGTGTGGAGACAACGGCGTTGCCCTGTTGAATGGAATGTTCGAATTTATCCATGCTCATTTTGTAATTGGTCAGTATTTTGTCAAGTTGTTGAAAAATGGACTGCAATTGTGTCAGAGAGTCTTCAACTTCTGTTGTTTTTTCAACAATGCTCGTTTCTTTAAAATTTACGCCGCTGATAGAGCAATCATTTTTTATCATAAATTTGCAGAAGGCTGTTTCTCTCTTGTTTATTGATTAAGGAATTGTTTGGCCAGCGTTTTTTCCGGAAGGAAGGTAACCAGGGCGTCCCGCCCTGTTCACGTGTATTATCTTCAATGTTTTTTTGCCTACAAAGCAGGGCGGGACGCCCTGGCTACCTTCCTTAGTCCCCGCGCTTTTAATTGCACTCTTTTTTTCGAGTTTGGTGGATTTTCAATTCCCGAATTTTGTATGCTTCCTATGAATGGAATTGGAGAATTGCATATGTGCAAAAAAATCGTGATAACTGTTGGGGGAACCGGCGGCCATATTTACCCGGCCATGGCGTTGGCTCAGCAGCTATTGCAGGATCCGAATCTTACGCTGCTGTTTGCAGGGGGAGGCTTGCATGGCAACCGCTATTTTCAATGTAAAGCGCTTCCTTATCACGATATCGCTTGCGGAACTTTTTCGATAAACAAGCCTTGGAAGTCTCTATGCAGCGCAGGGCGCATCATGCGCGGCGTCTGGCAAAGCCATTGTCTAATCAAAGAGTTTGCTCCGGATCTGGTCGTCGGATTTGGCAGCCATCACACGCTGCCGGTATTGTTGGCGGCCAAACTGCATGGAGTGCCTTTTTTGTTGCATGAGGCTAATCGCATTCCAGGTAAAGTCAACCGCATGTTGTCGCGATATGCAGTGGCGACGGGAGTCCATTTTGCCGATACGGCGCGCCTATTGCAAGGCAAAGCGCTGGAGGTCACAATTCCTTTAAGAGATGGTTATCAGCTAGGGGCCATTCCGCAACGGCGCGCTAAGGAATACTTTCAGCTGGATCCAAAAATATTGACTTTGCTGGTCTTTGGCGGATCCCAGGGAGCGCATGCGTTGAACCATCTAGTGTCGGAAGCTTTATTGCAGGTGGAACATTCACAATTGCAAGTTCTGCATTTCACCGGCGATGCGCAAGCCGCTCAGCAATTGCGCGATATCTATGCGCGGCATCATATTAAAGCGGTCGTCAAGGACTTCGAGCAGCGCATGGACATCGCCTGGCAGGCCGCTGATGTCGTAGTCTCGCGATCCGGCGCCGGGACGCTGGCCGAGGCTTTGGAATTCGAGACGCCCAGCATTTTAATTCCATATCCATACGCCGCAGACAACCATCAAGAGAGCAATGCGAATTTCATGGTGGATGCCGTTAAAGGAGCCATTAAGCGCAGAGAAAAAGATTTAACGATAAAGCAATTGGCGCAAGATATCGAAGCGCTGCTTGCGGACAACTATAAAGGCCTTCAATCATTGCAGCAGGGAATACGCGATTATAAGCGCAATGCAAACCCCCGCACCCTCTGTTCGGTCGTAAGGGAACATCTACAATTAGATCAATGTCCAAGTGAGTAAAACTATGAATAAATTTCATTTTATTGGAATCGGCGGCATCGGAATGAGCGGGCTGGCTCGCATCATGTTAAGCAAAAAAATGGCTGTAACAGGAAGCGATATTTCCCCTAATTATGTCATTGAAGGACTTACAAATGCAGGCGCCAAGGTGTTTATTGGACATTCAGCGCAGCATGTGACGCCTAATACGACTGTCGTGTACAGCACCGACATCAAGCAGGACAATCCGGAATACCAAGCTGCAGTCCGGCTGCAATGCCCGCTCATCCATCGCTCCGATCTGCTTTTACAACTTATGTCCAGCTACAAAGCCTTGGCTGTGACAGGCACGCATGGGAAAACCACCACTTCCGCCTTGCTTACAGCAGTCTTGATGGAGGCCGGATTGGATCCGGCTTATGCGGTTGGCGGAGTCTTGCCTCAGTTTCAAACCAACGCGGGACATGGGCATGGAGAGTATTTTGTCGCAGAAGCCGATGAAAGCGACGGCACTTTTTTAAAATACAATTCCCATGGGGCGATTATCACGAATATCGGCCTTGATCATATGAATTATTTTGAAAATGAAGCGACCCTGATTCAATCTTTCAAACGTTTTGCGGATCAAGTGGAATCGACCCAGCATCTTTTATGGTGCGGAGACGATGAACGCCTGCGCAGCCTGGATTTGCCGGGCGTCAGCTATGGTTTCGGCGATAAATGCGCTCTCCGCATTGTAAAATGGAAACAGCAAGGATGGCGCTTGACGTTTGATATCGAATTTCAAGGAAAACACTATGCAAACATAGACGTTGCATTGATAGGTAAACATAACGCCCTCAATTCCGCCGCTGTATTCGGCTTAGCTTTAACGCTTGGCGTCAAAGAGGAGACGGCGCGGCGCGCTTTAGCTAAATTTGGAGGGGTCCGTCGGCGCTGCGAGAAAAAAGGCGAGGCGCAAAATATTTTAGTCATTGATGATTACGCGCATCACCCCACCGAAATTCAGACGACGCTCCAAGGAATCCGCGATGCAAGCGGTGAACGGCGAGTAATCGCTGTTTTTCAGCCTCACCGCTATACGCGAACAAGAGATTGCTTAGGCATGTATAGTAAAATTTTTGATGAGGTTGACGAACTAATCATCACGGATATTTTTGGCGCCGGCGAAGCTCCGATTTCAGGACTCACTTCCGCTGTTGTGCTAAAAGAGATAGAACGTACAACAAGAACTCCTATTCGGTATGTCTCGCGTGAAGATCTTTTAAATATTTTAACCGCCGATTTGCGTCCTCATGACGTTCTCGTTACATTGGGCGCGGGGGACATTACAAAACTTAGCGCAGAATTAGCGGCTCAGTTGCGCTGCAAGCACGCTTCAAAATGGCGGATCGGGGTGATTTTCGGGGGACGCTCAGTCGAACATGAGGTCTCTATTTTATCGGCGCGCAATGTCATCAATTCGCTTAATGCTGACTTGTATGATGTACGATGTTTCGGCATCACTAAGCAAGGCGTATGGTTATCGGGTTCAGATGCGATGAAGAGGCTTGAGACGGCGAATCAAGAAATAAGCGAAGCGCCTGTCCTTACTGACGCAGTACTGCGGGAATTATTGGATTGCGACGTGTTGTTCCCCATTTTGCATGGCCCTTACGGGGAGGATGGCACGATTCAAGGGATGTTTGAGATGCTGGGAAAAGCGTATGTCGGATGTGATTGCCGCTCAGCGGCCGTATGCATGGACAAGACGCTGACTAAACGGTTGGCGCAGGCTTATGGAATTGCGACCGCTCCTTTCATTAGCTTTAGCCGTTACGAATGGAAAACCAACGCCGCGGCGCTTTGCCGCGAGATCCAAGATAAATTAACTTTTCCCGTCTTTGTCAAGCCGGCGCACCTTGGATCTACGATCGGCATACACAAAGCGGAATCGATTGATCAGCTGGCGATTGCGATTGAAGACGCGCTTCTTTTCGACACAGCGCTATTAGTGGAAAACGGCATCGCCAGCCCCCGTGAAATAGAATTCGCAGCGCTGGGCAATGAAGCGGCGACAACGTTTCCTCCGGGAGAAATTCTCACAGGTGGAAAAATTTACGACTATAAAGCTAAATATGGCGAAAATGCAATGGGCGCGGCGGCAGTAGCGGATATTCCACCGGAACTTCAGCAAGAGGGAATGCAGTTGGCTATTAGAGCATATGCTGCAGTAGGTTGTACGGGAATGGCGCGCATTGATTTTTTCTTGGACCGCAAGGGCAAGTTTTGGTTCAATGAGATCAACCCGATTCCAGGATTCACCAACGATAGTTTATATCCAAAAATTTGCGCTGCAAATAACTTGACAACGCCTTTATTAGCTGATCGTTTAATCATTTTGGCGCTTCAGCGTCAGCGCATTCAAAATCGATTGCAGACACAATATGAAGAATAAACATTCGGATAAAATTCCGATACAGCGCGGCGTAGTCTGGATTTTGCTGTCTGTCATGTTGATTTCCGGATCGGCCGTTCTGGCTTTTTTATATTATCGCCATATCAAAGAGCTCTATGGTCGTGACGCCAAGTACCGTATTGTAGCGCTAGTTCAAACTACCCCTGAAAAAGAAACGCTTAAAACATCATATCTTGCTGAATTGCTTGATCTTTCGATCGATAAGCCCACAAATTTGTATCGTTTCAATGCCGGAGATGCCCGCAGCAAGCTTCTTGCCAACCCCTTGATAAAAGAGGCTAAGGTCAAGAAAATTCGACCGGGAACGGTCTACATCGATTACATTTTACGCAAGCCGGTGGCTTTCTTAACGGATTACACGAATACAGCTGTAGACGCCGAGGGAGTTCTTTTTCCTGTGAAACCTTTTTTCACTCCGAAAAAATGGCCTGATATTTATTTGGGTTTAGAGGATTCCGCAGATCGGCCGCACCCAGACAAAATATGGGGGACCTCTCTCAAAAGCAAACAGACCGAGTTGGCGTTGAGTCTGTTGGACTATATCACTAAATACTGCAGCTCTGAAAAATCGCGCTTACAGCGCATTGATGTTTCCCAAGCGTATGCCTCCAGTTGCGGTCAAAGGCAAATCGTTATCGTTATGGAAGATAGAATTGAACAGAAAATAAATGGCCGAATGGCTCTATGCATATTGCCGCGCATTCTTCGCTTAGGAACAGACAACTATCTCCAGGGACTTGCCAACTACCTAGTCCTGCGGGATCACCTTATGCAACGTATGATCCAAAACTTAGATGAACAGACTGTCATTAAGCAAAAACCCATTGTCATCGATCTACGCCTATCCCAATTGGCGTTTATACGCTCTTGATACAGAACCAAATAGACGTAGACGCAAAAGAATTTCAGGATGGGCAGGATAAGGAAAGATATTGATGATGCGTTTTCCAATAAGCGATATGATTAGAGTTTGATTCTTAATCATTTTTGGTCATGGTTTAAAATTAAACAAAAGCGGGTAACGCTTTTTTATGTCGTCCTTACAGGACACTCAGCTCTTTACTTGTGTGACCCAGGCCTTCGCTTCGCTGACCTGGGCTGTAACATTCCGGTCCTTCGGACCTTTAGGAATGGTTTAGACAGGTCCGAAGGACCGGAATGTTACAGCCCAGGTCGCAGCGAAGCGAAGGCCTGGGTCATACAAGTAAAGAGCTGAGTCCTGTAAGGACGACATAAAAAAGGGCGTTAATTATTCATGCTTAAAAAAATCAGCGATTTTTTGTTGATAATCGTCGCAGCTTTTTTTATTCGCAAGTTTGCTCTTCCAACGGTGACCATTGGATTCAGATACAAGTTTAGCCAAGCGGTCAAGATTCGCTCCGCTGGAAGCGACAATATTTGCCTTGATCTTGTCCCTGAGCACTTCCATCCAAGCCTCATCGGCTAGCTCTAAAAGTTTTTTAGCAAAATCGCAATGCTCATGGCCTTCATCATGATGGTGATGATGTTCAGTTTCTTCATGGCAGCAAGAATCATGTTCATGAGAGCAACACTCATCGTGATGGCCATGATTACAATGTTTATGGTGATGTGACATAATTTCCTCCATTTACAAAATTTATGTTCGGGGTCATATGCTAATCTATATCTGCTTTCTTGTAAGTATTCAAGAGGTTTTTTATTCTAAAGCTGTCGCTATCAGCGTGAGTTTTGGATAATCGTTTTTTTTCGGGAATTTAGGAACGTTTATATCGTCCTATATTGTCTTTATTTTGATTGTATTTTACTCTTTGTGGTAAAAGTTCTTGTAATATTCTAAATTCATTAGAATTAGAAACCCTGTATATTCCTTTTATTAATTTGTTTACAGTTTTCCATAGAACAGGGCGCTCTTCGACCGGAAGCGTTGGAGAGATCTCAGTATAATAATTCCGAAGGTCTTGTACGCGTTTAGAATTAGCGCTAGAAACTTTATATACTCTTTCTATTAATTTGCTTACAGTTTGCCACAGAGCAGGGCGCTCTTCGATTGGAAGCGCTGGAGAGATCTCGTCATAATAATTCAGAAGGCCTTGTACGCGTTTGGTGTCGGTTAAACTCATAAAAAAACATCCTTAGAAATAGTCAATTTCAGTTGACATGCTTTCCAAAGCTATATCTGCTTTTTTATAAGCGCTCAAGAGATTTTCTTATGGCGTAGTAACTCTTTGATGTAAAAGAATTTATGGAGTTTTTTCGTTGGCTTCGCTCGATTCTCTAGGTCTGGCGCTTATTTCAGCTACGATATACTTCATCTGTTGTATTATCCGTTGCTGTAAATCGTGCTGCGCTGATGGAGGAAGGCTTGGAGCGACACGCATATATGTTTCGTAAAGATCTTGTATTTCTTCTAATGGACTATAAGCTGACGGACTATGATTTGAAGAAATCATAAAAAAACTCCTTTAATTAAAGTTATAAAATAAGTTATCAATTAATTTATGCGTTTATCAGTATTGCATAATAAATTCATATTGTCCAGATATTTTTCAGATACTATTTTGATTACTTTGAATTAAATGCAGTTCTAGCCTAAAAATCTGTCTTCCTGTTATGAAGCTATGGGAATGATGCAAAAATAGACAACTAGAGGTTCGAATATGACGGAATTTATAGAAATTCATTGGACAAGCGGCAGTTTGGATGAGGCGCGGAAGATTTCGCGCTATCTGGTGCAGGAAAGATACGTCGCCTGCGCGCAAATCACGCCCTGGATTGAATCGGTATTCATGTGGAACAACCAGCTTGACACAAGTCAAGAAAGCAAAATTGTCTTCAAAACGCGCCGCGAAAATTACGAAAAAATAAAAGAGATTATCTTGGAAAATTGCAGCTATGAGGTCCCCGAAATCACTTTTGTAATAATCGATGGCGGAAATCAGGAATACTTAGACTGGATGCGGGAAAGTTCCGAAAGTTCCGAAAGTTCCTCATTGCATTTGCATTGAATCTGGTTTAAAGTGAAATTGGAGCGTCAGACGGAGGCGAAAAGATGAGCAGTGTCATCAACATTATCGAAGAGCAGAAAGGCGATGTCATCATCCTGCGAGTTAAGGGGAAGCTGGACTCTGTGATTTCTCCTAGTTTGGAAAAAAAAGCCTTCGAATTCATTCACGCGGGCCAGAACAAACTGCTGCTGGATTTAGGCGAAGTCAGCTACATCAACAGCGCTGGACTGCGCATGCTCCTATCTGTAAAAAAACAAGTAAGGGCTTTATCGGGAAAATTTATCGTATGCGCCCTGAGCCGCGAGGTGCTGGAAATATTAAAAATTTGCGGATTTGATCATGTTTTGGAAATTTCAAAAAGCGAAGAAGACGCTTTAGCAAGTTTTAAAGCGCAGTGATGTAGGGTGGAAACAGTGAGCAGCGGGACTACACTCGAAAAAGCGGAAATGGAACGCCTCTATCTCGGATTGGCCTTCGAGGCTCAAAAACAGATAGCTTTCAGCCTGCACCACCCAAAAAAGCGCATCATCGTAATAGCTGGACCCACAGGGGTAGGCAAGAGCGCCTTCGCTTTGAAGTTGGCCGAAGCGATTGGCGGAGAAATCATCTCCGCCGACTCCATGCAAGTGTATGTCGGCATGGATATAGGAACCTCCAAGCCAACCCGCATTGAACGCAAACAAGCTCCCCACCATTTGATAGATATTCGTCATGTCACCGAAAGCTTTAATGTAGTCGATTTTTATTACGAGGCGCGTCATTGCTGCCAAGTTATTCTAGGCCGGGATAATGTGCCCATCGTAGTGGGAGGATCCGGTTTTTATCTCCATGCCCTCCTCTATGGTCCGCCAAGCGGTCCTCCATCAGTTCCAGAATTGCGGCAGAACTTGGAAGAAGAGATGCTGCGCAGCGGTTCTGACGCTTTGTTTGAACGACTTAGACATCTAGACCCTCAATACGCAGGGACAATTACAAAAAATGATAAGCAAAAAATCGTTCGAGCTCTTGAAATCATTACGTTGACAGGAAAAAAAGTCAGCAAGTTGTCATGGACAGGACGGGTTAAACCCTTAAATTATGATTTCCGTTGCTGGTTTCTGCATCGCCCCCGGGAACACCTGTATCAACGAATTGAAAAACGCTGCGACAAAATGCTTGAAGATGGCTTTTTGGAAGAAGTTGAACGCCTGGAGAAGGAGGGCCTTCGCAGCAATGCCTCCGCTGCAAATGCGATCGGATATCGCCAAGCCCTGGATTATCTGGCTTCGAAGAGAACAGAGGCTGATTATGTAAAATTCACGGCGTCTTTTAAACAAGCATCTCGCAACTATGCTAAAAGGCAACTTACTTGGTTCAACAAGGAGCGAGAGCC
>Ga0207104_1108_pt1 | contig 20348 bp, 20 predicted proteins | sample Alteio_BWMinHeat_79_FD_153538 | JGI IMG/M metagenome (GOLD analysis project Ga0207104, IMG submission 153538) | Enriched cells from forest soil in Barre Woods Harvard Forest LTER site, Petersham, Massachusetts, United States -... | ecosystem: Environmental > Terrestrial > Soil > Temperate forest >...
ACGATTTGGGCCTGTGGACTGAATTCATCCTGATTCGCTCTGTGCAGATGCCGGCGATAGAGCACTGAGAGGTCAGTGTTGGGGTGGAAAACCGTGAGAACTAAGCGCCCCTGCGGATGGAGTATGCGGTACAGTTCCCGAATCGTAACCAGTGGTGAGGGGACGAACGGAAGGGACAGGTTGCAGACGATGCGATAGAGGGAATGGTCCTTGAACGGAAGGCCCTGCGTCCAATCCGTATGGACCCATTCGGCAGTGAGGGGTGGGTGAATAGTGAGGGTGCCAGCGAAGTCACTGTCAAGTTCCCGGTGCAAGGCACGAAGACTCTGCCGAGCCTGCGTCAGGGAATCTTGAGAATATTCCAGGCCGATGACCTGAACGGGACGATCCGGACTCCATCCCCGCTGTCGCGAGCGGTAGGCTTGGTTGACCATCGTGACTCGGACTAAATCGCCATGGCCGGCCCCCACATCGACGAGCGTGGTGCCTGGTTCGAGCGGGCTGAGTAGCCGATAGAGATCATCCAGGAGCTTCCAGTGTTCATGGAGGTTTCCGAGTTGGGGGAGTTGCAGATGCGCGACCCGTAAGACCTCGCGCGTGATCTGCGAGAGATTATGGCGAAGACGAGTGCGCTCCATCTCGATGCGCTGTTGACGGGCCAGAACGCGACGGCTGTGTGTCCGGAATTCAGCTGGAATAGTCGGCAGTGAGACGATTGCGGAGATCTGATCCAGTAGTTGTCGGAATGCCGGGGGATGTTGATCATTGAGCGGGAGATCCTGGCCGAACAGTGGTGCGGGGACTGTTGCGAGACGGGTATGAGCGCCCAGCGCGGTGAGAAAGGTCTGTGGGAGGTCAGCTGGAGGCAATGGCCCGAGCGGGTTGCTGGGAATTGTGAGAATGGCGGACGGAGAGCGAAGAAGACGCAGATCTGCGATCGTGGAGGCCAGATCTGTAAAATGTCCTGCGACGATATCGCCGACAAAGCGATCGACATTGATGTTGAGTCCGAGCAGATTGGCGATGCCGCGTCGGAGTCCATATCGGTGGTCGGCCACAAGGTCATGGCCATGGACAGACGTCAGCATCGCCTGAACATCAACGACCGGATTGATCAGGAGCAGCAGGTCGAGGGGGCGGGATTGTAGCGCCATTTTGAGCGCGACACGTGCGGTCATGTCGCTGGCCATGATGATCAGAGGGGCGGTTGGCCACGTATGTTGCACGAACTCTACAACTTTCAGGAGATCGGCTTGCATGCTTCGCAAGGTGGTCTGTTGCAGCTCGCCGTCGCTCAATCCCAGGTGATTGGTGTGATCATAACGCAGGACACGGAGCCGGTGGTGTGCCAAGTAGTATGACAAGGTTATGGCATCCAACGCGGTCTGGCCATAGCCGGGAGCAATGATCACGACCGGTGTGTTTGGTGCCAGCGACCGAGAAAGGTGGTCGTCAGTGATCATGATCGCCTGGCCGCGCGGATTTCGGCACTCACGTGGAATACTAATGACCGTCGCCTGCTGCGAGGTCGGTTCCGATTCACTCGGAGATGTCAGATGTTGTCGAGCGACACGTATCACTTCGCGCTCAGCATATGGTGTAAGACCCCAAAAGCGGAGGCCGACTCTAATGACTGGGTCGGAGCTTTGGTGGCGAAATTCGCTGGGTGCTGCGGGGTCTGGAGCCGACCAGATGATCCGTGCAGGTAGCGCGGAACCAGGCGCGCCTGGTTCGTGGGTCCCGGGGTGGCTCTGGGTCTGTGTGGCGGCGAAGTGCAGTGTCGCGAGGCCGCTCAGGAGTTCGGGGCGGGCGTTGAGAAGGAGACAGACACCGTCCCGGCTGAAATTGATCGTCAGCGCCGCCAGTTGGTGCGGGTGACCGGTATGGTCCATCAGGTCGAGCCTGACCGGGAGTGTCACCACCATCCGAATTGCCTCGCGCAGGTCGTAGTCTTCCCGCTCGCTTGGTCCAAGGGGGGCGGTGGCACTCAGTTCGACCTGCGGCTCTGCTGCAAGTAAGACCTCAAGACCGAAAGGCACAGTCTGTTCCTGTGCAGCTTGGACCAACGAGGCCAGGACCGCGGCCTCGTCTCGCTTGGGCACATCAAATGCGATGACGAGATGGGAGACCGGTGTTCCGCGAGGGAGCCAGATAGGTCGTTCCTGTGCCTCACCGTGCAGTTCGAGTATCCCCACGGCAGTTTTGAGGACGACATAGGCATCTTGTGGTGTCACAGCAGGGAAGTCACTGGGGAGTGTGATGCACGTGCCGCCAAGGCTGAGGTTGGAAATGGTGCCTTCCCACGTCGTTGATCCGACAGTAATCGTGGCAGGTAGGGTTGTTGGAATTCGAGGAGAATGGCGTCGTTCCTGTTGCGGTCTGCCAGAGTCGGCTGCCGAAACAGGTGCCGTCTCGGCACTCTTCGTTGTAGGGGCGAGTGTGGGCGGGACGGGAGAGACGGAGTCCTGTTTCTGGAGCGCTATGAGGGGGAACTGGGAGGCGACTGGCAGACGGAGAATGATACGAAGGGGGCCCTGCATTGGCGCTGACACATCCAACGTGCCACCGAGTTGGCGAACAAGCGTATACGACTCGAGGATATCTGTCGACGGAGGTGACGTAGTCGGAGATTCTGGGGACCATTCCACCTCTGATTCAAGCAGCTCGATTTCAGCCTCGGTAGGCGGGGGAAGGGGAAATAGGGCGGGGGCGTCTGCGGAGATGGAGGAAGGTCCAACTCCATGTGTGCTCACGATGAGTCGATGCGCGCGGCCGACCGTCAGCAACAATGACTGTGCGTAGTGCAGGAGTTGGTGAACAAGCTTCGTGACCTGTTCGCGATCGCCGACAAGAGGGGAGATGTGCGGGGAGAACTGCCGTAGGATGCCTGCACCATCCATCATCGGCGGAGTTGCAGACGTGAGTACGTCCTCAAGAATATCGTTGATCGTACATCCTAAGGCGTCGGTTCTTTCGTGAGAGGCCTGCGTCAGCTCTGCTCCGAGTTTCGTTGCTTCTGCGGCGTGGCCGGCAAGTGTTTTGGCTTGGTCCTCAAGACGTGCGTCGCGGATGGTTGTGAGGAGTTGCTGAGACTGTGTCAGCACTGAGGCAAGTGGGTCTTGCAGCTGTTGTGACAACAATGTGACTCGCCGGGCCAGCTCGAGCAGTCCATCCGTACGCCGGAGTTGTTGACGAAGTTGACGGATCGTGGTGTCTTGTTGTTTGGGTTGGGACAGGTCTCGGAGCAGTCCCACCGTGCCGAGAAATCGGTGAAGCGGGTCATAGAGTCCCCTGGCATTGACTTCGGCTGTGAGGGTAAGTGGCTTGTTGTTCTGCGTCGATTTCCCTCGCAAGGTCAATTCAAGGCGGCTGGTGCCTCGCGCTCCGGAGCGGCGTTCGTTCAGCCGATATCGAGCCACTGATTCCTGGTCGGGAGGGACGAGGGTCGTATAAGGTAACCCGATGAGCTCATCGGGCACGTATCCCAACAGCGTAACGATACCGGAACTGACCGTCACGAAATGGCCGCTGGCATCCAGTTCGTAGACGACGTCGCGGAGTGATTCGATAAGCCGCCGGTGGCGTTCCTGCGCGCGATCCAGTGCCACTCTCAGGTGATGTATCTCGAGGGCTTGCCGCGCACAGAAGAGGACTTCCGTGAGAAAGGCTGGAGATTGCTTTGAGAGGAAAAAATCCACGTCAGCTTGGAGTGCCTGAAGCGCCGAAGCCGAATCAGTGCGGTCGCCCAGCAGGATACTCGTCGCATAGGGGGCCTGACGTTTGAGTTCTCCTGGCAGGGAAGTGCTGTCCTCGGTGAGGCACTGTTCGTCAATGAGGATGAGGGTCCATTCCTGCAACGATGTCCATGCACGAGCTTCTTCGGCTGAATAGGCGACGTCCACGCGACATCCAGGGAAAAATCCGCGCAAACTGATGGTGACGAGTTTGATGGATTCAGCGTGTTCGCTAATGATCAGGATGGTGACCGGCTCACTCAATGGCATCAAGATATCCCTGTGTTTCTGGGGAATCCGAGCAAGCCCAGCCCCAGAGCGACTTCACAAGGTTCGCCCTCGCGCGATCTGCGGCACACGAGCCTCCACGCTTCTCTAACAAGCAACTCGGGCACGCATCTGAGGATAGTGTGATGTGAATAGCATAGGCGGGGGCGAGAAACCCAGTCTCCATGCGATGGGATGGGCTATTTCTTTGGTAGGGGGGAGCCTCACCGACTTGTGAAGACGAACAAATTTGAACGGGGTCGAAGAGAACGAGACATGGGTGACAAGAAGGAGCATGTGATGCCCACCGCAGTCTGTGCGGTGGGCATAGGAAGTGGGCGTGGAGACTAATTGCTGGCGAGGGGCGCAGGGGTGATCGACGGACAGGCGCCCGGGGTCATGTACAGCAAATAGTTGCCCATCCCATGCTGGGGCTCCGGCTTCTGTAACGGATGGTGATGGACCATCACCATCTCGTAGGTGTCCGCCTTCGTTACCGGAAACCCCTGCGGGTCTTGATAGACCTGGTGCGGGCGAAACTCGAGAAACGTCCCGTCCGAGTCGACGTCGGGCACCGTCCGCAGCAGCGTCTGCTTCGTCGTCGTATTGTCCAGCCCGATCATGAGCAGTTCGTCATGCCCATGCGGGTAGGCGAACTTCACACAGCCATCCATCGAGAACTTCAGCGGCGCCCGGTGAATCGTCACCCCATTGGTGATCTCAATCCCTTCATCCGTCTGGTCCGGGCCGCGCTGGGCGAACTTGCTGAAGCACACAATGTTTACGCCCACCTGATAGACGTCCATCTCCGTGATCGGGGTCCCCTCGGGCGCCAGATACATCGTGAAGGTGGCCATCACGTCCTTGGTGCGCGGGGCCTTATGATAAAAGGCCACAATCGACATGAGGTGATCCTCTTGGGCGAGCTTGACCCCGTAGCCGGCCGGAAACTGAGTCTCGGTCATCTCCAGCCCGGCGCCGGCAAAGAACAAGGGCTCCCCGTCGCAGGAGACGCTCGGCTTGCTGTTGTTGAGCATCAGGATGTGATGGAGATAGTTTTTGGGGAGCGGGGTGCCGTCTTTCGTGAAGACGGCGGTTTTATAGCCGATCATATAGCGATCCGCCGGGAGCTGAAAGGCATGCTTGGGCATCGAGGCGGCGAGGTCGCCGTCGTGGCCGGCCGGCAGATCGATGGGGCCAAACGTCAGGGTAACGGTATTGGGTTCGACCGTCACCGTCGTGGTGGTTTGTTTCGAAAGGGTGGGGACGGCGTGATGGTCGTGCCCGCCGTCGGCCAGGACCGGGGACACGAACCAGAGGCTCACGAACAGAAGGCAGAGGGCCTGACGCATACAAAACCTCCCAGGAGGAAAAACTGGTCACGTGAATATGTCGTGCGATGCTCGGATATGCCTGTCGGGTAGGCAGCTATCATTGTGCAGTCGGTGGAGGGGGCAACCGTTTCCAGGAATAGGTCCCACCGTGCTCGCGTGGGGGAATATTTTTCTGGGTACCGACCCGCGAATACCACCACACACCCTTTGCTTGGGTGCCATTCTCTGAGAGCAAGACCTCAAAGCCCCCTTCACGATCATTACCCGGCTGCTGCCAGGTACCCTGCCAGAGCCGGTCTGCGAATTTTGTGGTGGTAAACCGTCCATTATGTTGGGTATAGGGACCGTTACCGGCTTTGTCGAGTGTGGCCTTGTAGCGTTTGTCGTCTTCCACTTCAAGAATCTCCCATTCTCCGCTGAGATCCGGAATGGGGGACGACGCGGTACTGACCAGATGTTGGGACGCGGTTGGCGCAGGTCGTTGAGCCAATGGGTCCCCCAGTTGAATCGTTCTGAATGATTCGTGCCACGATAACAGCGTCCATTGTACCTGACGACGTTCAAGCACGCCAGTCTCTCTCAGTGGGATGAGGGTGCGTTTTGGATCGCCTGCTTCCCCGACAAAGCGGATGTAATCTAGCTCCATTGCAAACCACGCGAGATCGCCCTTGGTCCAGACCTTTAGTTCGCGGATCGGGATCTCGAGTTTCTGGACAGAATCAAATTCCTCCCGCATTTCACGCTCAAATTCCGGCCATCCCACATATTTGCGTCCACCGATCGTGTAGCTGGTGATGTCGGCATCATGGGCCATCAGACGAGAAAGAGTCGTCAGATCTTTTTCGGCATTGGCTTGAACGAGTGTGCGGATCGTCGTTTCTGGGTCAGTCGAGTCAGCTGCGTGGCTCTCAATCACGTGTGCAATGCCAACGCACACGATGAGGGCGCTCGTGAGAGCGAGTTTCATAATTCCGACCATGAGCAGGCTCCGTGTGGTGCGCGAGTGGTGAATCACGATGTTAGGCGGCTAGAATGGAAGGCTACACGCGCCGTTCGTCCTTGTCAACGGCAGAAGCAGGTGAGCGACCGTAATAATCCTAATGATGATAGGTCACGACGATCACCGTCACATTGTCTTCTCCTCCTCTGGTCAGAGCCTGTTCGATCAGATCATGGCAGGCTCGGTGGGCATCGCCATTCGCGCGTGAGAGTACCGAGGCGATGGTTGAGTCCTCCAACATTTTTGTGAGCCCATCACTGCAGAGCATGATCAGGTCGTGCGGAAGGACCGGCGTCGAAGTCAATTCCGGTTTCACGTCGACGCCCATCCCCATGCCTTTGGTCAAGATGTGACGATCAGGATGTGTGAGTGCCGTGGCCGCATCGATCAGGCCGCGCTGCACAAATTTTTCTACGAGGGTATGGTCACGCGTCAATTGCTTGAGCGCTCCCGTCCGATAGAGGTAGGCTCGGCTATCTCCCAAGTGGGCGATATGAGCAGATGGCATCGGTGTCGGCGTGATCGTGAACGCGACGAAGGTCGTGCCCATCCCTTGCAAGGACGGTTTCGCGAGCATGAGGTCATGGATTCTCTGATTGGCGCTCGTCACGAGATCTGCGACAAATTCGCCGGCAGCGTTCGGGTGCTCGCGGAGCCAGGCCTCTCGTTCTCGTGCCCGTTGTGTGGCCACGGAGACGGCCGTTTGAGCTGCGATATCTCCTGCCGGATGCCCCCCCATCCCATCTGCCACGATCCAAACGCCGCAGTCATTCAGGACGGCCAACGCATCTTGGTTCGATGCTCGGACATGACCGGTCTCGGTTCGACCGACACCGGTCCACTGCTGGGGTTGTATCACGGAGCGACCTCGACCGGCTTTGGGTAACGGGTCGGCGGAAATCCAACAGAAGACGGGCCGAAGCGCGCGACCATTTGGTCGTAGAGCAATGCTGCGAGCGGTTCAAGATTTTGAGTATCGGCGGCGTTGTACCTCAGCAAGAGATCGCGTGCGGCCTCGTCTCCCGCGCACCACTGGTACCACAGGCGAACGGCTTCCCATCCGTCGAGCCCCACCACATCGGTCTCGCGCGCAATCTGGACTTCGTGCTCGATGTGTTTCAGACCGCCCTGCATACCGAGCCGGCGTGCCGCAAAGCAGAGATCGAAGTGCGGTTTCTTAAAATTCAACCGGGGGAACTTCGTCTGCAAGTAGGGGATGTCAAACCCGCTGCCGAAGAACGTAATGAAGAGGTCTGTCTGTTCCAGCTCTGCGTGCAATCGGTCTTCCGTTAAGGTTTCTCCGCGGACCAAGCTCGTCATGTGTCCGTTGCGATACAATCCGACCACCGTCACATGACCTTCGCGCGCAGACATCCCGGTCGTTTCGATGTCCAGATAGAGCGTGCGATGGCGAAACGCCTCGAAGAGGCGCCAGTGCTCACGACTCTTCAGGCAAGTACCGAAGTAGTGCGCGTCGCCTTCTTCCAGGCGTGACTGGGCGGTGGTGAGTTCGCGGTCATACCACTCTTTTCTGGTTGAGGAAATACCGGGCAGGGCCGGAGATCGGAGGAATGCGGTCCAATCCAGAATGCATTCCTGCCAAAGACGACGTTCGGAACTTTGGCCGATACCTTTGAGAAGCACGAAGGATGACGTGAGCATATGATCGCGGGATTGTAGCCTTGATTTCATCGAATAAACAAGCTAAAGTCCGCGACCTGAGCGGGTTTTCATCTTATGGCTGCCGGGAGGCGCCGAGTAGAATTCCATGGCTGCTTTCCCCAACAAAATCCGTATCACCGTCGGTTCCGTGCAGCTGGACGCAGAACTTAAGTCAACGAAGACGGCTCAGGAAGTCTACGCGGTGTTACCGGTTGAAAGTCAGGTCAACACCTGGGGCGAAGAGTTCTACTTTAAGCTGGCCGGAGTGAAAGACCATCGAGAGACGGCGACGAATCAAGTCAAAGTCGGCGATGTCGCGTTCTGGGGGGCGGGGCAGGTCCTGGCCATTTTCTTCGGCCGCACACCAATGAGTATGGGGCAGGATCCGGTTCCGGCTGACCGTGTGAATGTCATTGGCCATATTCTTGGGGATGCGTCGGTACTGCGGCGTGTCATGGATGTATCGACCATTCGAATCGAACGGATCTAGTAGAATGCTGAAACAGTCCGCCAGCGTCGTTCTCGCCTCGAAAGCATCCTCAACGTAGCCCAGAGGCTACGCCTCCGGTGCTTTCATCGGCTGCGGCCTAGCTGGACGAACTGTTTGAGCATTCTACGGGACCATGCTCTAATAGGTTTCTCCATGGATCGTTAACTATGCGACTATCGAAAGAACGTGTTCGCCACATGTCGGAGTCGCTTGCCACCAGGTTACAGGAGGAGGGGCATGTCGTGCTCGCCGGGGATCGTAAAGTGTTTGTCGAGCAAATTGATCATGCCATTCTCGAGGAATTGTTGGTCGAAGACCGCCTGAACGCCGAAGTGCGGCAGCTGTTGAAAGCCTACGAGCAAGATATCGAACGGGGACACGTGGACTTTCAGAAGATGTTCACGATGGTGAAGGGTAAGCTGGCGCGTGAGCGAGGGATCATTCTCTAGAACATGAAACGTGACACGAAACATGATTGAATGTCTCACCGCGGTACGCCTGACACGTTGCGTGTGATGTTTCACGGATGAGTTATGTTAAGCGAAGACAAAGTCAGTCATCTCTCCCACGTCATTCTTCAGGCGGTGAAGAAGAGCTCGCTGGTGACCATGCAGGCCGACGAGGGGCGGGTCCTGAAAGAGATCAAGCGAGTACTTGCATCTGAGTTGGCGCAAGAAGAAGAGATAGATCGAAAGGTCAAAGCCAAGCTGGCCTCTTACTCACGCGGGATCGTCGAGGGTAGTGCAGAGTGGGACGTGCTCTATCGGAAAACATTCGAGGAAGAGACACGGAAACATGCGAAGGCGTGAGGTGTCTAAGACGCATGGAGGTACCATGAAATACCTATCTATACTGGGTGTGATCCTCTTACTCGTGGGGGCAGTCGCCTGTTCGAAGAGTCGGGCAAAGCCGTTGGTTCCGCTGGCGCTTGAGTCGGGAGTGAAGCCGCAAGCGGAGGTCTTGACCGAACAGGGGACACAGGCGTATCAAGCGAGGCAATTCGACGACGCGAAGAATTACTTTTCCCAAGCAGTAGCCACAGCTCCTCAATCGGGGCCTGCGCATTATAACTACGCCTTGGCATTGAATGCCCTGGGTGACACGGAGCAAGCGCGCCAACAGTTCATGGAAGCGGCCAACTTGGCTCCAGGCGACAAAGTGATCTGGGATTCGCCCGCGCTCAGCCCCTTCGGCAATGTGGAGTCTCCCAAAAAGAAATTAAACCAAATGCCAAGTACGCGCCAGGGCTTGGGCGGCGCCGGCGCCGGGACTCGTTAGTTGCAGACAACCAGAGAAAGGGTGCGTTGATATGGCAAAGGAACTCAGCATCGGTGACAAGGCTCCCGCGCTGTCGCTTCCCGATCAAGCGGGAGAACGGGTCAGCCTGAAAGATTTTACGGGCAAGCAGGTGGTGCTCTATTTTTACCCCAAAGATGACACCCCCGGCTGTACCAAGGAATCGTGCGACTTTCGCGATGCCATCACTCCGATGAAGAAGGCGGGAGCCGTGATTCTCGGTGTGAGCCTGGACGGCAAAGAGTCTCACCAGAAGTTCATCAAGAAGTTCGACCTGCCCTTCACGTTGCTGAGCGACGAAGACGCCACTGTCTCGAAGACCTACGGCTGTTACAAAGAGAAAAATATGTACGGCAGAAAGTATTGGGGAATCGAACGCAGCACCTTTGTGATCGACCAAGCCGGCAAACTGAAGGCCATCTTTCGCAAGGTCAAGGTTGACGGTCATGTGGAAGAAGTGCGGGCGGTTCTAAAAGCCTAACCTTTCTGCAGGATGCTGAAAAAGCCCGTCAGCATCGTTCTCGGTTCCTCGAAATCCTCAACGTACCCCAGAGGGTACGCCTCCGGTTTCGACTCGCCTGCGGCCTTGCTGGACGGCCTTTTTGAGCATCCTGTTCTGTGCTTTCGTTTTAGAAGTATGGGCGATTCCGTCGCATCATAATAGTGTTTCCCCAGATTCATTGTGGGCTGTGCGGCCTATGGGTGTTTTTTTCCGCAGAGCCGGTTTTTTCACCACCCTCATTTTTTTGACTGCAACCACCATCCTCTTCGCGGCGGAGCAGACTTCCGGAATCTTGACGGTTCACGATAGCCTGACCGCACCCAACCAGCCGGCCTCCATCAGAAGACTCTTCCCTGTGAGCGTCACTTCGATGCCACCATCGAAGTGACGCTCACAGGGAAGAGTCTTCTGATGGAGGCCGGTCTGGGGGGTGAGCCTATCCAGCTTCTCGTCGCCGGCAATGTCGTCGCAACCGCGATGACCGGTGGAGACGGGCGGGCGTTCTTGTCGTATACCCCAAGGGCCAAAGGGACTGTCCCATTCACTGTGCGCGTTGGGGACACGCCGAGAGTTGGAGTGGCCGAAGCTGGTGCGAACCTGGCCGTGTGGGAACGGCGCAGTCCGATCATGGCTGTGGAAATGGCTGCGCTCATGGAAGACACCGCCGGAGAGGGGCCGACCATAGCCGGGCCCGGGAAAGAGGTGGAAGGCAGACATCCTATGCCTGATGCCGCGGAGGAACTCGGCAAGCTCACGCAGTTTTATTACAACGTGCTCTATGTGGTCGCGCAGGATAAGGCGGGAGGTACGACCGATCAGGTCAATGCGCAAGCCAGACAATGGCTCAAAGATCACAAATTTCCGGTCGGACATATTCTCGTGCTGCCATCTGGTCCAGAGGCGTTTGGGGCAAAGCTCGATGAATTGCATGCGTCCGGATGGAAGACACTCAAGATAGGGATAGGGCGCACGAAAGCATTTGCCGAAGTGTTTGTGCAGCGCCGGCTCGAAGCCGTGATGGTGGCGGAACCAGCTAAGGGTGATGTGCCGCGCAAAGCGAAGCTGGCAAAGGGGTGGAGGGATGTGCGCAAAAAAATGTAGCGGGTAACTGGACCATCCTTCTTGCTCGCAGAGCCCCCACGATAAAGCTGTGGTCGCTCGATGCGCGCAGTGAAGGACAGTCCAGTCACTCGCTTGTTTCGGAATTATTTGCGCACGAGTGGGAGAGAGGTGGATGTGATTAGGACATCCGAGATCATGAAGCGCGCAGTCTTGGGCAAGGGGAGCAGCCGGACCATTCTTCTTGCTCGCTGAGGCCCCACGATGAAACGGTGCTCCCTCAATGCGCGCAGGGAAGAACAGTCCGGCTGTTCCCCTTGGGGCGAAGGAACAGATAGTGATAGAAGGGTGAGGAAAGTTGCAGCGCTGACCTCCACTGCTCGTGGAACGCGCACGATGAAACAGTGCTCGTCTCACACGCGCAAGGAAGGAGCCTCCTAACCGCCCTCTTGTGGGGAAGTCCTTCGCTCTAGGTGGAGGAGGAGAGTAGAAGGCGATAGAGGAAATGGTCATCCGATACGAGTAGCGGGGGGTTGGCAGGCGAGATTGTCATGATAGACATTCCTAAGATCGAACGGGTTCTAGCTACTATGGATGCCAAAATGGCTAAGGATTCTTCGGCTATTTGGACGATAGATCAGCTGGTGTGGCCGTTTGGTTCGCGTCAAGAAAAGTTGAGTGCTGGTAAGACGGAGATCTTGAAGTTGCTTATAGAGGCAAATGTCCGTGCATATCTAGTGATTGATGATGAGGATAATATGGTTCGCGTTCCCCATGCGCATCGAGTGGAAAGAGACTGTACTTGGCAACTTGAGCCCTGCATCATGTTGGAGGATTTGCAGAATGGACCGCTTTACTACGGTAGCTGGTCTCTCTATGGTGCCACGGCGCCAGTGGATCCAACGCGTCTTCAAGATACTAACCGAGTTTCATCTTCAGAGTGTCTTCAAAGGCTTCGGGGCCTCGGCGTGCACTATCTTCTTCGGGCCGACCCTGACGAAACCCGCTGGTGGCTTTTTCTATCCGTGTAGATGAGGGGACAAGCAGGAGCCTTGCCTCACAACTTGCCTTTCATTTAGTTAGCTGCTTCCTTTAATATATGTCGCACATTCTCATCACCATTTGAGGCTCCTCTGAATGCGGGCGAAGACTAGTTTTTCCTGCCAAGCTTGCGGCCATCAGTCTCCACGATGGCTTGGCCGTTGCCCGGACTGCAGCGGCTGGAATACGATGAAAGAGGAACGGCAGGCGCCGACCGGCAAGGGGCGGCCTGCTCCGATGAAGACGGCTCAGCCGAAGGCGACGCCGATTGCCGACATCGAGGTGGTTGGTGAGGCCCGTCGGCTGACACAGATCGGTGAATTCGATCGGGTGCTTGGAGGCGGAGTCATTCCAGGCTCGGTGATATTGATCGGCGGTGATCCGGGGATTGGGAAGACGACCTTGTTACTGCAGGCGCTCCCGCGCCTGTCTTCCAAGGAAGAACCGGTGTTGTATGTCTCGGGAGAGGAATCTCCGAGACAGATCAAGATGCGGGGGCAGCGGCTCGGCATCGAGCATCCGAATCTCTTGATTCTGGCGGAAACCTCCCTCGAACAAATCCTCAAAGCCACACAAGAAATCCAGCCTGCCGCAGTGGTCATCGACTCGATCCAAACGGTCTACACGGAACAGATCACGTCTGCACCGGGCAGCATCAGCCAGGTGCAGGAAGTGGCAGGTCAATTAATGTGGTACGCAAAGCGCAGCAGCGTGCCGGTCTTCATCATCGGACATGTCACCAAAGATGGCGCGATCGCCGGACCGCGACTGTTGGAACATATCGTCGATACGGTGCTCTATTTTGAAGGGGACAAGGGCCACAGTTTTCGTATTCTTCGTGCGGTGAAAAACCGCTTTGGCTCGACCAACGAGATCGGCGTGTTCGAAATGAAAGATTCAGGGTTGGAGGAAGTGAGCAACCCCTCCGAGCTGTTCCTGGCGGAACGGTCCCAGCGCACGACGGGATCGGTGGTCGTATCCAGTCTCGAAGGATCGCGGCCGATTCTGGTGGAACTACAAGCATTGGTGTCCTCCACGAGTTATGCCATGCCGAAACGAATGGCGAATGGGGTCGAGCAGAATCGGGTGTCGCTGTTGCTCGCGGTGATGGAAAAGCGGCTGGGTCTGCATCTGTCAGGACAAGACGTCTATGTGAACGTCGTCGGTGGGATGCATATCGACGAGCCGGCCATCGATTTGGGCATTGTGGCGGCCGTCACATCGAGTTTGCGCGAAGTGCCGATTGAGCCGGGACTCTTGGTGTTGGGTGAAGTCGGGCTCGGAGGTGAGGTGCGTGCGATCAGCCAGGCAGAGATGAGGATTCGCGAAGCGGCAAAGATGGGATTCAAACGCTGCCTGTTGCCGGAGCGGAACTTGGCCAAACTGGAGCCCATCGATGGGATCGAATTGATCGGAATTCGAGAGGTGGGGGAGGCATTGGATGTGGTTCTGGCGTAGTAGAGGGACAGTTGGACAAGCCTCTTTGCTCGCGCAACGCGCGGTCGCGGACTCCCCTCGCTTGGGAACAAGCGCGTCTTGGCGCGCTGAGGGTTGGGCGGGTGCGATTTTGTCCGCAGTAGAAGCTCATCCACCTGTCCCTTTTGGTGTGATGGATGGGGGAAGAAGAAGGAGAGTTCGGAGTTCTTTTGTCAGTACTATTGTTGTCAGTGTATTGGCTCTTACCTCCATATCCGGTTGTGCACTGTTTGCACCGCGAGAGGAAGTGCAGCTCAAGCAAGCGACGGCGGATGAGCTGACGGCTCTGCTGAGTCAGAGGGAAGCGGCGATTCGGACCATGAAAGGTCTCTTCAGCGCAAAGGTGCAAGGAGGGATCATTCCTATTGCTTCGAGGGTCGAGGGGGCGCTGTACTATCGCCGTCCGAACGCGATGCGTCTGCGTGGGTTTACCGCGGTCGGCAGCGAACTCTTCGAGTTTGTGCAGGTTGAAGATCAGTTCCGATTGCGATTGCCGACGATGGGCCGTGTCCTGTCCGGCAATTCCTCCGATATGGGCGAGATGGGAAAGCTCGCCCGGCCGTTTCAACTAAGTGTGTGGGCGATGGGTGGCGTGTTGGGGACCGGCATCATTGCGAAAAATGAGACCGTCACCCTCGTGGAAGACGGGGATCGCTACCGTCTGGAGGTTTTCGGTCCGTTTCCCAACGGGACACAGCTCCTGCGTCGGCGACTGTGGTTTGAACGGCAGACGCTGTATGTCGTTCGGGAAGATCGGCTCACAGAATCCGGTGCGGTGGAAGCGACCATTCAGTATGAGGACTTCCGTGCGATTGGTGATGGACGTCTCCTAAGGCCTTTTAAGATCGTGTTGGAAGATGGACGGGGGCAGGGGAGCGTACAGGTGACATTTCACGAGATGACGCCGAACCAGCCACTGACGGCTGCTGACCTTGCGCAGGTCTCGCTTCGATGAAAGTCCTGGCAGTCGAAACGGCAACCTCGTGGCAGAGTGTCGCGATCCTTGATGAATCGCGTGTCCTTGCGCGTCACGACCAGGATGCGGCGGGATCGCATGCCAAGCTGTTGCTCCCGACGATCGACCGGCTGTTTCGTACGGCTGGTCTGACACTCAAGCAGTTAGATGGTCTTGTTGTATCGATCGGTCCCGGGTCCTTCACTGGCTTGCGCGTCGGCCTGGCCACGCTCATCGGGTTCCGGACGGTCAGTCAGCTCCCCTTGACGGTGGTGCCGACTCTGGAGGGAATGGCCTGGAATCTGAGAGGCACCTCGACGCTACTCTGTCCCATTCTCAATAGTCGGCGTGGGGAACTCTATTGGGCGCTCTTTCGATGGACCAGCGATAATCGGCTGGAGCGAGTGATGTCAGAACAGGTGGGTACAGCGGCGATGCTGGGGAGTTGCCTCACAGGATCGGGCCTTGTATTTGGCGAAGGTTGGACGGCTGAAACATCAGCCATCCGTGCGTCGATGCCTTCCTCCGCCGCGTTTGCTGAAGCGCAGGACTCTGCCATGAAACCCTCGGCCGTCTCGATCGGATTGGCAGGCGTCGAGCGGTTCCAACGGGGTGAGTATGCAGGAACCGGTATCAGTCCGCTCTATGTACAACGCACGGCTGCAGAACTGAAGTATGAAGAGTCCGGCGGCCTGTCGCCGGTGGCTCAACGTCAGGAACGAGTGGCAAGAAAAGTGAATGCACGTGTGGCAGCGGCACGGACACCAGCGGGACGGGCTCGGGCCGTGCGAGGGAGAGGCACGAGCGGCACATAGACGGAGCATGATTGCGTGGTAGGGTTAGAAAGGGCTGGGGTGATGGGCGGATGGGTCATTGAGCCGGCGACCGTCGATTCTCTGCCGGACATTCTGCAGATCGAAGAAGCTTGCTTCTCGGCCCCCTGGACGCGCAAAATGTTAGAGGCAGAGTTGAGCGGCAATCCCTTTGCACATTTCCTGTTGGCTAAGCAGGTGCCGCCGGACGAAGTGGGTACCATCTCGATTGTCGGATATCTCTGTTTCTGGGTCGTCTTCGAGGAAGTACGGCTGATGAACCTGGCGGTCATCGAGTCGATGAGGCACAAGGGCATCGCCAGGGCCTTGGTCATGCAGGCTCTGGAGGTGGGGCTGGCACAAGCGGCGAGGTGTGCCGTGCTCGAATTGCGGGCTTCGAACCATGCCGCGCATGCACTCTACAGAAGTCTTGGGTTCCGCGACGTGACGATCCGACCCACGTACTATACCAATCCCATTGAAGATGCGCTGTTAATGGAGCTGGACCCGATTGTGTCGGAGTCGGGTCGATTCACTGACGAAGTCGGTCGCGAAGGAGGACATCTCAAGCCTCTGCAGTAATCTCATAACCGGGAGGTGCGACATGCTGACAGACAGTATGATTGCGGAGAGACTGCGCCAATCCAGTCAAGAATTTCGCGCACTGGAAGAGGCGCACCACAATCTGGATCTGGAATTGATCCAATTGCAGAAGCGCCACGTACTGACTCCCGCGGAAGAAATGTCCATGAAGGGTTTGCACAAAGAGAAGTTGGCTAAGAAAGACAAGATGGCCGAACTGATCCGTGTCTGCCGAGACCACGAGCTGCAGGCTGCTCCACAGTGAGGAGCGGTGTCGTGGGAGTGGCGTTAACCAGCAAGCGGGACCGGAGTTATGGCACAGATTCTCAATCCCCTTGCCGCACATATCAGGACCGTCAAGCAGCGTCTGATCATCATCGGGGCCACGATGCTGGTGGCCCTGCTGGTGTCCTTTACCTTTTCCGGTGAGATGGTCGCGTGGTTGAATCGTCCGTTCCCCAACCTGTTGGTGTTCTATGGACCGACGGAAGCCTTGTTCGCCTCGATCAAAGTCTCGTTGTTGGCGGCGATAATTGCCAGTCTGCCGGTTATCTTCTATCAATGCTGGAAGTTCATTGAACCAGCACTGCTCCCCAAGGAGCAACGCTGGGGCTTTCCGCTGTTTGCGCTGGCGGGAGGGCTCTTTGCTCTCGGTTTGACGTTTTGCAATCTTCTGATCCTCCCGCTAGTCATCAATTTCTTCGTCAGTTTCGGCATGGATCATGACGTCACCCCGCTGTTGAGTGTCGGGACCTATATCGATTTCAACGTCAAATTTCTGCTGATCTTCGGCTGCGCGTTTGAATTGCCACTCGTGCTCAGCATCCTGGCACGCGTTGGCGTGGTGTCGGCTCAGATGCTTGCGAAGTACCGGAAATACGCGATCATGGCCGCGTTGATCCTGTCGGCCATCGTGACGCCCGATGCGACCCTCGTGACCATGCTCTTGATGGCGGTGCCCTTGATGGTGTTGTATGAAATCGGAATTATCGGGGCGCGCATCTTTGGTCGAGGAGGCCCGACCGAAGTCAACTTGCCCCTCGACCCTGATTTACCGATAGGACCGGCCGGGCACCGTGTCCGATAGCAGAATGCTGAAAAAGGGGCGGGGTAGCTGGGACGATCCCCGTGCTCGCGCAACGCGCGGCCTCGGAAGGCCCTCGTTGGACGCGCGCAGTTGGGCTCATCCCAGCCACCCCTTAAAACGTGATAGCACGCTGCGGCCTTGCCCGCGGAACGGCGCGTCTTGGCGCGCCGGGGTTGGGTGGGTGAGAAGGCCGCCTTTTTGAGCATCCTGCGGGAGCGAGATAGCGGGGTAGATGATGATTCGAGCTCGGACTATAGCCACAACCCTTGCGCTGAGTCTATGGAGTGCAGGTGGGATAGTGGGGGCCGCCACGCAAGCACCTTCGCCGGCTCCGCCATCTCAGCAGCAAGCCACAGGCCATGGAGATAATCAGCCTCAATATGGTTCCTTCAATCCGCAGGCCACGAGCATTCAGGCACTCACGTCTGTCGGAAACGACTTGGTCTATGCCGGCTCATTTGGTCTTGGTCTCTTTAGTAGCGAAGATCGTGGCGTCACCTGGACGAAATCGGGCCAGGGTGTGACTGATCCATTTATTCTGACCCTCACCACAGGAAAAGACGGTGCGATCTATGCCGGAACATTCCGTGGTGGAGTCTTTCGTTCCCGCGATCGAGGGAAGAGCTGGCAGGCGATCAATAGCGGACTCAAGCGTCTTGAAATCAAAGCTCTTCTTGCCGTGGGTGACGGGGTCTATGCGGGCACGAGTGACGGGGTCTATCGACTCGCCGCCGCCGATCGCTGGTCGGTGGTCACCACCGGTCTCGACGATATCCTAGTCCATGCGTTGGCCCTCTCGTCCGACGGGACGCTATTTGCCGGAACGTCCGGAAAGGGCATCGTGCGATTTAAGGCTCAATCGACCGGCTGGGTCCGGCAGCAACATGCACTCAAAGATCATGAAGGGATGACGGAGAACTTTATTCGAGTGTTGACGATCGATCCCGAGGGTGGCATCTATGCAGGCACGTTCGATGGAGGCGTCTTTTGCAGTGCCGATGGGGGCGTCACCTGGCGGCCCATCAGCCGGGCGCTCCCGAACGATTCAATTCGCGGGATTCTGTTCAACAGCCGGGGGCTTTTTGTGGCGACGGGACACGGTATTTTTAAAACGACCGACAAGGGGCGTCAGTGGATGCCGCTCAATAAGGGGTTGACAAGCATGGCGATTCAAGTCTTGATTGAGTCCGGTGCCGGAGTGCTCTATGTCGGGACGAGCGACGGGGCATTCCGAAGCGACGACGACGGGCGGACATGGAATCCGATCAATCAGGGTCTTGAGGGAGGGGAGGCTCCGGCACCCTTCCGTTTTCGTTAAAGAGGGTGTGAAAAACTAGATGGCATCCTGTGTGAATGTCGGATCCCTAAGGTCACGAGCCATATGAAGATAACTCGCAGGCTGTTCAAAAAGACCATCAGCAAGGCCGCAACAAGCGAAGAGGCGAATCGTACTTTGTGCCGTACGTTGAGCCTCTGAGCGTCGCGAGAACGCAGCTGGTGGCCTTTTTCAATAGCCTGCTAACCAAGAAAGGGTAGAGGACGATGTCAGAGCCTACAGAGAAGACGCGGGCGACCATTTCCGTCAGCAGCAAAGGGGCCCATCTGGGCGATATCGTGTTGCGATTCTTTCATGATGTGGCGCCCGGGGCATGTGAAGAACTTCACGAAGTTGGCCCGCGAGGGTTTCTATAGCGGCACGACCTTTCATCGGGTCATTCCCGGTTTCATGATCCAGGGTGGCGATCCCAACAGCAAGAACCCTGACCGTGCGTCGCATGGCATGGGAGGACCCGGGCACAAGGTCAAGGCAGAGTTCAACAGCAAACCACACAAACGAGGGGTGCTCTCCATGGCGCGTTCGAACGATCCGGACAGCGCCGGCTCGCAATTTTTTATTTGCGTCGCGGATGCGAATTTTCTCGATTGGCAGTACACGGCATTCGGTGAAGTGGTCAGCGGGATGGACGTGGCGGACAAAGTGGTGAACATGAAGCGGGACGGCAGGGATAATCCTCTCGAACGGGTTGAGATGACGGTCACGATTACCGAATAGCGTGAAACGTGAAAGAGAAAAGGTGAAAGGACAGGGCACCATTGTCCGGCGCGGCCTGTCACGGGTCGCGGTACATGTGTCACGAGGTGCACTTGTGTGCACACTGCTCGTCGGCTGCGCCATCCCAATAGTGCCCTACCGGGCGGTCTATGAAGATCCTGTCAACTATGTACGGCTGGAGATGGATGACTCAGTCCTACCGGAGTGGGCTCCCAGCGCGCATGCACATCCGAAGGTGATGCCGGCCGAAGACGTGGCTCGCATCCTCGGCAACATCTCGGTCAAGGAACATCAGATTTGGTTGCAGAAATGGCTGCAGGGCGAGGCGCCGCTGGTTCCGGCGTTTCGTCCTGAGGAATTTGCCCTTTTGTCTCAGCAGATCGTGGAGGCCCTCGCCCAGGCCCGACCCGATGAACGCGTGACGTTTTATCTCAGTCAACCGCGAACCTCCGCCAAGCGCGTCATCACCACGGGTGGTCTCTATGTCCAGGGCACAGAGCTGCATTTTATTTTGGGGAATTGGCAGATCGTCTATGGCATTCCGACCTATGGGATGATCTACGATCGGCGCTATCCCATGCGACCGACGGCCGCCAAAGGATTTTACTTATATTTCTATCCAGCCGAGGCGACGATCCCCCAACGGCACAGTCTCTGGGATACATTGTTAGCCAATACGGACGATGAACTTGTAATCGATCTGACAAAAATCGCCTCAGACCCGCTCGCTGCTGTCCCGGGACGCTAGACACAGCCACGTTCCGCACCCGCTCGCGTTGAGCCTGCCAAGACAGCGTCTTTGCCCGGGGATTTCCTTTTCCATATCGCGTTCCAGACCTGCTTGAAGCGAGAGAGCAGCCCGGTTGGCTCTGGTGTGGTAGGTGAAACTAGTCTGACCGGATGCACCAGATGAATTGCAAGAACGAGCTACGCCACACATGAAGAGGTCAGCCACTGTGTGTCATGTATGTCCTCTTGGTTTGTCCGCTACAGCGTCT
>Ga0207104_1109_pt1 | contig 20270 bp, 12 predicted proteins | sample Alteio_BWMinHeat_79_FD_153538 | JGI IMG/M metagenome (GOLD analysis project Ga0207104, IMG submission 153538) | Enriched cells from forest soil in Barre Woods Harvard Forest LTER site, Petersham, Massachusetts, United States -... | ecosystem: Environmental > Terrestrial > Soil > Temperate forest >...
ATGTGTTCGTTGGTTCCCACACCTGCGGTTCCGCTCGCTAGGGCTCGCTACACCTTAGTGTGGGCTACAGAACGAGAGAAAAAATGAGCAAAAATGATTAAGACATAGAACCTTGATCTTACCTAACAACAAAGTCTATGACCCAGCCCTTCAGCCTGAGGAATTGTTTGTCTCCGCCCCTCTACTCCTCTTTGACGGCATCCTGAAGGACTCCGCAGCAATTTTTGTATTTTTTGCCGCTGCCGCAAGGACAGAAATCATTGCGGGCCGCCGCAGGCTTTTCTATTATCAAAGCTCGCTTTTCAGAGGCGCCTGACGAAGGAGACTCCGAAGGCATCGCTTCGGGACGCTTCGCTTCCAAATCCGCCAAGAACGAACGCGTTGTTTCCATATGCAGCGTCGAAAACAGCTGTTGAAGCGAAGGCGGAGGCTGCACAACGATTTCAAAACGGAACAAATCATGCCCAATTTCATTCCGCAATGTTTGACTGAACTCATCAAATAAAGCGAACGCCTCATGTTTAAACTCCATCAGCGGATCGCGCCCGCCAACGCTGCGCAAATTCACATCGGATCGCAGATGATCCATCTTCAACAAATGCTCTTGCCAGAGATGATCAATCTTGCGAATCATTAAATGCCGGAGAGCTTCTCCAGTCGGAGGACGCGTTGGCGCTTTGCCATTGGGGCCGACGGGAACTTTGTTGTTTTCTCTGGCCATTTTTTCGGTGAAAGCATTTACTATTTTATCCGCAGCAAGCTTCTCGAGATCCTCAACATCCAATAAATCTTGATCGAAATATCCCTCATCAAATGAGATCGGAAAATGGCGCATGAGCCATTGCCGATAACCCTCTGGGTTCCATCCGCCCTCGACGCTTCGATTCTGAAAAAATTGCCCCGCAGCTTGCGCGCATACATGTTGCAGCAACTCCACAGCGATCGCTTCCATATCATCCCCATGCAGAATCTCATTGCGGAACGTATAAATCGCTTGACGCTGCTTATTCATCACATCATCGTATTCGAGCGTATGTTTACGTATCGTATAGTTGCGCTGTTCAACCCGTTTTTGCGCTGTTTCGATCGAACGGTTCAGGATGCTGGCTGAGATAGGTTCGCCCTCCGGAGGACGCACTTTCTGCAAAATGCCCGTCAGACGCGGAGAAGTGAACATGCGCAACAAAGGATCCTCGAACGACACATAAAAAAGAGACGTTCCCGGATCCCCTTGACGCGCGCAGCGGCCTCGCAGCTGACGATCGGTGCGTCGAGATTGGTGGCGCGTTGTGCCGATGACATGCAATCCGCCCAGTCCGGCGACGCCCTCTTCAAGTTTAATGTCTGTTCCGCGGCCGGCCATATTGGTGGCGATTGTAATTGCGCCGCGCCTGCCTGCATGTGCAATGACTTCAGCTTCGCGTTCATTTTGTTTGGCGTTAAGAACAGTATGCTCGAGACCATTTTGCCGAAAGATGCGCGATAATTTTTCTGAAATTTCCACCGATTCCGTGCCTATTAGGATCGGACGCCCTTGCGCGTGAATTTCGCGCACAGCCTTGAGGACCGCATTGTATTTTTCGCGCTCCGTCATGTAGATTTCATCATTAGCGTCATTGCGCTGACATGGCTTATTCGAAGGAATCGCCAGAACATCGATTTTGTAAATTTGTTTGAATTCATTAGCCTCCGTCAACGCCGTGCCGGTCATCCCGGACAACTTTTCGTACATGCGGAAGAAGTTTTGCAAAGTGATTGTAGCGTAGGTTTGCGTTTCTTTTTGAATGGAAACGCCCTCTTTCGCTTCGATCGCCTGATGCAGGCCGTCGGAGAACCGCCTTCCCGGTTGAGGACGGCCGGTGTTTTCATCGATGATGATGATCTTGTCATCTTGAACAATATAATCCACATCGCGTTCCATCAGCAGATGGGCGCGCAGCAGCTGACGCAAGTTATGCGCGCGTTCCTTCCGTTTGGCGTCCTCCGCCTGAACCTCCAGCTTGCGCTGAATTTTGATCTCCTCATTTTCAGCGAGATCCATATCAATCAAATGATATTCATGTCCGATATCGAGCATGACAAAGTCATCGCTTGCATTTTCTTTACCGGAGTACTGCTGCCAAGCGGCAATGCCTCGATCCGTCAACTCGAATTCGTTGCTCCTCTCATCGATGATGATATACAATTCGGACAGTTGCTGAACGCGCTCTTCCTTATTTTGATCGGCATAGTAATAGAGGTCCAATTTATCCAATGCGGCGCGAAGATCGGGATCTTCTTTGATGCGCTTGAGAACCTTGTTTTGGGGAGTGCCTTTGCTTACCAGCCACAATTTGCGCAAGGCCGTCTGTTCCGATTCATCCTGTTGTTTTTTATCTTTCTTAGTGGAAACGGCGCTCTGCGCGTTCTGCTCCTCCGATTTTTCCAAAACCTTACGCGCTTCCGTCGCTAAACGGTTGCACAGATCGCGCTGACGGCGCACGAGATCCGCCACATTGCCTCGGAGCTCATCATACATCTGACGGCTTACAGGAACAGGTCCTGAAATGATCAGCGGGGTTCTGGCTTCATCAATCAGAATGGAATCCACTTCGTCAATGATGGCGAAGTAGTAGCCTCGCTGGACCTGTTCTTGCTTGCTGGAGGCCATTGAATTGTCGCGGAGATAATCAAAACCAAATTCGGACGCCGTCCCGTAGACGACATCGCAAGCGTAGAGCGCATTGCGTTTTTCCGGAGGAGTGTCGTTTGTGAGGGCTCCGGTCGTAAGTCCGAGCCAACGCAGGATCGTTCCCACCCATTGGCAGTCGCGCTGAGCCAGATAATCGTTAACAGTCACCAGGTGAACCGGTTTCCCCGTAAGAGCATTAAGATAGAGCGGCATTACCGCTGTGAGCGTTTTTCCTTCGCCGGTTTGCATTTCGGCGATGCAGCCGTAGTGCATGGCGATGGCGCCGCCGATCTGCACATCATATGGAATCATGTCCCATTTTTGATCGTAACCCGACACATGGACATCGACTCCGCATAAACGTCGGCAGACATTTTTGACGACGGCGTAAGCTTCCGGCAAAAGACTATCGAGAGGTTCTCCAGCCTTTAAGCGGTTGCGGAACTCGTCTGTTTTGCCGCGAAGCTCCTCGAGGCTTAGCCCTTGCAACTGCGCATCCCAGCGGTTAACCTCTGATACAAGTTTAAAATATTTGTTAAGTTGACGATCTTGCGCTGTGCCGAAAATTCTTTTTAGAAAACCAAACATGATTACGCTGCTTTTTAGAGGATTACTGAGATTCCACACTGCCAAAATTTTACTACAGTGTCGGATTTCCTTCAAGACGGATTCAAGGCGATTCAACTTCTCCGCCCCCCCGTGCCCGCGCCCGTGCCCGAATTTGACCTGGACTCTATTCAAAGTCCGAGCCCTTTTAGCTGTATATCTGAGATTGAACCGAGTTCGGACTTTGAATCGAATTCAAGTTAAAGAAGGGCTCGGACTTTGAATAGAGTACAGGTCAAATTCGGGCACGGGGGGAAGAGAAGTTGAATTGTCTTATGCCAAATATAGCCTTTATGATATTCTCAGAGGTTTAATCATTAATAAAGCGGTAAGAGAATGATATTATGGCGGCAGATTTTACGGCAAAATTTTACGCGTTGGGAGAAACTAGCCGACTTCTTGGAGCTGGATGCGAATCAGCGCATGATGATTCTAGCCAAACCGAACTTTACGCTTAATTTACCGCTGCGGCTAGCTCAAAAAATAGCAAAAAACACCTTGGACGACCCCATTTTACGGCAATTTCTTCCAACCGTTGAGGAAGAACGCCAGACCAGTGGTTTTACAAAAGACCCCATCGGAGATGTCTTGTCGCGCAAGACGCCAAAACTTCTGCATAAATATCAAGGCAGAGCCCTCTTGGTTTGCACCGGCGCTTGCGCGATGCATTGCCGCTATTGCTTTAGACAACATTTTGAATATGACGGCGCAGACAACGCCTTTAAGGAAGAGCTGCAGGCGATCGCCGATGATGACTCCATCCATGAGATCATCTTAAGCGGCGGCGATCCCCTTTCGCTATCGGATAGCGTTCTGCAAAAATTGCTTATGGCCCTGTCGGCGATCCCCCACGTTTCCCGAATACGCTTCCATACCCGTTTTCCCATTGGCATCCCTGAACGCATTGATGAAGGCTTTCTAAGTCTTCTCCAAGAAACACGCTGTCAAATTTGGTTTGTCATTCATGCGAACCATCCGAGCGAGTTGGATGAAGAAGTCCTAAACAGGCTGCGGCTTATTCAGCGGCTAGGCATTGTGATTCTTAACCAAGCCGTTCTTCTTCGCGGCGTAAATGATAATCTTGAAACATTAAAGTCTCTTTGCGAAAAATTAGCCAACCATGGCGTCATGCCTTATTATCTGCACCAACTCGATCCCGTCCAAGGCGCGGCGCATTTTGAAGTGTCTGAAATGGAGGGACTGCATTTGCATAAAACGCTGGCTGGAGAGCTCTCAGGTTACGCCGTCCCTAAGTACGTTAGAGAAACCGCCGGAGAACCGGGAAAAACAATTTTACAATAAGGAACTGTTCAGTAATAAGTTGGACAATTGGATTGCGTCAAAGCCCCGGGGTTGAATCGATCGAAAGAGACCCAATATTATAATATGGGGTCTCTTTCGATCGTTCAACCGCGGGAGCTTTCACGCGATCCAATTGCCCAACTTATTACTGAACAGTTCCTAAAAGGGCTCAACATGGCAGGGCTGGCTCAAAAACTATTTCTGAAAAGCGGCCGACAGCTGCCTGAAAAAGAGGCGCAGCCGCGATGGCCCACGCTTGACAAGTTATTGGCTGGACAGTATTTGGCGGATGTTGATTACGCATTAGCTGAACACCTACTAAGCGGTCATCCGCAATCCTGTGAAGAGGCGGCGGCCTTCATCTGCCACCTATCGATCGCCACCCGTCAAGGGCATCTTTGCGTGCGAGTGAATGCTCAAAACGCCTCGCCGGATCCTTGCGCATTATGGATGGAGGCCTGCGACAATCGCTCAATCAATGAAGAGATCGATTGCCGCCGCGAATTGCAGGCGCTCCCCGCCTTAATCACGCAAGGCTCCTGTCTGCTCCCGGAAATTTTGGCGGCGGAAATGAACGGAACCGATTTCACATCGCCATCTACGCCGATTTGCCGTTTTGGCGACCTCTATTATTTCCAACGCAACTGGGCGCATGAAACTCTCATTGTTCAGCAGCTGACATCAAAGTTTAATCAACCTCCGGCCATCGCTTTGGATATGGCCATTGTCCAGCAAAATCTGTCCGCATTGGAGCAGGCTCGCCGCCTGCAGCCCGAACAAGCGAACGCCATTTTGCAGGCGTGCCGCGAAAGTTTGACAATCATCTGCGGAGGCCCAGGCGTTGGCAAAACGCATACGGCCGGACAATTGATCAGGGTTTATTGGGAAGCGATGAACGCCGAACAAAGAGGGCGTTGTGAAATCGCTCTGGCCGCCCCTACAGGCAAAGCCGCCGCCAACCTTCAAGGAAGCCTTCAGCTTGCCGTCGGCGCATTGCAAGGATTTCCCGCTATGAAGGCTCAAACATTGCACTCCCTTTTGAAAATCCGCAACGACTCGAGATGGTCGGATCCATCCATGGAAGTGTTGAACGCTGATCTTATCATCGTCGATGAGAGTTCGATGATCGATGTCCGCTTGATGGCTCGCCTCTTGACTTCAATTAAACCCGGAGCCCGTTTAATTTTATTAGGAGATCAAAATCAATTGCCTCCTGTAGCGGAGGGCATGCTTTTTGCCGATATGGTCGAAAGTTTCGCCTCCAATGTCGCTACATTGAAAACATGCCTCCGGACCGATCTGCGCGCCATCTGTGATTTCGCCAATCTAGTTAGGCAAGGAGAGGCCGACGCCGCCCTGCGTTTTTTAGAAAACGGTTTGGACGAAACGCGGCGCCTATCTCTTGAACCGCAAAATCATCGCGCAGATGGTTTACAGAGCTCTCTTGTAGAATATGCGACGCCATTTTTTAAAACAACGGATCCTCAGCGGCTGAACCCAAAAGAATTATTAAACGCTTTCAACGGCTTCCGCATTTTAACCCCCCTTCGGCAAGGGCCATACGGAGTTGAACGATTAAACGCCCGCCTGATGCAATTTTTCATGCACAGGACGCCCCCTGGTTCATGGTTTGTCGCGCCAATTATGGTCTCTGTCAACGACCATCGTTTGGAATTATCAAACGGCGAGGCGGGGGTCCTAGTGCGCCGCATACCCCACAATATGAAGGAGGGCTCCTTGCAAGAAGGAGACTATGCGTTATTTGCAGATAGGCGATTCACCAATGGCGCGACGGAAGCGCGTCGATTGCCCGCTTTGCTGTTGCCGCGATATGAATACGCCTATTGTTTATCGGTTCATAAAAGCCAGGGAAGTGAATTTGACCATATTCTGCTGCTTCTGCCGGAAGGGTCTGCGCGATTTGGGCGCGCGGTGTTGTACACTGCGGCGACGCGGGCGCGCAAGAAAATCGATGTGTGGGGAAGCGACGCGACTTTTCGCGCCACTGTCGCCACCCATTTCCGGCGCCTCTCCGGCATTGGCGTCAGACTTGACACATTGAAATTGAAATGGATGGACGAGTCTCGAGGCAATTCAACGCAGAGACGCGGAGAGGTTGAACCCTAATTAAATTAAAAAAAATAATTTCAGGATAGGCAGGATAGGAAGGATTAGAAAAGATTATCGAATTAATTTAAGGATTAAATAATCATCAATCAATACACACAAGTCATAGTAGCAATTCAACACAAAGACACAAAGGCACTGAGGCACGAAGGAAGACAGGGTGGTTGCTGAACTTCTTTGTGTCTCCGTGTCTTTGTGTCTTTGTGTTGAATTGCCCTTGAATAGTTTATAGAGTCCTTTCTTGTACTTGTGTGTAAGGATCAGGTCTATTCTGATATTATTTTTTTAATTTAATTAGGGTGCAATCTCTTTGATCGCTTCTTCGACGTCCGGGACTTCCGGCAATTGCAGGGCGCGAGTGGTGCGGTCGATGGTCTCCAAGGAATCCAACTCCTCATCGCTGGCGGCTCCGAATTCCTTGAATTTGCGAGCGGTGACTAGAACACGCCCCTCAAATGAACCCACGGCCTTATTATAGGCTTCAACCGTACGGTCGAGTCCTCGACGGATGTCGATGAAGTGCTCGACCAACACGCGGATACGATCGTAGAGCGTGCAACCTAGGTCGCTGATCTGCTGAGCGTTTTTGGTGATGAGCTCCTGCCTCCAGCCATAAGCCACAGCGCGCAAAAGAGCGATCAATGTCGTTGGAGTGGCCAAGATCACCTGTTGATCAACGCCGCATTCGATCAAGCCGGGATCGTGCTCGAGAGCCACGCTGAAAAAAGTCTCACCAGGAATGAACAGGACTACAAACTCGGGAGCCGGTCTAAATTGATCCCAATAGGCTTTAGTGGAGAGCTGACCAATATGAGTTCGAATATGGCGCGCATGTTCTTTTAATTTAGCGATGCGGACCGTTTCATCTTGCGTTTCGAGAGACTCCAAGTAGGCCTGTAGAGGAGTCTTTGAATCGACAACGACCTGTTTTCCATTGGGCAGTTTAATGATTAAGTCAGGACGCAGCCGCCGATCCTCGTTGGTGGAGGTTTCTTGCTGCACGAAATCGCAATGCTCCACCATGCCCGCCATCTCGACTACGCGACGCAATTGGATCTCTCCCCAACGCCCCCGTATGTTTGGCATGCGCAACGCCTTGACTAGATTGGCGGTTTCGCTTTGCAAGCCTGCCTGAGCCGTTGCCAGGTACTTCACCTGTTCGCTAAGACTGACATAAGCCGTTATGCGTGATTTTTCGATCTCCTGGATTTTGCTGTCCACCTTATCCAAGGACTCCTTAATGGGCTTGACCAAAGCGTCGATGGCCTGTTGGCGCTGTTGGAGATCGCCCTTAGCGCTTTCCTGCAGTTTTTCAAATTTTGCATTTACGAGTTCTAATAGAGAATGCGTATTATTTCTAAGAGCGTCGGCGGACAACGCTTTGAAGGAATCCGACGCTTGCTTCTGCAGATCGTTGAGCAGATCCAGTTTGCTCTGGGCGTTTTTTTTGTCTTGAAGCAGCGCTGTTTCCATTTGAGCGCAATGCGCCTTTAGCTGCATGTTTTCTTCTAATAATTTATGGCCATACGCTTCCTTAGTCTTCAAAAGCTTCATTAACCAAATGATGAGCGCTATGCAAAAGCCGGCGCCTATCGTCAAAAAAACGCCTGCAAGCAATATTGAATTCATACAGTATTTTCCATTTATTATTAGGGGAAAAAGTTATATGATAACGACATTCTCTGTCAAATGCAAACGGGAAAAAATTTAATGAAATATGCGAAATGGTGGGTCCCAATATTATTGATGGCCATTCTTACGCCGTTCACACCCATGTTGGATCTAGCGACGACGCGTTATTTTTATCATGATGGACATTTTGTTTCAAATGATGCAACGAATTTTTTTTATGTGTATGGATTCTGGCCAGCTGATATGACAGGCGTCGCGGCCGCCGTTGCGTTGCTCCTCTCCTATTGTTCCATTAAATGGAAAAAATGGCGTTCGCCCGCTCTTGTTCTTCTGTTAACCCTGATATTGGGTTCAGGGTTTATTACACATACGCTGTTGAAAGATCAATGGGGCAGGCCGCGACCTAAACAGGTGGAGGAATTTGGCGGCACGCAAGCTTTTCGGCCCTATTACGAACCTAATTTTCTCCATCAGCCGCAGCCATCCAAATCATTTCCTTGCGGACACTGTACGACGGGCTTTTATTTTTTTGCGCTTGCATTGGTGGGCAGACGGCTGCACAGTCCTTCGACTTACGTCCTTAGCATGATTTTCGCTGTCGCTTTAGGCGTTGCGCTTAGCGTCGTGCGCATTGCTCAAGGCGGACATTTTCTTTCCGATACGCTGATTTCCGCCTTGATCATGTGGTTTACAGCCCTCGCTTGCGATTGGCTTGTCTATGGCGCAGACGACTTGCAATAATTAAATGATGCAAGAGATTGAAGAGTGTTAAGTGAAAAATTCAACGCAAAGTCGCAAAGACGCAAAGGGAGAGAGAAAGTTAAAAAGTTAATGTCAGGATGGGAAGATATTGCCATATCTCCTATCCTGCATTAACTTTTTACCGCCCCCCTTCTTTGCGTCTTTGCGACTTTGCGTCTTTGCGTTGAATTTTTCACTTAACACTCTTCAATCTCTTGCATCGCTTTGCGCCGTTGCGTTGAATTTTTACAGATTCATTTTTATTCAATGTTTTCAAGGTCGTCCGGGTCGGGTTCAAAGTCTTCAAGCGTTTTGGACTTCTTGCCGGAAATCTTCCGGATGATCGATAAGATCCAGGCGATGATGACATACCCCCAAGAGCCGCTGACAAATACAATGCTGAAATGCTGAATCAATCCATAAAATATGACAAACACCGTAAAAAGCACGATAACGAAAACCTGTTGGAATGAGGCGACGCGGATATTTAAAGTCTTTAAACTGGGAAATTTCCAGCGGCTAATCATGAAATACCCAATAATGATTAACTGAGAAAACAAAACCCATACGCGCGTTCTAAGGCTAATGGAAAAAACAGAATTGAGCTCTTCAGACATCAAGAATAAATTGCTTGAAATGATGGCGGCGGCGGCGGCAGGGATGGGCAAACCTGTAAAATGTTTTTTATGAGCTTCCGCCAAAACTTGGTCTTCCGCGCTGCGTTGACTTAAAAGATTAAAACGCACCAGACGTAAAACTCCGCATACGGCGTATATCATGGCTGCCGCCGTCAATAAGTAAGAAAGTTCAGTTCCGGGAACAATCGATAGAGTTTTTAAAACAATGACCGCAGGAGCGACGCCAAAAGTCACCGCGTCAGCCATCGAATCAAAGAGTCCGCCAAATTCACTTTCAGCCTTCATTACGCGGGCGACCGCTCCGTCAAGCAGGTCTGCAAACGCCGCCAGAAGCAAGATGCCTGTGGTTAAATTGAGAACATCCCTAGTGACTTCTCCGGCCCCAATCGAACTTATTTTAAAAATGGCAAATAACCCACAACATAGCGCAAAGGCGGTAATGACATTAGGCAACAAGTTGACTTTTTTCTTCATACGATCCATATTGTCCATAATACGCCATTTCTAAAGACCTCGCAACCTTTTCCCGAATTCTGTATAGTTGCACTCGTTATTCTCGTTTAAAATAAGGATGAAAAAAAGATGACTTCCAAATCCGCGCGATTAAACGCTGTAGGCCAAACCTACCATGATTTCCAAGTGACAAAAGCTAAGGATATTCCTGAATTGCAATGCCGCCTGCTGGAACTTACCCACTTGCCCACCGGAGCGCAAGTTATGCAAATCGCCAATGACGATCCTGAGAACCTTTTTTGCCTCTCCTTCCGCACTCTTCCGGATAGTTGCAATGGCGTTGCGCATGTTTTAGAGCATACTGTTCTTTGCGGTTCAGAAAAATTTCCGGTTAAGGATCCTTTTTTCGCTATGAGCCGCCGCAGCCTCAATACGTTCATGAATGCGTTGACCGGCGCTGACTTCACCTGTTATCCAGCGGCTTCTCAAGTGCCGAAAGATTTTTATAATGTTCTCGAAGTCTATCTTGACGCTGTTTTTCATCCAAACTTAAAAGAGCTAAGCTTTTTGCAGGAGGGACATCGTTTGGAGTTCTCCATGCCTGATGATCCTCAATCCCCTTTGGAACACAAGGGAATAGTTTTCAACGAAATGAAGGGAGCGTTGTCATCCGCCAATGCGCGTTTGAGCGAAGCGATAAACACCGCCTTGTTTCCAAATCTCACTTATGGATTTAATGCAGGCGGCGATCCTAAAGTGATCCCAAAGCTGACATATCGTGAGTTATGCTCTTTTTATGAGCAGTATTATCACCCAAGCCGCTGCCTATTCTTTTTTTATGGAAACATGCCTCTGGAAGGACATCTGGATTTCATCGCTAAACATGCCCTGCAAGGCGTTAAAAAAGTCGACGCGATTCCCCCATTGCCCTTGCAGCCTCGTTTTACGCAGCATAAATCGCTGACCGTCGACTACCCGATCTCCCTTGAAGATGATGTCGAAGATAAAGCGTTGATCTCTTTCGGTTGGCTCACATGCCATATTCTTCAGCAGCAAGACGTGCTGGCTTTAAGCGTATTGGAAATCGTTTTGATGGGCAATGACGCATCGCCTTTAAAACTTGCGTTTTTGAAGTCGGGTTTGTGCAAACAAGCCAGCATTTCTATGGATGTGGACATCAGCGAAGTTCCGGTCGTCATCACTTTGCGCGGCTGCAGCGCCGAGAGCGCGGAGCCGCTGGAGGCTGTGATGCGCAAGACTCTTGAAGAGATTGTACAGCATGGGATCTCTCTGGAAGTTGTGGAGAATGCGATCCATCAATTGGAATTCGCCCGCACTGAAATCACAGGCAACCATGTCCCTTTCGGTCTTTCTTTATTTATGCGTTCGGCCCTTCTTAAACAGCATGCAGGCCTCCCTGAAGATGGATTGATGATTCACTCGCTTTTCGCCCAATTGCGCCATCGCTTTTTAGAAGATCCACATTACTTGACTGATATGATTCGCAAATATTTCATTGATAATTCTCATTTTGTCCGCATTGTCATGAGGCCTGATCAGGAATTGGCGGCAAGAGAGGTTGCGGAAGAGCAGGCTGAGTTAAATAAATTGCGCAGCCGGCTTGCTGCAGGACAGGTGAAACAGATAGGCGAGAAAGCGGCGGAATTAGTCGTCTTTCAGAAAAAACAGGAAGAAGAAGATCTGGAAGTTTTGCCTAAGATCAGCTTAGACGATGTTCCAAAATTTTCACGTCAATTCGCTTTGACGCAAGAATCAGCGGGTTCGCTGCAAGTCTTCCATCACAGTTGTTTTACAAATGACATTATTTACTCCAATTTGATCTTTGATTTGCCTGATCTTCAGCAGGATGAACTTTCTCTAGCCCAACTTTTTACAGTATTTCTTCCGCAAGTTGGATGCGGCGACCGAAAGTACACGGAAAATTTAGATTACATTCAAGCTCACACTGGTGGCGTAGGAGCTTTTCTCGCCCTTTATTTGCAAGCGGCGGACAGTCGCGACTATAAACCTACATTGTGCATTTATGGAAAAGCGTTGCGTCGTAAAGCCAACAAATTGTTCCCATTGTTCCATGATATGATGCGGGCGCTTGATTTTACTGATCTCGACCGCGTTAAAGAGATCCTGCTCAAGCACTATATCTCTTTGCACAGCGCTTTGAATCAAAATGCATTGAAGTATGCGATCAATTTATCCGCCAGCGGCCTCGATGTCGTCTCCAAAATTGGAAACGCTTGGCATGGACTAGAGTACTATTGGACGATTAAACGTCTTGCTGAGGATGTGGAAGCGCAAATAAGGCCTTTAGCCGAAAAATTACAAGGCTTTCGTGAACGCTTGTTAGGATTGGACCATCCGCATCTGACGCTGACTTGCAACAGCGCAACATACGATGAACTCAAACACCATGGTTTTTATGGTTTGCAAGAAATGGCCACCCATCCTTTCACTCCATGGCAGGGACAGTATCCTTTAAAATCCGCGCCCAACCAAGGGCGCATCATTGCATCGCCGATCGCCTTCACCGGACGCGTTCTAAAGACTGTTTCATATGTCGATCCGGACGCTCCGGCTCTGACAGTCGCCGCTTCGTTGTTTGAAAACATCGTCCTGCATAAGCGCATACGCGAACAGGGAGGCGCTTATGGAGGCGGCGCAACTTGCAATGCATTGTCGGGCCATTTTTGTTTTTACAGCTACCGCGATCCCAATATCAGCGGCACGCTGGCGGCGTTCGAAGAGGCGGCGCGCGTGATCGCCGCCGGACAGTTCGAAGCTTCCGATTTGGAGGAATCTAAACTTGAAGTCATCCAAAGTCTTGATTCTCCGGTCGCTCCCGGCAGCCGCGGCGATCTCGCCTACAGCTGGCTGAAAGAGGGCAAAACACAGGCGATCCGCCAAGCCTTCCGTAATCGGCTGCTTGCTTTGACCCCTGAAGATGTGGTGACCGCAGTTAAACGTCATATTATTGACGCTTCCCAAGTTGGACCTATCGTGATCTTTGCAGGCAAAGAGCTGCTGGATAAAGAAAACGCTCTATTGGCGGCCCAACGACAGCCCCCCTTCATGATGGTGTCGATTTAAAAAGGGAAATATTTCTCAAATGGAACGTGGCAAGCGTCCAATTGGTAAGCGGATCGCAAAGCGGCTAGCTGACCTTTTCAATACGGAATATCGTTTATTTCTATAAGTACATATATTTTGATCCGCTGATTTTTCTTTTTTTTAATTGTCGTATCTAATACTATACATATAGCTTATTTATATTTATTAAATTATTTGATAATTTAAGGAAAATTATGTCATCAGAAGTTCTAAATAATCCATTAGATACAATTCAAAGTTTCGATCATGTTTTTTATACATTAGCTAATGAAAACAAATATTTTGATGGAACCGACATAAGCGAAGTTTGTTGGCTTTCCCGCGTCTTTCGTAAACTCTTTTCCTGCTGCTGTGATAACATTGTCGCTCACTGCAGAAAGGCGTCTCTCAAGGCTCTAAAGCATCTGATTGAACAAAGCGATCCTAAAGAGCTAAACGCAGAACAAATTAAAAAATTATGCAAGTTAAACAATTCTTTAGCGGGCAGCAAGATGAATGGCATTTTTGCCGCTTGTCATGCACATTTGGATGGTTGCATGGCAAGTTGGACTCAATTTGAACAAAGAGCCAAAGAAGAAGGCGTTGTAATTGAAGCACAACCAGCGCCAGAACCAATAAAAAAAGCTGTTGACTTAGGAGAGAAAAAGCCTCCAAAGAAAAAGAAAAAGCCACGCTTTCACAAAAACAACAGCGTTCAAGATTCCGAAGACCCACAAGAAAAATTAAAAAAAGAAAATCAGAACGCCTGGACGGAACACTTAAAACAATTTGGAGGCTCCAGAGGGGTGTTATTGGAAAACAATGACAACTATGCATATGCCAGCATCAAACTCAATGTTGATATTCCTCCTTTGAATGATGTCACATTATATTTTGATTCGGGCTCCGGATCAGCTGCAAGGATCATAGATGCGAAACATCGCATCGCTCGACTACTAAGTGAAAAAAATGGATTATTTTATAAGCCGCAAGAAATTGTTTTTCTAAATGGTAAAACAGAAATAGATGAAAAATCAGCGCTTACGGTGTTATTTACAATGAAAAATGAGGATATCTCTGTAGCATTAAAAAAGCCTGAGACGGAACCTGTAAAAGAACCAATATCTGTGAAAGAAAAAGAGCCAGAACTTGTAAAAGAAAAAGAACCAGAACCTGCAAAAGAAACCGTAAAACAGACGATAAAGTTAACATTGACTCCGACACAACAACAGGCCCAAAACATTAGCACATGGATTGCATTTGAGAACTCAATGGGAGCTCCTGTAGAAATTCATGAAGGAATGGCTCAAAACAGCTTAGTGCAAGGCGTGCTTGTTAAAGGTCTTCAGTTAAATGACCCTGCACAGGACGACCCTACATATAATACTTTTCTGGAGAATGACGTAGAATTGTGTTCTTATATGGCATTTTATTATTCAAAAGACGCCAAGCCAAGAATCTGTGATTTAAAGAGAGCTGTGGTTAAGAAAGCGCTGAGCAAAACGGAATCATCTTTTAAAATTGACCCAAAAGAGGTGATCTTTACGTTTGGAGGCAAACAGCAAGAAGATAACGCTGACCTGGGAAAAATTGTTGATGCAATTGTTAGTAATGACGCAAATAGCTTGTTTCTGACCTGGAAACGCTCTGAATGATGAATAAAATGTCCTCGGCGCGATTCGAACGCGCGACCTGTCGCTTAGGAGGCGACCGCTCTATCCCCTGAGCTACGAGAACGCACTCTTCTTGCGCCCCTCCCGGGGCGCAACATTAAACGTTGTGTTTACCCCGGGTTCTAATCGCTTCACCCGGGGCTAATCACGTTACCCCCTTCCGGGGGAAAGACAACAAGCATAATTGAATTTTGCATTCTTCAACGTTCCTTCCCCCGGGAGGGGGTAGCGTGATTAGCCCCGGGTGAAGCGATTAGCGGAACCCGGGGTTAGGGTGTTAATTTTGATGCCATTTTGGCTTTGAAAAATCCATGCGATTCGATTATCGAAAGTGACCCAATATTATAATATGGGGTCACTTTCGATAATCGAATCCCATGTGATTTTTCTTTGCCAAAATAGCATCAAAATTAACACCCTAACCCGGGGTAAACAACATTCAACGTTGCACCCCGGGAGGGGCGCCAGAAGGCGAGCGTTTATCCAAAACTCGCGTTATCTTTAAAGTTCAAGCATTCAGCGTAAGCGATTTTAAGCTTTCCTTCAAGGGTTTTTTCTTTGCTTTCGCAGGAATTCGGAATGATGTATTCTGCAAGAGAAATCCAACTTAAGGAAACAACATTATGTCACAGGCGGATATCGGACTTATCGGCTTAGCGGTGATGGGGCAAAATTTAGCCCTCAATATGAATGACCATGGCTTTATTGTCGCCGTTTTTAATCGCACAACATCAAAAGTCGATGACTTTCTTGCAGGACCCGCCAAAAGCAGTCATATCATTGGAACCCACTCAGTCGAAGAGCTATGCCGCTCCTTAAAACGGCCGCGCCGCATTATACTCATGGTGAAAGCCGGCGCTCCAGTTGATGAATTTATCGATCTTTGCGTCCCTTATTTAGAAAAGGGAGATATCATCATCGACGGAGGCAACAGCCTATTCACCGACAGCAATCGCCGCACTCAGGAATTAGCGAAAAAAGGCCTGATTTTTATTGGGGCGGGGATCTCCGGCGGAGAAGAAGGCGCGCGCCATGGCCCCTCTATTATGCCTGGAGGAAACATCAACGGATGGCCGCATGTTAAGCCCATTTTCCAAGCGATCAGCGCAAAAGTGGAAGGCGAACCCTGTTGCGAATGGGTGGGAGATGAGGGAGCCGGACACTATGTCAAAATGGTGCATAATGGCATTGAATACGGCGATCTCCAGCTGATCGGCGAAGCGTATAATTTAATGAAAACCGGTTTGGGACTAGATGCAGAACAGTTGCATCAGATTTTTGAGAATTGGAACAGTAGTGAACTTGACAGCTATTTGATCGACATTACAAGTCAGATACTTGAACGACGAGATGAGGATGGCGCGCCGCTTGTCGACAAGATTTTGGATGTCGCCGGCCAAAAAGGGACAGGCAAGTGGACGATTGTCAATGCTTTGGATTTAGGAATGCCACTTACATTGATTGGAGAAGCTGTTTTCGCCCGCTGCCTCTCTGCATTAAAAGAGGAACGCGTAGAAGCAAGCCGCACATTATCGGGTCCTCAGCCCCACTTTACAGGCAATCCAAAGGAATTTATCGAAAATATTCGGCAAGGATTATACGCCTCTAAGATCATCAGTTACGCTCAAGGGTTTATGCTGATGCGTCAAGCCGCCCTGGAATATGGCTGGAAGCTCAACTACGGCAGCGTGGCATTGATGTGGCGCGGCGGATGCATTATTCGCAGCCGTTTCTTAGGAGACATCAAAAAGGCATTTGATAAAAAACCCGAACTTAAAAATTTGTTGCTTGACAGTTTCTTTCAAACGGAACTCAGCAGAGTGCAAAGCGGATGGCGCAAGGTCGTTGCGGCGGCGGCGGAAATGGGCATTCCCATCCCCTGCTTCAGCGCAGCCCTCTCTTTTTACGATGGATACCGCTCAGGACGTCTGCCAGCCAATTTGCTGCAGGCTCAAAGGGACTTCTTTGGAGCCCACACTTATGAACGCTTGGATAAGCCTCGCGGCCAGTTTTTTCATACGAATTGGACAGGCAAAGGCGGAGCCGTCAGCGCATCTTCTTATAATGCATAGACCTTACTGACGCCTTGCCGGAGTGTATAAATTATAATTATGCTGAATTCTGCGCCGTCTACGCGATAAGAAGTCTTCCAGATACTCCAGTTGTTCTAAATCATGATCTTCAGGCTCCTCAAAAATAGTCGGCATGGGATTAACGCCCATTCTACTATCGTAATGGGGCATGGAGGGTGTAGGTAATGAAGGAGGATATGATGACGATCGCGATCGCGATCGCGAAGAAGAAGAAGTATATGATCGCGATCGCTGCGGTGATGATAAGGGAGATTCCGCAAACTCTTTAAACTCTTTTTTTTCTTCCATCGAGTTTGAATTACGCTTTATTTCATTTTTTTCGGCCACCTGAATTAAAATAGCCGAACCTCTTGGAGGAGATTGTTCCTCTGTAATTTTTACATGAACCTCTGCATTTAAATTGCTTCTGTTTGGCATCGGCGCTACGCGGGCTGAGCGACGATTGCCGGATTGTGAGTTCAGCTCATTAAATGTCGGCAAACATTTATGGATAGCTAGATTCCATTTAGGCACAGTGCATCCAAAAATACATGTGCATAAACTTCCGAAAACAAGATCGCGTATTATTTTAGTGGTTGCCCAAGGGTGAAGCCCTTCATCCCAAAGAGTGACTTTAGAGCAACAAGGCTTAAGCGTACAAGTAAATATTTTGAACGCTGATTCAAAAGGAACACTTACAACATTAATGATCAAGGCTGCGCTTTCGGCTCCAAAGGTCACCGCTCCCATTCCGCGCGAGCAAAAAAAACTTTTGCATGGGCTCTGATCCAATTCTGCATAGTATTGCATTGTTTGCAGGCATTTTTGTGCAGTTAATAACATAAAATTAGCCTCGCATTATTGCTGTATTCTTTATTTCAATCTAAAGCAAGTTAAGAAAAATGTACATATGAATTATTTTAATTCATACCTTATTTCCAATTTTCCGTTTTTTGATACATTATTTTATCATTTTTTTTATTTATTTTAATTACAAAAACATTTATTCTTATTCATAAATAATACATTAAAAGGATTTAGAAATGAATATAGTAGAAAAACAATATACTAAGGCTCCAGTGGCTCCGCTAGTTGCTCCAAAAACAGCTGCTAAACGAACAAAAAAGGAACATATAATTTGCTTTACCAACTGTTTTTCCAAAGCGCAGCTCACAGGTCAGCCACTTTGGAAAACACATGATGTTTCCGTTCCTTTTGCTTGTCGGTCTCAGCCAAAAAATCGAAATTGGACAAAGCTAGATAATGCCGCGGCCATTAAAATTGTGCAAAAAAAGTTAAAGTATCTCCCTCTATCCTTTTATCCAAAGATGAGCGCCGCCTTAGTAAAGGCGGGGGAAAGAGAAAAAGCATGGTATCGGAAATTCATATCCGCGATCTGGCACCGCATCTGGGGAGATGGAAAATGGCTTAGCACAGCGACAAGAGCGACTTTGCTTGCTCAACAAATCAACGATCGATTCGCAGAAAAATCGCAAAAGCCTTCTGCAACAGCTACAGAAAAAATCACAGAAACGCCGCAAAATGCCACCGAGCCTGCATCGCCTATCGTGGAACCTGCAAATGAAAAAAATAGGGACGATTTGAAAGACAATAATGATTCAGATAAATCCGTGGAAGATCCAATTGTTCCGGCGCCTATCGACACGCCGACGGACGAACCGCAGTTAGGCGACTATTCTCAATCGATCCTCTATTTGAAGGGCACAGCGGATTACCTATCAAAAAATCAGTCGATAGGAGGTAAAATCGTCCGCGATGTTCGAGAACGCTGCGGAGAAGTAGTGGCAGGTTTATTTGGAATAATCATACAGCATCTGCCTATTACAGCATGGAAAGAGACCAGTCCGGGTTCATCAAGATATCAGATGCTGTTGCAAGATAATAAAGAAAGAGCGATGACGATTCCAGGGGGCGGGGTCATTAACCCTGACTTGGCGATATCCAGTCCATGCTTCATCGCCTTTGAGGGTTCAAAAGAACAGCCTACAATTAAAATTGAGGGAATAAAAATTAAAGCTTTTGCTCGTATTCCTCTCAGCAGCATTGTTTATGATCCTAAAACCCATACCATTCAGGTAACGCGTCTAGACTTTATCGGAACCAACCCTGTTTATTACTCCCTCCGGCTTAAAGGCGAACTGTCTAAAGATGAAAAATCGCTTCCGCTTACCAGGAAAATAAATCTTACAAAAATCAAGCAAGAAAAGTTTGAGGCGCTAGAGTCGCTTCCTTGGAGATAAATTAATGAGAAGGGATTTCATCCTTATATTCTAGGATTTTAAAAACGATCTCTTCAACTGTAAGATCGGAAGTGTCAATCACGTAGGCGTCTTCAGCTTGACGTAAAGGTGAGATCTCGCGAGTGGAGTCGTAGGTGTCGCGCTTTGTGATGTCTGCGATCGTTTGTTCGAGAGTAAGCGTTGCAGTCTCCTTTGGAAATTTTGCGCGCAATTCTTTGTAGCGGCGTCGTGCCCGTTCATCAACACGCCCTGTTAAAAAGATCTTTAGTTCGGCGTTGGGAAAGACCACAGTGCCCATGTCGCGCCCTTCGAAGACAACATTAACTCCAACGGCAAGATCACGCTGTACATTCACCAATTGATTGCGCACCGCGCCAATGGCCGCCACTTTTGAAACCAGTTGAGTGACCGCTTCGCCTCGGATTTGTTCAGTGACATCGTTTTCGCCAATGAAATACCGTTTTTCGTCGTGATGCATTTTAATATTAAATTCAAAAGTTTTTAAGAACTCCTGCAGCTGTTGGAAATCCTCAACGTTTATTTTTTTTTCAATAATGGCATGCGCGACACAGCGATACATCGCGCCTGTATCGAAGTAGATAAAGCCTAATTTTTCGGCTATTTTTTTTGCAATGACGCTTTTGCCCGTTGCAATTGGGCCATCGATGGTGATAATCATAAAAACTCCATTCATTCCTAGAGGTTGATGTTAGTGACGCTTTATTTGGCCTCGTTCACCTTTTCGGTCACTAGAATCCCCTCTCTGTGTGCTCTGTGATCTCTGTGGTTGATAAAAACGTTTCAAGCTTTTTTATCAACCACAGAGATCACAGAGCACACAGAGAGGTGACTGAGTTCTTTCTTAGTAAAGGTGAACAGAGCCCTTTATTTTGGGTCAGGCCTGACACTATGACACTTTTAAAAGCGCAGTAAGACACCTTTAAAAGCGTCAGCGGCGCTTTTAAAAATGTCATAGTGTCAGGCCTGAC
>Ga0207104_1111_pt1 | contig 19901 bp, 18 predicted proteins | sample Alteio_BWMinHeat_79_FD_153538 | JGI IMG/M metagenome (GOLD analysis project Ga0207104, IMG submission 153538) | Enriched cells from forest soil in Barre Woods Harvard Forest LTER site, Petersham, Massachusetts, United States -... | ecosystem: Environmental > Terrestrial > Soil > Temperate forest >...
AATCATTGGATTCTGATGTTCGCAAAAGATTCGTTTTCAAGGCTTTTGTAACTGTTGTTGCATTGCTGAGAGACTTGATTTGTTCCTTGCATACCTCATATGTCAATTGATCATTCGCATAGGCTGCTGCCTGCAAATTCATCACCCATGCCCACAGGGCATTTGACAAGTCCTCATGTAATTGCGATGTCTTGTAAATTTCATTTGTCCTGCATAAGGATTATTGCTGAAGAACATCAAGGATAATATCAGGAATAAAAAAAGATGCATCACGTGCTTCATGATTTTATCTCTTTCTGCCAGGCAGTCATGCCGCCTTCCAGTGATTTCACTGATCTGAAACCCTTGCTCAATAATAATTGCAAGGCACGCATGCTATTTCCACCCATGCTACAGTAGGTCACAACCAGTTTATTCGGATCAAGTTCATTGAGGCGGTCTGCCAATTCCGCGGTGGGGATATGTTTTCCGCCAATGTTATAAGCCTTGTGCTTTTCAATTGTGCGCACATCCAGCAACTGAATATCCGCATTTTTTTGCATTAATTCATGGAGTTCATGTGGAGTGATGATAAAATCTGGCATGTTATTCGCCCCTCTTTTACATTGGCTCGTAGTATAAATGTCGTGGATGATACGATGATTCACGCATAATTCGCAATCAGGATTTTTAGGCAAGGCATATTCCCGAAATTGCATTGCTAAAATATCCGCAGCAAGCACACGGCCTATCAGCAAATCACCTTGTTGCAAAATCCATTTAATGATTTCTGCTGCCTGCAAGATGCCAAACAATCCTGGCAAGACATTCATGACTCCCGCTTCTTCACAATTCATGAATTCATTTGCATTTGGCATGACTGGAAAAAGACAACGCAGGCAAGGGCCGCGCCTGCCATGAAACATCATGCACTGTCCCTGAAATCGAAAAATACTGGCAGAAACCAGGGGTTTATCGAGCAGATAACAAATATCATTCAATAAAAATTTTGTAGCAAAATTATCAGAACAATCGGCAATAATATCGTAATCTTTCAAAATTGATTCAGCATTGCTTATTGTTAATCTTGTCTGATAAACATGAATTTGGCTCGAAGATAATTTTTCTGCTGCACATTGCGCTTTCGAGTGATTAATATCATTTTCCTGAAATAATACTTGACGATGCAAATTGCTCAATTCCACCTTGTCATCATCAATGATTCCCAGTGTACCCACTCCTGCTCGTGTCAAATATAACAGTAATGCTGAGCCAAGACCGCCTGCACCTATACAGGCCACTTTTGCATTTTTCAGGCGAAGCTGTCCTGCTTCAGCTACTTCTGGCAAATGAATTTGCTGCTGAAAACGCTGTAATTCTTTGGGTGATAATGTCATAAATAACCTCAGGATTCGGCGTTGTTGCGTAAATGCGGTATCGTCGTTGAACGGAGGTTCGTCGTTGCGAGGCCGCGTAGCGTTTGGCCGAAGCAATCCATCGGAATTACTAAACTGCATCATAAAATATTCCGATGGATTGCTTCGGCCAAACGCTACGCGGCCTCGCAACGACGAACCTCCGTTCAACGACGACCCTTTCTTCCGTCCTTCGGACACCTTCCCCCGCCCTTCGAGACGGCCCTTCAAGTTTTTCGAAAATTTGAAGTGCGAGTGGGCCTCCTCAGGGCGAGCGGAGGGGAAGGCCTCCTTGCGTTACTTCAATAAAATATTTCACCATTGCTGCATAATCATCCGCCCCCGTAATCGCAGATATCATCGCCACTCCATCAACACCTGTCTTCACCACATCCGCAATATTCCTTTCATTAATTCCACCAATCGCAACCACTGCATGGGGTTTTAATACTTTGCGCCACCAGGAAAGTTTATCCACTCCCTGTGGTGCAAATGGCATGGCCTTGGTATTCGTGTGATAGATGGGACCAAAGGCAAAATAGGATGGACGCCAGGCATGCGCTCTCGCCACTTCATAAGGACTATGCGTACTTATTCCCAGATGCAAACCTGCTGCATGAATTTTTCGGATATCTGCTGTATTCAAGTCTTCCTGCCCCAGATGCACACCATATGCTCCATGCAGAATTGCCAATTGCCAGTGATCATTAATAAATAATTTTGCATCAAATTGCCTTGCAAGCTGAATGGCAGACCTGATCTCATTCTCAAGTGCAGCATCCGCTTTTTCCTTGATACGCAATTGAATGGTTTTCACACCCAGGGCTAATAATTTTTTGATCCAGTCAATACTATCAACAACAGGATATAATCCAATTTCCTTGCAGGATGGAAATGAAATGATTTCATCAGATATGCTGGAAGTGACGATTGGCAAATCATCAGGATCTTCTGATAATCCGCCATGTTGCAGATAAGCAATATTTTCTCCATGAGATTTCGCCAAACGCATGCCGCGCGATATCAGCATTTTTGCAAGCACCAGTGCATCCTGCATGGAATAGGCTGAGGCAAGACTTGCAGCCACTGCCGCTGAAAAAACACATCCCGAGCCATGATAATTTTTCTGCGGCCAAGGCTTTCCGCATAACCAGAAAGATGAACTGCCATCCGTCCAGTAATCCTGGCCCAGATTTTCGCGTGAAAAATGTCCACCCTTGATCACGACAGTTTTCGCACCGAAGGACAATATCTTTTCTGCCGCCATGATCACATCATCCTGTGTATGAATGTCAGCATCAATCAGGGCTGCAGCTTCGTGCAGATTAGGCGTGATCAAATCAGCCAGCGGCAATAGCTTTTTTAAATGTTGAATATAATTTTTATTTTCTGCCTGACAAAGGGAAGAACCTGATGATGCAATCATGACTGGATCCAGCACGATTTTTGCCGGAATGGATGTTAAACATTCCTTCAGTGTATCAATGATTTCCGTACTGCCCATCATGCCGATTTTAATGGCTGTTGGCGCATGGATTTCCTTCAGGGCAGATATCTGGGATTTAATTTGTTCGACAGAAAGCAGATTGACCGCCTCTACCCCCTTGGCATTTTGGGCAGTTGCTGCTGTTATCACAGAACATCCCTGCACATTCAAATGATGAAAACTGAGCAAATCTGCTGTTATTCCTGCTCCGCCGCTGGAATCATTGCCTGCAATTGTCCATGCTATATTCATTTGCCTGCCTCCTGCAGATGCCAGAATGGTGTATCGATGACAGGCGTACTTGGCTGCGCCATGTTTCTCTCCTGCATGATGCCTGCTTCATACCCTGCTCTTCCTGCTCGCACAGCATCACGAAATGCGGCCGCCATTTTTGGCGGATTTTTTGCAAGTGAAACAGCCGTATTTAATAACACTGCATCAAATCCCATCTCCATCGCCTGTGCGGCATGTGATGGCTTGCCAATTCCAGCATCGATAATTAATGTTGCATCAGGCAATCGTGCACGCAAGGTTTCCAGTGCGTAGGGATTGAGAATGCCCTTGCCAGAACCAATCGGTGCTGCCCATGGCATTAATATCTTGCATCCTGCATCAAGCAAACGCTGACAAAGTACAAAATCATCGGTGCAATAGGGAAAGACCTCAAAACCCTTTTTAACAAGCATTTCTGCTGCCTTCACCAGACCAAAGGGATCCGGCTGCAAATTATAATCATCACCAATGACTTCAAGTTTTATCCAGTTTGTGTGAAAAATTTCCCGCGCCATTTCCGCTGTTGTCACCGCATCTTCTGCATTTCTGCAACCAGCCGTGTTGGGGAGCACATGACAATTCAATGATTTGATATAATCCCAGAAATTTCGTCCTGCATTTTCTGCGCTAATTTGCCGCCTGAGTGAAACCGTCACCACATTTGTGCAGGATTCTCTAATCGCATCCTGCATGATTTGCAGGGAAGGATATTGCGCTGTGCCTAGCAGCAATCGACTGCTGATTTCTTTTCCAGATAAAATCCACATGTCCTCGCTATCCCCCCTGCATGGGTGTAACTATGTCAATTTGATCGCCGTCCTGCAATTGCCTTGCGGCATATGATGCACGTGGAATGAATTGACGATTGATGGCAATGGCGAAATGGCCTGCTGCATAGCCGTTGTTTTGCAGGATTTCATCCAGTGTTATTGTTGTCGTAAATGTTAATTTTTTTGAGTTCAGGTAAATCGTTAGCATAGGACTCTCCTGCTAAAACACCATAATTCCGGAAAATTTCTCCTCCCACTCTCCATCCATTGCACAATCTCATCTACTATCGTCGGTGCAATCAAATATCCATGACGATACAAACCATTAATCGCAATACAATCCTGCGTGCATTTTATTTTCGGCAAATGATCTGCAAGGGCAGGACGGCAATGCGTCGCGGTTTTCAGTATGCGCGCTTCAGCAAATGAGGGATGCAGGTAATAAAGGGCAGTCAGTAATTCAAGCGTGGTTTTGACAGAAATTTCAGAATAATCGTCTGCATAAATTTCACTGGCACCCACAATAAAAATATTATCCGGACGCGGTGCAACATATAAATGATAACGGGGATGCATTAATCTGACAGGTCGATTCAGGTTGACATCAGGTGCATGCAGCCAGATTAATTCCCCTCGCACTGCCTGCAAATTATCAAATGTATTGGCACCAAGACCCCTGCAATCAAATACCATGTCAAATTCCAAAGTCTCATTTTCTGTGATGATCTGATGCGAACGAATGGAAGACACGCGTGTATTCGCAAGCCATTTTAGCTTTTTTGCAAGTAAATCCTTATGCAGGGCATGCATTAGCGCCTGATTATCCACCTGCCCTTCTGCAGGCAAATAATATGCTTCCTGAAATTTCGATAGTGCTGGTTCAAGCTGAATGATTTCTTCTGCATTTAGTTTTTGGTATAAAATTCCGTCATTGCGAGGGCGTAGAGCGGAGGTTCGTCGTTGCGAGGCCGCGTAGCGTTTGGCCGAAGCAATCCATCGGAATATTTTATGATGCAGTTTAGTAATTCCGATGGATTGCTTCGGCCAAACGCTACGCGGCCTCGCAACGACGAACCTCCGCTCTACGCCCTCGCAATGACGAAGCTTACTCTCAATCATCGAAATAAAATTCAATAATTCCGCCTGATCATTTGGATGAGCAACAACCAGACTGCCGGATTGCTGATAATAAATATCTGCATCAAGATCATTTATAATCCGCGGCCAATGAATAGTTAATGCCTGCATTCCCATTTCATAAATACTGGTTTCGCATTTTTCAAGCTCAGCAACCGGTGCCAGCATGCCAGCTGCAACCATGCTGCAATTCTGATGATCAGGATTATCCTGATCCAAAAGAGTGAGCTCATGTTTTTTATCAATCAATGCATGACACAGCAATCGCCCCATGATGCCGCCGCCTGCAATACCGATTCTCATGCACAATTCTCTTTTGCAAACTCACGAATTTCCTGCGTGATTTGCATGGAACAGAATTTTGGTCCGCACATTGAGCAAAAATGTGCGGCCTTCGCGGATTCCTGCGGCAGGATTGCATCATGATAGGCACGTGCCGTATCTGGATCCAAGGCAAGATTAAATTGATCTTCCCAGCGAAATTCATAACGTGCCTTCGACAAGGCATCATCACGAATTCTGGCGGATGGATGAGCCTTGGCAAGATCAGCAGCATGTGCCGCAATTTTGTAGGCAATCATTCCCTGTTTTACATCTTCCTTGTCAGGCAAGCCAAGATGTTCCTTTGGTGTGACATAACATAAAAGTGCAACACCATACCAGCCCACCATTGCAGCACCAATCATGCTCGTCATGTGATCGTAGCCAGGTGCAATATCCGTTGTCAGAGGGCCGAGGGTATAAAACGGTGCTTCCTGACAACAATCCAGTTGCTTGTCGACATTTTCTTTCAGCAAATGCATGGGAACATGACCTGGACCTTCAATCATGACTTGCACATCATGCTTCCAGGCAATTTGTGTTAATTCACCCAGAGTTTTTAATTCAGCAAATTGCGCTTCATCATTGGCATCTGCAATGGAACCAGGACGCAAGCCATCACCGAGAGAAAAACTGACATCATAGGTTTTCATGATTTCGCATATTTCTTCAAAATGGGTATAAAGAAAATTTTCCTGACGATGACTAATACACCATTTCGCCATGATGGAACCACCGCGCGACACAATGCCAGTGACACGTTTTGTGGTAAATGGGACATAACGCAATAATACACCGGCATGAATGGTGAAATAATCCACGCCTTGTTCTGCCTGCTCAACCAGGGTATCGCGGAAAATTTCCCAGGTCAGTTCTTCTGCTACACCACCCACTTTTTCAAGTGCCTGATAAATGGGGACGGTACCAATCGGAACAGGAGAATTTCGAATAATATAATCGCGTGTGGCATGAATATTTTTCCCCGTTGATAAATCCATGACGTTATCTGCACCAAATCGGATAGCCCAGATTAATTTTTCCACTTCCTCCTGAATGGAAGATGAAAGCGGTGAATTGCCAATATTGGAATTTACTTTCACCAGGAAATTTCTGCCAATGATCATGGGTTCAATTTCAGGATGATTAATATTGCATGGAATAATCGCACGTCCCCTTGCCACTTCATCACGTACAAATTCAGCTGTGACAGGTTTTGCATTTTTGAATAAATGTTCACTATTCTGATTTTCGCGAATGGCCGCATATTCCATTTCAGGTGTGATAATGCCGCGTCTGGCATAATGCATTTGCGTCACACATTTTCCTGCCTTTGCCCGTCTTGGTGTTCTTCTCAATTTTTCAGCAAGACATTGCGCAGTTTTGCCTTCATCCCGGTAACCATTATCACGCGCAGAAATATTGCGTCCTTCATAACTTTCTGTTTCATTGGTAATTGAAATCCAGTTTTGCCGAATGGGCGGAAGGCCTTTGCTGATATCAATGGAACAATCAGGCTGTGTGTAAACACCGGAAGTATCATACACATGGCAAGTTTCACCATTGCTCAATTGAATTTCGCGTACAGGAATTTGCAATTCAGGATAAATTCGTCCCTGGGTATAAATTTTTCTGGAACCGCTGAATGGCTGACGCAGCTGCTGATCAATTTGCATGTTTTTTATCCTTATTTAGATTTATCAGGAAAAAACATGCGAAGAAATGCTTTCACATTCCCTACGCAGGTTTCGGCCTGATCAGGTTCAAAGGGTTAAGCATTCGCTCTCTCAGCCGCCACGCAGGCAGCACCCCTAGTGAAGGACGCATTAAAACATGGTTAAAACTGAATTGCCAGCATTCCTTCCCGTCGCGATCAATAATTAAGCAAGCGAAATATCCAGATAGCCATCGACAAGGGAATAATCACGCCCAGCAGACTCACCCAATAGGGAATAATCTTTCCCCCGATAATGACTTGCACCTTGAAAATCAATCGCAGCAAATGCATGAATGCGACGATGGAAAAAATGATTAAAGCAGTGATTAGAACAGCATGTTCTTGCATATTGAGCTCCTTGTTAAATTAATCTTTCTGCGGTATTGCACTCCACTTCTGCAACACAGCAAAAATGCTGGTGATAATTCCATTTAATACCAAATAAATTCCCGCTGCGATCAGATAAAATTCAACCGTCTGATACGTTTCGCCAATCAGGCGCTGCGTCATGCCCATTATATCCAGCAAGGTGATGGTGCTGGCAAGAGACGTGCCCTTTAATATCATGATGACTTCATTGGAATAAGCAGGAATGGCAATGCGAAATGCCCGCGGAAAAATAATGCGGCGAAATGCCAGCCATTTTCTCATGCCAATTGCCTCAGTGGCTGCAATTTCATTTCTGGGTACAGATTGAATCGCGCCTTGCAGGATGACAGTGGTGTAACAGGCAGAATTGAGTGAAAGTGCAATGATCGCACAGCTCATGGGTTCACGTAAAAGAAACCACAGGAATGAATCACGAATCCAGGCAAATTGTCCCATGCCATAATAAATTAAAAAAATTTGTACGAGTAATGGTGTGCCACGGATAAAAAAAACAATCGCTTCAATTATTTTTCGTATTAGCCATTTGTCAGAATAACTACCCAGTGTCATGAGAATGGCAAGCAGCAAACCTGCACCGGCAGAGGCAAGCATCAGCATCAGTGTAACCAGCAATCCACTCATCAACTGCGGCAGGTAAGCTATCATATGTACCTGTTTGCATGATGGGTGAATACATTAATTATCTTTTGCGAAACACTGGTAATCAGAAGATAAATCACTGCTGCAATAAAATAAAACGTGAAGGGTTCGTGCGTGGTGCTTGCAGCAAGCTTGGCTTCATTCATCATGTCAGAAAGACCAATCAGGGTCACAATAGCAGTATCTTTTAACAAAACCAGCCACAAATTTCCGAGTCCTGGGATGGCATGACGCCAGGCTTGCGGCAATTGTATGCGCGTTAAAATTTGTACGCGGCCAAATCCCATGGCCTTGCCTGCTTCAATCTGACCAACATCAATCGCCAAAAATGCACCGCGAAACACCTGTGAAGCATAAGCACCAAAAATAAGACCCAGTGCAATCACGCCCGCAGCAAATGAACTGATATCAACATAATGATCAAGGAGATGACTTAATATCGCTGCTGCACCAAAATAAATAAAAAAGAGAACGAGTATTTCAGGAAGACCGCGAATGATGAAAATAAAACTTGCTGCAACATAACGCAGCCATCGATTTGGAATGGATTCAAGGGAGGCAGCAATTAATCCCACAGCCATGCCAAAAACGGCAGCACACAGGGCGAGCTTGATTGTCACCAGTGTGCCTGAGAGGATTTGCAGGTAAAAACCATTTAGCTGCATACTCACTTCCCAAAATATTCCTGCATCAATTTTTGATATCTTCCATTTGCCCTGATTTTCGCCAGTGCCGCATTCAGTGCATTCAGTAATTCCGTATTTTTTAAATTCACAGCAATACCTATGCCTGCACCAAAATATTGATGATCAACAATCGGTGCGCCTACAACCGCATATTGTGCACTGTTATTCTGTTTTAACCAGGCAAGTGCAACTGGTGTATCTGAAAGCACCATATCGACGCGTCCTGCAACCAGATCAAGAAAGGCTTCCTGAATACTGACATAGGTTTTCATTTTTACCTTGTCCGAATATTTGTCCTGTAAATATCTTTCCAGTGTCGAACTTAATTGCACGCCAATTGTTTTTCCATCAACATCTGAAAGCTTGTAATGTTTTGCGGCGGGCGCAACAAAACTTCCGCTTGGTTCATAATAAACATCTGAAAATGCTACCTGCTTTTGACGCTCTGGTGTAATACCAATCGAGGCAATAATGGCATCAAATTTCCCCAGCTTTAAACTGGGGATCAGGCTATTGAATGACTGCTTGGAAAAGGAACATTCAGCTTTCATTTCCTTGCACAGGGCCTTGGCGAGGTCAATATCAAATCCGCGCAATTGCCCTGATTCATCCACGTATTCAAATGGCGGATATGTTCCTTCTGTGCCAAAGCGAATGGTTTTTGCTTCTGCTGCAAAAAGTGAAGTGCAGAGGAAACATGTGATGATGATGGATAAAAATTTTTTCATTTATTGACCTCAATGCTGCATTGCTTCCAGAAATTTGCGAAATCTCGCTGACTCCGGATGAGCAAACATGTCTTTTGTTTCACCCTGCTCAAGAATGGTGCCCGCATCCAGAAAAACAGAACGATTTGCCACTCTTCTTGCAAAACCTAATTCATGCGTTGAAACAATCATGGTCATGCCTTCTGTTGCAAGCTGCTGCATGACATTTAAAACTTCGCCCACCATTTCAGGATCCAGCGCAGAAGTGGGTTCATCAAACAACATGATTTCAGGCTTCATCATCAGCGCCCTTGCAATGGCTGCGCGCTGCTGCTGACCACCCGATAATTGTCCGGGATATTTATTCAGCTTGTCTGACAAGCCCACCTTGCTCAATAAAATTTTTGCCTCGGCAATCGTTTCTTCCCTGCCCTGCCTCAGCACATGGATAGGTGCTTCAATCAGATTTTGCAGGACTGTCATATGCGCCCACAAATTAAATTGCTGAAACACCATGCCGATTTTTTTGCGTAATCTCGTTATTTGACTGTTACTGAGCTGTGATCGTTCCGCCTCATTAAAACGGATTATCTGCTGGTCAATCTGAATCACACCATCGTCTGGAATCGTCAAAAGATTAATGCATCGCAATAATGTGCTTTTCCCTGATCCGCTACTCCCCATCAGCGCTACCACATCACCCTTGTTTGCCGTAAAGGAAACACCTTTGAGCACAGCATGATCATGAAAGGATTTATGTAAATTGGTGATTTGCAGCTTGTTCATGATGTGAATAATTATTCAGGGAATTGCATATTTAAACATGAGGGGGAAGGTGAGTCAAACGCGGCATGAACTCTGCAGCGGTTCCCGCTAACTTTTTTGCAGTGCAAATGCTGCTAATTAAAGCGGCCTTCCCCCACCGGGGGAAGGTGCCCGAAGGGCGGAAGGGGGAATATAAAATGAAAGAAGTACTCTTTAAAAAAGCTGCCATCAATAATTTGTAGCATTTATATTCCCCCATCCGTCCTTCGGACACCTTCCCCCGGTGGGGGAAGGCCGCTTTAATTAGCAGCAATGGAATTCACAGCATTTAAAACGTCGAAATTGCCGCAAGACGCTGATCCATGACTTGTTCAGAAACAGTCAGACGATTTTTGACAGCAAGCCAGAGAATCGCGAGGCTGAAAATGCCAATCACCAGAAAATCCCAGCCGAAAGGAATGACATTTTTACCACCAAATGCACCCAGCCATGAAATCATCACCAGACCACCCAGATAAGGCAGCATCCATAATCCTGACTTCAGACCGTGATTGTCTGTTGGCAATCGTCCTCGCCACCATGCAGCGGCAAAGAAAAATAATCCAATGAGCATGGCTATCGCCAATTTGTAAATGGTTTCCCAGCCACACCAGTAACTCAGCAAATTACAGAAGTAAAATGCAATGGGACAAATAATGTTTGCTGCTGGCAAACGAAATCCTCTTTTTTCATTCGGCATTTCAAGACGCATGCATAAAAGGGAGATGGGACCCATGGCATAGGAAATCACCATGCCGGAAACAAGAAAACTCACCATGGCTTGCCAGCCAGGAAGCGGTAAAAACAAAAACATGCCCAGCACAAAATTCAGCATGATGGCTGCGATGGGAATTCCCTGCTTGTTCAATCCTTGCAGCCATTTTGGCAAATAACCAATCTGGCTCATGGCATAGAGAATGCGTGCAGTAGAGGTAACATAGACAAGCCCGGCACCGCCAGGAGAAATCGTTGCATCGATATAAAGCAACTTGACCAGCCAGATCAAGCCAAGACCCGCAGCAAGACCTGCAAATGGACCCACATCTCCTGCAAAACTCAGCTGTCCCCAGCCATTCGTCAATACATGTGGATTGACAGCAGCAATGAATGCAAGCTGCAAGCCAAGGTAAAGAATGAGACAGCCAATCACCGAACCGACAATGGCAAGCGGAATCGCAAGCGCCTGATTTTTTGTTTCACCTGCAAGTTCAACAGCATGCTTAAAACCAGTAAAGGCAAAGGCAATTCCACCTGTCGCTACCGCTGTCAAAATGGCTTGCCAGCCTGTCAGTGAAAAGGCAGTGCTCATGGTGCCAGAAAAATTTACTGTATTGAAACTGCTGCGAATCAGCAGAATGATCGTGAGAATAATAATCAGGATCTTGAATGAAAAAACAATAAAGTTAAAACGAACCAGGCCCTTGTAGCTAACTGCATTAATCACACAAAACGAAAGCATTAATATCGTTGCCCACATCATGCCAGTCCCCGTTAGCACTGGCACACCCTGTTCCATTGCAACCAGTGATGAAAAATACGTTGAGGCATATTGCAGTATCGCCTGAACTTCGATGGGCGCCATGGTCAGGGCTGATAGCCATGCAATCCAGCTGACAATAAAACTCGTAAAACTGCCATGGCTCATTTGCGGAATTTGCGCAGAACCACCAGCAACTGGAAAAAGGACAGAAAGTTCAGCAAAGGTCAGTGCAATAATGGCTGTTGCGAAACCTCCAATCAGCCAGGCAATGAGTGCCGCGGGACCCGCAATTTTTGCTGCATATAATGGTGCAAACAACCAGGCAGAACCGACCATTCCATTGATGCTGAGCATCAGCAGGCTTGCTGGGGTGAAGCGTCTGTTCAGTGTCATAGGTTAATTCCTACCCAAATGTAAATGTATACACTGCCAATCCCGGATCCTTTGCAATGATTTCCAGGATTCCTTCATCGCCTGTTGTCAAATGTACTACCGAATATAAGCGATTTTGATTTACCCGCAGCTCACTATTTTTCACATCCTTGCCCTGATCTGCCGTCAAGGGTTTGCCATTCAATAAAAATTTCACTGTCACTGGCTTTTTTGTCATGCCCATGACCATGTAAACCTTGCTTCCCCTGAAATGCAATTTAATCGCGGCATTTGCACTCAGGGATTCAATTTTTTCTGCGGAAATTAGCCAGCTTCCACTTAAAGCCCATTCATCCTCTGACAATTTGGCAGGATAATCATAGAGGGCAAGTGCATCTTTTTTCATGCCAGAAGGACTTTTAAACCTTTCCTCCCGATGATAGCCAAGATACGTTTCAGGTGTGAGATTGAGGGAATAATTTTCATCAGTCCTGTTTTCAGCCGCTGTTTTATTCATGCCAAGCAGGAAGCGAATATTATTTTCTGTCACCTCATATTCACCTTCGCCAAAATGAACATACACCACTTTTCCTTCCTTGTTCACAAGATAATGTGCCGGCCAGTATTCATTCTGAAAATTGCGCCAGGTGGCAAAATCATTATCCAGTGCAACCGGATAATGAATGCCATATGATTTTACAGCTTCCCTGACATTATTTGCATCATGCTCAAATTGAAATTCGGGACTATGCACACCAATGATTTCAAATCCCTTGTCATGATATTTTTCATACCAGTCTTTTAAATATGGCAGGGTTCGGATGCAATTAATGCAGGAATACGTCCAAAAATCGACAAGCACCACTTTTCCTTTCAGATCATTCCAGGTTAATGGCGGAGAATTGATCCAGGCAGCAATGCCAGTGATTTCCGGTGCCTGGTAAGCTTGTTCAATACCATTGATGAGTGAATTAACCCTTGTCAGGCTAACTCCCCTGTTTTGATTAAATGAAATCGCAAATTGCTGAAATATCCAGAAATACAGGACAGTGAGAACAATAATAAAACCCAGCAATTTCCGAAAGAAGGAGGCACGATGACGAAAGAAGACAAATTGCGACATGATTCCTCTCCCAAGCAAAGCAATCACCAGCATGGGAATTCCTGCACCCATTGCAAAGGCGAGCACCACCAACATGCCATTGACTGTCGTTTTTTGCAAAACGACCTGAACAATCACCGCAGCAAGTATCGGTCCAGCACAAGGTGTCCAGATAATACCAACCAGTCCGCCAAACAGGACTCCACTCCAGAAACCCCCTTCCGCACGATTGATGCCAGGAAGTGAATTGCCAACATTGCTTAAGCCCTGAGTCAGACGATTTAATGTTTCAGTCAGCCTGCCTGACATCATGATGATGCCAAGCAATAACAAAATAGCAAAGGAAATATTTCTCAGCATATTCATGTTAATTGTGGTGTATTGAATCAGGACACGCGAAAAAAGTGTAAACAGGGCAAACGTGATAATGAATCCCGTCACAATGCCCAAGGGTCTTGATTTGCTGCCAGTCAGTGAGCCCGACAGGATAATGGGAAGAATGGGCAGAATACAGGGAGAAATAATGAGTGCAAATCCTTCGATGAAAGCAAGTCCTGTAGTAATCAAGCCTTCCTGCATGCAAGTACCCTTGTTTTGTTGTCTTTGATAGAGCTAGTCAGATAACATCGCTATACCTTACCTCGGAACATTTGACATGGCAAATGACTTCAGCATCATTATTCCCACCTTTCATGAAGCCATGAATATTCCGGAATTGGCAAGGCGGATTGCCGCTGTCAATTTTGGCGAACGCCTGTTTGAAGTGCTGCTGATCGATGACAATAGCAATGATGGCAGCCTTGAAATTGTTAATGAACTTGCAAAACAATATCCCTGGCTAAAAATGATTGTACGCCGCGAGGGACGTGATCACGGACAATCCATCATCACCGGATTTCAGCAGGCAAGCTATCCTGTACTGATCACCATGGATGCCGATTTAAGTCATCCGCCGGAAAAAATTCCCTTCATGCTTGCGATGCTTGATGAAGCTCGTGTTGATGTGGTTCTGGGTTCGCGTTATGTCAGGGGTGGCAGTATCGATAACAAATGGCCATTTTTCCGCAAAATTTCATCGAAATTGGCTGCATGGATTTCAAGGCTTGTATTGGCTGGACGGATAAGGGATCCCCTGTCAGGATTTCTTGCGATTCGAAAAACTACCTGGCAGAATGGCGATCCCCTGACACCCATCGGCTGGAAAATTGGCCTGGAATTAATGGTGAAATGTCATTGTAAAAATATACGCGAAATTCCCATTCATTTCTCTGAGCGCTGTCTGGGAAAAAGCAAATTAAATTTCGAAATTTCATTTGTGTATTTGTATCATGTGATGAAGCTGGTGAAGTATAAAATCGCAGGTGTGTCACCCCGGAAAACGCGCCACAACTGCTGACATTATAATTCCCACACTCTTAACGGATCTCTAATCCTCGCACGCAATTCTCTCAGCCGAATCATTTCCAGACCACTCAATGCCGGCATATTTTTCATTCGCAAATATTCATCCAGAATTTTCATGCGAATAAACCAGGGCAGATACTGAATGTATTCTTCATCGAATGAATGTATGGTGCAATATCCATCAAGAAAACATGCAGCCTTTGTTTTCCACTGATCAAATTTCTCTGGCGGCAAATCAAGAAAAGGCCTGGCAATATCTGCATGAAACCAGTGATAAACAGGTTCATTCGTATCCAGCAAATGAATTTTTTCACCATCATAAAATATTTTTCCTGGCTGATGCTTTCCATGAATCAGGCCAAAATCATGCTGATTTTTGCTTAAATTATTCACCCAGGTATCAATCGCCTGATATTCACGCTGAATTATTTCATCTTCATGAATGGCAAAACGTCCGGTTTCTTCCCATAAATCATGCCAATATAAAAATTGATGCCTGCCGCGGGGATAACTTTTTGCAGCACGATGCAGGTGTGCCAATGCCTTTCCCCAGACCTTATAAATTTCCTGATCAGCATGATCAAAATAAATGGCATCGCCTTGCACTGCTTCATTGACATAAACCAGAAATGCTGAATGATGATGAGGAATAATTTCCACAAATGCAGCATGCAGCGATGCAATGGGCTGGCAAATGGGTGCTTCCTTTTCAAAAAGATAATGCTGATAATGAATCGCTGCTTTCAACTCTTCTGCGCTATGAATGAGTGGATGCGTAATACGCATGTAATATTTGCCTGATTCACATTTCATGTGGAACAAAAGATTATTATCCACACTGATTAATTTAAGTGAGTCAGGATCTGCTCCCCATAATGCTGCCGCTTTTTCAGCTATCTTTCCCTGCCTGGCCTGCTTAAGCACATCTTGCATAATTATCCTTGTATGAGTATTAGGTTAAATTTGTCACCGTAAACAGCATTTCCCTTGCAAGCTTTATCATCGCACTATCTGGAATATGTTTGTTAGCCAGTACAACAATACCAGATTTTCTGGCTGGAATGACTGCAATATAAGCCGAAAAACCCTCTGTCATGCCAGTCTTGTCCATCATGAGATTATCACTGTAAACAGGACGCTGATAAATTTCCTCAATCATTACTGGATTTTTAATTTGATCAGGATGATCAGCTGCATTCCTTAATTCATTGATATCTGTTTTATTTCTGATGGGATGAAGCTGCCAGGCAAGACCCTGATATTCATTATTATTCTTTTTCAAAAACATGGATTGGGTTAAGCGCATGGGATAAAACACACGCGGCGGTGTGCCAGGCAAGCCAATGGCCGCACTTAAAAATTTCTGCATGTCAGCTACCGATGCCTTGATCCCATATGCAGAAGAAACTATTCCTCCCCCTACATGCGCAACAGGTTTGCCTGCCTGATCGTAACCTTGCGCATAATATTTTGTAAGCGATTTTGGAACAGTTACACCATTGACCATTTGCAGTGGATTTAAAATATGACGCCGGTACAAATCACCATAATCACTTTCCGTCGAAAATTCGAGCGCCATTCCCAGCAAGCTGCTTCCGGTATTGGAATATCGCCATTGATTTCTGGCTGCTGGTGTCCAGTGATTCAAATAATCTTTCAATTCCGCTGATGTAGTGACATTACCCGGCGGATCAAAAGGAAGGCCGGATGTATGGGTTGCCAAATCCCGCAAGCTAATTTTATTAAATGCAGCAGGCAAAGCTTTCACATATTTTGTAACAGGATCATCAAGCGCCATTTTGGCCCAGTCATATTCCTGTGCAAACAAAAGGCTGGTCATGATTTTTGAAATGCTGCCAATTTCAAAAATGGTTTTGCGAATGACAGGATCTTTTTTCGTTTCATCTGCATAACCATTGTATTGTTCGTACAAGTTTCCATTCACATACAGTTCCACTGCTGCGCCCTGGATATTATTTTTTTGCATGAAGATGGAAAGTTTTTGCTGAATTTGCTTGCTGATGGGGTCAGCGTCTGATTGTGCGTGGAGTGGGAGTGAGAGGAGACATGAGATGAGGAACAGGAAGAAGGCCTTGCCTCCGTTCGCCCTGAGGAGGCCCAACACGCACTTCAAATTTTCAGGAAAGCTCAAGGGCCGTCTCGAAGGGCGGATGGGGGAATAAAAATTGTTTCTCTTAAAATATTGTCGTCTTCGTTGTTGAAGCAATTGCATTTTATATTCCCCCATCCACCCCTTCGGGCACCTTCCCCCGCCCTTCGAGACGGCCCTTGAGCTTTCCTGAAAATTTGAAGTGCGTGTTGGGCCTCCTCAGGGCGAACGGAGGCAAGACCTTCTTTTTGAATTTCACAATAACATCGCAGTTTATACTTCAATCCACAACTTTCAACCCACACTTCCTTCAATTAATTTATCCACCACGGAAGGATCTGCAAGTGTACTCAAATCACCGCGATCTTTCACATCATGATTGGCAATTTTTCGCAGTAATCTTCGCATGATTTTTCCTGATCGCGTTTTAGGCAGCTCATCTGCCCATTGAATATGGGAAACAATTGCAATTGGCCCAATCGCATCCCTCACACCCTGCACCAATTCCCGCTTAAGCTGCTCAGATGGCGAAATACCGGTCTTGAGCGAGACAAAGGCATAAATACCCTGTCCCCTGATTTCATCTGACACAGCAACCACCGCTGCTTCAGAAACTGCTGGATGGTGGATCAAGGCACTTTCCACTTCCTGGGTTCCAATCCGGTGTCCCGAGATTTTCAGGACATCATCATCCCTGCCAGAAATCCAGAAATACCCCTCCGCATCACGCGAAGCCTGATCACCCGTCAAATACTTGCCAGGAAATTCTTTAAAATACGTTTCAGCAAAGCGATCGTGGTCAGCATAAACCGTTTGCATCATGCCAGGCCAAGGCTGAGTGATCACCAGATGTCCCATTTTTCCATCCGGCAAAACCTTGCCCTGATCATCCACAATCTCAGGCACTACGCCAAAAAATGGCCATGAAGCTGAGCCAGGCTTTAAAGCTGTTGCACCAGGAAAAGGGGAAATCATGATGCCGCCTGTCTCCGTTTGCCACCAGGTATCCACAATCGGACATTTTGCCTTACCCACCACCTGAAAATACCATTCCCAGGCATCTGGATTGATTGGTTCACCCACCGTTCCAAACAGGGGATCTTCTGCATCCATGATTTCCGGTTCACAGTCTGTTTCCATTCCGCTAATCACCTCGTGATACCAGTGATCACGCTTGTCATTCCAGGCGGTTTTATTTTCTGTCCGCTTTACCACAATGACATTTTTTACCTTCGGACAATCATTGAGAGCCTTATCCACATTTTGTTTAAGCGGAATGATTTTATTGCCACGTATACCTTCATTCGCCGTAATGACCATGCAGCAATCTGCATCCTGAATGCGATTCTTCAGGGATTCTGCTGAAAACCCGCCAAACACCACGGAATGAATGGCGCCGATGCGCGCACAGGCAAGCATGGCAATGACAGCTTCGGGAATCATGGGCAGATAAATGCAAATCCTGTCTCCCTTTTTGATACCAGACTGGCGCAGGGCATTGGCAAAACGACAGACTCTTGCATGCAAGTCACGATAAGTGCTGATTGCGGATGTTTTTCCATCATCACTTTCCCAGATAATTGCTGTTTGATCACCACGATTTGCAAGATGCCTGTCAAGACAATTTGATGAGGCATTTAATTTGCCGCCTGAAAACCAGTGCATGTCCAGCTTGTCGAATCCGCCCTCAACTACTTTTTCAAAAGTTGCAATCCAGTCAAGATAATGGTTTGCCTGCTTCCCCCAAAAAGCTTCAGGATCGCGGAGTGATTGCTGATAGCCTTCATTGTATTCTGTTGCCGTTAAAGCAGGATGCACTGATTTATCCATGAAGTATTCCTTTAAAAATTTGCGTACACACATTACTCGCAATATGACAAAATATACAGCTTCGCAATGATACTAACCAAGGATGAAATCATGCAAAAACAAACTGGCGCAGCGCTACTGATTATCACCGTCATTTTATTGATCGCTGCCTTGCTAAGCATGATGTATGCAACCACCCATGGCATCTTTCAGCAAAAAACGGCGAGCAATCAATATCAGCATAATCAGGCTTTTGAAGCAGCGCAGGCAGGTCTCGAATTCGGTCTGGTCTATTTATCAGCGCACAGTACAAGCATTATTGGCAGCGCATCGGGTGGTTATATCAATTATGGCTCCTCAGACACGAATATTACGAATATTACACTCGCAAATAGCAGCAAATATTCTGTTGTTTATACCAATCCCACACAGAATGATTATTCCCGGCTGACCATCACTTCCACAGGAACGAGTTCTGATGGAACATCATCCCAGGTCGTATCCGAGCAAGTCAGCAAATCTTCTTCCGGCATTTCTGCTGCCACACTGATTGGTTCAATCACAACAAATGGTCATGGCGGTAATATCACTGCTAACAGTGCAGTCGATGCTGGTGGAACCGTGGATCCCAATGCTGTTGCCAGCGGTACCATCATTGCCAGTGACAGTTCGCTTTCAAGCTTGACTGGCGATCAATTATTCACAAACATTTTTGGTGTCAGCAAGGCGACCAAACAATCCCAAAGTACTTATTATGCAAGCGCAGGCATGGTGCCCTGGGCCACTGTATCGGGTTCTATCTGGGTCAATGGAAATGTCAGCCTCGCGGGCAATACAACTTCGGGATCCGTGGCAAGCCCAGTCACAGTCATTGTCAATGGAACTTTTTCCCTTGCAGGAAATGCGACCATCAATGGCATTGTTTATTCGACAGGTGATGCCAGCATGACTGGAAATGGAACGGTAAATGGATTGATGGTTTCAGAAGGAAACATGAATTTCGCAGGAAATGGCGCACTCAATTTCAACACTTCCATCGTTAATAATCTTGTTAACAATGGCTCCATCCTGGGCAGCTACGTCATCATTCCCGGCAGCTGGAAGGATTTCTAGGGTAACAGCTGGGGCTCCGTTCAGGAAAGTTATCCCCAGTTTCTGGGGATAACTTGTGTAACAAGATGTGTGTGGTGATGTATAAACCAGCTTAGTACACGACAAAAATTCAGTTGATGCTTTTATTGAAGCTACGCAAGACGGCCTTCCCCTCCGCTCGCCCTGAGGAGGCCCAACCTGCACTTCAAAT
>Ga0207104_1112_pt1 | contig 19900 bp, 16 predicted proteins | sample Alteio_BWMinHeat_79_FD_153538 | JGI IMG/M metagenome (GOLD analysis project Ga0207104, IMG submission 153538) | Enriched cells from forest soil in Barre Woods Harvard Forest LTER site, Petersham, Massachusetts, United States -... | ecosystem: Environmental > Terrestrial > Soil > Temperate forest >...
GATTCACGCTTCGACCTCGACAAGTCGAGGTCTACCAAAGCGGCGACAAGTCGCACGCACTCCATACGCTGCGCGAAGGAACTGTCAAAAAAAACTAAAAATGACACTACTTTCCATTGGAGGAGCTGACCTGGTTGAGACTTATTTCTTAATGTGCAGATAAACATCGGCGGTTCCCCAGGGATAGGGAACGGGAAAACGCTTCATAACCTCGAAAATAGGCTCTAAAGTATAGTCTGTAAGCGGATAACTGACGGTGATGATTTTGACGCCTGCAGGCAGAGTTTTAAAGCGTTCAATGAGCTTTTTAATCGAAACTTTGTCTAAACAAGTCCCGTACAAATAAATCACCGTGGCGCCGGTGAAATCCATCGTGAGAAAATCCTCTTGCCGAAACTGAAGATCTTTGTCTTCGATGCCGAATTTGGCTTTAACGGCGTTGGCCCGCTCGACAAATTCCGGAACATATTCAATGCCAACCACTCTGCATCCAAGATGGATGTTCAAGCAAAAACAGGCCCGGCCCCTGCCGCACCCCAATTCATAGACGGTGTCTTTTGCAGAGATTTGGCATTCTTGCGCGATAATCCCCATGGAGGTGAGAGGGGTTTCTCCATAGGCGTACACATCTTTTGCGCCGCGTTTTTGGAGAAAACGCTTGCTGATGTCAAAAGGGTTGTGAAATAGATACGTCAGCAACAGAAAAAGATCGACCTTAGCGAAGGCGAAGTTAGAGTAGTAGCTTGCCGCCACGCGAAAAAATTCGATGACGTTATGTGTCTGAACAACAAGGTTTGTCCAAAATAGTCCCATATACTCTTTAAAACACTCATAATATTCCATGACGCTTGCATATGTTACGCGGCGCAAAGGATTTTCCATGTTTACCTCACTCAAAAAAGCCATAGACGCTGCGCGCCACCACGAAAAACATCAAAGTGGAAAGCACGTCATTGAAGGCGGTTACAATCGGTCCTGAAGCGACGGCCGGGTCGATGCGAAAACGCGCAAAGAAAAATGGCGACAGGGTGCCAAGCGCCGTTGCGACCAGGCAGGCGGCCAGCACTCCGAAACTGACGGTGGCTCCAATGGCGAGAGGGTCGGCGTCGATAAGATGAATGCCAAAGTAATTCAATAAATAAACGACGGCGCCGCAAGTGATGCCAAAGACAGATCCGATCAGTAAACCGATTAAAAATTCTTTGCTCATCGCTTCGCGAATTGAACCTGGCGTCAGCGCGCCGCTGGACATTCCGCGCACGAGAAGCGTGCTGCACTGGATGCCGACATTGCCTGACATGGCGCCAATCAAGGGCACAAAGAACGGCACGACGACAAACCAGAGCCTATCGCTAAAATGCGACATGACCGTGGCGGTGAATAGACCTGCGCAAAGGGTGACCAGGAGCCACGGAGCGCGTGAAATAAAACGCTTCATGAGCTCTTCATGTTCGCCATAGTCTTCCGCAGTGCCTGCAATGTTGGCGATTGTGCCGTCGGCGATGTCTTTCATGGCTTCAACGGCGTCTTCATAAGCGATGACGCCTTCCAGATGGCTGGCGCCGTCTACAACCGGCAAAGCGGAAATATTATACCTTTCAATGAGATCAACGACCTCATCGCGGGAAGTGTTTGCAGTGACTGTATGGAGGATGGGACGCATGACTTGTCGGATGGGAAGGTGCGGCGGATTGACAATAAGGTTGCGCTCCGGCACGAAGCCGGCCAACTCTCCGTCATCGGTTAGAACGAAAATGCGGCCGGTCAGTTCGATGCCGGGGTTATCACGAACCTGTTTCGCCACTTCACCAATGGTGGCGCTCATAGGAAAGGCGAAAAATTCGTTGGTCATCAAACGACCGGCGCTATGGCGGTCATGCTGTTGGAGATCGCGTATGCGCTGCGCTTTTTTATGGTCGAGGAGATCCAATACGCGTTTTAGGCGCCTGTCTGAGAGGTCGTCCAGCACCCATACCGCCTCATCTGGGGGCATTCCTTCAATCAGCCGTTTGATCTCTTGGTCGTCTAATTGTTTAAAAATGGCCGACCGCGTGTTGTTGCCCGTGTTGATCATGAAAATGATCTTGGCGTTTAGGTCGGGCAGGTTGTCATAAACGATAATGCGCGCATTGGAAGGCAGCTTTGTGACAGCGTAAGCCAGATCGATAGGGTCGTATTCGATTGCAATTTTGGCGACGTCATGGAGAACGACTTGAGATGTCTGACTATGAAAAGCGTTTTCGAGCTTTTCATTTAAAGCGTCTTCAATCTGACTAGTTTTAAACTCTAGGAGACCGCTGGGAGGCGATTCATCCTCCTTGGGATCGTGCAGCTCGTGATGAGTTTTAAATTCCACAACGCCCCCTCCTAGATGCTGGAATTGTAGCCGCCCGCGTTTATTAGCACAAGAACAGATTGAGTTTTTTGTTTAAACTTGATAGAATGAGACAATTAATAAGAAAAACTTAACCACACAGGATACAATGCGTCCTCCAAAAAAAATTCGAAATATCGCCATTATCGCCCATATTGACCATGGCAAAACAACTTTGCTTGATAGTTTGCTTAAACAATCGAATATCTTTCGCGATAATCAGGTGACTGCTGAGCGAATGATGGATTCCAACGATCAAGAAAAGGAACGAGGGATCACGATTTTCGCCAAAAACACCTCTGTAGAGTTCGAAGATTACAAAATCAATATCATCGATACGCCGGGCCATGCCGACTTTTCCGGAGAAGTGGAACGCATTTTGGGTATGGTCAATTCGGTTATATTGCTTGTGGACGCCCAGGAAGGGCCGATGCCGCAGACGCGTTTTGTTTTGTCAAAATCGCTGAAGATGGGCCTGCGTCCCATTGTAGTGCTGAATAAAATTGATAGGCCGCATGCGGATCCGGATCGCGTGCTTAATGATACTTTTGACCTCTTTGCTGAATTGGGGGCGACGGACGAGCAGCTGGATTTTCGCTATTGCTACGCTTCGGGATTATCAGGCTTCGCCGTGCATCACCCTGACGACGCGCGTGAAAATATGCGGCCTTTGTTTGAATTGATTATCGCCGCAGCGCCTCAGCCTCAAGGAGATCTGAACAATCCCTTTCTGATGCAGGCGTCGACGATTCATTATGATTCATATGTGGGACGGCAAGCATGCGGCAGGATTTTGGAAGGAACCATCAAAAAAGGGCAGCAAATCATTCATATCGATGAGGCAGGCAATCAAAATAGACGCCCTATCTTGCGCATTGAAGGACACCTTGGGTTGTCCAAAGTGGAGATGGAAGAAGCCGGCGTGGGCGATATTGTGACGCTGTCGGGCATTCCTGAAGTGACTATTGGCGATACTTTGTGCGATCCAAGCCATATCGTGCGCCTGCCTCCGATAAAAATTGATGAACCGACGATTTCGGTTGAAGTGACAGTGAACAACAGCCCCTTCGTTGGAAAGGGCGGCAAACATGTCACGATGAATAAAATTAGAGAACGCCTTGACTATGAAAAGCAATCCAATATTTCATTGCGCATCGAAACGCCTGAGAATGAACAAGATAAGGTCATTGTTGCCGGCAGGGGAGAGCTCCATCTGTCGGTTCTCATTGAATCCATGCGCCGCGAAGGGTATGAAGCCAGCATATCCAAACCAAAAGTCATCACTAAAATCATTGATGGTGTTAAGTGCGAACCGATTGAACGCGTGCATATTGAGGTGCCTGAAGAGTTTTCCGGGGTAGTGATTGAAGAGTTGTCGCGTCGCCGTGGAGAGATGCAGCATCTTGACACTAATGAACATAAGATCACGCGCATGGAGTTTTTATTGCCGATGCGCGGCTTGATGGGATATCGCAATGATTTTCTGACAGTGACGCGGGGATTAGGAATATTGACATCGATTTTTGAAGGGTTCGCTCCATGGAAGGGAATGATACCTGGTCGTCAAAGAGGGGTGTTGGTCTCGATGTGCGCAGGAAAAACCAACGGCTACGCTTGTTTTAATCTGCAAGATCGCGGCGTTCTATTCACGGCGCCCGGCGAAGATGTTTATGAGGGGATGATTGTTGGTGAGAACAGCCGTGATAACGATTTGATGGTCAATGTGACAAAAGGCAAGCAGTTGACAAACGTACGCGCTTCGGGAAGCGATGAGAATATTATTCTCATTCCTCCAAGGAAATTTACATTGGAGCAAGCCATTGATTACGTTCAAGACGACGAACTTATCGAGGTGACGCCTAATGCGATACGCATGCGCAAGCGTTTTCTCAGTGAAAACGAACGTAAGCGAAGCGATAAAGGCCGCCAATAAGACCTAGTCGCTTGGGTTGTTAAGCTCGTCAACTAACGCTTTGTAGCCCTTTACAAAGCGTGTGCGGAAATCATCGCCGTGCATATGGATTCGGGATCGAAGCACATGGGTATAACGCTCGAAAACTTCAAGATTTTTTTGATCTTTAGCTTGCAGACTTTCCAACAGCGCTTCACCCAGTGTAGAGGCCAAAGACAGCGAGTTTGTTTCGTCGGTTTCATCTGACTGTTCGCTGTTTTTTTTCTCATCATTCATAACTTTCTGCTCCTTGGTGTCAACACGAGTATAACTTCTATTTTTAAAAACTTCAAGTGCATTGGGGGCAGGAGGTGCAATTAAATGATTAAGACATCGAACTTTTTGTCTTACCTAAAAATGAAGTCATCGCTCAGCAAAAACACAATGATTAATCTGCTAATCTCTCAATTTTAAGCTTTTCTTTTGGCAGAGGTTCAGGTATAAAAACAACATATAAAAAAAACTTGATAACAATATGAAATCGAATCTTTTTGTTTTGGCGTTTGCAACCGTATTGTTTTTATTGCGCGGGGTGTATGCGGAGGATAAATTCCGATCCGTACAAACTAATGAGGGGTATAAAGAGAGAATCGCACAACAAATAGAGCTTCTTGCACATGCGCCGAGCGAACAACAATCCGAATTGCAAAGAGATCTCGCCATTTTTTATTACAAAGACCAGGATCATGAGAAAGCTTTTAAACTATATTTAGATGCATTGGAGATGGTTCGTCCAATGTCCGCTCCGATGATTTCACAAGAGGAAGAACTTCTCTACAATAACGCCTTGCAAACATATTTAGATAATCAGACGAAAGCGGCGTCTGTAATTGCAGAAAATATTCGACAACAGTACGCCTCCGTTCTGGTCGCCCGTCCTGACTACTATCGTCTCGGTTATATTATTGCAGCGGCTGACGCGAATTTAGAGATGTTTGAGGAGTTTTTTCAACAGTTTTACCAATCATATTGCATGCTGCCGCAGCACTATTTAGCCTACAAGACAAAAGCGATCTTACATGCGAAATTATTCGCTCGAGCTCGAACGCCAATTGATCGTGAGATGCAACGTCAGGCTGTTTTAGATAATTTGACTCAGGCGATTCAGCAATATCCAGCCGACGTCGGTCTTTATAAAGCGCTGTTTGCTACAGTTTCAGACGACAAACGACCGGCGATTGTAAACGTCTATTTAAATAAAATAATCGATGAAAATATTATCATTCCGCGCTCGGATATTGCATTTTATGTCAGGCAAGCTTTAGATGCTAAACAGGTCGAACTTGCACGGCGTTTTGTCAATAGGGGACGTCAGTGGCATCAAAATAGCCGTGTAATTGATGCGGCGCAAAAGCATATCGATCAATATAAAGAAAATTAAAAAACCAACTTTGGAGACCTTATGGAAGATGCTCGTCTTTTTGGCGATTACAAAGTCGTAAAACAAATTGGACAGGGTTCGCTGGGCGCCGTCTATTTGGCGGAACATCGTTTTATGAAACGACAATATGTCGTCAAAATGTTGCCCGAAGAGCTCTCTTCGGATCGGGGATTTATCCAGAGATTGGAAGAAGAATTGGGCATGCTGGCCGCGTTGGATCACCCGAATATAGTCAAAATGCACAATGTTTCGTTCGCTCAAGGACAATATTTTTTGGTCACAGATTGCATTGTAGATGAGTTGGGAGAAACGACTAACTTATCGCAATATATGCTTGCTCAGGGCAAACGGCTGAATGAAGAGGTGCTCTTCCGCATCTTAAAACAAGTCGCGGAAGGCCTTCATTATGCGCATAATAAAAAAATCGCAGGCAAGGGAGTGGCGCACCGCGGCATTAAACTAAATAATATTCTTATTGGGAAAGGCAGAGGAGGGGATGTCGAGGCTTATTTATCCGATTTTGGACTGTCGCGTTTAATCGGCGCAGGGATGGCTCTCACGCGCACATGCCAAGCTGTTGCGGAGGCCTTGGGCGCCGGCGCGGCGTTGACGCCTTCTAAAACCAGTCAGCGTTATTCAACGGTTCCGGTGGAACAGGCTAAGCTGGCTCTGTTGCATCTTTCTTTTTTACAAACTTACGCTTTTCTTGCTCCGGAACAGCGGCGGCTGGATTCTCCCTATTCTGTGGACGTTAAAGCGGATATGTATGCATTCGGAACGCTTGCCTATTATCTGTTGACAAACGATCTGCCTGAAGGCATTTTTGAAATGCCTTCAGAACGAATTTTAGATTATAAATTGAATTGGGACGATCTGATCAGAGCTTGTTTACAGCAAGATCCAAATAAAAGGCCGGAATCCATTCTTGCGGCTTTAGAATCGGTGCGTCGGGCGCCCCCGATCCAGAAACAACCCATACAGGAAGAAAATTCGATTGCCGCTATAGAGCAGGAACCTCCGATTCCCATGCAAAAACAGCCGGGCCAAGATGAAGCCGGCGCAGGAATTTTAAAGCCTGTCATCCATGCGGCGCAATTAGAGCGGCCGGAAACCGATCTTGATCCGGGAGCGATATTCAATATTGATACGACGGTTAAATTCTACATTCCCGAGCGTAAAGAAGTGAAAAACGTACAGCCGCTTCTCACCGACATGGTTATTGTGCAGGGCGGCACGTTTTATCGAGGAAGCAACGATGGCAATCGCGATGAGACGCCGCGGCACTATGTGACGCTGAATAGCGTTGCAATCGATATTCATCCTGTAACCAATGAACAATTCGTCCGCTTTTTGGAAGCGATGGGCGGAGAAAAAGACAGTAACCACCATGACATTGTCCGATTGCGCGATTCACGCATTAAACGCAGCGGCGGAAAGCTGAGCATTGAATCTGGATATGCAAAGCATCCGGTCGTAGGGGTGACTTGGTATGGCGCCGTCGCGTATGCGAAATGGATCGGAAAACGTCTGCCAACCGAAGCTGAATGGGAAATCGCAGCCTATGGCGGATTGGAAGGAGCTCTCTATCAGACCGGCGACGACATCGAAAAAACTCAGGCCAACTTTTTCAGTTCAGATACGACTCCGGCAATGAGCTACGCTCCCAATGGCTATGGCTTGTATGATATGGCCGGCAATGTGTACGAGTGGTGCCATGACTGGTATGGCTATAATTATTATGAAATTTCCATTCAGGAGCCTGAAAATCCAAAAGGACCTTTGCAAGGGGTGTATAGAGTCCTCAGAGGCGGTTGTTGGAAGAGCTTAAAAGAAGATTTGCGCTGCTCTCGTCGTCACCGCAATAATCCCGGCACGGTGAATGGAACCTATGGGTTCCGTTGCGCTGCGGATGTACAGTGATTTTTTTTATCATTGCAAGATCTTGATTTTCAGTATATTGAAAATTTTTATATCAAAACCTATTTACAAAAAATTATATTTGGCATAGAAGGAGTACTAGTGAGCGTTTAGATAAGTGCAATGAGCGACGCAGAGATTATACGAGGAACGGAGACGCTCTCTTAGTGTAGTTGCAGCGCGAAATTGACACAGAATAAACGGTTTTAAAATGTCCTTTAAACCCTAAGATAGGAGCTTTTTATGAAAACATTAGCCTCTTTGGCGGCTTTAGCTGTGACAGCGTTCACATTGACAAGCTGCTGCTGCGACAGCAATCCTTGCTGTGATCCATGTCCAAGCCCATGTCCTCCAAAGCCATGTTGTGCGAGACCATGCCCAAGACCATGTCCTCCACCATGCTCACCATGCCCAGCTCCTTGCGAGAGAAGCTGCTATTAATTGCATGGCAAGGTCGAAGCTTGCATTAAATGTTGACGGAGGGAAGTTGTCCCTCCGTCTGTGTGTAGAAGCGGAAAGAACAAGGTTCCAGTTGTCAAGACGCCAAAGAAAAGGGTGATCATGTCGGTTGGCGTTTTGACAACTGGAATTTTGTAAAACGAAAAGGAGAACATTATGAGAACAATTGCTTCCATGATGATGTTGTATATGGCGGCATTGGTTTTGACCAGTTGTTGCTGTGATCGAAATCCCTGCTGCGATCCTTGCCCGCCTTGCCCAGAACAAAGGCCAAGGTGTTGCCCGCAACCGCATGTTTGGGATAATAGCTGCGGCGATCCGAGCAATTATCACTATTAGTAGCATGAGTGGGAAAGCGTTGGTATGACAAAGGGTCCGTGGCCCCTTTTAGGCCGGCCGACTTGGGTCGGCCGGCCTAAAAGGGGCGTCGCCCTAGGTATCACACGGAATCAACACCCACGCTAATCATAGGTTGGTTGCCAAACGGAGGATCGCTGCAAAATCAAAACGGTAAGGATTAGCGAAAAAATAACTCGCACATCTCGGCTATGCCAAAGCCCCGGGGTTAAACGATCGAAAGTGACCCAATATTATAATATGGGGTCACTTTCGATCGTTTAACCGCGGGAGCTTTCGCATAGCCCAAATGCACGAGTTATTATTTTGCTCATCCTAAGTGTTAGTCAAATAAATGAAACTATCAAAGGAGTTATTAATGCTGCGAAAACAACTGGGAATGTTAACCTCGTTCCTCTTTTTAAGTGCAATGGCGTTCGTCGGATTCGGTTGCTCCGATAACCGATGCTGCTATGATGATTGCGCGCCTATCTGTGAGCAGCCTTGCAGACCTGCATGTCCAGCGCCTTGCGCGCCTGCGTGTGCAGCTCCTTGCAGGCCATATTGCCCACCACCATGTGAGCCGGTTTGTCCGCCTTGCGAACCAGAACCATGCTGCAAGCCAGCGATTAAATGTCATTATCCTCCCAGCAATGAATTGCGCTGCTTTGATTACATCACTGTAACAGGCAGAAACCCACGCATGTGCATTTTGGGCGATCAATATCCTTTGGATTTTGACGTCAAAGCATGCGATGACGTTTGCGATGTTGTTGTAACAACGCATCTTCCTGAAAGCGTTTCACTCGTAAAAAGCCAGCCTGAGGCGCAAGTCGAAGGGCGTAAATTGACATGGAATTTCGGTTCGATGTCGAAGGGCGAATGCCGCACAGCGAAAGTGCTCGTAAAATGCGAGTGCGAAGGCGAACAATGCGTTTGTTTCTGTGCAACGGCGACGCCAGTGAGATTCTGCTCATTGATCTGCGCAAAACCAATTTTGGCCTGTCATAAGTGCGGTCCAGAAGAGGTGTGCCCAGGCGATCCAGTTAATTACACAATCACTGTGACAAACAAAGGAACTTGCACCGCTGAAAAAGTTCTTGTTACGGACAACATTCCTCCAGAACTGGAACATAGCAGCTGCTTAAAAACACTCACTTTTGAACTCGGTTGTTTAGAGCCTTGCCAATCTAAGACAGTAAACGTCTGTCTGACCGCCATAAAGCGCGGCAAGGTTTGCAATACAGCTGTTGTATCGGCATGCAATGCAGATTCTGTTTCGTGCCAATGGTGCACATGCATCTGCTGCTGTGATGTCGATCTTGTCAAGACAGGACCTAAGGAAGTGGCGATTGGCAAAAACGCTGATTACCAACTCACCTTAACCAATCCAGGCGACAAAGTTCTAACAGATGTTGTTGTTACAGATTACGCTCCTAGCTCCACTTCGATTGTTGCGGCGAATGGCGCATCGATCAACGGCAACCAAGCTGTTTGGAAACTAAGAGAACTGAAGCCAGGTGAAAAGGTGAACTTTAATATTACCTTAACCACCTGCACGCCAGGCTGCTTTACCAACAAAGCAACAGTGACGGATTGCCAAAATTGCAATGCGTGCTCTGAGCTTACAACGCGTTGGAAAGGACGTCCCGCTCTTAATGTCTGTATAGTTGACAGCGATGATCCAATTTGCATTGGCGAACGCACCACCTATACGATAGATGTTGTGAACCAAGGTTCTGAAGCTGACAGCAACGTTGTTGTTACAGTGAAGTTCCCTGCAGGGCTCAAACCTCTCAGCGTCGCCGGCGACTCGCAAGGTTCGATTTCAGGACAAACAGTGACGTTTGCTCCTTACGCCAACCTGCGTGCAAGACAAACAATTAAGTATCGCGTTGACGCTGAAGCTGTGTCGTCAGGTGATTCACGTGTAAATGTTGAAGTCACATCAGACGCAATCAAGACGCCAATCCTGCAACAAGAAAGCACGATTGTGAACTAAATTCAGGGTGTAAAAGCTCGTGTCTTAAAGGGCAGGCTTCGCAAGCGCGAAACCTGCCCTTTTTTGTTGCTCTTGTTTATCGTTATTTAAAAGTCATGACTGGCGATATGTGAATGGGTGCAATTAAAACTCACCTTACGCAAAATAACGGGCATTTGGACTAAAGCGAAAGCTCTCGCGGACGAAGTCTCTTGAGCCACCCCATATTTCCTAATATTGGGTGGCTCAAGAGACTTCGTCCCCGGGGCTTTGGCTTAGTCCAAATGTCCGCTATTTTGCGTAAGGTGAGTTAAAAGTGAGAGGCTAAGGAAGGCAGCCAGGGCGTCCCGCCCTGATCGCGTGTATTATCTTCAATGTTTTTTGCCTACAAAGCAGGGCGGGACGCCCTGGCTGCCTTCCTTAGCCTCTCACTTTTAATTGTACTCTATGTGCATCCTGTTGTTGCGGACATTTTTTTGAAGATGTATAATCCGCCTTCTGATATGTTGAGCCGGAGAATTTTTAATCTTTCTCTATAAAAGCTCATAAATAAGAGTCTTTTGCAGGAACGCGAATTTGACCTTCAAAAGCGAATATTGCAAGAGGCTTATAATTCATACTATAGGATGATTGCATGTCAGGTACAGGTACAACCAGCCCTCTTTCTAGTTCTTCTAGCGTTTCCACTTCCACCAGCCCCCCCAGCATTCTGGGTAACGCAAACAGCCCTCCATTATCGGGCATTTCCGGCCGCAAGCATTTTCATAAATTGGTTCCCACACAGTCTTTACAGCCTGGATGGGACAACTCTGCAAGGGGTCAACCTAACAAACGCGTTTATAAAAAGCTATCGATGCCATTCTCCACCTCATTATCCACATCATTCTCATCTTCTTCCTCATTGTCATTTGAAGCTAATGTGAAAAAGGGCGATGACAAAAAAAATAGAAATATTTTAACTAAAAGCAGTGCAATATTAATTGACCAAAGTGAAAAAGAGGTTCGAGACAAAAAAAACACCAATCAAGCCCATAAAATTGTGAAATCCGCTTCATACCCTACTGGATGTACACGTCAATTTCTTTCATCCACGCTGATCAAAAGGAGAAGCGCATCCGCTCCTAGCGCTTCCGCCAAAGACAAAACGAATCAGGTCTCTAAGGCGCATCAAGAAGATGGAAAAATGGCTCAAGCCTGGCTTCACGCGGATGAACAAACTGTGAAGCGAAGATCCTCTGTGGGGATTGAGCAATTGGCGTATTTGGATATAACAATTTTATTTTTTGACAGCATTCCTAAGCACTTTGCAAAGGAATGTATTTTAAGAATGGTTGTTGATAAAATGCCAAAAATTGATGTGCACACCCACTTGTCCGGAGCTCAGCATCCCTCAAACCTGATTGGTGCAGCTGCCCGGAATGGCTTTTACCTAGATCCCATTCGCAAAAAATTGTACAAACCGGAAACGTCGCATACAAAAATCTCAATGGAAAACGCATCAAAGAAGGAACTTGTAGCGCATATCATCCCAAAAGAACATATCCCAGTTGATGATCTTTTAACAAAACTGGAATACTCCGGACTAGCTAGCGTTTGCCGTAATAATTTAAGCATGATGGGTTCTGCCAGCTCTAATGATAACCATGATCATTTTTTTAATAATGTGTTTATTACAAGCGAGCCTGTCAGAGATCAGATGCCCTTAGTTGAACAGATGAGAAATGTTTTGACGGAAGTAACGATACATAACATTTTCTATAAGGAGCAAATGCTGGAATTGCCGTTTTCTGGCGACAACGATCTGCTTATAGGATTTTTTAATAACACGGATTTTTTCAAAATTCAGACAATGTTAAATGAAGAACGATATAGGCAACTGCTTGAAACAGAATCAAGCGTATTCGATGAGAGCGCGCGAGTTGCAAAAGAGGGGTTAAGCAACCTCAAGAAGAGATTTAAGGATGCTTTTTCAGTTTTGCAAGATTCCGGCGCGATTGACCTATATATTGCTGCGGGTGTTAAAGAAATGAGGAGTTTGCAGACAATTGATTCTGAGAGGAGAGTGTCTTATTTGCTCGAAGTGATGCGAACTGATTACCAGCATCACTTTTTTCTTCGAGCAGCCTTAGCGTTTGCATTAGGGCAGGCGCATCCAGATCTAGTATTGGGGGTGAATGTTGGAGGGCAGGAAGATCACGAACTATCTAAACTGCAAATCAACGTTCAATATCAGATGATTAAGTTCTTACGTAATATTTATCCTTTGCCAAAACTTTCGATGCATGCAGGTGAACTTAATAGAATAACAGCCACTTCACTTCAAATGTATGCGCCTATTACTGATGCAATTACGATTGCCGGCGCTGATAGAATTGGACATGGATATACGTTGCATCAAGAAAAAAATCCCTCGTATTTACACAAATTAATTAAGGAACGCCATGTTGCATTTGAATCCTGTCCTGAAAGCGCATTGCAATTAGGCGGTAGATCGATCATCCCTCTTCTCCAGGCTCTAGAGATACCATTTAGCATCTGTACAGATGATGCAGGGGTATTCAATACAGATTTGACCGAACAATATATGAAAACTATGGAGGCGTTTCGTCTGAATTATAGAGCTATTAAAAAAATTGTTTTCGATAGTCTGCATCACTCTTTTTTGAGCAAAAACGATAAAACTAAAAAGCTATCGCAATTAACCGCGAAGTTTATTGAATTTGAAAAAGAGGTGGCTGAGCGATGCCTTGCAGGACTTAGTGAGCAAGATGCAAAATCATTTCTTTCTCAACGAAAATTAAACTAGGCGCATTCAGTCGATTGATCCATCGCTGATGCTGGCACAGCCAAAGGCGCGCGTCTAAAGAGGCAATATAAGGGAGGAGCAGATCCTCCTCCTCTTTGCCCTCCGAATGCCCTGGATATAATGTCATGCAGATCATTCCTCCAGGCGCGAGCAATTCAAGGGCTGATTTCAAACTAGCCAGGGAGCTGTCTTTTTTTGTTGTGATTGTTTTGTCGCCGCCTGGGAGATATCCTAAGTTATAAACAACCAATTTAACGGAGTTTGGAAGGATTTCGTCTGGAAATTTGGAGTGGCAACTCTGAATGAATTTAACTCGACTCAAGCATTCAGGCGTTAGACCTGCGCGAAGCCTTTGTTGAGCGGAGACCAAAGCCTGCGATTGGATGTCCATTGCGAATAAGGTTCCGGATTGAGGAGTTAAGGCCAGTTGCGCTAAAATCAATGCGTCATGCCCATTGCCGCAGGTGGCGTCGATTACGGTATCGCCGGGCCGGACAATGCTTTTCCAGGCTTGATGCGCCGCTTGCAAGTGCGGGCGTCGCCGCATGTTATTTTCGTTCATTCATATCCTCGGGGTCGCGCGGCTCTGACACGCCCAGCGCCATTCTTGCGTCGCTCATGATAAAGAAGCTTCCACAAATGATTAAAAGTTCTTTTTCTTGCAGGGCTTGTTGGACAGTTTGGCTGATGGACGCTTCCATTATAATATTTTCGCTGTTCATTCCCAATGCGATTAAAAGTTCATATAGAAATCTTACAGGGGCGCCGCGGCCATTGGGCGCTTCGACCAAATGGATATAGGCTGCATGCTGTTTGATGATATCCAAGCACATTTGAAGATCTTTAGTTTTTGATAGTCCGCAGATAATGCGCAGCGGTTGTGCGGTGAATTGACGAATCGCCTTAAAGAGATTTTTCAATCCATCGGGGTTATGCGCTGCATCTAAGATGGCGCGATCATGCAATTTTTCTAGGCGGCAAGGCAAATTGGCCTCCAGTCCCTGCTGAATTGCGGATGCGGGAATGGAAAGCGTTTCCAGAGCGGCTTTGGCTATCGCGCGGTTTTCCTCTTCAAAATTTGGAAAAGAGCCTTTAACCTGTATGCAGGGGCTTCCATGGCGGGCTGCAATTTCTTGAACGACATCGATAGGCGTTCGCGGCCCAACGATCACCGGCGTGTTTAGTTTAATGATCCCTGCTTTTTCACGAGTGATTGATTCAAGATCATTGCCTAGGATTTCGGTATGTTCGAGGCTGATCGAGGTGATGATTGTCAATTTTGGCATGACGATGTTGGTTGCATCGAGTCGACCGCCGAGACCGGTTTCTAAGACAGCGTAGTCGACTTTTTGCTGGGCGAAATAATGCAATGCAAGCAGAGTGGCGTATTCGAAGAATGTCGCTGTGATATGTTCTTTTTCCGCCGCTGCAAACACTGTAGGTAAATGTGTTTCAATGGCTTCTTCGGAAATCATTTGATCATTGACGCTGATGCGTTCGCGAAAGGAGGAAATATGAGGCGAGATGTACTGTCCGACGCGATAACCGGCGCATTCCAGGGCTTTGGCGATTTTTTTTGTCACCGACCCTTTTCCATTTGTGCCCGCCACATGTATGGAAATGAAAGAGCGGTCAGGAAAGCCCATGGCGGCGTTTAGGCGCAGGCAATTGCCGAGGCCAAGTTTCATGCCCCCTGATAAATTCACGGACAATAATTTTTGCAATAGTTGATTATATTTCATGCTTACACTCCTACCTGGGCGCAATGCTAGGTAAGATCAAGGCTGATATCTTAATCATTTTTGCTCATTTTTTCTCTCATTCTGTAGCCCACACTAAGGTGCAGCGAGCCCCAGCGAGCGGAACCGCAGGTGTGGGAATCAATGAGCCCACGATTAACTGGGGACCAGTTCTTTATTTTTATCTTTTTTTCCTCTTTTTAAAATCGAGGGCTTAAATATTTTTCTGTAAAAAAAGCAAAAAAGACAAAAAAAGAAGAACTGGTCCCCAGTTAGATCATGTACTCACTGTGTTCCCACACCTGCGGTTTCGCTCGCTAGGGCTCGCTGCACCTCAGTGTGGGCTACAGAATGAGAGAAAAAATGAGCAAAAATGATTAAGACATCAGCCTTGATCTTATGATTTATCCTTGCATCGCGCCTATCCTGACATTACTTTCTTAATTTAATTAGGATTATTTTCATGGAAGCGGCTTTGCAGGGCGCGGAAATGACTCTCATCCACCCACGAGGAGCCAAGCTCCACATTGGGTCTCAGGTCGCCATGAAAGTCCGATCCTCCAGTGATCAACCAGTTTTTCCGCTTGGCGATTTTAAGCCAGCGATTATTCTGAGCATTCAGAAAGTTGCTATAGTAGCATTCGATTCCATCAAAATTCATTTCGACCAATTGTTGAACGACATGTTGTTCCTTGATTAAATGGGGATGAGCGATGACCGCCAGTCCTTTGGCCTGATGGATGATTTCGATTGTTTCTTCGGCGCTGAACAGGGGTCCTCTTTCATAACAATTTTTGCCTTCTCCGATGTACAACTTAAAAGCTTCTTGAATATTAGCGACGTAACCCTTTTTCACCATGGCTTGAGCGATATGCGGGCGGCCTACAATCTGTTTGGCGGATGATTGTCGCGCCAATGTGCAAGCTAAAACTTCTTCTTCGCTCACGGGTTTGTCGATTGCGGCTAATTTTTCCAGGATGATCCGATTGCGGGATGTGCGTCTTTTTTCATGTTTTTGGCAAAAAGCATGTATGATTTCGCTGTTTAATGGAAAGGCATAGCCAAGAATATGCACGCTGACGTCTTGGTGAACGGAAGAAAATTCAGCTCCAGAAACTAAGGGAAGGCCGATCTCATTAGCGCATGGCATGGCGCCGGCATAGGCTTCAATGGAATCGTGATCGGTAATGGATAGTCCAGACAGGCCGTTTTGCTTGGCTTTTTTCACCAACTCGATCGGCGACAGGGCGCCGTCGGAACAAGTTGTATGGCAATGGAGGTCAGCGCGAAAATCGATCATGGGGACTCCTTAGGAACTGTTCAGTAATAAGTTGGACAATTGGATTGCGTCAAAGCCCCGGGGTTGAATCGATCGAAAGAGACCCAATATTATAATATGGGGTCTCTTTCGATCGTTCAACCGCGGGAGCTTTCACGCGATCCAATTGCCCAACTTATTGCTGAACAGTTCCTTAGGAACTGTTCAGCAATAAGTTGGACAATTGGATTGCGTCAAAGCCCCGGGGTTGAATCGATCGAAAGAGACCCCATATTATAATATGGGGTCTCTTTCGATCGTTCAACCGCGGGAGCTTTCACGCGATCCAATTGCCCAACTTATTACTGAACAGTTCCTTATAGGGGATATAGCGAACTTCGCTTTCTAATTCCATGCCGGTTTTCTCTTTGACCTGTTGTTTTACAAGAGCGATGAGTCTTAGGATCTCTTGTGAAGTTGCATCGCCTGCGTTGACAAGGAAATTGGCATGCAGTTCAGACACCTTGGCGCCGCCGACGCGCAGACCCTTCAAACCGCTTTGCTCGATCAGCGCTCCGGCATGGCCGCATGCTGGATTGCGAAAGATGCAACCGGCGGATTTTTCATTGTATGGCTGAGTTTTCTTGCGGTAGGCGATGATTTCCATTTGTTTAGCGCGAGCCGTCTCGGATGGCGTCAATAGGAAAGCGGCTCCTACAATGGCGCCTGGCATATGTTGAAACGAAGAGGTCCGATAGGCGAAATGAAGCTCCTCTTTTTTAAGCGTTTGGAGTTCTCCCTCTTCCGTTAAAAAGTCGACGGAGATCAACGTTTCGCACGTCTCTTTTCCATTGGCGCCGGCGTTCATAAATACCGCTCCGCCTATGCTGCCGGGAATCCCTGAAGCGAATTCCAGCCCTGAAAACCCTTGGCGAGCCGTCTGGTTGCCCAGCAACGAGAAACTATAGCCTGCGCCGACGTGGAACATTTCTGGGGAATTCCGCTCTAAAAAATCGATTTTATTGAGAATGACCAAGCCATTAAAACCTCTGTCATCGAAGAGGCAATTGGAACCCTTGCCAAGGATCAAATACGGGACATCGAGCTCGCGGTGCAATTGCAGGGCATGACGCATATCGTCAATGCTTTTCGCTTCAACGAAAAAACGCGCCGGGCCCCCAATTCCAAAAGTGCACAGTTCGTTTAGATTTTTATTTTGCTGGAGGTTCAGCTTCAGCATCATCTATTCCTATGGATGGAGGTTGCGCTTGACCGGCTTTTTCGGCGATCTCTTCACTTTCCGACAAACTTTCCAAAGCTTTGGAGAGGCATGCTTGATCGACAGGGATTCCGTGATTGGATTTGTAGATATTGTCGAGGATTGCATTGACGAAAGAAGCCGATTCCGGAGTCGAAAATTTGCGCGCCAGACGGATGGCTTCAGCCAATGCCGCTTTTGGCGGAACTTCCTTGTCGAAAACCATTTCAAAGACTCCCAGTCGCAAAATATTGCGTTCCACGCTGGGGATGCGTTCAAATGCATACGACAATGACGCCGCGGCGATTAAGTCGTCGATTTCAGACTGATGTGCAATGACGGCGCGCATGCGGGTTTGCGCCGCCGTGACGATCTGTTTAGTGACAGCCAGTTCCGCCATCATCAGCCGGAGCATGTCGTCATCGTTTGTTTTGCTCATGTCATGGCTGTAGAGCAATTGGAAAACGATTTCACGAAACTTTTGCGGAGGCAACGCCATAAACATTTATTCCTTAGCGAAGCGACCCAGTTTAGGTTGAACCAACTGGATCAGATTTTGCGACTTCATAATGATCGACTCGGTTTGCATGCCGCAATTGAATGCGGAGCGCTCCGCTTGTCGCACTTTTTCATCAAAAAACGTTTCTATATTCAACAGATTGCCAAATGGGGGAACGCCGCCTATTGCAATTCCAAAGCGTTCTTTAATCACTGCAGGGTCCTCAAATTCGCATTTTTCACCGACTATTTCAGCGACCGCTTTCATGTCCAACTTTAAGTGTGATGGAATGTTGATTTGATAATTTTTTTTGCTGTTTTTGCCGCGCAGAATAATGGCCTTAATGCCCTCTTCAGGGCGTGTGTTTCGGACTCTTGAAGAATCTTCCGAAGTGGGGGTGGGTTCGTGCATGAGATGTTCGAATTCCATTTCATGATGTTTCAGCAGACGGATGATCTCATTGCGGATATTTTCAGCGCCGAAAAAGATTTTCGCTTTGATCCGATTGCCGGCGATGCGTTTTGGATCGGAGGGAAATAGGGAAGCCTCGCGGATGTTTTTAAGGCGCAGAATGGTCATCGTCAGACGTTCCAATCCCATGCCAAAGCCTCCGTGCGGGGGCATCCCATATTTGAAGACGCTGAGGTAATCTTCTAAATTAGACGGATTCATATTTTTGGCTTTGACGCCTTCCAGCATGGAAGCGTAGGTGTGGCGGCGTTGGCCTCCGGAAGTGATTTCCGTTCCTGCGCATAAGAGATCGAATGTATTTGTCAGTTCCGGATTTCCGTCTGTGGGATAGGCGTAGAATGGACGCTTGCTGGCTTTCCAGTCCGTCACAAAAAGCAGTTCGGTTCCAAATTTTTCGAGCGCATAACGGCACAACTCACGTTCCGCGGCTGGACTGAGATCAGGTTCGTGGCGTTCATCCACGCCTGTGCGTTGGAAATAGATCTCCTGGGCTTCGGCGAATGTGAGTCTTGGAAATGGAATATGTTCGGGGGCTTGGATGACGCCGCCGAGCGTTGCGATCTCCGCGGCGCAGCGTGCATGCAGGTGTTTTAATATGAATTTTATGCAGCCCTCTTGCACGTCTAAAATCTCATGCCAATGTTCAAAAAAACCCATTTCAAATTCAAGTTGCTTGCCTTCAGTCAGATGGCGAGGGGTATTGGAATTTTCTGCGCGGAAAAAAGGCATGAGCGCAAAAACGCGTTCATTGACGCCGACCATGATCTGTTTGTAGAGCTGGCTGCTTTGCGCCAGGGTGGCTGTATAACCAAAATAATCGACATTAAAGAATTCGGCTCCTCCTTCTGAGGAGGCTCCGATCAAGTTGGGAGCGAAATATTCCACGGCTTCTATGATATCGTGCATGTACAAATGGTAGGCATGAACGATGGCGGCTTGGATGCGGAATACGGCTTGAATTTGGCGGTTGCGCAGCGCAGTTGGACGATGATCGAGGATATAGTCTAGATCGGATTGTATTTCCGGCTTATAATATTCAATTGGTGGAATTTCAGTGATTGGGACTTCCACTTGAATGATCGGATCGATCACTTCGGCGCCCAATCCCGCCTGACCGGAAGCGACCGCTTTGCCGTCAATAGTGAGTATGGATCCTGGTTGCAGATGGGCGATTTTACGGTATTCATCTTTATTTTCGATGACCACTTGGATGAAGCCGGTGCGATCGCGCAAAATTAGAAAATTAAGCTTCCCAATGGCTCGTAGATTATTCAACCAGCCGCGTATTTTAACAGGTTGATTAAGATGATTGATAAGCTCAGTTGCAAGCACGCGTTTCATAATATCCCTTGAACCTTTTCATAAAAATATAGTCAATTGGTCAGGATACCGCAGCCCGGTTTGATTGGCAAGAGCGATTCCCTCAAGCGTCGGACTGGAATCAGGGATAAGTTAAATCGGGCACGTTCA
>Ga0207104_1113_pt1 | contig 19835 bp, 17 predicted proteins | sample Alteio_BWMinHeat_79_FD_153538 | JGI IMG/M metagenome (GOLD analysis project Ga0207104, IMG submission 153538) | Enriched cells from forest soil in Barre Woods Harvard Forest LTER site, Petersham, Massachusetts, United States -... | ecosystem: Environmental > Terrestrial > Soil > Temperate forest >...
ATGGAAATAAAATATGCATCAGGTATTGATCGTTGTATTTGAATAAAGGATCGAAAATATTTAATAACATTTAAGGAACATATAATACGAATACACCAGCCAGAATTTAAATTAATATTAGATATTAAATCATTACAAGCGCCAAGTTTATGAATTGATTCTCCAAAAAAAGTGTAATCAAGCGATTGTTTTTGTACTTTATTTTCTAAGTATTTTTTTAATCGTTGTGAAAAATCTTCTTGTTCATATATGGTTATAAGTAATAATCGCAAGCTTTTTATAGCCAGAGTTTTATTGTTACTTTCTTCTCTTAAACAATTACCAAAAATACTAATAAAAGCAGCAAGTATGCCACTAGAAAAAAGAACAGCTAACAAAATAGTCCAGAAATTTGTTTCCTGTACTTGCGTTCCTAAATAATAGATATTCAAATAGGTCAGCGCCAAAGGTGTGCCTCTGAAGTAATAAACCCTGCGCGTAGGGTATGACCGCTAAAATCATCGACTTTTCGTCCGGCTTTATCTGAGTAGTAATTCACAATGTTGGCAACACTAGATTTTCGACAATATGTAACAAGATGACGAGCAGTTAATAAACATCTTTTTAACTTCTGACCTGTCTAAATGATCGTATGGCAATGCATGCACTCCTTATTATCTCAATGCTTTTTGCGAAGCTCTTGAATTTTTTCATCAGATAATCCGGTCAAACGCTTTACTAGCGCTATTAGTTCCGCATCGCTTAATCCAATTTTTTCATTTAAAAGTTGTTTAGCAACTTCAATTTTGCCCTCTTCTATACCCTTTTCCCTACCTTCTTCTTGTAATTGCTGTGCAATTGTTGACATTTTATTCTCCACCTCAGGTGAAAATTGATGAGACTTAAATACCTCAAAAAACCATTTTTTATCTAAAAATTCACTTTCTTTCAATAAATAGTATGATACATCGACAACTTCGTCTATGTCACCCTGTTGTTCTAGCCTCTTCAATATTTTGAACAATATTTGATCAAAAAATGTCTGTAAATTCCGATCGGATGCATGTTTTAATACCATCAATAACGCAATACCCTTTACATGATCTTGAGCTTGCTGACGGAGTATATCGTCGTCTATTGCTGGCAAATCAATAAGAGGGAAGGGTTTCGTGAAAAGCGTGCTAAATATTTCTTTTGATTGATCAGGCTTAATAAGATCACTTAGGGTTAATGAATGACTATAAGGCTTGTCGCCATTATAAACCACTAGTGGATACACCAAAGGAATAGAATCCGATTGATTTGCTTTTCTTAAGTGATCCCAGATAATCGCGATATATTTGAATATTCTCACTGGCATCCAAACATCACTTTTACGTTGATGCTCAAGTAATACCCAGATATAGCCTTCCTCGCCTTGGAATTTAGTCTTATAAAGAATATCTACTGCATAAGCTCTATGTTCATCATCGATGAATGAATCCTTTTGCATTTCAAGATAATTTAAGTCAACAATATCTAACACTTCCTTGGGTAAGTATAAACTTAAAATATCCTTAGCTGCCTTAGGATTAGATAATAGTCTTTTAACCAACTTGTCATGCGGTTGATGTATAGAGATACTTTCTGGATTTTTTTCCATGGAGATTGCTCCTAAAATAAAGTCAACCGACTATTTTGATTTTTTTACGAATTTCTTTTTAACAAGAGATTTTGACTTTACCTTAATACTTTTTTTGTTAGCTTCTTGAGCTTTCAATTCTTTTAGCTCTTGGCGCATCTCTTTGAGTTTTTCAACCGTTGATTTAATCTTATCGGATAACTTTTTGATTGCAGCAGATTGTTTCATTTTGATTTTACCCATTTTACAAAATTAAAAGATGGAATATTTTGCCATAAATTGGCTGGAAATCATACTAAATATCATGAATTATCATCGATATTTTCTGATAATTTTCATAAAGATTTTCTCGATATTTTTTATTATGAGACGGTGTTTTAGAATGATAATTTGCAATACCTTTCCAAGCGGAATCACTTCGTGCCAAATGCTGCGCGATAATCCATGCAGCAACGGCAACATTTTTACAGGCATTAAATTGTAAGTCTTCGCGTGTATAGCCATACTGGGCGATTTTATGAAGCCAAACTTCATTTATTTGCATTACGCCCAGATCATACGTGCCATTTTTATTACGAACAGCTTCTCCGTTCCTCCCGCCTTCATTTTTCATGATAGACAAAATGATTGGGGCAGGAACATGGTACGCTTCGACAACATGATTGATGCAATCGACTGGCGTGTCATTAATCATGTAAGGAATCATATTTTTTTACCTAAAACTTTAGGCAGATTCTTTCTCTTTAAGATAATTTTTCCAATCCTTATCTTTAGTCAAAAGATACTTTGCTGCTTCTTCAAAAAAATCATCATGCTTATGAACATTTGCCCAATCGCAATATTCTTTAATGGACTCAAATATTTTGGTTTCGATATTAATACGGATTTGTGTTTTATCTTGCTTCTGTTTTGCTTTGACGATTGGCATATTAATTTCCTTTAAATTAATGTAAAAATTAAACCTAAAAAACGAATACTTCAATTCATTAAAATAATACTTAAACTTAAGGCATTTCCAGAATTATTATTAGTTAACTTTATAAATATTTTTTGTATCTATTCAGCATAAAAAAACTTGACACGTATTTTCTGATTTTTTCTAAGTTTTGCCGCCTATTTATATCACTCATTTTTCCTATTCAAAAAAGCCAATCCTGCTATCAGATCAAGCTAAGTTTATTATTTAATAAGGTGAGGCGGCCATTAAATTTTAATTCTCTGTAGGGCTTCAATGGAGGGAAAATTTTAATTTTAAAACGCGTGTTATTATCTCTCTCATGAAGATAGAAAATATTGATGTAAATAAAACGCTTGATAGCGCACGAAAGCTGTTAGAGGAAGATAAGAATATATCACCATCGCTGAGAGCAGTGTTTGAAGTATTGCTCGTCATCATTACTTTATTTATGAATCGATTTAATCTCAATAGTAAAAATAGCAGTAAGCCACCCTCTAAAGATCCAAATCGCGAAAAAAGAAGTAAAGAGAATCTGCTAGGAAAAAAACCTGGTGGACAGAAAGGCCATGCGGGAAACAATCTTCGGCCTGTTGAAAACCCAGATGAAATAATCATTATTCCAGTTGATAAAAAAGTATTGCCTAAAGGCGAATACCAGGATGTTGGTTATGACGTACGCCAAGTAATCAACATTATTTCTGTTAGTTCAGGTTCAATTTTTAACTTTAATAAGGAAGCTTACAATCTTTTAGAAAGATTCGATGGCACTGTCAAACTAAAACTTATTGCTGCAGCCGTGATGCATGTTGATGAAACTGGAATTAATGTAAATGGTAAGAATGCATGGATTCATTTAGCAGCAAATGAATTATGGACTTATTTTTTCCCTCACAAAAAACGAGGCAGCATTGCGATGGATGAGATTGGGATATTACCACTTTTTCAAGGCACTTTAATTCACGATCATTGGAAGCCGTATTTCATTTATCAATGCATTCACGCTCTTTGCAATGCACATCACCTAAGAGAATTACAAAGAGCTTATGAGCAAGACAATCAAAAATGGGCATTGGACATGAGGGTATTATTAATTGAAATTAACAATGCTACTAAGGATGCAGATGGCTCACTTCCGGGAAATATCGCTAATGAATATTGCGAAAAATATAGAGCGATCATTGCTGCTGGCGAACTTGAATGCCCGCCATCTGAGGCAAAACAAATAGTCAACGGCAAAAAAAAGCGTGGGCGCATTAAAAAATCAAGGGCACGGAATCTTCTTGAACGATTAGCTTCATTTGAAAAAGACACATTACGATTTATGGAAGACGTTGATGTTCCATTTACAAATAATTTAGCCGAAAACAATATAAGAATGACAAAAGTACAACAAAAAATTTCTGGTTGCTTTCGCTCTATGGAGGGTGCTTATATTTTCTGCCGGGTTCGAAGCTATATTTCAACGTGTCGCAAACATGGCATGCCAGTTACCACCGCGCTTAAAATGTTATTTAAAGGAGAAATGCCGGATTTTATGCATAAAGACAATTAATTGGTTGCTTTAAGCCACGATTGCGGTGAATAGATACAAAATTGCTTAATAAAAAACTCTAAAGGGACGACTTAGTGCTCCAGGTCTTTAGGCTTTGAATATTATCCAAAATCACTTAGAATGTTTTTTTAACGAGATTATAAGGAGAAAAGTGATGATTCAATGGAAAAAACGAGCCTTTATTTCGGGTATATTTGTACTAGCAAGCACACAGGTTTTAGCTGGACAACCGATTATGATTATTACTCCTAACATGACCTCTGTTGATTTGCCTAATTCTGGAACCGCTACGGTAAGTTATACAGTAACTAATGATACTCCGCAGAATCAGCAACAATTTAGCATTTTTGCTGATTCAAATATTGGTGATAAGGCAGCAAAAGATGCCATCAGCGTACAAAATAACACTTGCACTGGCGTGCTTCCTCCCCATCAAAACTGTGGTTTTGATATATTATTAACAGGTAATTCTAATTTAAAAAATAATTTTGTATTATCACCTAAAGTATGTGTCTATAATAATTTAGCGTGTTCAGATCCTATGGAGCAAAATCGCGTCCAAGTGAATATAGTCAATTCCATTCCTGTATCTTTAAAAGCGTATGTGTGTGATGGCCCTACTACTAACTTGGTGTATAAATGCGATGTTTCGGGCGGCAATCTTACCAATTGTTTATCGACAGGGTCAGATTTTGTGGGTCCAAACTATAGCGCGATTAACTCAGACAAGACAATGTTTTATGTGCCGCAACCAGATACGTTGAATATGACCGTATGTAGTTTTTCTTCGACTGGCGATTTGAATTGTTCAGTTGTTCCTGTTCCTATTGCAGACGTAGTTTCTGGAAGTCTTGCTGTTCATCCCACCAATCAGTTTATTTATCTATCTAATACTATCAATCAAATCTTTAAGTGTGAGCCAGATTTTAGTTCGTGTACTTTAAACTCAGCTCCAAGTGGTCAGTACGAGGGTGACCTGACTATTAATCCCACGGGGACCTATATTTATCTGCCCCAAAGTGGTCTCCAGATTCAAAAATGTAGTTTCCAGGTAGGTGGTGATATTGATGGATCTTCCTGTGAAGCATTCCATGTACCTTCGCTACCTTTGAAGATAGTTATCAATAAAACCGAAACATTGGGTTATCTCGTAGGCTTTGGCGCTTATTTATGCCAGATAAATGAAACCGGAAATATATCTGGATGTTCACTACAATCTGCAGTGCCTGCAGATATATATACGGATATAGCGCTTAATCCCGATGAAACATACGTTTATATATCGACTGAACGTAATACCATTCTAGGATGCCCAATTTTACAAGATGGTACATTAGGCGTATGTGTTGACAATTCATCTTTTACAAATTCAGGCGGCATTGTTTTTCGATAAATTTTTTTATTGAAATGATGATAATGAATAAATCGATATTTTCTAAAAAAGCTTAGAGGTCAATCATGGAAGATATTTTACTTATTGGATTAACTCTCCTTTTTTTTGGACTATGTTTTATCCTTATTTATTTCTTTGATTCATTATCACGGAGTGAGTAAATGAGTCTTTATTTAATGTGTGGCATTATTACATTTTGTTTATTGGTGTATTTGTTGATCGTATTATTCAAACCAGACTTATTTTGAAAAGCTGAAAGGATGTCGTAATGACAGGAAATGGAATTTTTCAAGTTAGTATTTTTCTTTTTATTCTTCTCATCATCACAAAGCCAGTTGGGTGGTATATGGCGAAAGTTTATGAAGGAAAACCTTGCGGACTTGATAAAATAGGTGGGCCCTTAGAACGTTTCTTATATCGTTTTTCAGGGACGCAAGAGATGAATTGGAAAACCTATCTCGCTGCAATGCTCGTTTTTAATGTATTGGGATTAATCATTTTGTATGCTATTCAGCGATTACAATTTTATTTGCCAATGAATCCTCAAGATTTTTCTGCAACAAGTCCGGATCTTGCTTTCAATACCGCGGTGAGCTTTGCCTCGAACACTAACTGGCAATCCTACGGCGGAGAAACCACGATGAGTTATTTTACACAAATGGTTGCACTTACCGTACAAAACTTTCTTTCTGCAGCCACAGGAATGTCATTGCTCATTGCCTTAGTGCGAGGAATAAGAGCGCATGAAAGCACAAATTTGGGAAACTTTTGGGTCGATACCATTCGTGGCACACTTTATATTTTGCTGCCATTTTCCCTTATATTAGCAATTATTTTAACATCGCAAGGTGTGATACAAAACTTCAAACCCAATGAAAAAATAACGTTGGCACAACCTATCAGTTATCAGCAACCTTTGAAGGATGCATCCGGACAAGCGATAAAGGATACCGTTGGTAATCCTAAAATGGAAACGATTACTGTTTCTGAACAAGTCATCCCAATGGGACCGGTGGCATCGCAAATAGCCATTAAACAACTCGGAACGAATGGCGGTGGTTTTTTCAATGTGAATTCCGCACATCCATTTGAAAATCCGACACCACTGACAAATTTCTTAGAAATGTTGGCAATTTTATTTATTCCCGCTGCATTGTGTTACACATTCGGCGTCATGATCAATGATAAAAGACAAGGGTGGGCCATTTTAATAGCCATGTTTATTATTTTTATTCCCTTTATGTATCTTGCTATTTTCTCTGAGCAAATGGGTAATCCTGCATTTAACTCTCTCGGTATCGATCAGACCCCACAAACTGATTTATTTCCCGGCGGAAATATGGAAGGAAAAGAATCTCGTTTTGGAATTATTAATTCTGCAATTTGGGCTACAGCTACGACTAGCGCTTCTAATGGCTCTGTCAACGCTATGCATGATTCGTTCACCCCATTGGGTGGCTTGGTTGCTTTGTGGATGATGCATTTAGGTGAAGTCATATTTGGAGGGGTCGGTTCTGGTTTATATGGCATGTTACTATTTGTCATTATCACCGTTTTTGTTGCAGGATTAATGGTCGGGCGTACACCCGAATATTTAGGAAAAAAAATAGAGCCTTATGAAATGAAAATGGCCTCCATTGGGGTACTCATCATGCCTCTTACCGTTTTATTTTTTACTGCCATTGGTGTTGTCACAACAGCGGGGACGAGTTCCCTTGCGAACCCTGGACCTCATGGATTTACAGAAATTCTTTATGCGTTTACCTCCATGGGAAATAACAATGGTAGTGCTTTTGCAGGATTAAATGCCAATACACCTTTTTATAATATTTTAGGTGGAATTGCGATGTTACTAGGTCGTTATTGGATTGCTATTCCAACCCTTGTTATCGCAGGATCACTTGCGAGAAAAAAAATTATTCCGGCAAGTGAAGGAACGCTTTCAACTTGCGCTCCGCTTTTTATTATTCTCCTAGCTTGCATTACCATTGTTTTGGGCGCACTTTCTTTTTTACCGGCATTGGCATTAGGACCAATCGTTGAACAACTGATGCTTTGGGGACAATATGGCCACTAAATCACGTTTTATATGGGATATTAAAATCATAAAAATGGCATTATGGGATGCGATACTTAAGCTATCACCTCGTCATCAAATCCGTAATCCGGTGATGTTTACAGTTTATGTGGGTTCCATATTAACGACTATACTTTTTATTCAGGCTTTAGGAGGGACAGGTGAGGCACCTGCTAAATTTATTTTGAGTATTGCGATATGGCTATGGTTTACGTTGCTTTTTGCGAATTTTGCAGAAGCCATGGCGGAAGGGCGAGGAAAAGCACAAGCTTTATCTTTACGTAAAGCCCGACGCGAAATTTCAGCTAAAAAATTAGCGAAAGCTGATCGTCAGGCAAAAATGACATTAATACAATCGGGAGAATTACGTACCGGTGATATTGTATTAGTCGAAGCAGGTGACTTTATTCCCAGTGATGGTGAAGTCATTGAAGGCATCGCTTCTGTGAATGAAAGTGCTATTACCGGTGAAAGCGCGCCGGTTATTCGAGAAAGTGGTGGCGATCGAAGTGCAGTTACCGGAGGAACACAAGTTATTTCTGACTGGTTAATTGTGCGAGTGACGAGTAATCCGGGTGAAACCTTTTTAGATAAAATGATTGCATTGGTTGAAGGCGCAAAAAGACAAAAAACACCCAATGAATTGGCGCTCACCATTCTGCTTGCAGCTCTCACCATCGTATTTTTATTAGTGTGTGCAACCTTATTGCCTTTTTCTATTTATAGTGTGGCTGCTGCTGGCACCGGAACTGTGGTAACGATTACCGTTTTAGTTGCACTATTTGTTTGTCTTGCACCCACCACTATTGGTGGACTACTCTCGGCAATTGGTATTGCAGGAATGGATCGAATGATTCAGGCAAATGTCATTGCATTATCGGGTCGCGCTGTGGAGGCTGCTGGCGATATTGATATTTTGTTACTAGATAAAACAGGGACAATTACTTTAGGTAATAGACAAGCCACCGAATTTATTCCTATTGAAGGTGTGAGTATAGAAGCATTAGCGGATGCTGCACAACTCGCATCGCTGGCTGATGAAACACCCGAGGGACGAAGTATTGTTATTTTAGCTAAAGAAAAGTATGGATTGAGAGGACGTGAAATTCATGAACTCGGTGCTACTTTTATTCCTTTTACCGCAGAAACACGAATGAGCGGTGCCAACTTACCAGAAAGACAAATTCGTAAAGGCGCAAGTGACGCCATAGAAGAACATATTAAACAATTAAAAGGGAATTTCCCCTTATCCGCAGAGAAAATTGTCGAACGAATTTCGTCAAAAGGTGGAACTGCTTTAGTGGTGGCTGAAGGCAAACATGTGCTCGGCGTCATCCATCTTAAAGATATTGTAAAAGGTGGTATTCGTGAGCGTTTTGCTCAATTAAGACAAATGGGTATTAGAACCATCATGGTCACGGGCGATAATGCATTGACTGCAGCAGCCATTGCGGGAGAAGCTGGAGTCGATGATTTTTTAGCGAGTGCAAAGCCTGAGGATAAACTTAAATTGATTCGTCGGTTACAAACAGAAGGCCATTTAGTGGCAATGACCGGGGATGGTACCAATGATGCGCCAGCGCTTGCACAAGCAGATGTGGCGGTTGCGATGAATACTGGAACACAAGCCGCAAAAGAAGCAGGAAATTTAGTAGATTTAGATTCTAATCCTACTAAATTAATTGAAGTAGTAGAAATTGGGAAACAATTATTAATGACACGTGGGTCTCTTACAACATTTAGCATTGCTAATGATATCGCAAAATATTTTGCGATATTACCAGCGGCTTTTGCAACCACTTATCCTATGTTAAATACTTTAAATATCATGCGTCTTGCGACACCGGAAAGTGCTATTTTATCCGCTGTTATTTTTAATGCGCTTATTATTATTTTTTTAATTCCCCTTGCTTTACGTGGTGTTCAATATCGTCGAGTTTCAGCCGTTCGTTTATTAAGAAAAAATGTATTTGTGTATGGCCTTGGCGGTTTAATCATTCCATTTATTGGAATAAAAGTTATTGATTTAATTTTGTTAGGATTGGGTTTGACATAAGGATGTCATATGTTCAAGGAAATACTTTATCAAATAAAACCTAGTTTAATTATTTTATTTTTCTTTACCGTTTTAACAGGCATCATTTATCCTCTTGCAATAACGGGTTTTGCGCAGTTAATTTTTCCAAGGCAAGCAAATGGGAGTATTGTTGAAAAAAATGGTAAGCCAATCGGTTCATTATTAATTGGGCAATCATTCACTGATCCTCGTTATTTTCTTAGTCGCCCATCTGCAACTTCCCCTTTTCCTTATAATGGAGAATCCTCATCAGGCTCTAACATGGGTCCATCTAATCCCGATTTTCTGAAGACAGTGAAAGAACGTGCTTCCTATTTACAGAAAATAAATCCAAACCAGCATTTAGTGCCTGTTGATTTAGTGACTACGTCAGGCAGTGGATTAGATCCTGATATCAGTCCACTTGCTGCTTTTTATCAAGTTTCGCGAATCGCTTCATTAAGAAATTTACCAGAAGATAAAATCAAAAAATTAATAGAAGGTTTAATTCAAAAAAGATTATTGGGTATTTTAGGAGAGCCTAAAGTGAATGTTTTACAACTCAACTTAGCACTAGATAACCTGGAGACGCAGAATGTCTCAAAACCGACCTAATCCAGAAAAATTACTGCAACGCGTTCAAGCAGAAGAACTAAAAAAACGTCGCGGTAAATTAAAAATTTATCTTGGTGCTGCTCCCGGCGTTGGTAAAACACATGAAATGTTGCATGATGCTCTCGAAGAACGTGAAAAAAAATTAGATGTTGTGATCGGCGTTGTAGAATCGCATGGTCGAAAAGAAATTGAGTCCATGATAAAAAATTTTGAAATATTGCCGAGAGAAATTATTCAGTATCATGGTAGCGAATTATTGGAATTTGATTTAGATGGTGCTTTAAAACGAAATCCAGCATTAATTTTAATAGATGAAATGGCGCATTCGAATGCTCCCAATATGCGACACAAAAAACGTTGGCAAGATATTAAGGAATTAATTGACCGCGGTATTGATGTGTATACCACACTAAATGTTCAACATATAGAAAGTCTGAATGACGATATTTCTCAAATTATTCATGCTCCCATTAAAGAAACCGTTCCTGATTCAATGATCGAAATGGCTGATACGCTTGAATTAGTGGATATTCCGACTGAAGAATTATTAAAACGCCTTCATGAAGGCAAAGTATATTTTCGAGAACAAGCAGCACTTGCTGCAGAACATTTTTTTAAAGAAGGAAATTTGATTGCTTTACGCGAACTTGCCTTACGTACAATGGCAGAACGAATCGGTTCCCAGGTATTGTTATATCGACAGGGTAAGGGGATTAAACATATTTGGCCGACAAAAGAAAAAATTTTAGTCTGCGTAGGAGCAGGTTCTCATTCACGAAAATTAATTCGTGCTGCCTGTCGTTTAGCGACCAGTTTACAAATTGATTGGATAGCGGTCTTTGTAGATACGCCTAAAATGCAATCTTCTGAATTCAAGCATAACAAGGCTATTCAAAATCTAGGTTTTGCTGAACAATTAGGCGCAAAAACACGGGTTTTAACAGGATCTGATATTGTTAAGGAAATTATGGATTTTGCGCATGAGCAAAATGTGACGCAAATTATGGTTTGGAAAACGGTACGCCCGCGAATTCGTAGTCTATTTTTTCGTAATTTAGCGGATGAAATTGTTCGGCATAGTGAGGAAATTGACGTTTATATTATGACGGGCAAAAAAAACCCTGGTATTGCACAGCCATCCAATACTTCAGCTTTAACCCCTCAATCTTGGAAAAATTATTTTTTCTCGATAATTACCGTGGTCTTAGCAACTGGATTAAATTTTTTGCTTTATCCATTTTTAAATACTAGTAATCTCATTATGGTGTACTTATTAGGGGTCACCATTGTTGCATTATCAGGAAATATTGGACTCGCAATTATTACATCTATTTTAAGTGTTCTTGCTTATGATTTCTTTTTTATTACACCTTTTTACAGTTTTGCTGTGTCTGATATCCAATATTTTTTTACCTTAATTGTGATGTTATTAGTATCATTCATCATAAGTCACTTATCCTTACGTATACGTAGGCAAGCAGATTCCGCACGTTTTGCAGAACGTCAAACAGCAGATTTACATGCTTTAAGTAAACAATTAGCGAGCACAAGAGGAACAGATAAAATAATTGATATAGGGTTACACTATATTGCTGATATATTCAATTGTGAAGTATATGCTTTATTACCTAAAGACGATCATCTTGTACTCCACCCTAAAAATAAAATGGATGAACTTAATAATAAAGAACAAGGTATCGCAAAGTGGGTATATGAATTAGGAAAAATAGCGGGACTTGGTACAGATACACTTTCATTCTCAGAGGCTTTATACATTCCATTGATTGCCTCGCAAGGAACTATCGGTGTTTTGCGAGTAGTACCAAAAACCAAGCGATTATTTACTCCCGAGCAGATGTATCTTTTAGAATCATGCTCAAATCAAATTGCACTTGCACTTGAAGTCGATAAAATTCAAGAAAAAAACAAGAAAGTATTATAGAGGCCGAAAAATTTGGGCTGAAGATCGTAAAGAGCGTGGTGCAGCTTTCAAATTTACATCACCACTGAATGGCAGGGTCTCGAAAGACCCTGTATGATGTTACTTTTTGGTTTTAGGTGCCGCATTTACATACGAAAAAATATGGTTAGTAATATCTTTTTTTCCATCATTACCAAAAAAATTATTAATTGGAGTGTTCTCTTGCTGTTTCTTTTCTCCCGCGCAAAACGCATCCTGCTTCTCATTTTTAAGGCGAGTTGCTAATACGTTAGGTTGAATGCGTTCTTCTATTTGCTTTTTAAGATCTGCGCTACATTGGCCTTTACTCGGATCATCAAAATCGCCAATCGCTTTATCAATAGTATTTGCAATAAATAATTCTTCATTGGATTCTTTTAATCCTTGTTGATATAAATAAGCTGCAAGCGCTTCTATCAATAAATCTAAGCAAGCTTTTTCATGTATAGTTTGTGGGTCATCTCCTCCTCTTCTAGAGTACACCGTGTTTGTATAAGCAAAGCTAAGCGCAGTTTTTTTATTAAAACAGGCTTTATATCTGTTATAATCATCGTTACAACTTGAAAAAAGATCAGCATTTTTCGAAAGCAAATGTTGAATAATTTTGAAGAATGTTTGTTGTGTTGCTTTCATCAGCGGTGTTTGATCAAATATATCTCTAATATTAATGTCTGCTTTCGCTTCTAATAAAGCGTCTATGATTTTTAAATTTTCGGCTTGGTTTATTGCTTTTATTAAGGGAGAATCTTTACCCATATTTATCGTTGCTTGATTTTTAATAAGAAAATCAACCGTTTTTTCTTTGTTATATGTCACGGCAAATCGCAAAGCTGTGTTTTTAAAAATTTCTTTGTCTAAACCATTTAGAAGAAGTACATCAAGAATAGCAGGTAATTTGTCATCAGGTAATTTTTTAATAATAGCTTGCATGAGAGGTGTATCATGAAATTCCTTTGTATCTCGTAAATCAAGACCACTCGAAGTTTTTGGATTATGATATTTTACATTAGCGTTAGCATCCGGTTTTTGAAATTCTAAGGCAAGTGCCTCAGGGCTTATATGAGCTGCTGCTAATGCACTTTCAAAAAAACGATTATTCATTTTTATTCTGTCCTCAAAAAGCGGGAATGTAACAATTTCCTAATATGAATACAACTGGCTGTACGATAAGAAAAAATTGAACCCTCACAATCGCTGAGGGTTCATACATTTATTTATAGTGAATTAACAATTGCCGGTTTGATGTGCACAAATAAAATTATACAAACTTACAAAAGTATTATCAAAAATTGCGCTGCCATTACCTAAAGAAGTGGTATCGTTATAGCCATAAGAAGTCACACCCACCACGCGTGAGCGCGTTGGATTCGTTCCGCCAGTTTGACCCACTGAAGCACTTCCAAAATTCTGTATCCAAGGGCCACCACCCGCACCTAAGCCCATATCGGAACCATATTCTGCATTATTTGGCGCAACCGCTTGCGCACTTTGCGCCAATACTTGATGCATGTATTGACCACTATCAAATGCGCCTGGGTAGCCAAGAATCGTTGCATGATTGGGGATTGTGCTTTGTGTTAAGAAACCGAGCGAACCGACCACACCTTGAATTTTTGTTGTCGTTCCATTCACTGCTTGATCAGCAATTTCTAGCATCGACCAATCACCTGCGTTAGGAACGGTACCGCCGCCATTAGCCCAAGTTCCTAAAGTAGATACATAACTTGCAGTCCAAGTCAGATAGGGCGCTGCGCCATTGTTATAAGCAGGCACAAACATCCAATTGCTATACCAACCGGTTGAAGTACCACTATGGACACAATGTCCAGCAGCTAAAACGATTCTGGGACCGATGACTGCCGCAGAACAAGTTTTATTACCGGATGGAGTGGTAAAAAATAATTTTCCTACCGCTCTATAAGGATAACTTGTGACGGCAGTCGTGGGTGTTAATTGTGCGCTGGTAAATTGTTCTTGTAAGGTTCCTGCATCAAGTGGTTTTGCTTTCACGGAAATTTTGGGTTGAAAAATTTGTTTCATGTTAGGTTGCATTTCGATTGTCGGCAATGAACCTTCTGTTTCAAACGGGGCATCTTTAAATTGACTTTTTAATTCTTCGATCGATAAATGTTTTACTCGACTATGATCTATTTGCGGTAAATCCATAGGTTCAGCTGCTTGCATACGTTCTGGCGTCCAGTAAGCTACAATGCTGGCAGAATCTGCAGCTTGATGAGTCACAATCGCAGGACTATTTGCTATCGCTGCATTAGAAATAAAAATAGCAGCAGTAATAAGAGAAAAAGTGAACGATTTTAAATGCATAAATTAAAGCTCCTTTGCGGTTAAAAACTTCTCCTTAAGGGAATTTGAGCATAGCATAATAAAATATAAATTATGAAATAAAAATTGCGTTCGTCAGTTGTTTGTCCCGACTATAGGCTTCATGTTAAGATCATTCTGCTTTATAATTCAAAAGGAGATTTGGATGAAAAGTTCATTGAAGAAAGGATTAAGACTCTCACCAATTTTTGCCTCGATTTTATTAACAGCATTTAATGCACATGCAATGCCAGCAAACAATACGATTACGGGAGATAATATTAGAGCTATAGCTCCTTATCGTATCAAACCGAATACACCTTCATTTTTACCATCAGGATTTTCGCCCGCACAAATCATAAAAGCATATACGATTAACAGTATTCCCAATCAAGGCGCGGGACAAACGATTGCCATTGTTGATGCTTATGATGATCCGAATGCTGAAGCCGATTTAGGTGTATTCAGCACAACATTTGGTTTACCTGCGTGTACAACTGCGAATGGTTGTTTCAAAAAAGTTTATGGGAGCGGCACACAACCTACCGGTGATACAGGCTGGGGTGTTGAAATTTCACTCGACGTACAATGGGTCCATGCAATTGCACCGCTTGCAAAAATAATATTAGTCGAAGCAGCAAGTAATAGCTTTACTGATTTATTTCAAGCAATCAATGTCGCTGTACAAAATGGTGCGAGTGTCGTTTCAATGAGTTGGGGTGGCGGAGAATTTTCTGGCGAAACGAGTTATGATTCAACATTTAATGTACCTAATGTGACATTCACTGCATCAACGGGTGATAATGGAACTGGTATATTATATCCAGCGATTTCGCCTAATGTCATTGGTTGCGGTGGCACCACACTCACGCTTGATTCTTCGGGAAATTATTCGAGTGAAACCGCTTGGTCTGGCAGTGGCGGTGGTATTAGCGCTTATGAACCAGAACCTTCCTATCAATCGGGTCTGCCAATTCCTAACAATCCCAATAAATTAAGAGGCGTACCTGACGTATCATACAATGCAGACCCAAATACTGGTGTTTCTGTTTATGATAGTTACGGCCAAAATGGCTGGATGGTTATCGGTGGAACAAGTGCTGCTGCGCCGCAATGGGCTGCTTTAATTGCGATTGCAAAAGCATCTGCAACCTCAAGTCTCACGAACATTAATTCGACTTTATATACCCTTGCAAAAAGCAATTACAGCGGGCTTTACCATGACGTCACTTCCGGTTCAAACGGTAGCTGTGGCACAAACTGTACAGCGCAAGTTGGTTATGATTATGTCACAGGTATTGGCTCACCAAAAGCCGCAGCCTTGGTACAAGCATTGACGGGTAGTGGTGGCGGTGGTGGCAATCGAATCCCAATCTAATCTTATAAAATCGTACTGAAATGTAAAAGAGGCATGTGTTAAAACATGCCTTTTACACTGCATTCATTTCATGGATTAATTTAAATGATCGATACCTATCATCAAGCGTGACTTGTGATGGCAATAAAATATCTTCTATTTGTCATTTTTTGTATAAATTTTTTAACATTTATAGGGTGATGACTTAAATCTGTCCCAGAATTTTTTGTAATATTTGCTACAATATAATTGTGACATAAAAGAGGATTAATCCTATGAAAAATAAAATATTTATGTTTATTTTAATGCTACTTTCTTTTGAATGTGTTTATGCCCTTGAATTTACTGTTGCGAATGATGGTCCCTGTAGAAGATATATCTTTCCTGTCCTAGATAAGAGCACCCTAGCTGCTACCGTTAGACAGGCCTGCGCTAGTGGCTTCGCAAGAATGTCAATTTCGTTGTGGTGATATCCGTTGGTGTCAGGCAAGGGATAAAGAATGTGGTAAAAATGGTGGATTACAATCTGACGTAGGCGGCTGGCCTTGCAGTGCGGAGAAAATAGCTCTGTATCCTAAAACTTGCCCGTAGGAAGCGACAAGAATTCCTTCTCCCACAAGGCTCGGGATCGACACGATTTTGATGGGCCATCCATATAATTGCCTTTTTAAAATCTAATTATTTGATTTTTTCGTCCATGAATGCATTCGGCAAAACAAGTTCGAGCATTTCTTTATTAAAAAGTTTAGGTTCTTCATAAAATGGAAAATGTGCTGAATGTGGGAAAATAATAAAATTTTTAATGGGTGCTTTTAAAATATCAAAATAACGTTTCGTTAAAACCGTTGTTGTATCATGGTCGTATTTACCTGAAAATAAATAAACCGGCACATCGATAGTAGATGCCTCTTTTTCTGCATCAAAATCCCTCATACCATAATCAAATAATATTTGAGAAAACTCATAACCTTTCAGTAATTGTTGATGTGCGTGTTCATAGATACTACTTTCAAATATTTCATCATATACACTATCTAAACTTTTATGATTATGAAGTTCACCGCCAAAATATTCTACCCACTTTTCTGTCACATCATAACCATATTCTGAGCGATAATTCCCTTTTTCATTTGGCTCACCGATTTTTTGTAATTCTTTTATCGCCTTTTTATTATTTGTTCTTAATGCTTCTTCGTATGCAAAAGCATAACTGAGTTGTTCAGTTTCAGCAAAATTTACAACCTGTCCAACACCAACATACGCATAATAATCTTCTGGGTAACGTTTTACTAAAAGTACTGCAATAATACTTCCCGTTGAATGTCCGAGAATAAATATTTTATTTTGTTTAAAACGTGATTTTAAAAGAGTTGTTAAATCGTGTGCATCTGAAACGAGTTGTTCTAGCGTCAATTTTTTTAATTTTGGATCATAGGATCTGCCAGCGCCTCTTTGATCCCAATTAATGATCGTAAATTTATTTTCAAGTTTTTTATTGTTGTAATGAAAAAGCGGTAACATAGCAAAACCGGGGCCTCCGTGTATCACTAATAAAATCGGGTTGTCAGTGTTATTTCCTGTAATATAAATCCACTGCGTTTGCGATCCTAGCTTAATAGATTCAACCGAATCAATTTTTTTGATGTCAGCCATGGAGATAAATCCATAATAAAGACTCAATAATAAAATCAAGCATCCAATAATATATTTTACAGGAAATATTCTCATATTATCATTTTTCCTTTATGCTGCTTCAACATATACCGCAGGTAAACCCTCCCAATGTGTATTTTCTGGTAATTTTTCCCCTTTCATAAGAATTGATAATGATCCCAATACGCTTCCTTCTTCCATTGTTGTATCATATAAAACCACAGCTAAGGCACCCACAGCGCAATTTTTACTAATCGTGATATTTGAAATTTTCATAATGCGATCTTCAAACAAATGAGTTTGCAAATCGCAACCATAATTAATTGCAGTATCATCACCAATGTCGACCATATCAAATTCAGTAATGTCAGTCGTGTTAATAAATACACGTTTTCCAATTTTGCAACCTAAAGCACGAAATGCCCAATTAATATAGGGTGTGCCGACTAACATGCTAGTTAAAAATGGAGCCGTTAAACTTTCGTAAATTGAAGTCACAAATTCACTGCGCCACACAAAGCTATCCCAAATAGGACGCGTTGTATTTTCATATTTTCCGATAAGTACCCACTTCACTACGACAACAATGAGCAGCGTTGCAAGACAGAAACCAATACCCAAAAACGGAATGATCAAACTCATCGTCAGCAGCGGAAGCTGATAGTTAAAGTACATGAGAGACAATCCAGCAAGGAAAATAACAAGCAAAGTTGCATAACATGATAATGAAAATATAACTCTGATAAATTCTACAAAATAACGGGCAAACCCGCAAAATTAATTTGGCGAATGGTTGGAATATCTTCGTGAATCATACTCAATAATGTAGGTACACAAGATATAATCGTTACATTCGCATTTTTGAGAATGCCTGCCAACTCTGCGCCTGAGTGAACAATTTCCTTTGTTCCCACAAATAAAGTTGCGCCTACTAAAAATGTTAACCATATTTCTTCGATACTTGCATCAAACGCAATAGAAAAACCTTGATAAAAAATATCATTTTCTTTAATACCAATAACTTTATCTTCAGCGCGCACCACATTAAAATCTCAGTGTATCGTGCAAATTTAAGTCGTTATTAATATGGGATTCGCTATCTTGTTGAGTTAAAGAGAATAATTTATTAAGATTCCGCATTAGTAAGCATTATTTATAACCCTCTGTTTAATTGAGAAAATTAAAATAAAAAAAAATAAAGCTTAGATTAAGTATAGTCAAGGAATGGAATTTTGCTTAAAAAATGTTCTATTTTCCCAATATTTTTATCGGAAATCTTTTATTTATTTGACAATTATTGAGAGTTATTATCAGAAATAAATCGCATCTTCATAGCTTTAAATTATGGCTATGCTACAACTATCCATAAAGCCCGGGGTGATATGGTAGATCAAACCTATATTTTGGCTTCTCAAAATTCGGATCGTCATGCAACTTATTGAGCTATTTGAATTGCCTTACTATTTCATTGCGTTGACTCTATCGTATAGAACGTTTATTCTAAATATTAGAACATTCGTTTTTACTATAACGTAATAATTTAGATAGATTACCAAATGCCGCAACTACACGATGTTATATTGAGTTGTCTAAGAAGTTGTGAAAAAAACGAGTCTGAAACAAACAACATCTGAGGTGGACCAAGAAAGATAGCTTACACCGATTTGATACAGTAATAGATTTTATTTAAAATCAACAAAAAAGTTACTTTCTGTCCCTAACTGCCATGGATAAGGTAATTTTATGAGCTCTTCATTTGCTGAATGGATAATAGAAAAAACGAGTCGATGGTTACTTAAAGAGGAGCTGCCTCAAAGAGCCTTTTTATGTGATTTCAACCATATTTTGTCGGAGGTTCGACCTGGAGATATATTATTAATTGATGGTCGTAGTCGAGCAAGCAAGATTATTAAACAGGTGACACAAAGTCCTTGGTCTCACGCGGCATTATATATTGGGCAATTAAATGATATTGAAGATCGTCATTTGCGAGGATTAGTTAAAAAATATTGTAAGTGCACACCTATAAGACAATTACTCATTGAGTCAGAAATCGGGCTGGGGACAATAGTAACACCCATTACTAAATACAAAGATGACCATATTCGCATATTGCGTCCTCGTCGTTTGACGCATGAAGACACACAAAAAATTATTAATTTCTCTATTGGTAGATTAGGCCGAAAATACAATATGCGGCACATATTTGATCTCGCTCGTTTCCTGTTTCCTTGGGGACTTTATCCAAGGAAATGGCGTTCTATCTTATTTCAACACAATGCTCTTCCACCC